>Ga0116227_10003087_pt1 | contig 37311 bp, 19 predicted proteins | sample S1TSphgellanicum_FD_89693 | JGI IMG/M metagenome (GOLD analysis project Ga0116227, IMG submission 89693) | Host-associated microbial communities from peat moss isolated from Minnesota, USA - S1T2_Fb - Sphagnum magellanicum MG | ecosystem: Host-associated > Plants > Peat moss > Unclassified...
AGGGAGGATGGGATTTTCGTCCATCCAGAAAACGGCCTCAACGGGCTCATCCGCAACTGGTGCATTGGTGGGTGCTAATTCACTCCAGCCGTTGTCTTGGGACATCACTTGGTGTTGTCCCTTTGGAAGCCAAGAATGGCTTTGTGTGAAGTCACATTAAGATTAAGTCCTAGTGAGTTTAGACTTAATTAGTGAGTTGAGTTTGGATTGAGTCCGAGAAGACTCCAGCTAACCCTGTGTGTCACAGGATGCACAGATTTAGTTAGGAATTAAGAGTGAGGGAAGCCTTAGAAAGAGCAGGAGCACAAAGATCGAGTCAAGGGAACGTTTCACTGACCATTCCAAATGGTAGATGTCTTGGACTGTCGATCATCCTGATCAAATTCTTTGATATTGGCTACTAAGACAAAGTTTGGGACTACATGGTTGTGCCTTCTCAGTCATTACAGGGATATCAGTTGCCCTCAAAAAACATTTAAGCCTCCTCCATTATATGGGGAGCTGTAGCCTGTGACAATAGGTTGGCTTCCACCCACTTCTCCCTGCAAATGATTTATTGGTTACTTGCTGTTAGCCTTTGTCATTGGGACTTAGATGCTTTTCTTCTTGGGCCTTGCTGCTATGTTCCAAAGCACTACGATGTGGCAGGATATCAAAGATTTCAAATTTGTGCGTAATGTGCATGCAAATTGATGCCAGTAGGTACATGAGTGCCTATGGTGTGAGGAAGAGGCTGTCAGTCATACTAATTTCAAAACTTCAGAAAATAGACGAGTGCAAATATTTGGTGTTTGAAATGGACCAGTCAGTCACCTATAATTGCTGCTGTCCTACTTGGCCCCCATTTTGTAGGAGTTTGTGGAATAAGTCATCCATCCCCTTGTGTTTGCAAAATCACTACATGGCAGGTGTCGATCTAGCAGAGGGTTGTTGGATAGTTAATGATTGATCTGGGGCCAAGGGCTCTTGGTACTTCTTGTGTTCATTCACAGTTGGTGTTTGCAAAGGAACCTAGTGTATGGGCCAAATCTATTGTTGGATTTCCTCCTTTACCATGATTGATGCCTAATGGGTCAAGAGTCAAGACCAGTGTTGGGTGGTTATTTGATTTTTTTTTTAATAACCTTCAATTACAGTCTTATGAAAATTTGGAAATCGTAGATTCTGGTTCTATGAACATATTCAGAATCAACCAACCTCTGGTTCCAGTCATTTAAAAACTCTCAGAATTAAAGAGAGTGATTTTTTTGGAGAATTGTGTTTATATATCTTAAAGACCCACCATGAGAACCACCAGTTTTAGGTGCCATTTCTAACAACCACTTGACACTGGTGTTGACATGAATTTTTTTAGTTTTACATGCACAATGTATACCTTTATTGAATAAGCTTGTTGTTTTGCTGGAATCTGGTACTACTCAACTATATTACTGGCTTCCACAAAATACTTCAGGGCTTTGATCTGTATTCCACCAATGTGCAATGATCCCAACATCCAATTATTCTTCCCCTCAAAAGGAAATGATGCTGGATGTGGGAATATGCTGGAATGATGTTGAATATTCACCTGGTATTGAGGTAATGATGGATCGCCTCTCAAGCAGATTTCGAGCTAAAAGTTTGCATAAATGTAGAATAGCAAAGATATCAGGTTTGACTGCTGGCCTGGGAGTTTGAGTGAAGTGCTCATAATCATCTTGAAAGATAGATGCACACAAGGAAGGTGAAACTGGAATGCTACAATTGTTTTGTTGAAGCTTCCACTGAGATGGATTAGGGGGAGGGAGAGAATGAACTTATTGGAAAACTAATACCATGTCTAGGACAGGTTCTGACTTCTACCACCAATGTCCATATGGGAGTAAAATTACTTTCTTAGGAATGAGCCCTCACCAGTAATACACTTAGTGACCTGATAGGCTTGTGAAGTGGCCTGTGATGCTCTAGGTAGGGGGTTCCTTAGCTCTCTTTTGCAGCTCCCATTCTTGGGTTTGTGCTTTTGTATGTTGTCTCTTGTTGGATGCTGGTCCTTTCTTTTTTACCTCTTTTGGATGGGTGTTTGTTCTTTAATTGAGTTTTGTAGGGTTTCATCATCAATTGTTAATGCCACTCCTAATTGGTTTGTACATATGTACATTGATAATGTGCTGCTTACCACATCAGACTCAAGAAATTTTCATCTAGTCCACCATTTGATGTGGTGGACATGCTTGTATGGTAATAATCCCCTTTGAAGAGCCTAGCTAGCATACCTAGAATCCTATCTTCCTTTCTGATCCCTTAAAAAAAACTCAAATTTTGGTTATTTCGTATCAATATCCTTATTATATTTTTCTGTGAATGCATTGGAAGCTTGGGAATATGCAGTGCCATTAATGTTCCAAAACAAAACAATTTCACAGAAATATGTTTGATTTGAAAATTTTTGTAACTTTTTAGCTATTCTGTACAAATAAGAGAATGGGCAGGTTTACCCTGCACAATGGTCAGGACTTAGGGGCATGGCCGTTCTCTCTAACTTAAAAAGGATTTTGCCTCATTATGCCTTTGAAAAAGGATGATTATGTTAAATTATGATCCATGACAAGGACAATTGATTATTATGTTAAATTATTGATAAAAGATAGAGACATGTGATTAGTCTTAACCTTGGATGAGATTTATGTAATTTAAGGAACCCTCAAAGTGGCATAATATTCCCTCTAAATCCTTTACTATATCATACACCAGGATACAACACCAAAATATCTCCTCAAACAAGTCAAACCGCATGGCCTAAACCCTTAAATAGTCCATGGGCCCAATGTCTTAGCCTAGTTAACTAATTAATTTATTAGTTTAAATGCTTGAAAACAAAAGATGTGACATATTTGTATTTGGAAAATTAGTCACTAAAAGCCTAATTTTGGGCATTTGGATATTGTTCAATAACTCATTATGTGCTATTCACAAACACTAAAGCCCTATTATGTGATTAATCTTCCCTTTTGAATTTGTTTACTTGGACCTTAAGTGCGACCTTGCCCACCCCATCATTTGCCAAAAAAACCTTTGGAATTACATTTGTTGATTATGCCACAAAATAACTATGCTGTACAATTACAAGCAAAGTTAGGAGAAATGTAATATTTCACCGATTCATCTAGCCAAAGTTTTCAGTAACAAATTAAACAACATGTTTATCTACTACATCTAAAATTGTTACTGGTTGAATGCTAAGGTGAATATAGATTCACAATACTCAAAAATATATTATTATAATATCAGATTAAACTTATCTGGAGGTAAACAAATAGTTTGGAACTTCGATTCCAATATTACAAATTGAGCACATCAAATTGATAAAATTAAAATTCAAAATTTTACATAGGTTGTTCAATTTAGTCTAATAAAATCTAAGGAAAATTTCCTGGGAAGGCTTTTGAAGCAACTCTTTGATTGGTTCAAATAGCTGAGAGGGCATATTTGAAACCAATTACTAGGGTTAATTTTTCTGATTATTTCAGAAAATGCTCAGAGTGCCACATGGTATGTACTGACCATGGTCAAAAGATAGGTGCCTGTTGAAACTAGTACAACGAGTAAAAGTCAGCTGCCAAGGGGCCTTACCAGGATAGTACCACCCAAAGAGGCCTTTGTGAAGCTTAATGACCTTGCAGTTGGGCATTCCCTATTGCAAAAATGGGTGCAAGGTGAGCCCTTATAGCCAGAAATTGAGTTCTGTAATTCCCCACTGCAAAGGCAGGAGGCGCTGTAGTACTTGCCTGCCTTGATCATTACGCTGGGTAATGACCTGGCCACAGGGCATTGCACCCGGAGACCCCTGTTCAAAAGTGTCACTGAGGGAAACTAGGCCCTTTCAATTTCTGGGTTGCTTTCCCCTTGTTTCCCTCGGAACAAACCAAGCAATGCTTGCTTTCCAGTAAATTCCCTCATTCCTACATTTTGTTCATGATTCCCTTCTAACCCCACACGTTTTGTTGTCCGCCATAATAAAGCGAACAAAATCCCAGCAGATATTCAGGAGGTCATGAATGTTTGTGTATTATTTGTAAAGTAGAACTCACTATGTTTCTTTCCTTGTGGCCCCTTCCCTCAACCAGGCAAGAGGAAGCAAATAAAACTGAACTGTGAAGCTAGCTAGTCATTAAAAGATTAAAACTTGTCCTTACTACATCAAGAGACTGAGAATCCTGTCCCTATCCGTAGAGAAGTGCATATTACATATTCTTGTTGGAAGGTGGGCTCTACATGGTGGTCGCATTAGACTTTCTGGCTACGTTTCTTCTCAGGAGGGTCCTTTTCTCAGAGGATGCTATGACTTGGTATGGTCCATGGCATGAACAGGACCTCACAGTTGATCACCCATTCTAGAATTCTTTTTGCCAGACAACAGGCTCAATACAAACCAGTTTGGAGGTTTTGGATGGGGTCGTTGTAAATTATACCTCAAGTTACTACTCAAGGAACCAGATCTGCAGGACTGCAGCTGCCCAAATTAACTTTTCCTTTAGAATCCCTGCAGCAAGGTTTCCATTTGATATATTTTTTAGCTCTGCTTTCTCATCATTTGCCAAATGATTGACATCTCCTACTCAAACTGCACAAGCTTTGTTTTTGAAATATGCATTCAGCTTTGAGCTTATGCAATACAAGCAGCCCACAATAACCACTGCAATTAATACCCGTTGTACACGGTTGAATCAATGCCCAGAGAAATGGCAGAACAGCCTCTTTTGCAGGTCTGGCGATTTGCGAACAAAGCTTGATATAGAATGGGTGGTTGTTGGAATGTGTAGGGTAAAGCCTCAGGTTGTGGGCATTCCCAAGATAAGGGACCTAGGACCAAGTAGTGGCAAGTCCGACCCTACATTTTTGGACCATTCCCAGCCTGTGGGCTTTATGATAATGTTCTCCTTGTGCACAAGGGGAACATTATCATGAACTTAAACACATGATAGATCATGGCACATAGGACAGGGATGGTTCGTACACCTACTCCTCAAGAAATCGTACAAGTAAACGTAGGCATAACTTCCTGCCATTCTTAAGAAGCAGGCATAGAATCCCACCTATTTTCCTGGACGGCTCTCCATGGATTTAAGGTGTCCTTCATGTACCCTGGAAATTTCTTGGGGTGCTTTACTAGAGAAGAAATAGCGGTCCGCTCGTATGAGATGTCTGTTCTTTTCCAACATAGGGCACTTAGTTTGGAGTATAGAGCAAGTGCAACCAAAGGGAATTCAGATCCTCCAGAAAGAGAGATTGTCGAGCAGGGGTGTAGTGCAGTTCTCAGTTCGTTGAGGTATTGGAACCCAGTTCATAAGGTAAACGATATCCCTTTGATATTGTAGCAGCAAGCAGCAAATGATTGAAATGATATCAGTTTGCCGCATGCAAGCTTAGGAGCTGAACAATACATTGAAAAGCTGCTGTTCGTCTGAACTGGCTTTTGCACAATACATCTATGCGAGAAAATGACACCATAGCATGAGATGGTTACTTTCTGAAAGCTTCGGTGGAAGGAATCTGTCAAAAACAAGGTAGAGAAGGCCTTGTAAAAACTGAACATCACTTTGGTGATAATATCTGCACTGGTCACATTAGGAGATCAGTGCCATTGCCACCAAATATGCCTCTAAAAAGCATGACGAAATTCTCTCGTAAAGCCAATACTTTTACAATGAAGCTCCTCTGAACATATAAGGAGTTCTGACTCCCGAGTCCTGACAGTTTGTACATTATAATCGAGCTCCATCTCGATAGATCTCACTTGAGCTTGCAGACAATCTAAGTAGTAGGTATTTTGTTCTTGTTACTGCTCTTGATGACATAAATGTTGAAAACCTAGCTTAAATTTGTACCTCCAGATCAAGGGTATCCTTCTCCCTATGTTCTTTACACATGACTAGGTATTCGAACAGCTCTTGAGGTTGCCGAAGGTCGGCGAACTCATGAACTTGGAAGAACTTTTCAAACATGCACTTACCTCTGAACTTTTATTCTCATCTCGTCTATGATCATAAACGCATGTGCATTCTACGGCAGCCAAAGCAGAATCACGATGCCGCCCTCTTAAAACCATTGCGTCCACCGCATGCCCACAGCCCTCATGCTTGAAAATGTACCTTTCATATGTAAGACACGAGAGCTGCAGCTCTGCATTCAAGAAGCGAAAAAGGACACCGTGATTGGGTAGTCGGGAATCTACGGAGTATATACACCTAGCTAGCGACAAGAGGACTGGAATGCAGGAATAATTACAAAGAAAGTGCTCCTCCATAATCAGGAGACTTAAAAAGACCTGTTCTAGAGAGTATTCTTTTCAGGGAAGGTCGAGAAGAATTTTGTCAATAGAGTGATCGGAGACGACGAATCTGGATGATTGTGAGGGGCGCATCTCAGTGCGCGCCGGGCATCTCTACTTGCATATCACTGGCGTTTACAGCGCCGACACTGAGTGCATGATGATCAGAGGAACCTGGAGGAGGCCGCTTGCGTTTCTTCTTTCCGTAAGCAATGCCTCGAGCCTTGGCCTGCATTTCGCGCACCTCACGAAGGTACATACGCACAGTCCGTGCCCCGAAGGGGTTCGACTCCGGCTTCCCGCCATTCTCCTCGAACGCAGCTCGCAATCTGCCGATAAGCGCGTCGAGAGACCCCCACGCTTGTCGAAGCGGGCATGAACAAGGGTGAGGAGGTTGCGGAAGGCCGTAGTAGGGACACGTGGGCAGATGCACCTTAGTCTTGCCGAACTGGTCCAAGTATCTTACAAAGTCGAGGACATGTGTGCCGGTACATCTTGCAAGCGGCAGAGGCGGTCGATGGTTGCGCAGGTACTGGCCGAACGTATTCCAGTCTCGCCGCTTCTGAGCTTCGTAGCGGCTAGGTGCCCTGGTAGATTCTTGGTCCTGCGCCGACGGCAGCTGATCATGGCCGAGCGCTATAACACCACCACTGCCATGAACGGCCTCCCCTCCCTGCATCATCGAAGTTCCTGTCCCATGATCGACCAGTAATCCTCGGCCCACTCCGGCCGGGTCGCCACTCATGAGTCACGAATTACCCCCGGTAACTCGCCAACCCAGCACCCTAAGCTGCGACTTGTAAGCTGCTCTATTGCTATTCGCAGCGGGTCACATGGAGTCAGTGTGCAGTTGACAGCTTTTCTAGTTACAACCCTCACACTACTGAATCTCCACTGCTCGCGGCTACACGTCTGGGGACAACGTCGTCTCTTTGCACTGCTTGGCATAAGTGGGACACCCAGAAAACAGACAGAGGCTTTAATCAAGTCCTAACACTTAAAGCACAGCAAAGAGACGTCCTTTCCGGGGACAAACTGCTAATTAAGCCATCACTGCGCCAGATGACAGTTGATCCGCCTCCTGAGATGTAGGAGTCGACGAAACCAGACTCGCACTATCTAACCCTCGAGCAAGGTTCAAAAGTAGCTGCTTCCCGACACTTCACCTCTAGCTGCTAGTACTGCCACAACGCTCCTACACGATCGATGCAGCATAATACCTGCTACATGCCTAGGTGAATCGCGCGTATAGTCATGCCGCGTAGAGGTGAGAAAACACGAGAGGAAGGAAAAAATGAAAAAGAAGAAGCAACTAACCCACACAGCTATGTAATGAGGTTGTTGGAAAAAGCTAGTAGCGCTTGTCAGACATGACTGACTATTTAGACGCTGCTGCTGCGTAACAACAGCTACGCAGATCCGTAGCAGCTTCACAACTTTCTCTTCCCCTCCACCACCGTCCCAGTCTCGACTTCCAACCCCTACAGTTCTACACCAACCTGTCCCACACCCAAGTCTCAACCCGCCTAGATCTAGTCCTGTAATGATCCCCTCCTCTTTAGGTTTCCTCGCTACATACGACTGCAACAGTGACTCAGCTACCCGACTCTACCCCCGTTCTAATGAAAAAGGCAACTACCACCACCACCACCAATAGGAGGCTAATAAACTAGGCCGTATCTAAATGCTGCTGCCGCGCCTCCGCAGAGACGTCACAGAAATTATAGAAAGCTCCTTGATCATAGATCAGCTGTTGTGGTGATGTCGGCTTGTACTAAGATCCACGAGACAAAATGGTAAAGCGATTACTAGTGGAGGCCGACTAGAGAAATGAGCGGTAAACTGCTCGGTGTCACCACCCTCCTCCTGACTCCTCACCTAATACTAGCCTTGGGAATCGGGTTGGAGGGTCCCCCGGGAATGCACGTGCAAGCAGGGCAGACCAGCCGACCCCACAATCCATGCGTTAACCCACCAACAGCGGTAGCCTGCCCGCGAAGTCTCTTCCGACTCTCTGGGTACCCCAGAAGCCTAATCACTAAGTTAACCTCGAGAGTCGAGATCCTGCGCGCCCGTCTGCTGCTTGCTCGTGCTATATAAAATTCAACCAACCACGTTGCCTCTTTTTCCCACGCTATTTTCGTTTTCAATTATTAACAAAATAAGTAGGCAGTACCTTTCTATATGAGTTATTTCGGTGCAATACTTGGCTCCTAGGTGGGCAAGATGGTACGTTTGTCTGAATTAGGTTTTGTGTGTAGAGTTTCAAAGCCCACCCTAAGAAAGGGAAATACTCATACTATGTCTTTAAGGTTCTTGTCTTTAGGGGTTGTAACTTGTAACTTGTAACTTGTCATATTGAAGAGGTCGCAAGAGGTTCCTTCGCCCTATGTGGTGGCATCCATGCTGGGAAGCTGAAGCGGCCCACTCCTAATATGCATGTCTCACACCTGTTTAGAAATAGGAGGCGTATGCTCCAACTATTAGGAATGTATTTCATAGTTTCCCAAAGATGATGTTTCGTCAAGGTTGCATTTGAAAACATTTCACCTAATTTGATTAGGATATGGGATTATCAACAAACACCATCTATTTTTTCATGAAAACAACATTTCATGGGTGGGGTGACCCCAGGCGTGGGTTAGTAATAAGTGACTGTTTGAAAGTAGTTGTCATGTGAGGCTAATAGATGCGAAAGGCAGCCCAAAAAGTTTTCAAGAAGGCCTGTCGCCTACACCAACTATTATGGCTTTGTAGCCTCTCATTTCATTGCTTTAAAATACATCACATCAATGAGCTATAAGTGTAATATCAGAGAGTCTAGGAGTCAGCAAAATTATCACCTGTGAGGATTGAATTACTTGGTATCAACATTGAAAGGTCTCGACGCCTTTAAAGCCCCCAAATCATGTTCTCAGGTGCTGCTGCCGATTCGGTGGCTAGTAATAACTTTGTTAGCCAATGTTTGTTTTATGAATGATTAATCTTTCGGATGTGCGTGCAGTTCCAGATTTTGGGAAACTTGAAAACAAAGGCCAAAGTTCAAAAGCCTCATCTTGAAAAATAGGGGCCATACGGCCTTTTGGACCAAAATCTCCAAAATCTAGTGAAAGTACTGGCCATGGATTCCCTTTACTCACTTCTAATTTCTTAGGCACCTCTCTATTGGCCCTATCTGCAAGACTTGCTCCTGTGATAACAGGCCAGTGTTGTGCGCCGCATAGAATCTGCTACATATACCCGCCGGTTATCATCCATGATACGTTCCCACTTACTCAGCGGGGTGAAGAAAACAAAACTGGTTTTGGTATAGTACCTTGATTCTCAAATTTTTTGAAAATTCAAACAATAACCTTTCTAGCTGTCCAGTTCTTTCATGAAAACTCCCAGTTCTTTGATGTTTCTGAAAATAGCCAGAACTGGTGGTTCTCTGATTCTGACTTTTTCTCAAAAAACCAGAACTGACTGTTCCTTTATTTTTTAAAGAACCGGATCCCTCGGTTATAACCGCACAACACCGTAACTTTCCATTACATGTTCCCTGAAAGTTGTACATACAGCCAATTCGCAGGTCTAGGGTGTTTAAATGCCTCTAATGCATGGCCACATGAACTGCAGGTGAACCTGTGAATCTCAAGGATGAATCTGTGCGGGGGGGCATAGGTACCTTAAGTACCTTATGACAAGACACTGAAGCCCACAGCCCTATGAAAGGATTTTCAATGTGGCGACCATTTCATCTTCCTTCATTTTGGTCTTGGCGCATCAGTCATTGTTGCAGTAAAGGCAAGGATGGTTTCGTCACGTTGGTACCATGCGACATCAGTTTTGAATCGTACAGACAGAGTGGTCAGAGGATTGGCTCTTCATCTTTTGCTCGTATTCTAGGTCCTGTTGGGGGTGCTCATTAGGTACCATGCACTCCATACCGACAGCTTTCTGTTGTCTGCGACCCTTTAGTAGGTAGCCAGTTTTAAAACTAAGTTCCTTAGTGGCGTACAAGGTTCTAAGGTTTCTCATTCTGTTCCCAATCAGCAGACTCCTCAAAACAAAAACAATTTGAAGTGCGCGGATGTTTCAATCCCACCTAGACAATGAATTGTTTGCACTGCAACCTCTGGACGAGTATTTGAACCTTGCATCGATTATCAGATCATTATGCTCTGCTGTACTAGCTACTGAAAGGGCAATTCAATGTTTGAGTGAACATTTAATGGCATGGTGTTGTTGCCACCACCTCTTTCTCTTAGGCCCAAGGGTCCAATTAAGTTGGACATACCTTGTAACCAAACAATATTTGTAAACCGAGCTACTTGAGACAAAACTATAAATGCTCACAAAGAGTTTATATGTAGTATGATACAATCGAGATAATCAAAGATCTAATAAAATAACTGAAACGTCACATAACTGATACTGCTGCAAAGTATCAACCCATGCATCTAGTTAGATATTTAGCTTCTTAAAACCAAGATTCACTATCATGCAAGTGTAGCACATACACATATAGACATGGCCAAGATCATCATGCCCAGCTAGTTTTGATTAATAAGTGACTTTGACAAAGCTTACAGAAGGTACAAAGTGGGGTAATAGGGAGATGTGGGAGAGTGTAACAAGCCTAACAAAGAAAAAAAGCAGCCTATTTTGAGGTTTGGAAAAGCTTTGGGAAGTGTTAGATCTTTTCATTAAGATGTTGATTCAAATTGATTTCCATCATTCTATGATAATTGTTGAGAAATTGAAATAAATATGACATTTTGTCAAATTTGTTTCCCATGTCGAAGGGGTTGGAAATGAATGCATGTTGGAGTCAAAATTACAGCTCTTCACTAGGGATGGTGTAGAACAGAGGGGCCTCCCAAGGGGAAAATACTACTGCAACTCTAATAACTTTAAAGAGGGAGTTCTAATGCTACAATTATCTAATTACTGTGATTTTAGATTGTGAAGGCGTTTTTGGTGTTGTATGGTGCTTGGCCCATGGGAAAGTGCATTGCCTTCATGAGGTCATGTCACTAGTAGTTGGGGTCTCTTGCATATAATTCTTATTTTGTTCCTTGCTTTTTTGATCTCCCTATGCTTAAGATAATTTTACTCAGTAGATCAGTTTCAGAATTAATTTGGGTCCACATCACTCAATCTGTTTCAGTGGTCATTCTATGCAGTACTCATAGCTTGTGTGCTTTATTGTGTTTTGAAAGTTGAAGAATTGGTCCAAGGCTTGGTTAATTGCGCCACTCATAACCTATCAATGTGCTTGCTCTACTAATGTGCTATACTACAATTCAGGGGTTTGTTGTTTTATTTTAACAGACTTTTCAATTAACTCTTCTTAAGTACAGATAAGATTGGGGCCCTACTTGGCCCTCCACCTTTTCCCTGGGAAAAATCAAAGCAACAAATGGCTCCTCCAACAAAAAGTGCAAACCTTAGTGGAAACCCCACTGAGAAAGGCGTTCAATTACCTCCAAGCCTTAAAGATTAGATGCTAGAAGTTCAATGTTGAAATATTGAGAGAAAGCACTAATGTGAAGGCTATTGATATAAAATCATATTCAAGGCTACTAAAGGGCAGGTGTTGCCTCCTATGTACTTCAAAAATTATCATGGCTTACCAATTGAAGCAAAAGGCTTTGCATTGACAATTGACAAGGTGGACCTAGATGCAACATACTTCAAAGATCATATGGTCATTGCAAACGCACTTCACACCTCCCATTCCAACTCATTGCTTGGATTTAAAGTGTAAATCAAAATGTGAAACCAATTATATAAATTTAAAGATGAACATGGTGTGCGGGATTTCCTTCCTTAAAAAGTAAGGTTTCCTATGGCAACAATTAGTCTTGATGCCCACTCCATAGAAGGATGAGTGCCACTTGTATAATTTTCATGTTTGACCCTAACATGCAAAGGGACACAAGGCTCCCAATTTTGGGTTTCTTTTAATATAACATTAGAATACACACCAATAAGTTTCACTATGTCAAAATACACAAGGCTGTGTGTTATGATCAAGCCTAGATTGTGCAGGTTTAGAAATAAATGGGGGGTGGATAGTACACACAAACTATTGTGACCATTCCTTATTTTACATGTTTCTGAACAATAAAATAAATTAACGTTGAAAATGTAGTAATAATTGTAAATAATAAATTTTTAATCTATTGCCAATATAACATTTCATGTAATTTGAAATGTATCTATCAAATATAATAATGTTTAAAACAATAATCAATGAATTGAAACACAATTTGAGCATTATAATTGGTTTGGAAAATGAGTGAACAGTCAATCCGGATTTGTCACATCAACCTATCAATGCCTTTTTTCACAACCTTGTTTTAATTTTACATTGCATTTCAAATTCAAGGCATTGAATTAAAAGTGTGAATTATCCTTTATATCACTACAAATTCAGCCTAATGAAGAATCAATTCTATATGGATTTAACACTTTATCAAGAATGGAAGATCTTGCAGGTAATCCATGAATCGAAATCTAAATCTTTAAGGCATAAACTTGATAGATTTGGACCTATCCTAACTAAACCTACTTGTGGAAAAATATGAATTTGGTGTTGTGTCAAAGAGCAAGCAGAAAGTCTGTTTTAATGGTGCCCTTGGAGATAAGGATAATGTACCAATCCAGACAATTTTATAGATATTTTTCTTAAAATGGTCACATGCCTAATAATTCAAGAAGTAGATAAGGCTTGACACCAAATGGTGTTGCACTTGAATTTGGTAAGGACTAAACTAAGGAAGATCCATATTACTTCATGTCCTAAGCCTTGGGAAAAGAAAAGGAAAAAAGAAATATTTTATGATATTTTAATAAATTGGCATCACCAAAACTTATGTGCAATTTTTCTTTGATCCTTTTGATTTAAATATGGATATTCCTAATGTTAACATGTTCATTTTTGATAATCCGTATTAGTTTTTATTTAGAAAGTTGATCTATGTTTAATTGTCAATTGACGATAATCAACACTGTATCATTATTGATTAACTAGTTTTAGTTTAAATACATCTAGGAAGGTTTGTAGAAAGTTTTTTGCAAAATGAGGACACGCCTATGGAATCACTTGGAAATAGAAAAAAATGTTTTCATTAGTACCAAGTTGAAATGAAGAAATTTGTGGCAATAGAGCATAAACATGTTTAAAGTCAATTGGTTTTACAAAAGCACTAGTTGTTATTTTCGTCAAATGGGCCGTCCTTGTTTTATAAACTAATGGGATAAAGCACATTAGGGTGAATCAAAGCATTATGTCATAGTCCTTTTTGAAAGTGCATTTTTTTTGTATTTTCAACTTTTTTGAATGGATTTAAAGCCCAGTTACTGGGTTTCAATCTCTAATGGGTTCAAATGATTTTAAACCTAACTATCCAACGATTATAGCTTCAAAACCTTCATTAAATATGTAAACTGACAAACACATGTCCATCCCATCATAAAAAAGTGAAAATGATTTAACATAAGAATTGATCACAATTCATAATGAAGATCTCTTAACTCAAGATGGACTTTTTAAAAGCTTAAAATAGCTTGGAAAAGGATTGGCCACATTTTCAACTATAAAAGACAATTTTGACTTTCATTCCATTGTTTTTTTATGGTCAATAGTGGATTGTTAAAATTTTGAAACTAAACATGGGCCTAATCCATAAATTGAGTTTAACTATTACATAAAATAGGATTTAATCAAGGATATACATGGTGCCTAATAATTAAGTTCAATGTAAAATTTCCAAATTTTATTATAAGCGAATAAACAATATGAAAAATACGAACATTACATGTTTTTTTGCCTCTAGCATTGTGATTTCAATGACTAAGGTGACCAAGCTACTTGGCCACAATGATATGAAGGGACTATTTTTATTCATTTTTGTCCTTGGATCCCCATAAGTATGTCATTGTTTGACATGACTCAGTTGATTTCCCATTTCAGTCATATTGGACATTACCAATTCCACTTGGCATGTGTGATGCTTACATTGTGTTGGTGCATATAATATTATGTTATATATATATGCCAATCCAAATGCAATGTGGTTTGGGACATGTCACATTTACTAAATTTATTTCATTAATAATGTTATTTTGAGAAGTTGATGTGCCTAAGTTCATGTAAGTGTGTAGACCCCCCCTATCCCCCTCCAATATATGTAGGTTTTCCTTTTTTTTTAAAGTATGTCAGCGTGTAAGCCCTCTAGCTATGTCTTTAGGCCTCCCCTAACCATGTAGGCATGTAAGCCTCCTAAAGATGTTGATGTGTAATAGGCTTTTCTAAACATGTTAATGTGTAGGCCCTTTAAGCATGTAAGTGTATAAGCCTTCGATAGGCATGTAGGTGTGTAGGACATACACAAGAAGATTTGAAATGGACTCATTTTTATAAGTATGCACATTGACATAATATATTACAATTTGAAGGTATAATAGGTTGGGCAAAGACTTGTGGCCACATAGGTAAGAGGTTTACTTTTCTCTTGTGATACCTTGTTCATGATTTCATGCCTACACATGACCTCCATGACTAAGTGGCCAACATGCCTACATGCATGAGAGGCCTACATACACCTATGCCATGCTAAGGGGGTTTACATGCATAGGAGAGCAACACAATTAAATGTTAAGCTTCCATTTTGCAACCCTAGGCAACCTCATTGACTAGTTGTAATTTTTAAATTGCAATCACAATTTATGTTACCTAATAATCAACATCAATTAATAACTATGTCATTTTTAAATTTGAATAAACAAGCCAATACATCAAGTATTTTATACTAGTTTGCAATAAAATGTAGATGGTTCAATGGACACAATTAATCATTTTGACATGTCTAAAATGACTAGTATGCTATCTTATAAATTTCATAACAACTTATTTTTTAAAATAATAACATTAACATGTTTAGGTGTTTGACATGTTGCACTATACCAAAAAAGGGATATATGACTAAAGAAATGACTACATAAAATGTCATAGTCTTGGGCTTGGAAGCAAGGCCAAAGCATGAAAGAGGGAACAGGCTAAAAGAGTGTCCTATGACTCAAACACTTTTGCACAAATGTGAGAAAGGGAATCCCAAGGTGAAAAAGTAATAAAAGGAAACAACTAGACCAAGGTTATAATGTTTTTTACAAAACATAATTCATGTGATTTTCATGTATCAAATAATTTCTCCCAAATTTTGATGGAAACATATTACATAATGTATTTATCATCCATTTCATGAATAATCCTTTATTTTAATATTATTTATTTGTTTGTAAAGTAAACTAAGAAAGGGGGGAGGACTGCAATTCATGATCAACATAACAAATTTCAAGATTTCTTCTTGTGTTTAGCACAACTAGCTCACTTTATTAGTTATCATGTGAAAGAACTCATCTTATGTTTTCCATCTTTACCATAACATGATTTTAAATTGCCTCAGTAACAATGGTGCTAACTAGGCATACATCTAACACAAATTAACAAGCATTGTCATTAGCACAATATGTATTTAAAATAAAACAACATGAGGACCAAACCTTAGTTGTAGATTTGAAGATTGGAATCATATTACAATGTCTACAAGCCAATGTACGGTTGAATGGACCAAAATGGATGTAATGATCACATATTTTGTAATGTGAATGTGATTCAAATTAGAAAATGGTACTCTAAAAATTGGAATTATCAATTTAAGAAATTAATTTGAAATTATTAACTTTAGTATTTGTATGATCTAGGTTTTTTTTTTAATGCATAATACATCTATTTAAAAGAGCTAGGGTCAGTTCAAATGAACACTAGGGATTATACAAGTGACCAAAAAAATGGACTTTAAAGTGGTCCAATCATTGGATTATGATTGGTAGGGACCTCAAACTAAATTAAATAATGTATCCAATAAGTTTCAAGGATTACAAATCATGCAAATTGTATGCTATTTTTTGTGAACATTTTTTATCATTGAAATAATGATTTTCACAAAATAGAATGTTACTATATGTAATACTAGATTAAATATTTTTCTACAATTATATTCTTTTTTCAAGGAATTATTGTTGCCCTATTACCTAAATCTCTTAGTGTTAAAAAAAATATTGAGGAAATGCTACCCAAATGGACTTGTTTAGGACTTTTTATCCATTGTTTTCTATTGCACACAATTCAACCTTGCACTCACCCCTACATAAAACAATTTCTTAAGTTTTCTTCAATCTAAATCTCGTTTGTAAATGACCATTAATAAAACACATAATTTCTTCTACAATTCTTATTGTCCCAAATTTGAGACCCAAGCCCTATTTTTGCTATTATTTTCTAAGTATATATAGATATTGAGAATTAGATCTCCTTGCTCCACACTTTCCAACCAATCTTCAAACTTCAACATCAAAGCCTTTAACTCATGTTAATATTATCTTGCTTTATGGATAGAGCTCATGCATGATTTAGGCATTTCTCAAGCTATATTGAACCAATATGCAACACCATGTGCTCACAAAGCATAAGTGAAAATCTCCATAGGACTTGTCTATATCCCCTTCTTTCCATGACATGAGCATATTCCTTATAACCAAACTTTGGTTTCTTTTCCCTTTTCTTCTTTTTGAGCTACATATTCCAAAATTTGTTGAATTGGCAAGTTGATGTTTAAGATGCAAGGTTGCCTTATCAATCTAAATCATGTATGTTTTTTCCACATTGATGATATAACAATAATGCACCATCGTTACTAAACTCTTCTCGTCATCCCTTCACAAAGTGCTCAAATGTGGCTGTTATCACATAACCTTTGTTCTTAAACTTAAAAGGATATTTTCATCAAAATTGATTACTATAAATACTTATTGGTTTTACCTAGATATACATTGATAGATGACCTAATAAAAATGTCGATGCAACTTCCAATCGATTATCAAGCAATAGTTACAACAAACTATAAGAAGTGTAAAAAAACAACAAATTAGAAAAGAGAATGTACTTGTATGAGAACACAAAACATCAAAGTAGTGGTATGAACCATAACAACAATTTCTTGTTGCTTGATTTACCAATACAGATATGCATGACTCTATTGTAATAACTATTCGTCATGTCCCATGGTGATCATAGCTTAACATGGTCTTACAAGAACCAACATATTTTATTCATGCTACAAGTCTAGAAGTAACAAGGAACACAAACATGTAGTTGGTTAATTCAAAAATTAAAGGAGACCACAATGGCAACCAAAAAAAAGGGAAAATGAAAGAAAGACCATGCTAAAATTTGCAAGGTTGCAACATTAAAAGACAAAGTGGTCTTTAGAATATATCCTACTCACAATCAAAGAGCCTTTGAAAGGTCTTCAGAAGAAGACTAAAAGAGATTTGTTTAAAAATTGAATGTAACATTTCTGTAATTTAAATAAAAGAGTCAAAGAGTAACCTTTCTTCAAAACAATGGTTAGACTCACCACTTGAGCTGGGAAGAACTCTTTGGAACAACAAACCTTTGAAAGGCCTACAAAACTAGTAGTTCAGACCTCCAAATTTGTTAGTTTTTCAAACATGAGATCCTACACAAGCCATATGAATCATCTGGATATCTACATCTTTGTTGAGCACTCTTGTAAAAAAAATTATGTTAAACCTTTTGAATTTTGGATTGAATCCAAATCGAAGCAGTTTCAAGCAAAGAAATGGAGTAGATCTCATATGATGATTTGGGATAAATCTTACAACCAATAGAGTTTGCCTACATACATAAATTAGAGGAAATTGAGAATAAGAAGAACTAGTAAACTATCTACACACCTTAACAACGTCACATTCTTTAAAAAAGTAATAACTGAGCTTAATTAATCAATTGAACTCATATTTGAAGAGGTAGAACTGCACAACTAGTGCCAATTACAACAACTGATTCCTTTAAGATTGACCCACAAACAAGTGATCTAGTAAAAATCTCAAGCAAAGAAATAAATGTAACTACAACTTCCAACTTTGGAAGCTGTGTTGACCTTAGTCAGGTTGCAGATTAGATCATTAATGAGTGGCAGATTGTGTCATTTTTTTGACCACGTTATATGACATAATATTCCAGTGATGATAATACACTGGAAATAGTGACCAAAATCCCTGTTGAACATGATTTTTGTGAAAATTGTTGAATCTGCCATCCCAGACCTTAATGTCATGGAATGGACCTGCTTTTGCCCACCATAACAGGCAGGGGCTTGACCATTCCACAGTACATTATAGGCAGATGCACCATTAGATTCTCCTTCAAGTTGCATAGAGGGTCTCAAATGTACAGGGAGGCACAATGTAGTGGCAGAAAATTGTTCAAGATTCAATAATTTGTAAGCCATAGGTCTAAATATTACAAAACCACTTCAGTGTATCCCTTACTCATTGAGGGCTTTCTAATGGTAGCAAGAGCAAGGTAGGGAGTGATGTGGTTTGGGAGATCTCAACATGACAAAACAACAAAGGACCTTCCTTAATAGTAGGATGGAAAAGACTGGTCAGTGACATGTTGAAAGACTTTAAAACTTAGAGGTTTATGACACAAGTGTCATAAATCACTATGGAGTCTGCAAATTTGATAACCGCATCCACCACAACCAGAAACTGCCACAGAAAACCTAGGCTTGGAAAATCATGACCCCTTGAAGCTACATAAGATTGGTGTCTTCATCTTGAATTGATTTCTTTTAGTGAGCAAGATATGCAACCATGCAAGAGACTCCCAACAAAATTGGGAGATTTTCAGTTGGAAAATCAATTGCCCTACAACAATGGGCAGGAAAATCCTTCATAAATGACTTTCTGATTGAATCAGAAATCACAATTTATGTATAACCAAAAATTGGTCTAAGTTCTTTGACAAGGTTCAGGCTTCAATAGAGCTCCAAGCTTGATCACTTCCCAAGTGCGGCTGTAATTTGGATGAAATTTTCTTTCTATAAATTGTCACAACAAGCACGCAACCTCCTCCAAATTCCATTGCAACTGCCACTTGGCAACACAAGAATATGTTTCTAGAGAATTATGCCATACTTTCAACAGGAGAGATCTTCCTAAGATATAATAGAAGTAACAGCTTCATACAATCTGGTCCATATGTTGTCTTGCTTATATGACACAATTGTGTTTTCACTTGTGTCTTCTATCCCCACCCAGGTAATGCAGGAAGTTGGAACCAGAAGTGTCAAGCTATATTTTGTAGTGAAGTACCACTTTTGTTTCCATCTGGGATGAAGTGCACTTGAAAATACCATGTAGTCCAAACCTACAATGGCTTATACTACTGGATATCTTTTTCTAGGGAAGGTACTGTGCACAAATAATATTTGTGCTACTGTGAAGCGAACAGAGTGCCTCTCTGGAGGCAAGAAAGGGGCAGGCATACTCATCAGTGAGAACTTAGATCAAGAACATCTCATTCACAAGTGATCTTATGACTTGCAATTGCACATTCCATCAACATTGGAGCCATATTCCTCATACTTAGGATTTTGACTGTATTATTATGTATGTTGGCTAACAATTTCAAGCCACAGATGTAACACTTACACCATGTCTAATTTCTTTAAGTCACACTGCTTAGATGTAGGGGTACATGTTATCTTAAATACTCATTTTGTTGACAATACATGTCTGAGGGTGACAAAGAATGCATCAATGAATCTCCATCTGCTTACATTAACATGAGGGTCATATTTTTTTGAAAATATGATGAGCAAAACCTAAAGAAATACCCTTCACTACTTTGCACCAGTCTAATTGTCCATCCATGAAAAAAACACATGAAGAGTGGAGATATACAGTGAGTCGAGATCCATGGTTTTACAGACCTGTTTCTCATGCCTTCCATAGAATAATGAGGGATTTTTTTCAAATCTGCTGCCTATTTCCAGCCAACGTTTCCAATATTGTTGGGGAACTAAATAGTTTTCAGCATCATCGCCACAAGGATGACCCCACATAAACCAATACCAATCCATGGTGAAATTTTGTTCATCCTCAACTCCTTGTCCTTAAGAAATGGCTATTGATGATTTTCAATCTGAATATTTGTGTGAAAGATCTAGGACCACCTCATTGACACCTTCATGAAAGGGTCCACAAAGAGCTCCTGTGGCACCTGCAGACCCCAGTGCAACATTTGTAGAAAAGTAAGGTACTACTCTAAAAAATGCTTTCACAATCCATCTGGTACCAATGTCCATAATTCCAACACAACATCGCAAGTTTGATGTTTCTTGAGAAAATTACAACCGTCCCTTGCAATAATACACCACAAAAGAAATTTTAGCAAGTTTAAGGAAGGGAAACTTGTAGGCAGTACATCTACCATCACAACCTTGACAAGACATAATTCAACAAGTATTGCATGAAATGTGCTATAAGAAAAACCTAAGGTAAGAATGAAACCCTCAAAAGATTTGATGCCATTGCAGCCAATTGAACAAAAATTCTACTGGCCTGACTTCAGATCAACCAATACAACTGCAATCTTGGAAGGACCTACAGAGAATCCATCATGTAGAGGAAGTTTTCAGAGCAGGAAGGGTGGTGGGAGGGCAGCAGGTACTGATTTGTAAAATCTCAGTCCTTCATTCCCCAGACCACCATACAAAGAAATTAGCATACTTGTAACAACAATTTCATTGTGCACCCATGATGGCAGAAATACCCTCCTTTCAATGTAAAAGCTGAGCAAAGTAAGAACTAAGAATAAGCACAAGCCAAGTTGACAAACATTGCTCAATACTTGCAATAATTAACATGTATTTGGTCAAAGCTGTCCACATGATTTACCCCATGCATTTCCAAACTCTTTGTGATTGTAATTTTAAAAACCTCCCAAAAAAAAAAAGAATTTCAATTTTTAAAAACTTTCACGGAAATGGTGAATTTTGGTTTTCAAAACACATTTTACACGGAAAATGCAGGGTTTTCCAAGTTTTTTCTTAAATATCGCAAAATAAACAAAATTCACCACCAAAGAAATCACTAAATTGCACACAGATGATATCATATTTCAGCCTAAATCTATCAAGGAAGGTAGTTTGTTTATCTTTTATGTGTTGTTTGTCACATTGAGATCTCCCAAACCACAGTGCCCCTGATGTGCTCTTAGTACCATTGGAAAGCCCTTGATGAGTATGGGTGCATCAAGATGGTTCGGCAATGTTCATACCTATGGTACAAGAGTTATTAAATATTGAACAATTTTATCAAAGAATATTCAACAAAATAAAAACTAAATATTTTAGGGAAATTGGGGCAAGCTCTTGATACTATTGAAAATCCCTTGATAAGTGAGATTCCTTGAACTGATTGCATAATTTTTACACCTAAGGTTGGGGAGATATTGAATTATTTTTGTCATTGGAAATCTTTTTTTTTTTTAAAAACACAATTGAGCTATATTTTCAAGGTCATGTTCACACTTGGACAAGTGACACAGGCAACACTATTTAGGGTGAAATATTGAACCTGAAGAGCTGGATTCACTTAAGGATGGAAGATTGATGGTACATAGATGGATCCAATTAGCAAATGGGCATCATGTGGCACTACAATCATGGCATCCTAAACCAACAATCAAATGGTCATTTGCACATGTTCATTCTCATACTTCTTTCCCTTCAATATGTCATTAGTGGTACCTAACCTTTTACAAGATGTGGGCAAACTACTGAGGTGACAACAGAGGGTGGACCTGCATTTTGAGAATGCCCCCTTCTAAGGGCAATACTATACATAAAGCTCAACCATCAAGATTGGCATAATGAATGGTCCGGATTCCATGAGTATGTAAGATAAGCTTTTATGCCCATATAGAGGCCAATATGAAAATGTAATTCCTTTGGAGGAGCACAATATCTGACCCTACAATTCTGGCATGTAAGGGGCCTACCCTTTACATTTTTTCTTTTTTTGGGAGGCTTACAATTGATCACGTGGCTAGATACCTCTCTATTTTCCTTGACAATCAAACAATCCAATTGCACAAACCTTCACTATTTCATTTGCAAATTGTTACAGGTTTCTTGGTTCTAGTAAAAGGAAAGAGACTTTGCATATCTAGAGGATGTTGGGATACAATTTTGGCTAGAACTTGGAACCAATGTGTGGGCAACAATTGGAGACCTCCCTATATTTAGAGGAAGGTCACTTCCATTTTATTCCAAATTGGGTGCAAAAAAATATAGGATGTGATTAATTCAAATATATATAGTTTATAATTCATTTATATGTAAATAAAGTGCCTATAACTCATTATGAAAATATAATTAAAATGTTTCATTATTGCATAGCATATTAAAATACAGCCTTTTATTTAGGTTTTTAAAAAAATATACAAGGAATGGACTCTCCAAGTCTATATTTATAAGCCTACTTGTTTTTATCAAATTCACTTTGCATTCAAATTACCGAACCATGTATAGTTACACCATCCAACTAGCTTAATTTTGTTTAAACCAATGTTGGTCTAATATATATAAGACCTCACAAGAAAATATGAACACTCATGTGAAAGAACATGTACCAAGTTGGTTTGACCCAAGCAAATACCAACCTTGTATGAGTCTTGCCTTTAATGTGCATTCAAAACACTACTCACACAAACCTTACCAAACAAGTATGCATTCAAGCATTTTGTGTTGGGTAATGCCTAAGGTTGCAAGCATTACCAGAATAAGGGCCCACATGAGGTAGAGTTGAAGCAAGCTTGATTCTAATAATGCTTCATAGTTGAGGGTGTTATATGACCAAAAAAATAATGTATTTATTTATTTATTTATTTATTATTATTATTATTATTATCATTCATAATACCTAATAGGTACCTGTGGGTATCATGAGAAAAAAATTCATGAGGCATTTTGAAAAATGAAATGCCTTGTAGGATCCTACACATTGTAAACATACTTCCGATTACATTAAAAATTTCCTTGTAAGTTTTTACATGGCAATAATAGTGTTGTTTCATTTGTTTAGCTTTTTTTTTCATTGAGTATGAAATTGAGGGTATATAGTTGCATTTTACACTTCGCATTTTTCATTAAGGTGGAGGCAATAACAACAAATTAACAAAGCTTGGGAGGTGTGTGTGTAGAACGTGAAGTAATTCTTTGTTGCCATTGCCATCCATTTTCAATGTTGTTGGAAAAGATTGATGCAAAGCTTGAAACAACAATAAACTATTATTCGGTGAAACCTAAACCTTGTTTTCACAAATCTTTTGTAAGGTTGCATGTATTTTTAATTGTTTTGTGATCTTGTATAATAGTTTTCATCCTTTTTTGAATCTTGTGAGGTTTCATTATGCATCCACATGCACACATTAGATAACTTTGAAACCAAAAAATGTTAATGAACCCAAAAGTTATTGATTTATGGAACTTAAATATACATGATTCAAATTTGATGAACATGGTTTCTTGTAAAGCAAGTTGTGCTTGTGATTTCATGACTTGTTTGCAATGAATTAGACATCTTACAAGGAGGTTTTGCTACCATGTTGTATGGAGGAAATTGATGTCATGTCTCTATGTGATTTTGAATGACCTATTGTTGATGTAGGGGTATGGAAGAAATACCATAGGATTCATCAACAATCACAAAATCCATGACAATAAGAATGGAAGGTTCACCTTATGTAGCTATTCGCCAATGCAACTTATTGTTACTCTTATCATTATACAATTTCTTGTTGGGCATTATTTCTTTTGAACATAACAAAATAACATTTCGACAATCATTGATGAGGTGCATCATATGCCAAATTTTGATTAACCAATCAAAAAGTTCGCATAGTCATATTAAATTTTGAAAATGCCTTGTTTGTTGCATTTCTCAACATGGAATATGCACATCCATGAAAGAACATGTGGCAAATGAACATGAATTAAACTTGACCAAATACAATGCACATTAAAAAGCAAAAGAGGAATCTAGTAAAAGTCAATGGAAGACTAGTAAGAGGAAAATTGTGCCTCAATAAAAGACTATACACGTTTTTTGGAAGTGGAAGTCTTATCAAAACTCATACTAAGGATTTTATTTTCAACTTTGTCAAGTAGGTGGATTGGTGATCATCCCAAAGAGGAATGAGCCAAATTTGCCTAAAAATCAAACAAGATAATCAAATTTTTTTAGAATCCTACCTAGATTTGACAACCTATAAAAATTCATTGTCTAAATATGTCAACTTTTAACTATTTAGCCTCAAAACACGGCAGCTTTTGTGTATTCTTTTTCCAAAAAAACCCTTTGCTCAATTCACATTGGATTTCTTTTTGTCACCACAATGCAAAAATTCACGACAAAAAAACATTGACTCATTGACTCATACTCAAACAATTTTCTGAAAATCTAGTGTTATTTGTAATGAAAAGATATGAAAATTTATTATAGTGAAGATTTAATGAATGTGGAGGCTAATTATGCATGAATATAGTAATGTTTGTTTCCCGTTTTGGAAAAAACTTGTAAGAAAAATAGCTCCTTGCAAGGTAATAAAAGACTATGAAATGATATGTTCACACTTATTCAATTTGCAACATCTAGTATCACATTCCATTTGTAAATGTCAAGAACTAGATTTGGTAGGACTAAATTTATTAATTATGTCCAAGGGTGCCTTGTCATGGAACTTTTGATCATTTTGAAAATCCAAACATTGTTAGAGTTGCTTTAATAAAATGAAGTCATTGCTTTCCAAATTTCAATTATCATATGTAATTATTACATTTGGACCAAATATGAAAGCTAAAATTTGAACATCCTTGTTGAATTGCCTTGTTTAATGTGGTGTCATGTGAACCACTAGAAATGATGCAACATTATTTAGTTCATGTTTTGCCATGTCCAAGATGTGAAAATACATAATAGATGATGCCAAGGTATGTTTTGGCACAAAACATGATTATTTAAAAGGACATAATGTTTTAAAGATTACAATTATTTGGACCAAAAAAAACAACAACGATAAGCAAAAAGAAGGGGTTGTGCATTGAAGTTGGTTGAATATAAGGAAGTTAAAGACATAAATGGGCATCATTTTTAGAAATTCTGAAAAAATTTCAAACCATCACCACTCTAACAAAGTTGCAAATCATTGCATTTATATGTTCGAGTGCCAAATGGTTTCACATAGGCCATTGCCAAAATAGTTAACAAACTTTGAGCTTTAGTGCACTCTCAACCAAACAAGGGGGTGATGCAATATTTATTACTTTCCCTATGAACTTGCCAAATGAATATGATTATATGCAATTATAGACCTTTTAGTTTATGGGAAGTTCAGTTAGGATCTTGTAATTTTGCACTACAAATGGTGATTCATGTGTTGCCAACTTTCTTGTCATTTTGTGTGGACTTTAAGGCAACATCAACACATATCATAATAATTTTAATGCTTATCCCAAATTCAAGGAAATTTTATAATGTGTCATTAATTATTTTTACTAAAAGAAATCTTGTTCTTTGCAACCAAAACATCAATGACTAGATATTCTAAATGACCATATCATTGACTATAGTCATAAAATATTACTTCAAATCCTATGTGTAAAAAGTTTATAGTCATATATTAGTGGTGCATTTGACTAATAAATGATGATGTGTTTTCATTGCAATTTTTCATCCATATGGCATTCATGATTAATGAAAAAATGATGTGAATATCCAAAATATCATTTGAAAATGTAACCAAGATAAAGTCATTTCAAATATAACTAAAAAATGATTATGCAAAGGATATGGATAAAATGATGTGTCATTACATAAAAAATGTGATCATAAAATTACTTTACAATGATTCAAAAATGACTATTAGTCATTTAATATTAATAAATAGACATAAGGAACCATGGCATGTAAATAATTGATTTCAATTGATATTTGTACATGTATAAGTAATATAAAAAAAATTATTACATTTTTCTTAAGTATACTTGATATATGATCCATTTTCAAATATTATATGTGAGTAAATAAATTATTAAACATTGAAATAAATTTTAATGGTATAAAAAGATATATTATAAATAAATTTGTGTACTTTAACTTAAAAATAAAATAGAAACATAAGATGTGGGAAATGTATAATTTCAAAGAATTAAATACTACTATAATATTAATTATTATTTTGAAAAATAACTAAAATATTTAGATTAAATATATTCATCATACTTAATATGATTAATACATAATTGATTTATGATCCATTTGTAAATATTTTATGTGGATAAATTATATGGAGGCATATGTTTAAATTAAAATTGATTAGTAAAATTATGATATATATTGGAAATAAATTTTTATAAAACAAATTCCTAAATTAAATGAAGGTTTAAGCTATGAAAGATATATTTCATTTATTTTTGTATTATCCATAATTGTTTTTCCATTTACAAATCATGTGTTTGAATTGATTCTTTCCAAATAGTGGTCATTGAAATGTTTTATAAAAAAAATTGATATATATATATATAACTATGACATCATTGAAGGAAATTTACGAATAAATATTCAATTTTTTTTGGAAATTTTATCAATAAGATATGAATTATTAAATTTGAAGTTTTGTGCAATGTTTAAATGAAGTATGGTCCAAAAAGAATAAGCACTTAATTATTTACACAATAAGTGGGGTGGCTTGGTGGTAAAAAAGTTGAATTCCATCCTTGGGTTCAAAGATTAAATTTCACAATTGACATTCATTGTGGTCAACAATAGAATATTCATTATCTACCTAGACTACTTAAGTAGATTAGGTGGTATACTTGACCATTTAAATTAAATTTTTAACTTAATTGAGGTGGTGGCACATGTCAACAATTGATAAGATAAAAAATAATGAAATTAAAAATATATCTTATTATTTATATTATATAATAAAAAATTTAACAGTGGCCAATTTTTTGGTCCAATTAGTAATAATAATAAAAATCACACAATGATTAAACTATTATTAATGATTTCATATATGTCTTTTATCACTAATGAATGAAATGTGTCACATCATGTTCTAAATAACTATTGGTTTAAACAATTCGTCCATAATGATTTTAAGGCTATTGATCATTTTTGTTCTTTATGATTGGAATATTAATTATAATCTCAGTCATATATTTGAAGATTTCTAACAAATTAAAAGCTTTTAGTGAAATATCATGAAAGAATTGTGTTAATTCCACTTTTCTTCAATGCTTTTAAATTTCTAATTAATGGTCATGATGATAATGGTTGTGTTGCATAACTATCAATTTCCATTTTCTTATTATTTGGGACACTTGTTGCAAAATAAAAAGATAGTGAAAACTTGTTCAAATCAAAGCTAATGTTGTACAACTCATTTGTCATAAAAAAAAATGACGTGATGTCACTTTTGCTATGGTGGAAAGAGAATGTGTCATGATCTTCAAATATTGATTTCTAGGGTTACCAAAATTTGGGCTTCCTTTCTTCTTTCAACTAATTGGATTTACATGATTGTGACAAGTGGGTGATGATTTGTAAGAACTAGCCAAATGGTGCAAGTTGGGTTTAGGGTTTATGGGTTTCAAATAGAGATGCACCTCACTATTGTTGAGCTCTTAAATACAACTTCATTGATCAAACCAATTTTTGTAAAAGTTGTATAGCTACTTAGAAATGGTCACCTAACTCAAAAACACAAAAGTATATACAACCTTGTCCAAAAAGTGATACCTTTTAGCCTTGGAAAACTACAAAAAGTAATGCTTATTTTCTTAGAAAATTAAAACATCCACAAATATATTTACAACTAATTTTCAGTTTCATTTAATTCCAACAAGAGGCTAGCTCAACTGGTGTGGTTCCAAGAGCACACCACATTGGTTTTGATTTTGGTTTTCCAAAATCTATCATTGGTTCTCAAAAATATGAAAAAGTCAAATAACCAGCCAGAGAACCACCACTTCTTTAAGGCTCTTGAAATAACAGGAACCAGTCCTTCTTTAATTCTGATTTGTCTTCAAAGAACCAGAGTCAGCAGTTTTTTAATTCTGGAATATTTAGAGAACCAGAACCGACAGTTCTTTAAAAATTCAAAGAACAACCCAACACTGGTTTGAACTTATCATGTAGGGAAGAGCCATTGTGCAATGAGCCATATATCATTAGGTTGCAACTTGCAATGACTAAAATGTCATATCCATACTACCTATTGCATTTATACCATATTTGGGCAGCTATTAGAAATGGCACCTAATAATCTGCAATCCTCAAGGTGGTTTGTAAAGATTTGTAACCATAGTTCTAAAAAATAAAAGAAACAGTTCTGATATATAATCACGGTTCTCAAAATTAAAATACGGATTCCAAACAGTTCTGATATATAATCACAGTTCTCAAAATTAAAATACTGATTCTAATGTAGAATCACCATTCTTTAAAACCTTAGTGTAGGCAAAAGCCCATGGTCAAGGGTGTTACCGAGTGTAAAGCAACAAGCAGATTTTTATTATTTTTGGTGATTTGTGTGATATCCAGTGGGTATCACAGAAAAACAAAAAAAACACAAGCAGGCATTTTGAAAAATGAAAGGAAGGCAGGAAAAGGAATATGTTTTCCGGATTGTCTGCTCATCACAGAGGAAAAGTTCTCTGAAGTAAGATGCCCTCCAACTACACAACAAAAATCCGCCCAGTGCTTTATGTGAAACTATTGCCTCCTAAAGTTCAACAAAGGCAGTAGCCCCGGTCAAAGGAAGATTTGAAGGCCCCAACCCTCTCTTGGATAAATAAGAGGTATCCTTTTCCATAAGAGGTGTCACTATCGTCCACCAGACAATGGATATCAGATGACAAAGGAAAAAGAATGCAGGCTGCCAGGTCTGTTACGAAGTAAGAAATTTTCCAATATACCTACCCTGCTCTGGACTTGTTACATACCGGGTATCCTGGAAGCCAATGCTTCTTGACATACTTGTACCTCCGAAATGACCACCTTTGAGAGAAAGTTCCCAACCATGATTCTATTCTACGATGCCACCCACAATATGTTGTTGCCTGTTCACCTTCCTTACATGCTCCAACAAGTAAGGGGGAAGCAAATCCCACTGAAAATCTAACTTTCCAAAGCTCCCATAGCTAATTAGGTCTCAGTATGACCCATGCACCTAATAAATAATTATAAATAAATAAATAAATAAACACCTGGCAAGAGAAGAAATAAGAAAGAATCAAAGTCCAAACAAAAGACCACACCCAAAAGCACAGAACACACAATGGGGAGTCCAAAGAGGAGAATCACGAACTCTAGGACCTAAACCCATCTAGAATGAAGCAAGTATGAAAAGGAGATGGGCGAAAGACCTGGAAGAACACCAATCTTAAAAGAGGCCTTTCCTGCTGTCACAACTGCCGTTCCAAGATATTACAAATCTGACTTTAGCACTCCAAGTGTTCTTTGTTCAATCTAGATATCAAAATTCTCATAAAAAATCATCTAAATATGGCCAAATTAATATAGCAGGCCTAAAAGACATTTTGCACGTTTAAAGATTTCCATACTCACCAATGCAATCAAATAGAGGGGCCCCATTTGTCCAGAAAAAGCAATGATCCATACTCCAGTCATTGCCAGCCACAGAAATCGGCTCAGTTTTCTCAATTTCTAAGTATCCCAACTTCCCTAATTCACTTTCCAGTGGTCTGGTGAATCCACACACTTACTTATCCAGGTTTGTTGTTGAACATCAATTTTGCTGTTTTTGTCCCTTCCAAAGTGCTCGAAGCAACTTTCAGACATCCCTGTTTTAGGGTCCTCCAAAGTCCTGGAAGCATGATGACCCTGTTTTAGCTATTTGCTTACACTTTTACCATCCCAACCAAACAAACACAAGTGGTGAACCCTCTTTGCATCTCCAAGACCCAATAGTTGGAGTTTCAAATTTTTGAAGTAACACTGAAACTAGCCATTATCTGCTCGGTATTCCTGCATTTGGAATCTTCAAGATGATTAGCATAGTACATTGGCAGCTTTCATCCACTAATTCTATTATTGTCCAAAATGTTTCAATTTCCAATTTTCCAAGAGCAATATTTTGTGAATGAAAATATTGAATCTTCAGGAATATTCTATTATTCAAAATGAGAATTTCAAATATCTGATTATTCAACAGATAGGTATGTGTCAAAGTTGCCAAGGTACTATGGTATTCCAAAGGATTCTTGATCCTTGGCCAAGAGCCTTTTTTTTTCTACACCCACTTTATCCTCCAAAAGTTCACCCATCTTGTTTCTCTTGCACCTCAGCTAAGTCCTTGTTACCAAATGGATATACAAGTGCTAGATGGTCATATACCTTTGGATCAGTTATTCTGGTGACATAAAGCCTAAAATCAATCTTGTTACCAAAACTGTTTATTGTTGCCTTCCATTTTCTCTTGCTTATCACTTGCTTACTGGTCTCTGCAATAAACACTGCCAAAATTTTCAAACTTTAGGCATTGGCATTTTATAGTGCCTCAGAAGTGCAACTGAAACCAAGCTGAGTCCAACCATTGACTTCTTGTGCCTTCCTCCAACTGCAATGTCATGAAGGAAGGCTGCATGGAAAGTACGTAAGAAAGCACAAGCCCATAATGCACAGAGATACCAGAACTTCAAAAAGAGCTTGTGAGAGGACATGCAAGCGATCCGCATATGCACACAACACAATACCACATGCACTGGTGATATCAGTGTGATGTGCATGAAGGACAATCACGTAAATCAAACTGAAGAACAGATACATCGGCCAAGCACCAGCAGGCAACACCATATTGTATCTATGAGAATGCAGAGAAAACTTGACAATAACCCTTTGATGGTAATGGTTGTGTCAGTTCCTGCAAAACCAGATTGAACATACCAAGAATGAGTGGAGTCACGACTGTCACACACACAGTATCAGACCCTCACCTCATCATGAATGGCAGTAACTAGCTATCACTACTCCCCAATGACTTCATCAGCTCCCAACAGTGGGCCTAACAGTGAGTGCAGTACAATTACATATAGTCTGTTCTGAATTTTTGTGCAAATAATTGTACAAAAATCTACACTCTGAGTATGTCTGGTTTCTAGAGACAAGGGGAAGATTCAGTCATCATGTCAGTATCTGGTTAACAATACCATAATTTCTCTGAGTTAGACTCCACCTATCTGACAAGCTTTCACTTGGAGGAGCTTTCTTAGCTTCAGGCTACAAAGCAACTCATGCTCCCAAACCCAGATTTGGAGGTAAACAATATGGACCAGAGCTATGCTGAAAGTTATGCTGTCTCTGCTCATGCACTCCCAAAGCTATGCAGGCACAGTCAGGAACATGTGCAGGCATAAGCAAAGCCCTTATCAGTGGTGGACATTTTCTCACAAGTCACCATGAAACAAACTGCCAGTTCTAGGGAATGAAACTATATGATTGAGAGTCAACATTTGATACACAAGTGAAAAATCCATCTGTAGGCTGCAATCTTCAAGCCTGTGAAGAGTTTGAGACAACAATTCTAGAAGAGAAGCCCATCCTCCATGTCCTCTGAGACTCCTAAATTTTACCTACAAGCCACAAAAGTGATAAAAAAGAGACACAGGGAGAGACATACCATACTAGGCCTAGGCCTACAATCAATGAATAGGCCTGTTCCAGCCTCTTAGAGCCAACCAGATGCACAAGGCTCTGTTGCTTGGAACCCTTGGGCTTGGAAGGCCACTCAAAAGTGCAAACTGGCACACAAAGTGATCAATGTACACCAAAGAGGCGTTGGCTATAAGAACAAGTGAAACTTCCTGAATTCATGGCATTTGTAGTTGACAGCCAACAAAATACCAAAAAAGTTGCCCATTGAATTGACAAGGGTTTTTTGCACCAACCACAGCCTCCCTACATACACAACCAGTTCAGACTCCAGCATGGTGTGTGATAATTGTCGAATGTCACATATCTGTGACCACCTCCTCAAATTACTTCCTGTGGACTCAAAGCTCAGAACAAATCAGAAAAGTAATGTCGACCTAAGCTGCTGACAAAGAACCCAAGTGGTGGAGCAGAACCTGATCCTTGTAATGGCACCATAACAAGTCAACCCAAACATCTCCATTTGTGCTGTATCTGAGCTGCAGGCCTCTCTAGATTACCAACTACAAATCTCTGTATTTCTTGTTTCTTCTGACATGAGACTCTGGTCAAAAAGCTGCAACCAGCAGACACTGACAGAAAAACTCTTGGACACAACTCTCGCCAATGTTACAAGTCCAGGCTCATTATCTCCTTGAGTAATTGGATGGTTGCATTGATCCATCTCTGAACAATTTCATGCTGAGACTGTTGAATCGATCCCTAGAATATTGTCTGGAAGCTTTCCTCCAATCTGTACCTCTTCGCATCATAGCAGCAAACTCCTCAAAGCTTATGCGGCCATCCCTGTCAGTGTCCACTTCTTCTAGAATCCCATTGATCACACTCATCTCATCAGCCACCAAATTGTCACCTATAGCTGCTCTGAGCTCCTGCATCTCAATATATCCACTATTATCTGCATCGAAGTGGGTAAAAGCCTTATGTAAGTGATCATCATTGTCAAGCCGTTGAAGATGAATTGTTGCTGCAACAAACTCTCCATAGTCCAAGGAACCATTGCCATCAACATCTGCTGCATCCATCAGCAGTTGAACTTCTGCCTCAGTCAGATGAGAACCAATCTGTATCAAACCAGCTTTCAACTTCTCAAATGTGATGGCACCACTATTGTCTGTGTCCATCATCTGAAACATGTCCCTCAACCCCTCTATTTCATCTCCTTCCAGGTGTTCTGCAATGATCTGCAAGGCCTTCCTCTTGAGCTTATTCATGGCAGCAAACTGCTTCAATCTTGACCTCACTGCATCAAGGGGAACATTAGAATTCTTCTTTGCATTCTGAAGCCATGGATGGTCCAAAACCTGCTGAGCATTGTATCGCTCTTTTGGATCAGGTTCCAGCATGTGCCGCACTAGGGACTTTGCAGAGTCAGAAACCTTGGGCCAAGGTTCCCTCCTAAAATCCAGATTTCCTCTAAGAATAGCTTGTGCAACTCCTTGTTCTGTTTCAGCCCAGAATGGAGGAACACCACAAAGCAATATGTAAAGTATGACACCTGCACTCCACACATCAATCTCAGGTCCATAGTTCCGCTTCAAGACCTCTGGTGCCATGTAATACGGGCTGCCAACAATCTCAGAAAATCTCTCTCCTGGCTTGAAAAACACAGAAAGTCCAAAGTCGATGGCCTTGAGAAGCGAGTTTTCAGTCTTGTTGGCGAACAAAAAGTTCTCAGGTTTCAGGTCCCGATGCATCACCCCGTGAATGTGACAAAGCTGTACAACCTCCACAATTGTGCGAGTCACTCCAGCTGCAGCTCGCTCAGTGTAATGACCCCGAGCGATGATTCGGTCGAAAAGCTCACCACCTTCACACAGTTCCATGACCAGATGGACAGCTTCATCATCTTCATACGCACCTTTTAGAGAGACAATATTGGGATGCTGAGGCAAGTGCCCCATGATGGCGACCTCGCGTCGGACATCCTCCACATCCACAGCAGTCCTCAACTTGCGTTTGGAGATGGACTTGCAAGCGTAAACCTCTTGAGTATCCTTGTCTACGCACGAATAGGTGATGCCAAACTCCCCTCGACCAAGCTCCGCTCCTAACGTATACTTGTCTGCGATAGAAGCTTTCGGCTGGTTCACCAGTATCTGGTTCCCAGACACGTGATATCCATCCTGCGCAAAAGGATTCGGTCTCCGCTCCTTTCTAGAATTCGCTCCCGAAGATCCTCCACAGCAGTTTCCCATCGATTCTCGCTTTGTAGCTTGAAAGGAGCGGCCTTTGTTATCATATAAGACACGGGTTCCAGCAAAAGACACAAATCCTTACTAATAAAAACCTTTAGCTCCCACCCAAAAAGCCTTCAGAGGTCAAATAAGGCTCTCTCTCTCTCGCGCGCGCGCGCACAACCTATTTAACGTACGTTACACAGAGTCCATTCAAAAACACTTCACCCCGAGGGGACTCGTACCTCATCCGCGCCTCTTGCAAATGAGGTACGAAACCCCAAAACCAAAAACTAAATGAAAAAAACTAAGCATGCTAACAGACCACCCAACATGACCAACTCCAGACGCGATCAAAACTTCATCAGCTCCATCATACCCCATTCCGAGATTTCGTCAGAAACCTGTAAGGTCCCGTGGATCGAATAGATGCTCTCGCTCGGGGAGCTTCCCGGGCACCCCACTTACTGTTGTCAACATGAGTTCCACAAGCAGCCAACCACGCGTGTATGTTACCCCATTCTCATCCCTCCCGTGCTGCCGCTTCCCACGATGATTCCTGATGCGGAAATTCTTGGATGAAAAACAAAAGAGAGAGAAAAAAAAACCAAAAAAAAAAAAAAAATCCCGAACGTCCGGTTGGCTATGTATGCGTTGGAAAGGATATCATGAATCGAAACGCGTGGATTCACAAAGCGTGTGTGGTGTTATGATCGTCAGTTCCGGAGCCGCAGCATCCCGCGCTACTCCTCGCCGTTCTAGCCTCCACAGTACCCGCAATTTCGAATTTCCTCCTGCGCTCATAACTGAACGAAACAGGCTACGAACCGTGGCTGAGTGAGCGATTTTTTTTATAAAAAATTGGCTGCCAAATTCATGGCAACTCTCGCCAATGCGCACGACAAGCATTCATTCCTAAGACTTTTGCAAAGAATTTGCTCCTTGCAAGGATTTTCAAATCAAGGCTGAGTGACATATCGTTTGAAGTGAAGGATTCCCGTCCAAGCTTTCCTGCAACTCCAGCCATTTTACGCGTGACAAACCTGAACATGAGCGCGATAAGCATTGATGGTTGAGGTCTCCCATACACGAATCAAGCCAAGAAATGTGAATTGAAACAGGGTTTAGGGTTTTACCTGTTTTAGAAAGCGACAAGTGTTTGTTCTTTTTCTGCTTCTGCTTGTGGCTGTTTCTTTTTTGTCATACCGTGTGCGCTGCTCTGTGCGGCGACTGCTGTCTTTGTTTTCAGTCTATATTTGTTTTGGCAGCACGGAAGTTACTAGGCGGCGTTGTTGAGGGTCATGTGGCCAAGTCGATTGTGTGGATGTGTTCTTTTCAGCGTTGGTCCGGAGGTGTTGAAAGGGCCGATAACCAAAGAGACGAGAAGTTTGGAACAACGTGTCGCTGAGTGAGGGAAGAAGACTTTCAGAATTTCAGTTTTCATTGGTGCCAAGCAAAACTCTATTGTTATGAAAGTTCTTATCAAGAAATTCTTAGCAGCTTTTGTTGTTGTCGTCATATTTTGCCTCCATATCCTTTAATTTGCAATAAAGACACTCTTCCATCCCAAAATGGAGGGGGGCACTACTAAATTTGTCAAGGTTGTTTTTCTAATGTCTAGCAATGCGTTAGGGGGGACTTTCATGGCTTCTCAGTTTCCTGTGATTTCAGCTGCACACACGGTCTGTTTTGCATCAACAACTTCTGGTCATATGACACGTTTTCCTTGGTGAGAGACGTATATGTGTGTCATCATAAGTTACTAGCTTCACTACTGTGTGTGGGCTCTGCCTCTTAGGGATCGACTTGGGAACAATGTAGAGCTCATTTGGTCCCACATCTTGAGGAATGTTCAGCCAAATGTTACTTCAACCTTGCCATGAGGTGCAAAGCCGTTATGCCATGAGGTGGTGGTTGTTGAAGAAGAAAAAGCAGGAAGCATGGATTATTATATCTATGAAGCATTGGAGAAGTTTCCAAGTGTATTTGGAGGGCACTTTAAATACATTAATAATGTCTCCTCAAAAAGAGAATGCGCCTTATGCCTACAAGAGGCCCCTTGTATGTTATGTGGAATGTGCCTCTAGCTCCTACTGGTCTCTTATCATTAGGCTACTGTGCTGACAGTCTTTGTAAATGTGCTCGCAATAGCCTAAGAAAAAAGCATTATAAATGGAGCCTTTACTTCTTGTGAAAATGCAATCATAGCAGCCTGAGGGAAAGCCATTAAAATTGGAGGCTTATTTTCTGTTGCATGACCAAGCACTTTTCATTTGATAGTTGTAACTTGGCTTGGTTAGAAATATGTAGGTAATTAATGTTAAGACCATTAGAAACATTTCATATGTAAAGAACTTTTGAAAGAACTGAAAAAGAAAGCATAATCTCATTAAAAAAACATGTCATCTTTTCGTTCACAACTCACACAACTTTGCATTTGGTCAATGTTTGACCTATAGAGCTATGAGGCAACAATAATCAAAATGTGGTGGAATAAGAATGTTGTTGTTGGGGTTGAATTTGTGATCAGAGTGGCTTCATAGAAAATGGTTCTAAGCACGTTCAGCCTTATGATAACAATTGTCTCAAGTTGTAGAATGTGTAAGGCCCATGATGAGTTCTGGGACGACATTCCCAGAACTCTCATCATATCCATCCAATTTTTAATTGTCCTCATCAAATCTTTTATAATCATGCCTCTTCATGGATGAACAATGTGATACATGCACAGAACTTTTGCTAGAAACATTAATAGATCACACTAATCATATCGATCCCATGAATAATGAAGTTATGTTTGATAATTGGTTCAGATTTGCTGGTTACAGGGAATCAATTAGCATGTCAAACTTATTATAGATAACCAATAGCTCTTAATTGGTTATCTAGTATGTAATTTGGAAAAACCTTGGATATTTGATTCCAACAGTTTCTATGATGTAATCGTGAAGAACTTCAAATTGAACATTTATCATGCACATAGGCCTTTTTTGTAATGTTAGCTTTGGACCAACCCCCCTCTAAAGTGACCATTCTTTAAATATCCACCCCCCCCCCCCCCCCCCCTCCCCCACCCCATCCTTTTTTCCCTACTTTTTCCTTTAAAACATTTGGGGGAAATTGCTTTTCTATATTAAACCCCTCCCACAATTTACCCTACCCCTA
>Ga0116227_10003089_pt1 | contig 37299 bp, 32 predicted proteins | sample S1TSphgellanicum_FD_89693 | JGI IMG/M metagenome (GOLD analysis project Ga0116227, IMG submission 89693) | Host-associated microbial communities from peat moss isolated from Minnesota, USA - S1T2_Fb - Sphagnum magellanicum MG | ecosystem: Host-associated > Plants > Peat moss > Unclassified...
AAGACCACAACCAAAAACAATAACAAAAGAGCATAACCAAGATTGACAAAAGAAAAAAAAAAACAACCAAACACAAAAAAAAAAAAACAAAACAAAAAGGAAAAAAAAAAAAAAAAGGGTTAGTAAAGATGGTCAAGGTTTAGTCAAATTGATTACATTGATTTGACACTTAGTCAAATCAACTAAATTTTCTAAAAAATGTTTAATCTCTTTTTATTACATGGGAAAATGATAAGTGGGTGGGTAATAATTATCATATAATAATTAACCTAACCTAAATAGCTTACTATTTAATCTTAGGCTTCACTAATGGCCTAACTAGTAAATTATCTAGATACACATATTCTATATACATAGGCTTAATAGGCTAAATGAATAGCTTAGGCTTAATTAATAGGTTAGGTAGCTATGGTAAGTAGATAATTTAGACTTAGTTAATAGGTTTGGCTTCTAGTTAGAATAGGTTTTGGTTAGTAGCTAAGCTAAGCTACCTAGCCTACCTACTTACATAATAGGTAAATAAATCATGGGTAGGTTAGGCTATGTTTACATGCTAGATAAATGGATCGATGTAATAGGTAGCTAAATGGTCAATACCCCTATTTACCTCCAATCTATCTTATATTACATATCTACTTACTTTTATCCAATCTACCTACCTTTAAAAATATAGTTACCTATTGCTTATTTTCATATCTATTTGTGTATTAAGATTTGGAATAAACATGTCAAATGAATAAATTGACACAAAAATTATCTTTTGAGATTGTGGTTCATTGGTTAAAGTTTTGGTTTATCTTTGTGAAAGGAAAGAATTAAACTTCTCATATTTACAACCTATTTACATACCTATTTATTTATTCTCGACCTACCTATCATTAAATAATTATTTTCAAATTTATGTTTAAATAAATAACAATTTTCTTTTAATGTGGCCAAAAAATCACTGTTTGAAATTGACAAAAGTTTTGAACATATTGATTAGAATGAAAATGATCATTAAAAAAAGACACCAATCCAAATAGACAAGTTCAAATCAACTTGTTCAAAATAGCATTTTGATGAAGAAGTACATGAGGACAAAAAGACCAAGGGGATAATTTTTACCAAATTTTTTAGTAAAAATGATTGTGGGATTCAAGATTTGAAAGAAATTGTATGTCAAATTGTGAATCACCATAAATTGACATATGTCATTTTTTCATTCAAACATTTGTTTTTTTTTTTTAATATTAAAAAAGTTCCTTATATATGAAATGTCCCTAGTGATCCTAACATTGATTACCATATTCTCCTGGTAGATTGAACACATTAATGCCAAATAATTAATATGATTTCTCTAAAGAACCTAATACATACACTAAGAAATTATTAATTTGTATCTTTTTTTCTTTAAGTTTACCTCAACTACACTCCATAGTTTCTCAAAAGTGCTGAATTATTTGTTGCCAAATTTGTTCTTACAATACAATACCTACATATTTTCAACCCACCTTCCCAATGAAAAATGCATGTCCATGTACCATGAAATAGAGCCCCATTTCAATGGCTTTCCATTGGGCGGTCGAAACAAACTGTAATGTACCTGTAATCACAACAGTCTAATGAAAAGAGACCCTTAGTCTAGAAATGCTATGTAACTAACGTTTAGAAGTAACCCAAAAACTTTAGGGTTTTTTTCACCATTGTCCCAATTTAGGTGCTGGTTCACCAATGGCCTCACACTGTGCCAAGAATCTTGAGGAAAGGGCTGAATTTGTCAATTCATGTAAAAGTTACAGAAAGAGCCAAAACACAAACCCACGTACAAGTCCCACAGAATCTGAAAGAGAGAGAGAGAAATAAGAAGAAGTAAGCTCATCACTTAATGATGTTGCTCAATGATGTTGCTTGTTTCAACCTAAAAAACTTCGTGTACTAGATCTAAAGCTTTTCATCTAGATGCACACATTTCTGTGGAACATGCCCATCCATCATATGCATTGCATATACAAAAATTGTCACTCACACATTGCGACAAAGCTTCAACCAAAAAATTTATATACCCCAATCCTACACACCAATGCATAGTCTCTAATCTTACATACGACACTGGTTGTATGTCCCTTTTCACAGACCAGTTGAGTACTGGTATTGGATCAATATTAACACTTTCATGCTTGTCCCGATTCTGGTATCGGACTGGTATTGGGCCAAAGGCTGATTTTTGTCGAGTACGAAGTAGGTATGAACCTGGTATTAGGCCGGTATTGCCTCGGGTGATACGATGATACCAGACTGGTATGTTCTTTCATACCAGTATAGGTACATACCAGTACTATATACCTAGGTTGCACCCTACATACCAGTCCAACATTGGTCTCTAGTCTCTACCCCACCTAAAGAGAGCACATGAAGTGGGAACTTGGAAGCAGCAGCCCCTTTTTTTCTTTTTTTTTTCATTTTGCCAAAAAGAGAATTGAAAATTGAAAGTTAGAAAATAAAGTGATTTTTGAAGGTTTTCAATCGTCACTAGGACTGAGAAATAAAAAGGAAAGTTCGCCATATTTTTATACTTGGTTTTCAACGTGTAGCCAAAAATATAGAAGGATAATTAAAGATTCGTGTCTGGTTTAAATAGCCATATATTTGGCTAAATGTTCCGCCATTCTTTCTACATCTTTCTTTCTATGGAGGATAGATAGCCACTTTGGCTACAAACAAAAAATGCCTAAAAAAAACACACTGCTTGGAAGGAAGATAGAACAAGGAACTTAAGCATCCCCATCTGACAAAGACGGCGAAGTTAATATACACAGCCACCCTCCTCCCCTCCCCCACTCTCGTCAATATCCCCATCAAAATTTGTTTGTCAGAGCTTCTGACATGCGCGCAAAAGCGGCGTCAATGGCAGCAATTTTCTCGGAATCCTTTTGAAAAAACACTCGCAATTTCGCAGCCCGCCAAGGAAGCATAATAATAAAGACCAGTGTTGTCCCCAAGTGACTAAAAAAATTGGGGTTTTATTTATGGCGATCCTCTTTGGGGGCGGCCGGTTGCCTGCCTGCCACACTGGTTGTTGACAGTGTATGTAGGTAGAAGTCCCCTCTCACTCACTCACACAGACAAAGTCTGGGAAAACGCGCTGAATTCATGGCTATGTACTTGGTGTTTTGTCTACGCCTGAAGCGAAGCGGCCTGAATCCTCATCTCTCCCAATTAGTCATTGTCTAAATTGTTGTATAGTTCCAAAAAGCTGTTCAAACTTCGAAAGGACAAAACAGCGTCCGGAATTGGTAAGCAGGTGCTCCTGTCTGTCAGTTTACCTGACAGAATTCCTTTGTGGGACTTCTTGAAAATCTTCCCCCCCTGCTTCCTTCTTTCTTTCTCTCTCTCTCCTCGAGTCCTCCTCCTTTTCCTGGCGAACTGGGGCAAAATTTCATGGCTCTGGCTTTCCTGGAATAAGGAGCTCAGTGAGGTGGAGCTGAGATAGACCCAATTCCAGTAGAAGCCTGCTGCCAAGGGCGTTACCAAACATAAAAACTGGATCCACTTATTTATTAAGTGATTCTCATGATACCCATCAATTATCATGGGAAGAAAACGAGAGGCAAGTGTTTTGATAAGCAAAATGCATAGAGGGAGAAGGCATTTTGCTTTTCAAAACACCCGCATCTTGGTGGAAGTAAAATTGCGCATTACAATGCGAGCTCCAAATACACTAAAACAAAAAATTGGACCAGGTTTTCACGACCTCCCCCCAAAAAAGGAATCATCTGTTGCAAACGCTTGTCGAATGTCGCCAAATTTGGTCACACCCTAAAAAAAACAGATGGACATATTTGTAATGTTAGGGCAGGTTTTGTCGACAGTTTTCCCAAAGCTTGTGGCCATCAATGCTAAATCTTTTTTGGGATGATCGCCACTAAGTACTACATCACCAATATATTTTTTAAAAAGGGCTGCTGCTGCTTTAAGTTCCTTCCTTCTTCTTCTGCTTCTTCCGTCCCCTCCTCCCCTCTTACTTAACAAAAAACAAGGTTAATGCTACCTTGGAAAGACCCCAGATTGACCTGGTTCATAGATCTCTGATACTTCACTGATCGTAGACGCCATGAATACAGCCTGCAGGCACATCGGTGGTCCAAACGAACAGCTCTCGGGATTGTCGCATAAAGTTCCGTTTTCCTGTTCCGTTGAGATGAACAACAACTGAAAGGAAGGAGGGACGACGACGACGACGATACACATCACCTAATTGCGTTTTTCCGCTACTCTCGCTCACTCCAAACGGGAGCAGGTTCTTGTCAGTAATAGTCGCCGTCTTTCTGACAACCGGATGGATCATCAGCAACAGGTGACAGCAGCATCGTGGGCTCCATTTGGTACTTGTCAGTCAACGCCGTCGCTCTGGGGACCGGACAGGTCAGGACTCAGGACTCAAGCAATGCTGCCGCTGCTGCTGGCTGCTGCTGCCGCAGGTGGTGCGAGGTACCAACTCCAACTCCCTACAACTTTCCTTTCTACTTCTTTATGTAGTACGTGCTCTTTTTTGAACAATTGTGCCTCGTCTTGAAACGGATTTTTGCCATTTCTGGAAGGAACTTCACATGAAATCATGATTTGATCAAGAATTTGATGAGATGATCAAATCCTCTAACTTGGTTAGGTAATACTAAATTAAACAAGGCAAGGGGTGCGCGCCACACTCTGGCCTTGCCATTTAAATTAAACACGTATCTTAAGGCAAAAGAAGAATTATGGAAACTCAAATATATTTCACCATGCAAAAATATACCTAATCTTCACAAAAAAACCCTCCGAAAGAAACCAAAATCCTTCAAGATATTATAATTCTACAACTAATCTCAAGTTTCAACACAAGCCAAAATATTATCTTGCAAAAATCCTCATATCAAAATAGACCCATTACCTAGCAGTCAAAATCCCTTAAGCTACTACACTCCGTAATGAATCTGAACACAACATCCTTGCTTTGGTAGGCAAGGCCAATAAAACAATTTGATAAAAGAACAGCTGGAGCCTGGGAATCCTGTTTTTCTTGTGTTTTCAAACTTGTAATGTTGGGTCATATGTGAGCATCCAAAGAGGGATTTTGCATTAAATGGTAACAGGTTTCTACAACCTGTCCAAAATGTTAAAAAGCTAGTACACAAAATGCCCACCCCACCACCCCACTCTCCCCTTCTCTCTAAAACCCAAGAACAAATGTGGCAACAACAAATACATTTCTTCTTCTTTTTTCGTAATTTGGCAAATTTTCCCCCCAAAAACCAAGGAATATATGAAATGATATTCCATTTTTATTTTTTTCCATTTGTGCAAATTTTTGCACAAAGAATATGGCTGGCTGGGAGGGTGTTTGCTATATGTTCAATTGTCACCCACAAAGTGGTTCCCAATTCAAAGCCAAAACCATATCCACTGTGTCCATTGTCGGGTAGGTAAATCTTCTAGCCGCCGGATATACCTCTGACTATATAAAAGGGTAAATAGTAAATACCAACATTGGTAAGGTATACATAGGCATGAACTTGGTATCTTCAATCATATAAGCAATGGTATTGAGAACCATAGCAGTCTGGTCTCAAGATTTGTGATACTGAAGTCCAAAGTAAGATATGCCTTTTATGAAAATTTGGAAGATCCGGGAAAAGACAATACCAGGCTAACAAGAACATTCTCATGCTAAAACTTCATATTTGATACACATTGACCTTCTCCTCTCTTCACCCAATATTGTTGTCTCTTGCATAGGTTTCCAAGTTAATTATGGCAGCTCCTTGTTGCATGGTTATTGCAATGTGGGCAACCATTTTAAAGCATTTGTATGTGGGATTTGCTACATTTCAATACTAGTAGCCAAGCACTATGCAACTTCCAAATCATGTTTTGGAGTCATCAAATTGACTCATGTTGTATTAATTAGGGTTTGAAGAAATCTTATGTTTATGTGCTTTCAAAAAACAATCAGTGTTTTAGTTAATCTTTTAAGATTCAATTGAGTGCATAACTTCCTTAACATTTGATTCCTTATCATGGACTTCAACTTTCATTTTGATCATAAAGATTTTAAGGAGCTTGATGAAGGTGCAGGAACAAACGCAAGTTTGACAACCGAATATCTCAACAAGCAAACATTGGAGATAACAGCAAAAATGTTTTCTCTTAAGCAAGAAGTGATTTGGAGACTGCAACTTCTAAAGGCTTTAAAACAAAAAAAATTGGTACCCCCATCAAAAAGATTTATAATACAACCATAGATATTCAAGCTTGTTAAATCATGAGGTGTGTCTTGTTTATCCAACAAGGATAGCTTCCAACTTGAGCAATAGAATCATACCACGAAAAGGTATTGTCGCATATAATCCTTTTCATGGTATTACCAATATGAAAAAATGTGTGGCTAATGAAATGATTCTATAATCACAAAATATAAGGAGTACAAGTGATAAAAAAGATGTGGTTAAGGTGGATGCCAAAAAATAGAAAAGAAAAAGGTTGTGGCACCCATTGCCACTTTTCACAAGGGCTTATGGTTTACCTTATTTAAACCCCTAAAAAACTTAATGATTTTGCTAGTATCATAGGGTGGCATTTTAAGGTTAGTCAACAAATGGATGTGATGGAAAAGCTACTTGCCAACTAGGGTTCTTTGTTGATGTTGGTCATCGCTCTCATCTAATGTATCTTGCAACACCATTGTTATTTTTTTATGAAGCTCACAATAGAAAAATTGGTTTTTCCCTTAACTAAAAAATCTCATCATGAGGATTCTCACCTTATCTTAGTTAAGGTTGTCTCTTATTTCATGAAGTTTAAAAGTTTAGGTTGCCACCAAATGAGATGTTAGAACTTGGAAGTTTTTTGGATCTTAAAGATTCAACGTTCAAAGGTTTTTTTTTGTAGAGCTATTAGTCATGGGCCTCATCTCAATGATGTCCATTGTAATTTGAGGTTTGTTGCTTAGTGTGGTTTGATGCAACTATCAATGCAATGGAAGAACAATTGTTAAGATGAATTCACTCAATTGTGATGCCTTTTCAACTTTTTATATATTTACAACATTTTCTGTGCATGGAGGTTTCTAATCTTTACATTTCATAAATGTCAACCACTTTGTTGTTTACTTTGGTAGTTTCAAGCTCCAAAGTTTTTTGCTTTCTAGTTCTTCTTCAATTCTTGAAAATATACACCATGGCACTTTTGTAACTTTTGAACAAGTTCAAGTACAATTTTTTTGTTGTTGGGGTCTTGAACATTGTCAATGTTGATTTATCAAATCAAGGTCCTTCATTTGTTGTTGTTTATAGTAAATGTGTTATACACTATAATTGAAGTTGTTGCAAGTGCTTATGGTGTTCATATGTGTTGTGTTGCATCAACTTGTTGAGTTTAGACCCATTGTTAGAGTTTGAATCTAACCCACCAAAGAAAAAGAAAAAAAGGTGGGAATGGGAAATAAACCAAATGTTTTCAAATGTATGGATTGCAAAACTTCCATGGGCAAAAACTATGGTTGGTTTTGATGGGAAACTGCATATATGGTGAGGTGTCGTGTTTGCACACAAATTGAATAAACTATTGGTTCCAAAATTCAGCAACCTCTTAAAACTTGTTGGAAGGCACAAATACAAGGTTATAAGACCTAATTGCAATGTGGGTTAGTTCTATATGTTCACATAATCACAACTTGCAAAAGATGAACATTTCTTCTTTAGTAGGGGAAAAGACATAATGGCATACTTGGTAATTGTAAACTAGGATGTGGTTGGAAAGAAGACAAGGAAGGTTTTTTGCAATTTGTTGTTGTTTTTGGCTTTTGCAATGAGGTCATCATTCACAAATTTTGAGGCCATGAAATTGTTGTTCCAACTCTTGAAGGTGAAAAACACCCCAAAAAAACATTGAAATGATAATATTGGATGGGAGATTGTAGAATTTTTGCACTACATAATGTTCACCACAACTAAAGCTAGAGTTCATGTAGCAAGGTGCCTTGCTATTAATTGTGATGAAATGACAACAATTGATACCAAGTCATAGGTTAACATTCATGCTTACCTCGTGGATTGTTTCAAACTCATATTGATTTTGGTGGATTTGGAAAGGCTAGTAGATGGTGGCACAACTAATAACTTGACCAATGTGATATTGAATTCCTTGATGGTCTTATGGGGGCCTAACTATTGAAGAAATCAATGGAAAGCTTATATTTTTTGTTTTGATGGTTTCATTGTGATTTATAGTGTCCACAACAATGTGATAACACATATTCCTAAAAGAACATTTCCTTTGATGTTTGTTGTCCATTGTGTTGCAAATTAAACAAATTTGGCTATCGAAACATTTTTTAGGCAACCCTTGTGCAAAAGATTAGGGGGCTCTTACAAGCCACACATGTTTTTCCTTTTAACCCAAGAAGAACAACTCATAGCAATGGACTAAATCTTTAAATGACAGCATGACAATAGACAACACCTAAATGAGATGACAAATAACATAATGTAAATCTCCCTCCTATTCAAACAAATGCAAAAATGTTTAAACTTCATGTGTTCAACTTCATATTCACTATTAAGAAGAAATTGCCATTGCCACCAAAGTTTTAATCAATTAATGTATAAACACGTAAAATTCCAATTGTAAACACAAAGTCTAAGAGAAAATTAAAAAAACAAGCACCTACTAATGGCAATAAGTACCTTTGAAAGAACCAACAAAACTTCTTTGCACAAGGTTTAGAATTTTTAAATATATGAGTATTTTCCAAGGTGCCAAGTCTTTAGAACACAAGGTTCTTTCAAATCCTCACCTCTAAATGTTACTAGAACCTATGATTTTTTGAACCTTGAAGGATAAGTGGGGATTTATCTTTGTTTTTAATAAGCACACAACATTAATCACAACATATTTGTTTGTGACTTTGTTGGAATAGTGAATATGTGTTGTGCAAATTTATATGTTCTTTATTATGGTCCAAAAAAAAGATGCTAATGAACAATTCAAAAGTTTTAAGAATCTTGTGGATTATGACAATGATGGGATGTTGTACACTTGCTGGATTGATCACAAATACAATACATATGATATAAGATCCCAACATCCCAACACAATGATTAAAAATGGACTTCACATAACGTGTATGACAAAAATAAACAAACAAACATCCCAAGGTGCAAAAAAATAAGCAACATGATAAGTGGTCACAAATCTAGTAACAAATCAACCATATGATATCTACACAACACAACAAAATTGGGTTCAACTCCAAGACATGATTGAATGTGCATGACAATGTAATTAAAAATTAACCTCAACTCCAACATATGATTGTAGGAAAAAATAAATTAACCTCTTGAGGTTAGACTTCAACATATAATTAATAAAACAAGATTATAGGATAGTATGATTTTTTTCACAAAAAAAACCACAATTCATGACATATAAATGAGATAAACTTTGTGATTTCCTACATTACAATGTATGATATGCGATGTTCATTGTACATATTACATTGTAATCAAAATTTGGCAATTTGACATGAGGTAATGGCACATATTATGTTGCATTACCTTGCATTCATTATCTAATTTTGGTGATGGCAACATTGCATGATGCACCTTACTTGTCCCAAGGTTTCAATGGTAACTCCCCAAATTTACAAAAATGGAAAATTGAAGGAGGAACTTTGAAGCATGTTCCTTATTTCCTTGTATTGGGACAAGAAGGATGTGTGGGAGCTCAAAGGTGCCTAGATTAAGCAAGATTAGGACAAAGTTACAATTGATTAATATTCATGAACACACTTTAGTTAATTCATTTGCATAAGCCATATAATGCACATGTGGTTAGTGAAAATAGAACCAACATTGGGTCACAACTTGCTTTAGGCTCATACTAAATTCATATGGCCCAAACTTGAGAGGAGGCACCACATTCTTCCTTGCAAGATACTTTGGATTGTCCATGGGGGTAATGTCAAAGAAGTGATCATTTTCCTAAAAATCCAAAAATGAATTCCCAATATTAAGGCATTGAATGTCCTATATGTATTACTATAAAAAATCTTGTATTATGCAACCATGAAAACAATGACTAGAGGTCCTCCATGATTTTTAAAATGACGAAAGTCATAATATATATATGTTTATTACGTGTGTAAAAATACTAATCATGAATTAATCTTTCATATAACTAATAGATGATAATGTTACATTTAACATTTTGTATCCATAAAGGTTGAAGTTTGCCTACTTAGATGAATAAGATGACATGGAAATCTAGCTATCATTGATGGATAGGGTGCAACAATAAATATTTCATATATGATTATAAAATGTTTATCATATCACTTAGGTATTCTCATGAACACATATGTAGGCATGTGTAACCCTTAAGTAGTCTAGGTAGCCCTAGGTAGCTCATAGTTAAGTTGTTTATGTAGGTTAAAAAAAATGTTTATTATAATGTGATTACATTTTATATCACATCAAAAGGTTGTGTTAAATTGATAAAGAATTTGTTTTCTAATGTGGAGGTGAGGACATAAAATCCTTACCTCTACAACCTAATAACAAATGCATTTTAATTCATTATGAGTTTTACAGGTTTTGAGTGAATTTGGACATTTTTACCGGATGAAACTAATGAACCCCCTAGTGAACATGGACCGATTGTTACGGATAGTGAATTGATCCATTAATACTTAATGAAATAAGATTACTTTCAAGTGAAATACAAATTTACCAAACCATTTCACTTGCTAGTTAATTAACTAAGTAGCATGGAAATCAATTAAATTTAAATTATTTAATATTTAATATTATTGATAATTTCATGATTTTTTAGCCTATGAATTATTGACATGTGTCACTACTTATGTTAGGTTAAAACATAGCCTAAGTATATAGGCTACGTAATCAACCTAAGTAAGCACCTACTTTAAATAATTACATAGGAGAATATTTGATTGATTTACCACTATTGACCATAAACCTGGCCTCATAAGTTTACGGATTTGGCAAAAACCCTTACGGATATCCATAAACTAAGTTTAGGCGCCATCCATAAACTAAGAAGGGTTATTTTCCCGCGGTTTTGCGCAGCACAGGTTGCGCACTGGTGCTGTTCACAATCGTCGGTGGTTCGAAATGTCGAAGAAGCCTGCCACGCCGTTTTAGCTGGCGCATTGCCTCCAATTCGGATTGAAGATCACCGAGGAGGCCAACAAGCGTGTCACGTCAGTGCGCTGCAACTTCTGTGCTTTCTTCGGCCGCGCTAAGGTCAAGGCTGGTGACGAGCACACCAGCGAAAAGCGCCAACGCAGCTCGCGCAACAACACCAAGTACTGGACGTCGTTCGCGCCGCACAACTACCGTAGTCACCACGAGTTGCAGCACACTGATCTATGGGCCGAGTACAGCACGTATCCAACGAGGAGAAGCGCACGCACTTCGATGGCAAGGCGAACCACACCAACACGCTGCATCAATACATTGACTTGGAGTCCGACTCGCTCACGTTCCACGTATTGGCGCCCATCATCGACATCATCATCGCCGACCTGTTCATTCGGCCCGACGAGGTGCTCGTCGACTTTGATGATGACGATGATGACGATGGTGGCGCGACCGTTGCGATCGCCAAGAAGGCCGCCACCAAGGCCAAGCAGAAAACTCTGGCGCTGAAGTTGTTCGTCAAGGACGTGGCGAACGTTGACGAGGACAAGTATGTCATCACCATCAAGGGCACGATGCGATACGAGCTGGCCATGGACCATGTCTCGACGGGAATGTCGTTCCGCCAGGTGGTGGCCGCGATGTAGCATACCAAGGAGCGTTCGGCCTGTCCAAGCTGGGCGGCATCAACGACACCATCGTTGGCCAGTATGTTCGCGCTGGTGTCGCGTTTGCCCTTCAACGCATCGCTGACCTATGCATCGATGAGTCGATCTGGGCGTTGTCACTCGCCGGCGACGGCAGTACCCACCGCAACCAGCACTTCTTCGACCTGCACATGCGCGTGTGCTACCACAGCGTCTTGCTAAATCTTCACCTCGTTGCCATCCCCCAATTTGACCACCACACTGCACTCAACATATTCAACATGCTGGTGAAGTTCTTGGACGCGATGTATGGCCTTTGGCGCTGCAAGCTAATCAACGTGGGCACCGACGGCGAGCCAACCATGGTCGGGCGACTCAACGGCCTGGTGACGCGCATGGCTTGTGAGGCAGAGCATCACGTCTTGTGCATCTGGTGCCCACTGCACCAGATGGACGTCGTCATCAAGGACGGCGCCGAGATGTTGTACGACGGCGAGTGGTGCAAGCAGGCGTGGTCACTATCGGTCTATCTACGCTCGTAGGCGAACCTAATCACGTGCATGAACGTGAAGTGCCCCAAGAAGACCAACCGTTGGGTCAATCTGGGCGTGTTACTCAACTTTCTCAAGCAGTACCACCACACCATCGTTCAACACGTGACGGCCAATGCCAGCAACAAGTTGTTGTCGGATCAATGGTGGGTCATCGCTTACGCCATCGTGCCCGCCATCGAGGAGATCAACAAGATGTTCGTCATGTTGCAGAGCCGTTCGCTGTTGATCGTGCAGCAAGAATCGCTCATCCAAACGCTCATCGTCACTTTGGTCGCGATGTTCGGCATCGTCCATGCCGGCGACGGTGACGGTGACGGCGATGAGTTTGAGACGTTCGAGTAGTGGCGCATTGAGCGGGCCAAGCTCGTCCTCTACGTCAAGGACCAGGGCTCGTTCCCCAAGTCGTGCTACGAGCGCCTAGACGCGCCAGCCCAGAAGGAGGTCATGAGCCAGCTTGCCCAGTACGCCATGTTCATCGTCACCGGACTCAGCAACATCCGCGTTGAACGCGACGAAAATAATGAGCCGCTTGAGCAAGATGCCCTGCCGGTGATGCCTAACCAAATCGTCAAGCTGCGCCACAGCAACTTCATTGAGCAAGTGCTCGACCCTTACCGTGACCATCTTTCCAAGTTCTGGTCCGAAGAGTCCATCGACCAAGTCGAAGAGGGTCACCGCTACCTGCTGAAGGTGTACAACGAGGACGCGGTGCTGCACGCCACCCTGGACAAGCACGACGTGCAGACAACTTTCAACAACGCCTGGGACGCGGTGCCACAACAAGCACGAGTCGAGCGCCTGCGTGCCTTCCTCGGCGGATTGGCCACCGCCTTCACCAACACGACTGCTGTTGAGTCCGATTTCTCCATTCTCAAGTGGGAGATGGATGAGTTCCGCACCTGCCTGATGCACTTGTCACTTGAGGGCATCTTCCAGACCAAGCAGCGCCCCATCCTGTAAAGCTTGGAGTACTGATTCCTTGCCTCCATAAACTAAGCTTGGGTGGCATCCATAAACTAGCTTAGTTTATTTAGTTTATGGATATCCGTAAACTTATGAGGGCTGCCATAAACACACCATTTGTGAGGTTTGATACTTGACCTTTATGATGGAAGTAAACACCCCTCTTATTAAGCCACCACACTTGTTGTGATAATGTGTTACATTGCATTTTATTTATCAAATACTTCATTTTAAACATTACAAAAACATAAATTTTAAAAATTCATATTTTATTAAGATTTTGTCCACATGAAAGTATTGAACTTTTATTTATTTTTCAATAATCTACATAATTACATTTATTTCCTTTTGAAAATATAAAATCATTTGAACAATTTTTTTTTTGAATATCATTATTCAATAACATTTCAATGACCATTCTTTTGAAAAATAAAATGTTTAATAAATGGATAAGATTTTGCTTACTATAAAATATTACCTATGTTAGGCCATTTTCAGTTATTTTAAGGTTTTTTTTTTGTTTTAAGTTATTTCACCCCACATTATTTACGGTTATTTATGGTTATTTTTAGTTATTTTTAGTTATTTCACCCTAGGTTACTTTTGGTTATTCTAAATTATTTTTAATTATTTATGTTACTTTTGGCTATTTTTGATTATTATAAAAAAAATGGTTATTCTATGTTATTTTTGGCTATTGTAGGCTATTTCATTTTAGGTTATTTATGGCCATTATAAGTTAATTTTGGTTATTTTAAACTATTTTATTTTAGGCTATTTTCGACTATGTGAGGCTATTGTTGATTATTGAAGGTTATTTCACCTTATGCTATTATTGGTTATTCTAGGTTATATTACCATAGGTCATTTTTAGTAATTATATTGGTGGTTATTGGTGGTTATTTTATTGGTGCTTATATATTATATCGGTGGTTATTTTATTGGTGCCTATATATTATATCGGTGGTTATTAGTTTGATGGTTATTGTTGGTTATTTTATTAATTGTTATTGGTTATTATTTTATTAGTGGTTATCTATGGCTATTCTATTTGTGGTTATTTTTGGTTATATTATGACTATTGTGGGATATTTTTGGTTATATTATCATAGGCTATTGGTAATTATTCTATTATAGGCTATTTTTTTTTAAAATCATAGGCAATTATTAACTATTATTATCTATTTTGGGTTATTTTACCTTAGGTCATTATATATTATTTTAGATTATTTTAAATTTGTATACTTAGGATAAAATAACTTATAATAACATAAAGTAAAAAACTTATGATAAGCTAGCTATGATATTTTAAAGTAGAATAATGTATAATAGTTTAGGGTATAATAATTTTTAATGAACTATAATAACTTATAATAACTTAAAGTATAAGTTATAATAACTAAAGTATAAGTTATAATAACTAAAGTATAAGTTATAATAACTAAAGTATAAGTTATAATAACTAAAGTAGTCGAAAATAATATAAGGTATATTATAAAGTAACATAAAATATTTAAAACAAGAACATAAAAATAAAACTATTTATCACAATACATTATAATAATGAATTAAGTTAATTAGTAATGAAACATGATGTTTACATAGTAGTATTATAGTGAAATAACTTTAACCATGGTGAAACCACTAAAGTGCAATGAATTTATTTCACTTTTAAAATCCCATAGTGATTTAGGTTAATGAAATACACCCCACTTTTGTACTAGTGATAAATTATTTACTTTGCTAGATGGCCTAGGGTTCTTATGATTCCTAGTCCCCATAAGGTACCTATGTATGTTTTTAGCCTATGTGGCCTAGTTTACCCAACTTAAATTAAATAACTTAAGGCAATTGCAAACCACACCATTCATTTTTAAATGTCACAGGCAAAAAATTAATACCTCTTGTTCTTACAATGTTTCCTAATTTTAATGAATAAGGAAATGTGTAAAAAATGACTCATGTTTATAATCTATATTTTTATAGAAAATTAATACCCAAAAAAAAACCAAATGAACATTTTCTAGTTTTTATGGGACTGCTGAACTTGTGTTTTATCTTGCATCAAAGTCCACACACATTTTTAAATGGACTCATAACTCTTGGAATATTATCTAGATCAAATGTTTTATGGTACTCAATCATAGTTTGTATAATTAAAATGAAAATGAAATTTTTTTATTGAGAATGTCATTACAAATGGGAGTAAACATTTACATACCTTTTAGAACCCCAAAATTGTGAAAATTCATTAAGCCATTTTCAAATTTCATTAAATCATTGGTTTGATTTTTCATTTTTTCACATGTTAGTTCTTAATATTTCAAATGTTGTCCCTATTTTAATTTTTATGTGAATAATGAAAAACAAAAAATGAAACATGAAAATTTTCATTTCATTTCATTTTTTGTGATTAATTTTTAAATTAAATGAAATAATAATAGTATTACCATTGTCACAAACACAAAAAATTATAAGAATATGAACTAAACCAAGGACACAACAAGGAAAACAAATCATAAGAAATGTAAGCTTAAATTTAATCCAAGACTAGAAACATAAAGATGTAAGGTAAGAACACGATATATGTTAGAAGATGATTCAAATAGAACTTTATTTTGATAATGTATGAAAACAAAGGTTATGACAGTAAAGCACACCCAAAACTAGTGTTAAATAGATTACATGTAATAAGAGGTCCTACCCTTATTTATACCCCATTGGGGACTTAGTTCAAGGAATTTTTTAAAAAAGTTTTCATGTGTGCATTTATCAAATAAGCTTTTGAATAGTTTCCTAATTAACAGTTAACCAAAAGTCAACTAAAACTTAATTAATTATTTATTTAGATTATACCCCATTAGAAACCTACTTTTAAGGAAACCTGCATAGTGAACTAAAAGTCACCTAAAACTTACCTAAGTGTTAATTTAAAATTAACTAGGAATTAATTGAAGGTTAATTCAAACTTAACTATAACTTAACTAAGATTTAATTGAGACTTAATTAGGACTTAATTAGGACTTGACTAAGATTTAATTGAAAGTTCACTAAGACTTAACTAAAAATTAACTAAAAGTGAATTCAGAGTTAATTAAGAATTAATGATGATGCAAACAATGATGTAGGCGAGTATGTTGGTGTAAGCAATGATGCAAGTGACGGGTGATGATGGTGTCTATGACAACCACATCATTAAAATAACATTGCAATCATAATTAGTCATATTTAGATGATTGATTTTAATCATATTAGTCAAGTTGAACAATTCCATGTGAGTGCCACATATGTCATATGTTCAACATGGTGTTCGTTTTGACTATATATCTAGTTTTAAAAATCAAAATAAACATACCTAGTTTTGATTTTGGTGAAATCGAATATAGTTAATCATTTCAAACATATAAATTTCATTCTATAATCATCTTAGTTGCAATGTTAATAGCAAAAAAAATCATGTTTTGTAGTAGTGCAACATGTTTCACTTTCACAAAGTATGGCCATTAATTTGAACATGAGAATGGGTTCAAATTTTGATGTTGTAGTCATGGTTGCATAAAACCAATGAGTTTAACAAATCATGGTTGTCACCCCAAAAAAAATGTTGGCTTTTGTAATGAGCATGAAAGGTACATCGGTTTCTTTATTTGCAAAACTTGTTTCAATTTGAACACACTTGATAAAATTGATGACAAAGAATAGGTTGGCATAAATTCTACCAATGTGAATGATTGTGGACAATGAATTTGTTGACTAACCTCTCGGTTTGTGGATCCAACACCACATCTATTATTTGAGGTACTAAAGATTGAGTAGTTAATCAAGTGACAAGTATTGTAAGATACATCATTGGTTATGGTAATGCAACTCTACACGTGAAAGCCAATCCTACCAAGTCCACCATAGTAGATGGATCAAAGTTTCGTATTGAATCCAATGTTCTTAGAACTAACAACACATGAAGAATGGCCATGGTCACAATTCATTGCTCCACTTGTCCACCAACCTTAGTTTATAAGACCTCCATATTCTTGATTTTAATTCAAATTATGTCATGTATTCCATTCTTGGCCACCTTTTCCTTTTTGGGAAATAGCATTGCCATGGCCCCAACCATCTTGATTGCCATGATTCAAATTTGGTCATAGTTCAAGATGCACATCATAGTAATGTGATGTTGTGATTCAACTTGCCACAATGTTCACATTATAGTTGTTCATTTTGGACCTAAGTTTTGTCCTTTGCCCTTATATGAATAATCATTGTTCAAATGATTCTATCCACAAGTCTAGCAATTCACATCCAATTATTGTTGTCTCAAGAATAATGATAATGGTGTTTGATTTCCTCTCAAAAACCCTTAAACTTTTATGTAACAACTTTGTTTGGTTGCCCATGTTGTTGAATTTGTAGTTGAATGGTTGGGTGCATTAGTTATCCTTATTAAAACCAATAATCACCATCTTCTCTTTGACCATGCCCCTCTTGCCAACAAAACACATATGCCAAAGTAGGTTGACCAATTTATAGTAGAGTAACATTTTGCATTTTTCACCTAAGCTCCTTGTCCAAAATTTTATACCAAAATTGGAAACCGTAAGCCTTCATGACCCCTTGAGTTTTAGTAATCAACCTTTGGATACAGTGGTATGCTTCATGCAAATTTTCATTGATTTTCCATTAAACTCTTGCAAACTTCATAATTTTCATTGTTCATATCCATTGGTAGTTTATTTTCAACTCTTAGAAAAACTTCATTATGAAGTTGAATGCAAGCAATGGTCTTTGCCCACTAGTTGAAATGCTAACCCTAACATTTCCATTTGTTAAATATTCACCTAAAGTAGATGAAATTGCACTTGGAGCAACAATGGCCTTGGTGATTGAAACATAATTCAACAATTAATATAACCACCATTCCTCAATTTGCACCTTGTGAATTCACTTAAACTCATGGTAATCATCCATAGATAACTTATACATGGGTAGCCTTTCCAAATGCTAAAAAATCCCTTTCATGGCATAAAAGGTGTGAATAATTGTGGGTTATGCATTTGTTGCATACCCATTATCAAGCTTTTGGATGAAATCATTTAGATTAATTGTGCCCTATCATTGGAGTATTAATATGGCCCTTTAGTGGCTCCATAAATTTCCTCTATGTTCCACAACAATGATGTGACAATAGGAACAAGAAAATGTTTAAATTTGAGTTGGAAAACTCCCCTTTTTATGATGTTGATAATGTGGGTGGTTTGAATCGCACCCATCCTTTAATAAACCCATTAATGTTGTTCAAAGTATCCTTTGTTTTAGAACACTTGGCACCTTCATGGCACCCCAAAACCTTTTTCAAAACCTTGATTTGAAAGGGATGTTGCATTTGTATGGGTTATAAGCCAACACTAAATCTATAAGGGAGTTACTACATCTATAGAATATGCTTCACAAAGCTAAACAAACATGGGGTTTGATGTGACCACCACAAATGTGGTAAATTGGTCATCAACTTAATTTTCCCACCACAAACAATTAATGTAGTTGATTAGTCATCACCTCTTCATACAACCCACGATTGAATCACAAATAATGACATAAATGGGATTTATAATTCCATTCAACACTTAATCCCATTTTTTTAAGCTTGTTGACTAAAGACTCACAGCAAAAAAATAATTTAACCAAACTTGAAAAAATGTTTATGACATGGCATTCCACAATGTTGATGGCACATCATTCCACCAGTATCTAGAAGTTTAGGTAAGAAAAAAACAAAATGAGCTAGGTAATGTTTAATCGTGAGCTCTTAGCGATGGTAATGGATTAATGTGGTGATTGATGTTTTGGCCGCTATAGCTTTTAACACATGATGTTGCACTAATTCGGAGAAGGGGACATTGGAAATCTTGGTGGTGTTGGATGTAATGTGATTTTAGCCTGATGCTTTGAATGTCAAATTGAAAAAACTTAACCAAACATGGTGGCTACATAATGTTGGCAAGGTTGGGCCCTATTGTGCAATGGTGAGCTTGATTCTTAAACCCTTTTCCTTTGTTGTTTCATTTTTCCATTTTTTTCTTTCAAATCCATAACCGAATCCTTCTTTCTTTCTTTCTTTTTTTCTTTCAAACTCCTTCCAACCTTTCCTTGCTTCAAATTTTGTACCCAAGCCCTAATTGAAGTTAAACTCCTCAAGATAATCAAGATTATAAATGAAATCTAAAGAAATTGAGAACAATTTTTTTCTAAACTTCTTTGCTTTAAAAAGAATATTAATTACAACAAGAAAATCAATAAACATGAAAAAATCACAATAAAATCCTGTCTGAACTTCTTAAACTTGACAAAAACAAACAAAAATGTGTTCTCATGCATTTTTCTCCATGTTGCAACAAATAACACAAATTACAATTACAAATTTCATGAAATTCACAAACACAACCAAATTGTAATTTCTAAATGCAAGGAAAATTTACAAGTAAAAAACCAAACTATACCACAACATTCGTCATAGAACAAAGTTATTCCAATCTTCACAAAATCTAATCATTTTCTTGAGTTGCACCAAATTCAAAAAACGATTTTTGGTTTTCAAATCCTATTCATTTTCATCTTGAAGGAATCTAAGCCCAAAACCTAAGCAAAAAAACTTGCAGACAAACTCATAACACAAAACACATGATAATCTTCAATTCAATTAAACAAACACACAATATTTTTCATAAAACTTTGGAGTTTCAAAAACTAAGAACAAGACTTCAAAGCACAAAAACAAGATATTATCCTAAGTCATTCAAAATCTCAAACCCTTTTCACATTAGGATTATTGTACTTCTTTAAAAATACCCCATTAGGTTATGTGCACACTAATCTTGACATGTCAAACAAATAAAAATAATCCAACAAGCTTTTACTTCATTTACCATGGCTACACTTGTTATATTGTGCACCTTGAATATCTTTATAATCACATGGGTGGGCTCCTGTGAATAGTTTAGAAGACTTGGTTATTGTTTGTGATGGTTGTGTAACAACAATCAATTTCATCATTCTAAATGGAAATCAAAATTTTGAACTTTGTTTGAATTTGGTAGTGATTGGCTACATCCAATAAATGATAAGTCGTAGAACAATTTTAAATAGCAAAATTTGTATGGACATTGTTGAAAATGGGGTCAGTATTAATTTGGCAAATGGTATTAACAATGTTGACCATTTATCAAAAAAATTTATAGATGTTGGTCATTAATTTCACTATTAAAATAATACCATTGACTATCAATTTACTTGGTATTTTTGGGTAACAATTGTTGGTTATGAATAAAGGTTAGTTATCAAATATTTTGTTGAAAATCTTTGGTTATATTATTAGTTACACACATGTTATATGGTTTTTAAAAATAAATTACTTAAATTTTTAATCATAAAAATAATTAACATTTTAGGATTGAAAACCTACTTGTATGATAGCCATGTGTCATCTAGGTAGGTTATTAATATTTGAAAATCCAATACCAAGAGGATAGTTTATTATCCAAAATTTATTTTAAAAATAACGTAACTAATGGGCATGTTATCAATAATCAATTGGGTTGAGGATTAGTTAATTATTCAAGTCAAAACTCAATGTTCGGGCAATATTAATATTAACCAACTTTTAAGGTTAAAATGATTATGCCAAAACATGTTAGTGGTAGTTTCCATGACTAATATGTTATTTTCAACAATTAGTCAACACCAACCCCTTTTAAAGTATTTGAAGAACATTTTTGCTAAATGATAACATCATGATATTATTCCTTTTTAAAGACACACCATTTCTTTATAATACTAGTGGTTTTAAACTAAAGATTTTATGTTCTTATTTAGAAATAACAAGTGATTTCCAAAATTGGCATTTAGTTTTTTCTTCTTGTTGTCATTTGATTTTGGATTGAATTATTTTTTCCCCTGAGAGTTCTTATTTGAATCATTTTTGTAAACAAGACTAACGAATTAAAGTTGAAAAGCTTTGCAATTCTCACACAATGTAGTAGACTATCAAATTTCATTTTTAGTGAACTACAAAAATATCATTGTTGGTTGTATTTTTAAAGATCCTATAGTCATAATTTGCAATGTTGATTTATAAAACTTTGCCTTTGAAGTCATTGTTAACCTTATGGGAAAATTTCTATTAAACAACTAGGATTTTTAATCAATTTGGTAGATATAATAGATGTATTTTTTTGGTTACAAACTATATAAATTAGGTAGATTTATCAAGTGGCCTTACCACTAACAACTACTAGGTAAAAATACAATAAAAGGAACCAAGGAAGTTGTAGACGATGCTTAAAATTACATTTACATTATTTTGGAAAATCACCATTAATTGTATTTAATGAATTATTTATCCATAATTTGTAATTATGTTTTGGTGTTCATGAAATTGCATTCCTATGAATTTGGAGTCATTTCACTATGTTATTAGAATCCTTTGTCATACACAAAACACTTGTTGACAAGGTCTTTTTAAGGACTATAAAATTTGAACGTGCTTTTTGTTACTCAAACCTTCATAAAATGTTTTCAAATTTATTATGGGTTCTAATATACTTCATAAGAAGGGCAACATCTTTTTATTTTTTGAAATGCACATGTATTGAATCCTTTTAATGGATGTTGATTTTGATTTTGAACGTCTTTAATGGTAAAAAAAGTTCAAAATTTGTCATCATGGTTATAAAAAAATTATACATTTGACTATAATTTAAGTCTTCATCTAAATAAAATAAATAAATAAATAAAAATTTAAGTCATGTTTGGTTTCAATATTAATATCCAATCCCATAATTTAAAAATATAATCTTGGAATTTAATAGATCAATACATGTATGACGCATGTAAAATGTAGTCCTTAATACATACTCCAACCTTGGTTGCCATAGTTCCTTTTATTGTGTTTTTACCCTATGGCAAAGGTATTGTAATTAACATGAAATATCCAAAGATCAATTAAACAAGTACATGTAACACATGAAGTTAGGGAAATTTGATGACAAAAAAATTCCTTGTTCTATCCACCATATTTGGGAGCACCTGAATCACAATTGGCATTGAAATGGAAACATCAATGCCCACATTGTTGTAAAATCAACTTCCTTAACAACAAATTTTCAATAAATGATAAAAAATCATAATTATTTACAACATATAAGACCAAGTATTTTAGAATTTCCTTTTGTGTGGGGTCTACTTTGTTGTAAAGTTGTTTGTTGAAGAGTTTTGTGATTTGAGAAGGAAAGACAATATTATTTGTCATTTCAACTTGTTTTTGACCTCCTCTTTTGGTCATCTTTTGTAGACAATTTCATATATAATTTTGAATGTTCACGAAAACTATTTTTTTAAAACACTTGTATCATGTTCTTTGTTAAATTTTTATTCTTTTGAGTTAAGGTTATAATTGTTTTAGTGGAGTAGTGTGATACAACACATCACATCATTTGTGAGTTGCATGAATTTTACATTGCACCATCATTGTTGAAAATAAAAAATACCTACTATTCTAATGTACGATGAAAATGATACCATGCATGGATGAAAAACCCTTGAACAACATCCACCTTAACATTAGATGCCTCTTGAGATCCAAACTTAATTTTAAATTAAGAAACAAACTAAAAGTCGTATTCCTTTTCATCACAAATTGATGGTATAAGTCGAATGGCATTTGTGAATGCCATTGAAAGCATGTGCATATGTTCTTTGTTATTTAGCAACTCCATGTAACAAAAATAAACAAACCATAAACAACAATAATGACAACAAAAAATAACCACCACAACAAAAAGCAATGACAATAACAAACAAACAACAAAGATGACAAATGAACAAAACCAGAACAAAACAACAATATGCAACAAAACAAAATAAAAAATAAAGACAAGAACAATAAAAAGAAAAGTAGACGAACATCATTGACATAAAGTTTACCTTGCTCAAATGTGAATAAGGTATTGTAGACAAGAAGTTGACCCATAATAACCATTATGACAATGAGACACTAAAAACACCTTAAGCAACTTACATGTTTTCTTGCAAGCTCTAGCACATGTGACATGGGAAAAAACATATGTTAAGTAAAATGACAACACACACACACACAATTTGTCCAAATTTCTTATTTGTTTAACATACTGCAACCTATCCTTTCAATCCCTAGGACATTAAGAATGGACCTTTTTGTTAGGATACCCTATTGAAATTCACTAGGAATAAATAGTTTAGAATTGATTATCCCATCTCCTTAATCACAATTTAATCAAGGCAATTCTTTTCATCCTACTAACTACATAACCCCTAATAAATTTGTGTTTATTTCCTTTCTTACCAACCCAAATTGAACCACCACAACACACAATTCCCTTTCCCCCACCCTTTTCCTAACTTCTTCTCTTGTTACCAAATCCTTCCCTAGCTTTTCCTACCCCTGAATTTCACTTTCACCAAAAGATGAATTAAAACTAAAAATGGAAACAAATCTACCAATTCTTTACAACTTACAAAAATTCACAAGCATGCAACCTAATTCCTACAATGCATGACACAATTGCCATCCCCTTTTAGTTATTTTTTAATCTCTTTCCCAAAATTTAGATAATCAATCCAAATTTTGTCCATCAATCCTTCCTTGAATTTTTTCTTCTTAAAACTTTAGAGTTCTTCTATTTAACAACCTTGTCTCCCATTTCTTATCATTCATAGAATTGCCCAACATTGGTATGTATAACATGAGTGGAGTACAACACAATAGCCAAATAACATCCATCTTCGATTCCTCAATGGTGTTGATAATTTTTATTTATTTATTGTTACTACTTCTTTGACTTCTTCAACTTCTATTGATGTCATTCTTAATTTGCAGGTTAGAGTTAATTGATGAACTACAGTTGAAAAAATTCTTCAAAATAATCCCAGATATAGAAGAAGGCTTTGAAATTATATCTCATAATTTCATGGTTTTAGCTATACCTTCAATTTACTACAATCATTGTTGTGAATCTAGGCCAGTGAACCAGCACACACCAGTGCACAATGCAAAATAGATGGTATGCGAACAGGACACACATTTCTATTGCATTTTGGGTATATAGCCTAACCACAGTCATTAGTTATGTACTAACTGTCCAAATCTACTTACCAACACAAGAGCCACCAAGTGGTTTCCCTACTTACTACCTACCTACATAATAACCACTTCTATTGTCTACCTACTTACCTATGATACTCATCCATTTAACTAGGTAATCCGAGGTGGAAGTAGGAGGGTGTACCGGATAGGTTACCAAGGTGAAACCCTGGTAACTCAGTTGCAGTTTGAATTGATAACGGAGTCATAAGGGGTTTTCATTTGTTCAATGGGTCGTGCACTAGTGGGTGCTGGGTCACACAACCCACAGATCTGTGTGTTACCATGCATGCTACCTGGGCCAGTTCAACACTAGATATATTATTTTCAGTAATGTTGAAATTTTCAACAAAAATAAAAAATATTTTTAGAAATAAATTTTGTGAAGGAAAATAAAGAATCTGATGGAAACATTTGAGAATATATATCATTTGTCGAAATGACATCCTCAAAATTAATTAATGAATTATTCAACAAACATGTGTCAAAGTGGCCAAACATACTACAATGGTATCCTGTTTTCTCATAAATGCTCAATAATTTTACAATGGGTCATCCATTTTGAGAATTTATTGGGTGAATCTAGATAAAGCACTCATGCACGGTAACAGTAACCTTGTCAACAAAGACCTCTAAATTTTTTTTCCTTCGAGATCTTGCTTCCTGTCCCTCCAAACAATCATAAGCAGTGTAAGCTTTGGCTCCAGATGCTCAAGTGGAGATTATGATGCGTTTGTTTGTTTGGAGTGCACATGAAGCCAATCATGAACGACAACAAGAGCACATGTATAGTAAAGTTATTTGTCCTGAGAACTCGCAACTAAAACAGTCAAAGCAAGGATGCTGAAACGGTCTGACAGCAATCAAAGAGCTGAGTGAATCCTATCCTAGTAGCTGCCAACACTTTTTCTGTGAATTTTAACAAATTTTCAACAACAACGTTTGAACATAACCAGCCTTTTAGAGGCTGTCTTGATGATGCATCTCTTCCTCATTGGACACTCACACCCCAGTAATTATTTCACATACCTTATCCTAAAGTCAGTTTTGTCATTAAATAATCCTCAAAACAATGAAATGAAACTTTGTGTATATACGACATTGACATGTTGAAAATCATCATAATCGTCATAGGCTACATACATCACTCTGAATAATTTCACTACTCATATCACAATATTATAGTAGATGATGGGAAAATATATAATTTCAAAATTAAAAAAAAAGAATTCATTTTTTGAAAAAAAAAAAAAACTTTTGTTTTGTCACTGTGGAAACTGACCCTAGGCTACGGTATTAAGCTGCTGATTGTTTTCAACATAGGCATCAACTTTACATCCATAACATGATGACCCCAGTATGCTGGTGGTGTCTGGTAACTGGTGTGAGTTGGTGAGTTACCAAGTCTCGGTGACTATTCTTGGTAACCAGCCAGCTCTTGCCAGTTACAACACCGTCCATAACCGCTTTAATAGAAGCTCAAATTCTTGAATTTTAAAAAAAGTCCAGAGATAATGTAAGAGCCCAAATCCTAGCTGCTAAAAGAACTGATCACTTTTCTGTCAATTTCAACACCTTCCAAGAGTTTGAGCACAACTACTTTACAAGCATCAAAACTACTGCCCTAGTAGTAGTAGTAGCAGCAGCACAGGGGCAGCTTCATTCAACACATGTCTGTAGAATAATTAATCAATTTTGAAGATTACATGACATAGAACAGAATATTCCTCAATATAAACATTTAAAAAATATTTATTTTCCTTCAACAAATTCTGGGATTTATGAAAAAAGGGGGTTAATTTTTGGAAATTTTAACATTTCTACAAATAATATAATTAGTGTCAAAACTGCCAAGGTACTACGGATATGGGAAGGTGCGGTGCGGTTCAATCCTGGGTTCTGAAGAGAACAGAAGACCCAGAAGACCCACCACTACTTTCTGTGTATCCGGCATCTCTCAGATGATCTTTTGTCCCAGCAAGAAACTGAAAGAACCATCACTCCATCATGCAGGAGTTGTCCTGGTTGTGTGGTTGGGCACTGTGCTCCTTTCCTGTATCCTCTAATACCTGGGTTCAAATCTCAGAAGAGTAAGTAGGAGGAGGGCACAAGGCCCACTTCTTCCTGTTAAAAACAAAGTACCCACCCAGACCCAGGACTTTTTACCTTAAAGATTGGAGTTCTCAGAGGCATATTTTTGGCAGCAATTGGCACCACCAGATCATAAAGTTTGCCTTGGTTGTTATTTTGGCACTTGCACACAACGCCAAACAGAATAATAGACCCCGGGATTCCTGTGTCAGTTGTATCCTAGTTTCACAAGATCTTTGTTCTGAAAGTTACCTAGTCCTTCCTTTCTTTTGCACTGTTTTTGGGGCCACAAAAACTAGTTGATGTATATGTATCATCATCACTAGAGCTGCTCTAAGTGTGTACCAGAGTACGGAGTCCTTCTGACTCCTGAGCACTATGGAAAAGGGTGATCAAACACGTAACTGGGATCCAAACTAGTTTTTCCACCAATTTTGGTAGTAAACTGAGTTCCATCCTGTCTTTCCTTTTTTCTGAGCGCCTCCACCCCTGTATTTTCACTTCTCCTACCTGTACAAGTACTATAAATACTCTCAAACCTTGTGCATTACATGATGAGTTTCAGCATTTCATACTGATATTTAATCAAATTTCCTTTCTTTGTGGATACCATTGAAAGAGGGGATAGGGGAAGAAAGCAGGCCCAAAGAGAGGGTGACTTTATGGATAACTCTAATGTCACAAGGTTTTGAAAATGGGCTCTATTCCTTTAAATCTGTGTAGGAGAATGTGGGTGTCAAAAGACCCTGGACATGAAAATGATTCCTTCTAGTTGGTCGGTTATTGAGTGCTATTGATTGATTGGCTATAATGATTGGTCCATGCATGACATATATGTTCTCTTTGTCTATATTATCTCATATTTTCTGTTTATTGATGAAGAGGGACAACATTTAACATTGAATGTAGATATGATAATTAATGACATGACCCAAAATACAATATTTTTTTGATTGTTGATTTTTTATTTTTCAATTTTGTGATGGAGCTAGGGTGACAGGCATCCCTGGGCCAGTTTTAACTCAATTGGCAACATTATTTCAGGGAACTCTTAAACTGTAGCCAAGAGTCATAAATGCGGAGACATCCTTGCCCAAAAAAAATCCTATCACTTTTAGGCAAATTTTTAAATAGAAAATAAAAGGGATTTGCAATAGAATACTCAATTTTCAGGAAACTATGTCACCTTTCGGGCTATACACACTATCTTGGATGAAGTATGACCTTCAAATAGTGTGAAACTCAGTTTACATTTGAAAATCAGTTTACATTTGAAAATCTGCCCAATACCAGGACCAGATTGGTAGTTTGTATGAAACTATTAAAAAGTAGCCGACACCAGGACTGGCTGGTATGTTCAAAAGTTGATATAGGATGAACACTGGCGCACACAAAGTAAATTGATCAAAATTGATCGGGCTGTTTCAATTTCCAAACTAGAAATTCCCCTCAGCATGTGAGTTATCACCCCTACTCCTTTTTGCCATTCTCAATTTCACAGCCAGTTCTCAGACTGAAGTAATATAACCTTTTGGGCAGATCCCTATGATAAGTCCAAATGGATACTGAAAGCACAAAACCTTTGATCATGAATCATGTCATCGTGGCTGGTCAGTAAGGGACAGGAGAGAGAAACCCAATATCTCAGTCTTTGTAGATAACCCAATAGAATCAATAGCACAATTAAAGGACAATTAAAACTGCTAGCCACACTGAATCCAGCTAATCCACCCAAAGCCCTTCCAGCACAGGATATTCCACCTACTGAAGTGCCTTGTAGTGCAGCAATTTGATTCAAGTTCCACACACAACAGCCCCACTGCAGGGTGTTAGAAAAGGAGTGCATGATGCCTGACCATGTGAGGATACAGAAAACAATCTCAGACTAAGATGTTACACTTTGATTTGAAACTTTGATGAATGTAACAGGAAGATAAGATCAAGTTTGCAATTAAAATCTAACAGCAGAACCTGATGATATCACATTCAGCTAGATTCACAAGAATATGGAAGAAGGGGTGAATTACACAACCCCAAGCATTAAGAAACTTGCCTGCATATAAAAACATTCTGCAGTCCGAACCATCCTTTCAGGGGATCCCTAAAATCTCCTTCAACCCAATCACAAAGAGTATGCTCCAAAATTGTCTTTTGTCACATGCCAAGATCCCTCCTTTTTTGTACACATGCTGAACAAGACAGATTAGACTGTGCAATTCACCAAGAACCTCAAATTATGGATCTAAAGGATATTTGAGTTTAGTGCAGTTGAGGCATTGCCAGTACACAGGCTTCTTCTCATTAGCTGAAGTTCAGGTGTGATGTCTTCCTTAAAAACAACTGAACATCACAAATCCCCTTATGTTTAAGTCCTCTCCTTTGCTGTGCAGCAACTTTTTTTGACAATCATATTCTTGGCCTCATCTGGTGCAGATGATGAAATTTCCTTGAGCACCTGCATCATCATCCTGGCGAGAACACGTTGCATGAGAAATTGAGAGAGAGAAGCTAACTGCATGGGAAGTGAGAAGTAAAATCAAACTTATCAAACTAGGTTATATGATACAGTCAATGAAATCCAACACCCGCGAAAGGGGTTTGAAGATAAGTTTCGACCAAGAATATATTGTGTTGCTCAAGGCAATTAGCAGCATATAGACTTAAAGCTAGAAACTCCTTACAAAGCCTCCAAGGCACAGGACAGATGTCAACAAAATTCTGGTCATGTGTAGAGACACAGCTAAATCCATAGCTCTCAATCTAGCTGCCATACCAATTGGCTACAACCTCAAATGGAGGAAGAAAACATCCTGACTGGTGCAAGAGACTATCTAGACCACAATTTGCAGAGTGAATCGTCCAGTTTTCAAGCAGAGATGATCATGTTGGGTGTTACATGCATTACTAGTCTTGGTCACTGCTCCTGATCCATCATGGCATCATCATGCTGTGGCATGTCCCTTTTGGCCTTGATGCTATCAAGTGTCTCTCCACAGATAAAAAAGGCCTTCCAGTACATACCTTCATTGCAATGGCATCCAAGTCAACGGAATGCAAACGTGATATAGATTACCCTAAACCCTACACCCAACACTGATTTGCTTTGCAATCTAGTGAGAATCTCGCCTGATCATCTGAGTTCAGCATCAGAATGTTCAAATTGAAAGACTTGCCATTCTGTCATAGATGACGTGAAATAAGAAGAAGCAACAGATGCAAAATTGCTATAGGCATATATCCCTTCACAAATACTGAGAATAAATTTCACAAGTATGAACCTCTCTCCCTGTCTCTATAGCCAAGAAGCTCCACCTTCTTGTTACTTAGAAATCATTCTTTTTACCAGGAATGATTTTTTGTTTTTTGCAGGAATGACAGAGAGGGGGGGCGAGAGAGAACCCTTGAGACCTGAGAGAGCTCCGCCCTGAAAGAGCTTTGGCTGTAGTTCTGCGCTGCACAATTGAATGCTCCCGATTAGGGTTAGGGTTGAAAGCTCCACAACTCCTCTTTTGTGCAGGTTGTTGTGACTACTCCATCAGCGATAGCATCTATGGCCGAGAGCTCTGACAATAACAATGCGGACATGGTGTTTCCGTCTCCTTATCTTCGCAATCCCGTCCCTTTCTTCAATTCAGGTGATGATGAGCTTGCGTATACTCATCTGCAAGGCTCTCCTCCATCTGTACAGCAGTCCCGGGAAGGTTTGCCATTGCTGGATGAAAAGAAGGTTAGGGCTGCTGTGGCCGAGCTCCTAGTGTTCGGTTTCAAAGGAACTTCGCTCAACCGCCATGCCCGGAGCTTGATTTCAATGGGTAAACTACGCACCCCCCCCCCTCCATAACTTGCACTCGGGTTTTTCGAGCTTGCACCAGGGTTTTTTGAGCTTGCACTAGGGTTTCTGTGTTGTGAAGGGATTGTGTGTTGCATTTGAAGTTTTCTGGCGTGTCATTGCGGTGGTGTTGGTGTACATCTCACTGGCCGTAGTTTCTTTTGTTTCAAGTGTGTTGTAGGAGCGGGCGGCGTCATTCTCTTTGCTCGGAACGTAGAAGATCCTGAGCAGGTTGATTTTTATTTTTTCTTTCTGATTTCCTTCAGAGCTAACCCTAACCCTAATCGTGGAAGGGATTGGTGCAACAACAGGCATGATCAGAATGGACTGCTTGTTGCAGCATGCCTTTCCGGTTTTCTAGATTTTGTTGCTCAATTTGGGACTTTGGGAGGGGAGGCATGGGAGGAGGGTTCTCACATGCAGTTGCTCTGGGTTCTCTAGGTGGCCAGATTAAGTGCAGACCTGAAAAGAAAAGCAGGAAACAGGTCTTTGATGATCATGGTGGACCAAGAAGGAGGATATGTACAAAGACTTGGCCCTCCCTTCACAGTCATACCCCATGCAAGGACAGTGGGTGAAACTGGTGATGTGCATGCAGCTGCTGCAGTAGCAAGTGTAATAGGGAAAGAGCTTCGAGCGGTGAATATTGACATGAACTTGGCACCTGTCTTGGATGTGGATATGAATCTCCGCAGCACTGTGGTTGGGAAACGGTCATTTGGGGTGAATTCCTCACTTGTATCTGAATTTGGGTAGGTTCCAATTCCTCCTCTTGTTCTGTTTCTGGCTCTCCCATGTTGTCAAAGGTCCTAACAGCATCTTCTTTTTGTCAAACTTTTTAAAGAATCCTTGACATACATTCTTGTGTCGATGTTGTTTGTCATGGATGACTTAGTTTGATGTTATGGACCTTCTGTAGTTATGCATTCATACGGGGTTTACAACGAGAAGGCGTTGCAGCTTGTGCGAAACATTACCCGGGTCATGGTGATGTTGCCACAGACAGTCATTTGGACATCCCCTTGCTGCCTCATGGATTGAAACGTCTGATGGAGGTTGAACTTCCTCCATTTTCAAGAGCAGTTGATGCAGATGTTGCAGCTCTCATGGTGGCCCATCTTAATGTGCCATGTTTCTATGGTGAATCAATGAACTGGAGGCCTGCAAGTATGAGCAAGGGAGCTATGGACCATTTACGAAATGTGCTGCGATTTGAAGGAGTTGTGCTTGCAGATTGCTTAGAGATGGGAGCCATTGTCAGACATTTTTCCATTGAGGAGGCAGCTGTCCAAGCAATTCTTGCAGGGGTTGACATGCTATTGGTTTCACATACAAAGAAACGGCAGGTTGCAGTTATTAATGCATTGGTTAGGGCGGTCTTATTGGGGCGTATTCCTTTCACTCGGGTAGAGGAAGCATGCAGCCGTATTGCTGCTCTTAAGCATACTTATGTGAGGTTCCCTCCTCCACAAAGCGACAGGTTTGAAGAGAATTTCTGGAGGGCACGGGTGCAGACTATAGGGTGCAAAGAACATCATGACCTGATGGCTGATATTGTTCATCAAGCTGCTGCAGGAAGGCTTTGGTGATACTAACAGCCTGATACCAGTAGTCCTTCCACAATGTGATTCTTGGGTATTGACGTTTCTCAGGGTTTGTAGAAAAGATAGGATCCTTGTAGTGCAGTCTGATGAATGACTCAAAGTCTAATCAGCATTTTTTTGGCCTCAGCAGGGCTACATGATGGGTGGATGCTGACTTGGTTCAATGTGACCATGATGCACATGACGAGAACCTTGGTAGTGAATTCAGATGTTGACAATTTATGCCAGGTGGTTAGCTTGCTGCTGAGTGGATATGATGCACTTATATATTCTAGACATTTTGTGAGGAGCTGGTGCCAACCTGGGAATCACAGCTGTCCTTGGCACCTCATCCTTCACATCATCACTGCTGTGCACCCTTATTTTGGTTTTGAATCTCTTCCCAATGAGATTTCTTGCATCAATGGCGGTTTCTGCTGGTTGTCAGCTATTGAGGTTTTGGCAGTGATCTGCATCCAGGCTGCAAAAAGTTCTGGGGAGTGTGTCTGCACTAGGATTCCTTCTCATGATGGTGATCCCAGAAGTCTGAATCAAGCTGTTATGGCCATTGTAGCTTGAAGGAGATGAGACTGCAGGTGTTTACATAGCTGTTATTTGTGTGTTGGAGATTCCTTGAAGGATGATTGTCAATGCGACAGGAAAGACATGCAGAAGTCTGGAGAAGATCATGGCTTTAAGATTGGGGCACTTTTTTCTGATACAATTGATGCAAACTGGGTTCTGTGCACCCCAGTGATTTTGGTTATTTTTATTAGAGATGGACCATGCCCTAATGTGCATCAAAACAGCTCCAAAATCAAAAGATTATTGCACACCCTGGATCTGAGAATTTGCTCAATGAATGAGCATTTCTGGATTTTCTTCTCAATGTAGATTTAGCCTTTAAGAGGGCTGATGTATTGAGAACTGAAATGGGCATATTTTTTATCCAAGGGTGTGGTGGATGCTGGCAGTTAAAAAGAAGACTTCAGAAGAGATTCTCATGAAATGAAGGCTTTGGAAATTTCAGTCTGAGCCTCCTCTTGTTCCTGGTTTATCCCAACACTCTTGGGAGAATATTCTTCCTGTTTCCTAAGTGGTCTCTGGATTGGTATGTGAATGTTGAATATTAAACCTTCGAAGGGGAGTGCCCCATTCCAGTGAGGTTTGGTATGTCCTCAAATGTGCTCAACAAAATAGTCGGGGCTCACATCCAGTCTTAGTAGTACAAGGAAGATCTTGAAACTGTCAACTTCATTCTTTCTCTCCTCAGCTCATCACTCACTCACACTCCTGTCTCCAGTCTTTCCTGATCTTTTTGGAGTTCTGGGAGGAGGCAACATGACAAATTGGATGGCTCCACAGGGGTGAGTGTACATCACCACCCTGTCTATTATGCTCACAGGTTTTTTGCCTTCACCCTCAACTGCTGTAACATCACCAGTTTTGATTACCACAGGACTGAAATCAGGTTTCTTTGAATCTTTGTCAGATTTCCATTATCAAAAGCCTTCTATAGTTTGCTGAAATGTAAGTGTAATTTGTCTCAATTCACCATCTAGAGAATGTCTGTTGTGACTGAAATTTCAACTTATTCAACGTGTTCAAATTGTGGGTATCTTGAGTTTGGACAGATTTGCAGAACAGCAGCCATTTGAGGATTTGGGGTGCCTTGGATATCATACTATAGGAGTTGTGAGTCTTCGCTTCCTCTTTGTGGAAGGTCAGGCCACCTCTGCCCATAGCCATGCAACCCTTCCAACATATACTTTCATGACCTGTTGGAGCCTATTGTCTAAATCTATTTAGTGAATTATAACTGATTTAAGATATGCCATTATGTAATGCATATAATAGATTTGTTTGATTGAAAGTATTAACCAAAAAAACTCTTGCTCAACAAACCAGGTTGGCATACTTACAATATTCAATATTTGTCTTGAATGATCGATTGAGACTCATGAAAATAACTATGTTCATCAAACCTCTGAAACGACTTAATATTATAAACTTGATATGTGTCACAATAAATACAAAGCTATCGTTGCCCAAATGGATATGAAAAAGGCAGATGTAATGTACAACCAAAATAGAACAACTGCCATTTCCTTTTCACAATAGTTGTGTAATTGTGCAATAGTTCCTACATTATTGTGAAATATTGAATAATTATTGTGATAGTGATATAATGATTATCAACATCAAAGAAATGTTTGCAAGTAATAAGAATTTACAATTATTATTTATTTACAATATTTGAATTTTTATAAATCTTTGGATTCTTTTGTTTCCATATTAGTTTGCCAACTAAAATGTGATAAAATGTTAATGTCTGCTTTTGAAAAAGGTAGCCACTTTTCAACTAGGGCAACATAGTAGTCCAACCTTCTTCCCCTAGGCACCCACTTGGTTTTTGATGACTTATCCTAGGGTTACATATTAGGTAACATTTTCACACGGCCGAGTGGTAAATTAGAACCAATAACTATTGGCAAAGGAGCCGCAAGTCCCAAACATATAAACCATTGGCTTGATGCAACATTTTTAACAAAAAAAATGGAAATTATATTTTTTCTATGCATTCAAAATTTTCTCACAATGTTAGATCATGGTAATTAACCCTCTATTGAATGCAAAAACCTTATTTTAGACACAAGGTCAATTTCCAACTTGAGCTAATGCAAATATGCAAAAAATGTGAAAATAAATTTGTTTTTTATGTTCATGTTTTTAGCAAACTTAATAATGAAAAGTATGTTATTTACCAAGAGAAATGGCTGTTGGCATGCAAAATTGGAGAATAAGCACAAGCTTGAATAATGGATCTATTGGCAACACTCCCATATTTTGAATAATGTTGATGATTACAATGCCTACAATTGGAAGAGCTACAAATCGTGTCATAACAATTCCAACGATAGTAAGCATTTCCATATCGGAATCACCAGCCCCTGCAAACATATTTTCAATTACTTCTACTTCAGAGAATGGAGATATCAATTGAGATCCATGAACTTGGATATAATTTCATTATGCTTTATTTAAAAATGATTTTGACATTTTTTTCATTTACACAATTTGATCCTAATTACTATACTTGAATTGTAAAATTGACTTCACTTTCAATACATGAATAATGTACAATTTAACACAAAAAGCAAAAGCAAAAAAAATATTTCTAACAAAATTCCCAACCACTCATTTGTTTCCATTATTTTTAAGAGGGGATTAGCTAATGCCATTTATCTACTTTATTCACACTTATTTTCCAACCTTTTGAGCTTTGTAAATCTTGTTCACATTAGCTTGAACAATTGCTTGAATTACACTACTTTTTGGCAAATTGAACACGTTAATTAACTAATAATGCATTGATTTTACCCATAGCCAAGTTTCCACCTAGAATGAGGATCATGCAAGGTATCATCGCATCCCTGGATGTTGCATTGCAAAAATAGCATCATGAGATCAAACTCGACTTATATATTTTTGTTGATTCTATGGTTTGATTTTACATAAACTACTTCAAGGCCATTAAGTATATTACAAATGTCAAAAAATGAACTCTAAAAATCAGTTTCATTAAGTCTTAAGTGGCCTTAGGATTAAAACATTAAACCCTAAATGTTATTCTTCGTTGTCTTGAAGATATATACACATTCCCCAAAAACTCTAAACAGTACTTCTATGGAATTTAATAAAAGTGTGGCATTTGTTACCCTAAAATTTTAGCACAATCGGTGAGAACACGAAGGGGAGCTTGTGGGCCAAAACAAAGTGCCTTTAAGGGTGCACATGCTCCAATTACAAGGGCTGCAAACTGTACAATTCATAAGGATTCACAAGTGAAGGATGGGTTAGATGAAGATCAGAAAAAAAAGTTCGTGATTAAAGCACAAGCAAATGCTCGTAATCTTTCTTATTTTTGCAGATTTGCAAACGATTGTTAAAGTGTTAAATGATTGTTAAAGTGTTTACATTATTAAATTCAAATGCTTTGGAGCTTCAAAGTAAAATGTCCCTGATGTTCTTTCATAATACACAAGTTTGTTGATATGAATTATATGAGTAATATAAAATATGTTATTTGAGGAAAAGAAGTGATACAAGCATTGAAATACCCAACTTGGAAAAGTTATGCAAATGGGTCCATGAAATGAATATTCATGTTTGACAATCTACAAACAAGTCTTACTAATTCATATTCATCCAACCATGTCAATTAATTTCACATAGGCAATTTAATAAACTTGAAGTGAGAGTTGTGAGCATTTTAGTACCGCAGCTATTGTTGGTGGTGTGCAAATCTCTTGTAAATGCAATCTTTCTCCAATTTTCATCAAGCGACTTTGTAAAGAAAAAATCTGAGATTGAATGCCAGAAATCATATTTGTTGCTTCATGTCCAATTGGCATACTCTGCATGGCATCTTCTTGCATCAGGGCCAATGACTTTTTTCAATAGAAATTGGGATTTTTTTCCTTTTTTAGTGTAAATTCAACTAAATTTGCTAGGTTTTTGGGGGAAATTTGGCCAAAAAAATCACACAATTGAAAAGAAACCTGATGAGGATTTTGTGAAAGAGTCTACAATCAAATATTAATATTTGGATTGTGAAATTTGCACACATATGCCACCAGGTACAAAGACATTGGTTAAAAATTCAAAGTGATTTTATATTTACATTATATGTACAATAGCATATTCTTCATTTTTTCACTACTTTAAAAATTAAAGCATAAGTGCTTACAATTCTGGTTGGCATTTGTTGGTGCTTTGACAAATCATCAGTAGAAAATTGTTCACCCACTTCATGATCCATAGTTGTAATTGTACTAGTACTATGGATGGAGCTTATTAGGGTTTCATTTGGAGTCATCTTGTTAGAATGGAGAACACTAGGGTCATCAAGTAATTCATGGCCCATTCTTGTGTTATCCATGTTTGAATTTGCTACAATAAGGGAAGAATTGTCATAGCCTAATTCATAGGTGCCATGAATGGGTTTCATGAGATGGTGTATGAAAGTCCATACCAACACTATGGCCATCTGTTGCAAAATAAAATACACTTGTGATCAGCTTTTTTTTTTCCTTCCCCTTTTTGGGTGGATGAACAACCCATGCAAGAGGGGTGGTTTTCCAAATATTTGTAAAGTAGACTTTTTGCATGACTGAATATAGTTCATTTAGAAATTTATGTTATATCATGATCTATTAGATTGAGTGATTTTTTTGAACAATTTTTGTCTTTTTCTAAAAAGAAAGTGGGGAAATTTG
>Ga0116227_10003091_pt1 | contig 37297 bp, 25 predicted proteins | sample S1TSphgellanicum_FD_89693 | JGI IMG/M metagenome (GOLD analysis project Ga0116227, IMG submission 89693) | Host-associated microbial communities from peat moss isolated from Minnesota, USA - S1T2_Fb - Sphagnum magellanicum MG | ecosystem: Host-associated > Plants > Peat moss > Unclassified...
ACCCAAATAAAAAAAAAAAAAAAGTCCGGGCAGTGCCCGGAAACTGCCCGGACAGACGGACAGACAGACCTGTAACTTTAATATATAAGATAGTAAGGAAATAGTACCAATTATAGACAACTTTCCTGCACCGCAGCAGCTGCACCGGCACGAAGTACCTGAAGACATTTTTCCAAAATTAGTCAAGCATGGTCGGTTCGCAAATGCAAACAAGGGGCGTGTCACACTGCACATTGCCTTGCCATTTACATTAAAAAAAGTATCTTAAACAGGCAAAAGAAGAATTATGGAAACTCAAAAATACTTCACCATGCCAAAATATAAATCTTCCAAAAATCCTCTAGAAAAAAGAAAGAAACCAAAATCCTTCCAGATATTACAACTCTGTAACTAATCTCAAGTTTCAACACAAGCCAAAAATATCATCTTTCAAAAATCCTCATATCAAAATAGACCTATTATTATTATTATTATTATTATTATTATTACCTAGGGGCACAAAATCCCTTAAGCTACTATACTCTATAATGAATCTAAACACAATCTCCTTGTCTTGGTAGGCAAAGCCAACAAAGCAGCGAGCTAGCTTTAGCTTAGCTTAGCTAGCCTTCCTTCTGTCACAAGGACACACAACCTCACTGCAGAACAAGATCAGCATTTGGGTGTTTGTTTCCTGTCAGCTGTCTGTTTCCCATTATCTACTTACATTTGTCCATCTATTGTCCAAATGCAGCCAGCCAGATGCCAGCAGCAGCAACATTGATCACTCGGCACTGACTAGGTAACTGGGAGATGCTTATAGCAAAGCACTTGAATACAAATCTAATTTCAGTGACGAGAAATTTTGAGGAACTAGTGTATGTATGTATATATATATATATATATATACATGTGGCTGATTTTTGGGGAATTTATTGTAAGGTTCTCCCGAGACAATTCCAGAGACAAAATCCTATCATATATAGTCATGAATCCTTGGACATTTTCCATCTAGTTATGAATCCTTGAACATTTCCATAGAGTTTATTATGAATCCTTGGACATTTCCAGAGACAGTTTGTAAATAGCAATTACTTCATACTTTTTCTAGCTTAATTATTTCACTGCCTTTTTCAACCCATCAACATGGATATGAAAAACAATAAATTTTAACTTGTCTTTCATGTGCATGAAATTTATATTAATTTCAAATTAAATTTGACATTGACATAAATAATGATTCCAGAGACAATCCCTTCATGTACATGAAATTACTATTAATATTAAATTTGACATTGACATAAATAATGGTGCTTACACGGTACAAGCTGCAGCAGCTCCTTGCAAGCTGCTCCTTGGTAGGCTTTCTAAAGCTCCAGGCTCGAAGGAGATATACGACATCTAGCAGATTATAAGTAGCTTTTATGACTTGTTGGAAGCTGGTAATTGAGACTTAGGTGCTTTCAACAGAGTTCATTGCTGCTAAGTTAATTATATTTAACCTGAGAACTTCATTTGATCTGATTCCTTGTGGAAACTACGGTGTCCTCATTGATCTGTTGGTCACCGCATCATATATGAGTCATCTTTCCTGCTCTGGAAGCTTGCCATGTGTGGGAACTTTGTGTAGTTGGTTCAGAAAAACAAATTGGAAATGTCTTTAGCTTCTGGTTTCACACATAATAGAACTGCAAGTACATTCCAGAACCTTATGGTTCTGGAAATTAGTCCCTGTTCAGATCCAGTTGTTACTATGGGGGAGTGGAATGGCTAGTCAACTGCAGTTAGCCCCCCATTCCAATCCTTGATATTTTTCAAAAAAAAGGTATCCTAGTTCTGGTTCCAGTTTCACACATAAGTAATAGAACCAGGAATCCAGTACTGGATTCAGTTCTTTGAAAGGAAGATTTTAATTTGGGTGAAAGCATGATAAAGTAATTCAAAAAGTAGTTTTGCTGTGCAAAATCAGAGGGTCTTCAAATAAAACATACCAAAATTAATTGAATTTGATTCAGTTCCTTTCTGATTCAGTTCCTTTTCTGAACTTAATGGAACAGGTGTAATTACTTGTGAGTTCCTTTTTGGAACTTCATGGAACACTCCTTATTTCAAGGGTTGCTGGTTTGAGCGTTTGAACTTGCCACAAGGGAAAGAGCCATTATGTAATGACCCACTTGTTGCTTCCACCACTCCAGACTCACTCGAGTCCAGAGGCAAACAGACTTTGCATCAATGTTTTGAGGTACAATTTTGGCTTCAACTTGGACCCATTGTGTGGGTGACAACAGCTTGAGACCCTAGGTGACTTTCTAAGCTACCATTTTTTCTATCAAATTCATCTTACACTCAAAATTACAAATCCAAATTACCTAACTATGTTACAAGGTTTCTTCATTTCTGATGGACTTTGTTAGATCTGCCCTGCCCTGGCATAGACACTTTGCATTGCAGTGGCTTCAACTTGGAACCAATATGTGGCTGATACTTGGAGACCGAGGTGTACTCAAGGTTGTTGCAAGGTAAATTCCAGTGTGGGGGCGGGTATTTAATTATTGTAATACCCTCTGGTTCTGGGTATTTGAAAAAAATTCAGAATTAAAGAACTGTCAGGTCTGAGTATTTGAAAAAATCAGATTCAAAGAACTGTCGGCTCTGCGTATGTCAAGAACTTCAAAGAACCACCAGGTTTTCATGAAAGAACCGGTGAAGACCTGGTGGGTTTAGGTGAATATTTGATTTTGGCAAAAACATTTGAGAACCACGATTATATATAATAACAAGGTAATTTTGTTTTGATCAACCGGGTATTTATTTATTTGATAGCCATGATTATCGACTTTCATAGCCAGCTGGGGTTGGGTGCAATTTCTAATACCCGCGCCACTCTGGTAAATTCATCATTTCTTGCAGATTTTGTGGGCTCTGCCCTGCCCAGTGGGAAGATACTTTTCATCAGAGTAGGAACTTAGGGTAATTTGGCTTCAACTTGAAACCCATATTTGAGTGACACTTGGCCACCAAAGTGTACCCTCTAGATTGGCATTTTTAAGAATAAAATGCATCTTGTACTCATATTGCCTTTAGGGCTTCATGTTACACAGTTTCATCATTTCTTGAGCATTATTTTGTTTGAACCTGCTGATAAAGGGCATTATGTGATGATGAGTTGCTGGTTTGAACTTTGGACCTTCCATACAGGATAGAGCCATTACACAATGAGTCCTGAGAGCATCTCCACCGTTGCTCAGTATGTGACTCCAGACAGTAAAATTTATTGCGACAGAGTCAAAATGTGCCGGTTTATCTCAGGAACTTGGTTTTTTCTGCACCAAATTCGTGCATCTTGCCATTGCTGGTAAAAGGCGCAACACAGTTGTGCACCTCCACAAAAGAGTGTAATAAATTGGACCTGACTGCGGCTCAGTATTTCTGATTGGTTGATCACAATGATTGGTCCAGGTGGTTTTCTATTAGTAGTTCCCACGTATATGCAGTTCCAGTTATAGTTTTATCAGTTGGGTTGCGAAAAAAAAAGCTAAACTTAGACATTTAATTCTATTATCCAGTGTGACATACTGAGCACTGGTGGAGATGCTCTGAGTTGGTTGTTAATCCTCTTCTGAGACTTAAAACTTGGAAAACTTTATTCATAAACACACTGCTGATTCAGAAAATGTACAAAGGTATTAGATAAAAAACGAGAATTTAAAGGATGGTAAGCTAGCGCAAACGAGATGTCAAAATCCCTCCATTTCACCTACAAACTACCACCTGCAATAGGTAGGTAGGCCATGACGATGGGGGGGGGGGGTGGATTCTGAAGGGATTCAAGTTGGGAAGTAGCTAATCCTACCGTTATTGTCCTCACTTAATATGGAAGATGCTTGCATTCTTTGCAATGTGATTAAAAATTTAAAAAAAAAAAAACCAAAACAGAAAGAGGAGGGCCCTCTGGCCTTTTGAAACTCCAAATGGCATTGGCACAATCTTCTAAGAGCTCCTTCTACAAGGGCCTTTGCAAGGAAACAACAAGTGTCCTATTTGCTAGAACTTCTGGTCTCGATTCTAAACATCTAAACAGGTGTCCTGTTTCATGGAGCTTCAAGGCACTCTTCTTTAATGATCGATAAACAGGTGTCCTATTTGCCAGGAATACTGATGTTCTGATCTGACTGCTTGTTAGAGCCGGTGTGCCTGAAAGCCTCTTTACAACATCCTCCACCATACTAGCCTACTTATTGCAACTCATTTGAAGGTGGCTTCTTTATGGTTAATTACATTGGAATGTCAAATCAGTCACATCTGGACCTAGGCACTTCCTAGGTCCCTACTTGTACAAGCACTTTTGGAAAAATGCTACAGCCCATCTAGGACAGTTATCTCTTAACCACAGCCTGTGCTGTTGGCCCAAGTGTTACCACGTCCTCAACTGTTTTTTCCTTCCAAAACCTGCTCATCAAGTTAGACTTTCTAACAACACCAAAGGCACATTCCAATCCTCCAAAATTTTCAGCTATGATTTAATTTAGTTTTCAGTGAAAAGATCTTTCAATATTCAAGAACTTTTGCACCGCAAGTCCAAACGTCATGGAACCAAGCCCATACACCCCTCATCCTTGAGAGTTTTCCAAAGACACCAAGAACATGATCTGAAGCATTCTCGTTTGGTGGATCTCATAACTACAAATTTATTTCATTCATGCAAGTTTAGCCATATCATCCATTAAAATTCATGGATCTTCATTCATGGAATCCAGATAAATTTTTATCAACAAAATAAAATATACATGAAATTAGTTATGGATGAAGTAAAATTACAGGTGCTATTTTATGCATGAAATTTATTTTAATTTGAAATAGCATGAAATTTCATTTGATTGTCTTGTTCATCCATTAATGAAGCATTTCATGTAGTCAATGGGGTAAATTTATCCATAAAAAATGGACTTGGATTCCTTGGGGTCATGTTTTCTCCATAAAAAATCATTTCCTTTGGTTGTTCAATTTCACCCATTATCCCATCATCCATTTGGATGATGTTTCATCCTTGCAGAGGCATCTCATTCAATGGGCTTAAATTCCACACCATTTATTAAGATTGGATGCATAAAACCACTACCAGGCATAAATTCTCAGCCTGGAACCTGTCAAATTGCTCTAAAAATCTAGGTAATGAAAACTCCATCTCCAGTCTACCTTGAAAGGGTTCCTCCCAAGCTGAAAAGAGCCTTAAAATCCAGCCCTGCACCCACAAAAGAAATAAAAGGTTTGAGCCCCTTTTTTGAAACATGGGCAGTGTTTTAGTTGGGGCAGACATTTGGGCATTTAAAAAATTACATTTCAGGCCATTGGGCAGCCTGGACAAATTCAATATTCTGGCAGCTTCAAGAGCATTTTGGGCAGTCCAGTGTGGGCTTGGCAAGTTGGCAATGTGGAGTTGACAATTTGGCATTGTGAGTTCTTGGTGAACGAACTTAACAAATTAATGAATTGTTGTTGAACCCAAGTGCCTTACTAGACTATGTAACACCATCGAGCTCTGTGAAATCCTTTATCTACCATTTTCTACACAAGGACTAGTTTTACACTCCACTTTTCAAACCATTTACTCAATTTGAACAAGAATGGGACATCTTTGGTCAGAATCAGCGAATGTCAAATCGGTCACAACACATTTGATTTAACATTTCAGTAAAGTTGATATTTATAGTGTAGAGATTAAAATATTAATCATTAATGCTATAGTATAGTCCTTAAGTTTGGGAATTGACGGGCAAATCTAGAGCATTGTATTTGGGAATATGGAGGATTTGTTATGGTCATTGTCAATGAGTGATGTTTGGTCTTCTTTCCCATATGGATATTGTCTAAAGTCTCAATATATAGATTTCAAATTTTTAGAATAATAATTTTTCATTTGGGTGATTCTACCTGAGGTTTAAGAACATCTCTCATAAGTCCAAATAGAAACAAATTTATCACTACATGTTTGTAACATCAACAAAAGTGGAATTTTCATAACATGTTTGAACAACATACAAGACCAAATGAAAATACATAAAAGTTTTAAATACGGATTTTAAATATTTTTTTCCAAAAAATATGCATTTGTACAATTTTCCCTAAGTTTTTCTTGTCACCATGGTGTGAAACTTTTGCCAAAAAGGAAAACATTGAAAGTAAATTTGAAATTAAAAGAGAGAAAAAATGATATTTAAGATATGTGAATTTTAATTATAAAATACCAGAAATAAAATTCATTTCATTATGAAAATTTCCATAATTTTAAATATTATACTTGAATTTATGGCACAAATCAAAACATTAAAGTTAATGTAATGTTTTGACATTTTGAATTAACGTTAAGCTAAATGAGAAACTAAAATAAATTATATTTAACTAAAAATAATAATTTTGGATCAAAAATTTAAAACATAAAATTTAATTTCTGGAAATATTTTTTTAAAGACATTTTGAAATTAAAAGACATAATTTGCAAATTTCACTGCAATTATGAAATATAAGAACTGAATAGTAATTCATTAATTAGTTTCATTATGAAACTATGAAATTATGTAATAATGGTATAGTGAATACAAATGTGTGTTCATGTTTTGTGTGATGACATTATTTTTCATCACATGAAGTGATGGTTAGATAGGAAAGGCCTAGATTGTGGGTAAAGAAGTGAAGGTTCAAAGCTGACTTTTGATATTTTATGATTGTGAGTTGCATGACTTAAAACATTCATAATGATGTGGCAAATGATCTGGCCAAATATATATATAAACATATATGAGTGGCAGATATGTAGGTCGGGTGGTTAGGTAGACTCATAGGTAGATAGTTGCCAATGTGGTCAAATTGTTGGTTGCCACATGTATGATATTAATATTTCCTCAGTAATATTTTCTTCAATGTTTCTAGCATCTTCATTTCTTGAAAGAGATCATCAAGAGTTGAAACATTCATTTAATTAATTTAAAACTTAAAATTATTAAATTCAAACTTTAATCGATTTGAAAGGTGAGATCAACCCCTTTCATGTCCACCATATTCCAATAGGACTTTAGCATGAAGTTTACTAATTTTTTTCCCCTTTTATGATGTTTCAAAATGTGTTTATCCTCAAAGTTTAGAAACACTGCAAGTACATTGAAATATTAGTATATATAACATGAAATATTCTAGTATTCTGAAAAGAATAATTTTACTATCTTGTGGATATCAGTTGAATATCATTAAAAAAATGATATTATATATCAAAACTTACAAAAACTTCATTACAACAAAACATGTCTTTTATATTAACTCTCCGGATTGAATATTGAATTATAATGGACATTGATGGACAAATTTGATATTAGTCAAAATAGTCAAGTTGTTTTAGGGAAAGATGTGATTGAAAACATAATGTGAAGATCCAAGGTGGGTATGTCCTACTTCAACAACTAAAATGTCGAATATTGTTCTAGGTGATGTGGGTGCCACATATTATGACTAAAATCTAATACATATAGTGAAACGGGTGCCAAGTGTCATATTTGAGGTTACTAAGATGATTAATTTTGGGCATTGAATTGTTTCTGTCTAAGATGTTTGATTATTGACCTTTAATATCAAATAATACACATGACATCCCACAATTAGACCATGTGTCCTACCGACTAAACCTAACTACCAAACCTAGCCTATGTTTATGATATTATTCTTATTATTATTTGTCAGTTCATCACATTGTTGTTAGTCATGTAAGACATGATCTTGAAATGTTCAAAATGAGGTTTGAACCCTCACCTCCATAGACACAATCTAAGACGTTAACCATTTAAGGCCCATCACTTCATGTTGTAACAAATAATGTCACCACAAAACATATAACCAAACATTTATGTTAAATTTTGTGAATTATAACATTATCACATAATTATGTAGTTTCATACTAAAATTGATCAGGCCACTAAAAATTTTATTCATTTATTTCATTCCGTGAATTTCATAATTAATTTGGGTTTTTAATTTATTTTAATTCCAAAATAACAAGATATTACATTAACTTCAAATATTTATGTTGAAAAAATTTAATGTAAAATGTTATAAATTTTGAGTTAAACATTTGGCACTTTTTTTCATCTGGCACTTAATTAAACTTTAATCCCAAATTTCAAGGCATTACATTAATTTTGACATTCTAATTTGTGCTATAATCTCATGATAATATTGTCAAATAGGTAAAAACCTACATAACTATTATCTACATAGCCTACCTACCCACCTTGCCTACTTATCTACTCATATCACAAATTTAATTCTTTTGAATTATTATTTCAATAACAAGTTTTGTAAATAATTATCAAATTCTTGTGTGATGTAACTTCAGGTTTGAAGCAGGGAATATACATCTTTATGCTTGTGTCAATTGCAAACAAACAACAGATTTTTTTTTTGGGGGACTAAAGGTTGTACACAATGAATTATTTGTCCCGAAAGGCTCGATTGTGAAAAATGTGTTTGTCATTTTGAGTCAATGCTTACCAGCATTGTGCTTTGTAGATCTCTGTAAGTATTAAGCAACTGGCTGGTGTTCATTTGGTTTGTTGTCAATCTAAAAACATGAGATAAATGGGTTTGGTAAACTTTTTCTTTCACAATTCAAGCAAGTTGTAAAATTCTAGGGATTGGAGGATGTAGCATCAATCTCCTCCCAAAAAGACTTCGAAGACCCCTAGATTATTACTCAACCTAACCTTTCAATGGAATAGACAAGATTTTTTTTCTCCTCCAAATAAAATGTTGGAGCACCTTTCAATCTTGATAACTAATGAAATGGTATTTGCATGCATACCTTATAGCAGGTAGGTTGGGACCCAAATACACTCTGGTCTACAAACTTGAGAGTATTGGATGTTGGAAGCATAAGATGTGTAAAGCCATGAATTCTTCCAATTGAGCATGTATGGTCAAAACTGCACACAATGGACAATGAGGGGTAGCTGAGGAGATGGTCTAAAAAGTTCTCAGATTGGTGATTGAATTCCTAGAGGAACACAATGTGACAATTTTTGTGATGGAAAGGACACTCAACTGAATAAGCAACTTTCCATCGTAGGTGACCTTCCTTTTTTTCCACAAGATCTAACATACAGCACCAAAGTACTTTAAGTGCACATAAGATAAGCTTATCAGGTTAAGAGTATGTTTCATTTGTTCCAAAAATTGTCACTACAAACTTTACACTGATGTACATCATCAAGAACACCATCAGGACTCCTGCCAGTCCTAGTTGCTTAAAGCATTGGTTCACAAATTGTGAAATGCATTCATGGTGAATGACCATCTCCAATATCCCATTACCGTCTTTTGCACAACTCTAATGTTCTTTGTTTGCAACAGCCACCAACCAACCAATATCTTCCATCTTGCAGAGTCCCCACACAAGAATACCTGATGCATATGCTCTCTGGACTCCTGAACACAGAAAAATTCACTATATGCTAACATGCTTTAGTACAAGAACTTCACTCTGTTCAGTTTTGGTACATAATACAGCATCTTCTCACAGTCATACCTTGCTACTTTGTCTGAGTTGCAACATAATGAGAGGACACAAGATGCAATGAGCAAAACAAACTCATCAACAGGAAGACAGACTGTTGGTATCACCAAATAGTATCTGCAAGAACAAATAGTATCCTCAAAGTGATGAATGCAATTGCCATCCTTAATTGTGATTACTCTCCCAACTATCCTTGCAATGAACTTGTGTGACAGTCACTGCATACCTGTGGATTCTTGAATATGTGGAGTGGATTGCTGGGATTGTGGTAATAACGTCCAGCTTCTCACTATGGTGACACAATGAAATACCATATCTTCCTCCACATCACAAATTTAGTATTTGGCACGTAGCCAACATCATGCATTTGCCCAGACAATCTCTGAAATTCAGCATGGATTATAGTAATTTGAGGACTGCCTTGATCATCTACTACAAATGTATGCACTCCTCAGTCACTTCAATCCAGGGGCAACCTGGCAGATTCTTCACACCCCTTCCTTTCTCTGTTGTTCAACATTTGCACTCAGATACCACTTGTCAGCAGCATCTATTTTTTCAACAGCAGCACATAGTCTGTGGCATTTCCAGGATCCAATTCAAGAACTTGCTTTATGATCCACTCTCCTATCTCCAATCCCCATGAACTCTGCAAACACCAACCAAGGCCATACAGACAGCAATATTGGGCTCACAGGACATTGTCTTGATAAGATCCTCTGCCTCCCTAACAGGCCAGAGCACCCAATGATGTCAGCCATGCAGGTGTAGTGCTTCAGGTTCTCAGAATAGTTCCAATACCTTCTGCCCTTGCCCACACTTCACATGTCCCAATATCATCCGTCCAAGAGACCACATTGCGTAAGGGCATCTTGTTGAACACTTTTCCAGCATCCTCCATGCTACCGCATTTGGCATACATGTCAACCAGGCTATTTCTCACAAACACATCAGACTCACAACCACTTTCAATGATCTGCTTATGAGCATACCTGCTCCCTTCAAGTGCTCCTACATTGGCACAGGCATTCAGTACCCCCCCCAAATGTGATGGAGGTGAGGTGCACCCTTTCCTGTTGCATTTCTCAAAATAGTTCCAATGTGTTTTTGTGCTTGACCCTGATTTTAGAAGTCCAAACAACATGGCACTCCAAGAGAGCATGTCACATGTGGTCATCTTGTTGAACACTCTTGAAGCATCCTCCATGCTCCCACATTTGGCATACTTGTCAATGAGGCTATGGTCCACAAATACATCAGACTTACAACCACTTTGAATAAGCTGTTTATGAGCATGCCTGCCCTCTTCAAGAGCTCCTACACTGGCAGAAGCATTCAGGACTCTCACAAAAGTAACAGGGTTTTGCTGCAAACCTTCTGCTTTCATTCATTGAAATAGTTGCAATAGTTGCAATGCCTTCTGTTCTTGTCCACATTTCACATATCCCAATAAGATGGCAGTCCAAGACACCACATCATGTGAGGGGAACTTCATGAACACTCTCAAAGCATCCTCCATACTCCCACATTTGGCATACATGTCAACAATGCTAGTTCCCATAAACACATCAGACTCACAACCAATTTGAATCATCTGTTTATGAACATGCTTGCCCTCTTCAAGTGCTTGTAAGTTAGCAAATGCATTAAGAAGACAAACAAATATGAATTTGTTTGGGTTCATGCCTTCATGTTGCATTTGTTGGAAAACCTCTGTTGTCTTCTCATATTCTGGTGCCACAGATCTTGCAAGACTTCTATTCCATGAAAAACTGTCAAATATAACGTCCCTGGTGCAATTACAGCCATCTCCACTTTCACCCAAGAGGGTCTCTGTTGGTCATTGAACCATAGTACTCCTGTGTAATCATATGCTTGAAATCTGGGTACCTTAGATTCACCTACAACCAGAATTTGAACTAAACTTATTCATATTGAATTCAAATCAGCTGTCCATTCCTCTTGACTTGGGCAGACCGTGAGATATGATAAAACCAAGGAATGAATACAGAGTTAATTTGCCAGATAAGTCATAACCATAATTACCTTCTGTAGCCTACAATACCACCACTATGAAGGATCTGAAAAGAACTTCTGCCAAAGTTTCTCCTTCTGGTCTGCATGAATCATGGGAACTGGTGAGAAACAGCTTCATAGAGAATTTCCAGAATATGGTGGACTATTTTCATTCACAAGACACAAAGAGAAGATTGAATTGAAATGATTGTGCATCTCTTTACTTGATTACAAGTACAATGGCATCAAGCTTGACACAGCAATGGCCTTCTTTCATTCGGACAATGCTAAAAGTGCACTGAATTGAAAACTTGGTGGGAAATACACACATCCTAAAAGTGCAGACAAACATCTTCAATTTGTCAGTATATATACTGTAAGAACCAGGCAATTGCTTCACATTTACCAGATTTGAAAACATTGGTCTCTTCTGAGACCACTGCGTCTCTTATAGTCTCAGAACTTTTGCTCACTTACATTATTTGCTGCAAACTTTTGTATATTTGTGCACCATCAAGTGAACTTGCTCATGAATAGATCATGTCAGTCAGGGTTAAAGTTGAACTGATGCACTACCAAATCCTTGACACTGATCAGCATCAAGAGATGAAAATTCTAACAACTGTGGTGCCTGAGAGCTGACCTGTTGCGATCGCTCCATGACCTCCTCCATTCCAAGAGGCTAGAATCTTGTAGCACAGACCAGAACCTGTAACATTCGGTTAGTATAGTCCAATAGCTTAGAGAAATTGTGGACTATTATTTACCGTGATCAGAGTATAGAAACTCAGCTTGAGTCGAGCACTATGGACGATGAACAACAACCAACACTTCGACCCTTGCTTCAATGTCCGAAAAGTTAGCTACTGTAATAGCACTAATACATGGCAGCCGTGCTTCTCCAAAAAGCTTTTCCTACTGTCAAAAGTGAAAGAAAACACACCTCTCGAGTCTCAACGACCAAATCTGGATCGCGGTGGTGAAGCTCCTCCACCCGTCCGCACCTTGGTGAAGCTCCTCCACCTCTCCATACCTCGGTGAAGTCGCCCCCTTGTTGAAGTCCACACCTTGGTAAAGCTCCTCCACCAGTCCATACATTGGTGAAGTCGCCTCCTTGTTGTCCACGCCTGTGTGGCTTTAATACCGACCGAAACGTATGTCTACCTATCTCTCTTTAGGTTTTTGCTTGTTTGTTTGTTTGTTTGTTTGTTTTCTTGGGGATTGGATCTGACATGTTCTGAATTGCCTTGCACTGTGTGGCGAGATATTATCTTGGTCTCTATGAGTTTGCATGACTCTCTGAAGGTGGGAATTGCATGTGAATATCCGGGTCTTTTTGTTGCCTCTCCATCTCTCTGGGAGAGACAACAGAGGCAGAGACTAAGGAACACTGTAGATTTCATTTGGTCCCACGTTTTCAGGAACATTTCCTATTTGAACTGTTGCTGGTTTTGAAGGCACGGCCAGTTCTCTTATACGGCCAATTTCTCACGCAACACAAATCCATGGGTAGAGACATAACTCGACTAGCTGCTTGTTTTTTCTCCTCTTGAGGAACACGTTTTGATGACTGAAGAATTGTGTTGAGAGAATTCTACAACATGAAGTCCAGATTGTAGCCATGTCGTTGCAGTAGACGCTGCAGCTGCTCTGTGCCCCAAAAGGATCCACCTCTTTGGGTTTCCAACTGTCCTGTGGGGACAAATGGAGGGTGTCACACTTGTTTGAAGGGACATGTGAATATGTTTCCTTAGCATTGAGAATCAAATGAGAATTCCAAGATGATATCGGTCAAAAACCATCGGCAGGAGATTTCACCAAAGATATAAGCTGATAATTTAAAGATCTAAAAGAGGTTGGTACTGCACCCTCAATAATTATTGAGTTCTGCAAATGCAGTAGGAGCAATGTCTAATTGCATACATGAGTTTGGCAATTTGGTATTTCTGAGCTCTAGCAAAGTGTGACTTTTCTTGGATTCTGTCAACTCCTTCAGCTGAATAATTGAGTATTGTTACTTGTCTTTTGTCTTCAGGCAGATTAAAACAATTGAAGCTCAAATGAAGTTAGCATCCTTGGGTAATTTTGATTCCTTCAAGGTCTGACTATGCATTGCTGCTTCAAGATCAAAAACAAAGAAACAGGGAAGAAGGAGACTTATAACACACATTGTGAGCTGTCCTCAAACCCTACAATCCTGGGGCAACAGTTGATGAGCAACACACAAGTGGATTCAAACAAACTGGTTGTAACAGGAAAACTGAACACAACAGAAAGAATGGATTTCAAAATGTGTGCATGTGGATTTCTGGAAAGCACCAATAGCTTCAAGCAAAAAGCTGCATGACAAGTGGAAGCCATCAATATGTTACCTCAAAACTATGGAAGAGTACAAACACATGGAACAAGAAACAAAAATTGATGTCATTCTCATGTTATCTAGAGAATCAAGAATTGGAGTCAACATATTGACTCAAATGAAGCTGAGATTGCAAATGCATCTTCCCACCACACACTTTTAAGGCTTGGCAAGGATGATGTCCACATTGTTGTTCAATCCTTGGAACAGCAGCTCTGCATCAAACTTCACAATTGTCCTTTTCTTAGCAGCTCACAATGTGCCCACCAGTGTCTCAAAAGGTTTGCAAACCTTTGAACAAGGTTCCAATTTACTTCACCTGTGTAAATCATAAGCTCCCACAAACATCAACTGCATTAAGGAAATGTCAATAAGAGGTGAAGAGTTGAGCTCACAATCCACATCATTGCAACAGTCTGATGTTTGAATGCAACTGAAAATAGGTATGAAGTTTGCCACTGCACAGGGTTGAAATGGAGGTGACAGAAAGAGACCTGCAGAGAACCTGGAAGCTTATTGCACAGGATGATGCTGATGTGTTCCATGAGCAAATCAGATCGCCTACAATTGATGTTGGGTGTCCGATTTCTCATTTTCATTTTCCACCTGTTCAGTGGCTACATCTTCCTGTACATGAATGCTTGATTCCTTTTCTTCACCTCCTGATCTGCCTAAGTATAAATATTCAGAATCATGATCAAGGGTCAAATATATCCAGAGATTTCAGATTCCCTTCAGCTAGCTTGAAGAGTTGCTTGAGAAATTGTAGGCAACAGATGCAACAATGTCTAGGGTCGAAAGATATTGTATCCCACAAGCGAAATTCACATCTTCCTGCTGGTGATCATCATACAACGGTGTGGAAACAGAAAGCTGCAAACCGCAATAGGCATCGAGTGGGTTCAAATGTATCAAATCCTATCAACATACATGTATCCTCAACACAATGATGCACAACCCTCCCATACAGTTTGTAATTGGCCTCTTCAGAAACCTGAGACCATATGAAAAGAGGGAACTTGAGAGAAAAGGATCCTGCAAGAGATTGTTGATTGGGAAAAATCCAGCACTCTGGGGCACACTGAAATGTCAGGACTCAGCTCTGCAAATGTCATTCAGCGTCAAATGGGACACAAGGCGCAGTGATCACATCTCCCAGCTACTATTGCTGTTCTGTGAGTCTAGCATTGCTCCTACAAAAATGTATGTATTGTAAAGGTTGTTGGAATACCTAAAAATTCCATCAATTTCTCTAAGGTAAGGATTCCATCTCCTTTTTCTTATTGAAGTTTAGGTGGTGGCCACTAAGATGCCAATGATCAGCAAGAGAACTATCAGTTGGACTACCATTTCCACAAATAGATGAAATTTACCAAGATTAATATTACTCAACAAGAGTCTTGAAGCAAGTATCTTGAAGAAAGTATACAACACTTCTGGACAGCACCAACTGGAAGTTTCGATTTGAACGCAGAAGGTTTTGAACAAGTTTCCAGAAATTATTTCGATCATAGTATGGAAATGTGCATGGAATGGTTTGTACGTGGCGCGAGCATGGAATGCACGTACGTTACGTATGTCAAGCATGCAAGCTGGTTGACATGCGTGCCTTGGATTGCGTACCAACAAAGTCTATTGGAAATTGCTGTCCTTCCGCCCAAAGGTCGGAAACTTGCTTTTGTGAGGACGATCAAGCAGGATGAGAATCAAGCATACCTACTTAGGAGTGATGAATTGACCGGCGGACGGCTCGAGCACGAAGTTGCATGCAAAAGGTTTTGTTTTGTTTTTCTTTTTTTCCTCGTTAGCTTGGCGATAGAGAGCCAGTGTCGTCGTCGCAAGTGTGACAACGCTTTGAACCATCCTGCTGCTGCTTTGATAATAGAAAGCTCGTGGGCAGGGAGGGACAACCCATGATTGTTCTTTTGTGTTTGGAAGCTTGTTTTACATCACCTTGTTGCAATAGTTTCTGTCTTCCTTTTTTGCAACGAATTGACTAGCCTGAGAAAATTTGTTTCTGGTGACTCCTGTCTGTGATAAAATTTTGAGCAGCAAGATGACTATCAAAGTCTATGGAAGCAAGCAATCCACTTGCACACAACGGGTGGTTCTCGCGCTCCATGAGAAGGAAATCTTTGACTACGAGCTCGTGACAGTGGATCTGCAGAAAGGAGAGCACAAGCGTCCCGAGTTCCTGCAATTGCAGGTAACACGTCGAATACTAGTGTTATGATTTCATCAGCATATTGCGTTCAAAATTTATTTTAACACAGAAAGACTTTTGTCTCATCTTGATCTTTGTCGCATTCCCCTCTCCATCTTGTCATGTTCTGTTGTGGTTGTTATCGATCTTTTCGCTTACATGCTCACGCAATGTGCAATCTTTCGTCGGAGACATGTATCTGCCGACGAGTTGCAGATCAAGATCGACATAACTACTCTTCGTTACACACTTCACATAATCTTATGACCTACATAATACAACTAGCGCATGAGCTTCAGATTTTGTTGCATGCAGCCTTTTGGAAAAATTCCAGTGTACCAGGATGACGAAGTGACGCTTTTCGGTATGTGTACAAACACCATTGCAAAAGTGTTGAGTTGCAATTTTAGAGTTGCAGAATTTTCACATCAATGTATGATTGTCCAGGCAAAAGAATTTTTTGCACATGGTTGTTCGATGTTCCACTACAAGGAAATCATTTGCTACATGCACAGTTGCTGTAGAAATTTGCTTGAAATCTCTTGAAACAAAATCTCTCGTTGGTAGATCTGTTTGCTCTCTAACTTTTCAATGGAATGTTTGCAGAGTCCCGTGCAGTGGTGAGGTACATTGCTGAGAAATCCCCAGACCCCGAGGGCTATTTTCTGTATGGGAGAAATCTCAAGGAGAAGGCTCTTGTTGAGCAGTGGGTAGAAGTGGAGTCCCAGAATTGGAACCCAGTAGTGGAGACTATTGTACGTGAGGAGTACTTCAACCCCACATTCTTTGGCAAGCAACCAAATGAGCAGCTGGTGCTAGAGAATCTGCTGAAGCTGGAAAAACTACTGGACATATATGAGGCGCATTTGTCCAAGAGCCAGTACCTGGCAGGTGACTTCTACAGTCTGGCGGACCTCTCTCACATCCCTTACACTTTCTACCTCATCAAGTACGCCAAGAAAGGCCAAGGTATTGCCTCCAGGAGGTTTGTCAAAGCATGGTTTGAAGATATCTGTGCACGCAGGTCCTGGCAGAAGATCCTCACAAATTTTCTCGAGTAAAGTCTGACGAATATCATCAGAACTTGTAACTAGCAATGGAATGAGAAGCTCCAAGTTCATACAGCAACTACAACCTGATCAATCAATCTGTAAATATTATCTAGTGCAACCTGCACCAAATAATCCATCTCTAGATCCTTTGAACCCTTTTGCTTTTTGGGTGCTTGCTGATTTTCCCTGAGTGGCAACTAAACCTTACATGATCATCCATCATGCACATAACAGTAGTCTGCTTCAAGATTATGAGAGCTTTACACATGTATAGTGGAATTTGGAAACACTTAAAAGACTAAGCTCAGAGCTTTATGTATGTATAGTGGAATGTGGAAACTAAGATCAGAGACTTTGCAGGAATTAAGCTGCTGTGGTTTTGTACGATCTGCAAATGGCACCACAAGGTTACAGAGAACAGTGTGCATACTAGAATCAGTCCTTGAGTGGCATCAGCATCAGGCTCACCCTGTGGTGACATTCAGCTTCCTCTTCATGTCTAGCATAATCTGGTAGGTACTGTTGCACACCCCAATGACACAGAAATCTTATAAGAGTTACCTCTCTCTTCATTTCATTGAGGGGAGGCACAGCACTCTCCAATTGCTGCACCATACTTTGTGCCAGTTCTTGACTCTTCCTCTTCCTTACTCTTGCACTGGAATGTGGAATGTTAACAGGAGGAGGGGGGTCAGCAAGTGGACACTCTTCTGCAGCACATCCCTAATCATCTTTTCTGCTGCTCTCTTTTTAATTTCAACCTTGCTCTGCTTTGCTGCTTCTGCACCTGCAACTTCTCCAACCTAGACAGCAGAAAAGTTAATTTACAAATATAAGAGCACAATACTATTGCACAATGTGGTACAAGCTCCATGCAGTAACAAGATCATGTTTCAGATACAAGAAAATACCAAATGTATTTGAGATTCAGAGGTATGGTGAGCTCTGGTTCTCAAGCTCTGGTTCTCAATACATATGTTATTTCTTGTACCATGAACAATTAATTTGGAAGAGTTATATCCGAGCTTTTCATATGAAGTTCCAACTGAACAAGTCATCCAACACCAACATGGAAAGAACCTCCCTTGCGGCTTGCATACATACCTCATTCTTTCAGCTGCCACAGCCTTCTCTTTTGCAGCTCTGCGTTCCTCACGAAGCCTGACCCTCTCAGAATATGGCATCTTCGTGTTCTTCTGATTACCCATCTACACAAAAAGAAACGAACAACATGATGAGATGTGCAATGACAAAATTTCAATTGCACCCTAGTCAAGGAAAAGAAAGCACGATGTTGCACAATTTTGGACACTTGGAAGCTGTGTTGAAAATGGTAGCGTATTCACAGTGTGTACTACTTACCCCTAATCTCTTCTAAAAGAGTGAGCGCAAAAATAGACACAAACAAGCATGAGGAGACAACCAGAGCACCTTTGGTTTATAAACCCTATCTTGTCTAGATTTGTGTATGCAGGCTACAACTCCTAGAGCAGAAGCAGATTAAAAATGCTCGTCAAAAGATGGAGATCATGAAGTTGTTAGGACCCACAATGTGATCATTCTAAAAATATTCTTTTTCTACATTGTAAAGTAATGAATATGTGAACAACTAACAATCACATGAAAATTAAGAAATTAAAATTAAAAAATTTATCATTCAAAGCAAGAAAATCAAAGGCATAGCAATGAATTTTCATAAAATTTAACCAAAGTGATATTCTTGATATATTTTGTGAGGAAATATTTATCCACCTTAAGAACATTTGTGTTTGGAAATGAAAATTTTAAAAAGGTTTCATCCAAATGGTATCAACTCGTATTATTTAATAAAATGATAATAACATGTTTTTTTAATACTTTATTGACTAATTTACATAAAATAGGGGCCATAGGATGTTGAAGCATGGAATGAAATGTCACATTTGTTGTCCACTTAGCAAAATGCTTTATTTTTACATGCATGGGGGGCCCCACCTCCCATTGTATTTGCTACAATATTTCTTAGCACATCCATATATATTTATGATTGAAATTAGGCATACAACAATTGTGATAAAATATTTTATTAATGGTCATAGACTGAACAATCATGATTTAGTATTGTTTTGGTATTTTCAAATACAACAATACATGTGCATTTTTGAAACACTAAAGTGAACTCACATTCATCAACCTTGAGCAATTCCACAAACATAATTATGGTTAGACTTCTAAATTTGTCTTGTGATAAGAAACATACATGCACAATCAAATGTTGTTCCATTGTACAAGTTGTTGATGCATTGGTCATCAAAAAAATACAAAGCTATCAAAGGCACTTAATAACTTGGCATTATTATTGTGAGAAGAGATGGCCACTAAAAATTGAAATGCAAATTCATATGCACCCATATCCATCACTTGATGGCATACCCTATATGCCCCATAGTCATCACTTGATGCATATCAAGTGCCTTCATGATCTTCATGATTCAACATTCATCCCCATACTAACTCAAAATCGAACTATCCTTGGAAAAGATGAAATATGTCAACAATTTCATGCAACTAACAATCCTCTCATGGATTTTTTACTAGGTTGTTAACAAATTGCATCATCAAAACAAAATGCTGTGTAAGATAATGCATGGTCATGCATTTCAATACATGTCTATGATCTTTACTTCTTTCATGCTCACAACCTATTGAGTTTTTGAAAGATCCTACATCTACAACCTTTACCCCATGAAGAGTCAAGGTCGAGCTTGTTGCATGCCAAATGTTTCATTACCCTTGTGCTAATGCACCATGTGTGAGTGATCTACTTCTTCCATGGTAGTGAGACAAAATACACAGAATGATCAAGCGAGGATGAAAGAAACAAAGAATGATCAAGCAAGGATGAAAGAAACAAAGAGTGTGACGGTAGATAAATGAGAAGAATTTAAGCTCTGAATATTTCATTGTGTCAATGCATTGCACATGAATTTGCTTATATACATTTGCAGAATCATTAAGCAGTAAATGTCAGTAGTTAGTTTGTAGCAAGTTTCACCTAACGTGGCTTCCCAACTTACAGCCGCTAAGCTTGACTAGTTCAGTCATCTACCTAACATACCTGATTTCCAGCTGCTTAGGATGGACACCTCAATTTTTCATGGTGACATTCATGTTTACTAATTACTGTTTTGGCAATTGTTTATGTGTCATTAATCAATGAAAAATGTATATCAGGATGTTTGTTGTCCTTGTGGCTTCATGAAAAAATTCCAAAAAAAAACCTTACGAACTAATAATCACATAATGCGAGCCAAAATCTCTATTTCCTTGGAGTAAAGTTGTACAGGTTCACATCAAATCTCTCTTTTAGTGCCTTGTCAGGATGAAGCTCATGAAGCTCATGACCAATTTTATAATTGAGTCACTTGTGTGAGATTATTAGTTCTATTATATCATTTAATGTTCAATCCTAAGCTTGCCTTTGACAATTGTAAAGCCTTAATTTGTCTATTTTTTAAAATTATAAAGGATTTCATTGCATATTCATGAATAATGGCTCCTTTAGGTGTGGACTTCGGAAGCACTTTATGCTTAATAAAAAATGTATAGAACATACAAACCTTACACATAAGGTAACCCTAGAAGATGTAAGGTGCCCATTGTTTTAGCGCAATAGGATTCAAGAATAAACATAAGGTAGTTAATTACACCTAAGTGGGTAGTCACCTTGTGATCTCACCCATCAATTACATGTCCTCATGGATTCTCATCTAAGATTGTTTGTATAGGAAAAAGGTCAATGAATAAAACTACCCCATAAAAATATTTGGATAAACATGTTGTGTAGGTATTGTGGTGTTTTGGATTCTAACATAAACAATATACTAATGCCCAATCCCATGTTTTCATGAATATGATGAAAAGTAGGTTGGAGGAGAGATGGGAATACATTGGGTATGGTTTTTTCTATTCATAAATTCATGGCACAAGTGAATGTGTACTTGAAGAATGGGTTCTGTCACCACATGGTTGAAAATATCAAACCCATAACTATGAAATGAATGTGGTTTGCTTGCAGTTTTTGCAGGTGAAGGTTGACATGCTTAATCCTTGTAGTAGAATACCATGTGTAACTGGTGAAATATGTACTATGCCAAGGATGACATTCCATGGGCACTTTATTACACATGGGCACTATATTATAACTATGATGCAAATTAGAGTAGGGTTTGTGAGATTACCATTTCTATAAACCTAGATGTTACAAAGATGGATGACATGGGAAATGATATTGTCTGATGGTGCAAGAAAAATTTAATTGCAGTATAAAAGTAGGGTGTGGTCAAAAGGAATTACAAGTAGTGTATGACAATGTAGATATCTACACCTAAAATGGTCAAAGATGACTTCAAGGTCCCATGACATGTAAATAAATGACTGAATGCGATCAAATAGGCCAAGTATTTATTCAACTAGGATAGTCAAATAAACCACTATTTTATAAATTTGGAATAGTTAGCCAATTGACCTTTATAGACAATGTAAATGATGAGATGTGTCACTTAGAGATGTGATAGGTAGTGACATGAAAATATATATCATGATGTAGATTGATGACATGTAGAGGCAAGAAATCAAACCACATCCCAAAATTAAATGAAATATAATAATGACATGTGTAAATGGATGAAAGTGTTAATGGGAGATGGCACCAGACAATGCCATGTTGTTATTAAGATGTAACATACTTGTGATATGTGGCATACATGATATTGTAAATAATAATGGCCAACTTATCAAATGGTCAAATTGACAATTGGTCATATTGATTAATCAAGATGATGGGGTTCAAAACTACTTGGCAAAAATGACATGTTGGTCATTGAGTTGGACAAAGGGACAAAAAGACCATGAGAAAAAAAATTACTGATTTTTCCGATCAAAAAGGCTATGATTTTTTGTAATGCTTGTTTTTAATCTTGAATATTATTGATGTACAAAACACATTAATCGATATTAGTATCACATGATTCGTAATTATGAGGAACTATGTTGATTCACTCATGTTTGATATGTTTCAACTCATGATCAGATTGTTAAATTTGTTCTTATGATCTACTTGTTGATAAGTTTTAATGCTTTTGTTCACTTCTTGCTCTTGGTTCTAAAAATGATCAAGGAGTAGGAGGATTTGAGTGAAAATTGATCATTTTACAATAATGATAATGAGTTAGAGTGTTGGCTTTCTTTTTATTGTTTTACACTACACATTTGTAGAAGTAATTCACTTCAGTATTGGTGCATCAACATCACAAACATATTATGCTAACTCCCATAATTTAAACTATAGTTTCCTACCTTAGCACCATATACATATAATAAGCATTGGTTGCACAAACTACTATTTTTTTTGCAAAACTTTTTGGTTTTGTAATAAACATATCACATCTTTTTTTTAAAATTCATCTCTTTGTATCAATAAACATTTCGGTGTAAGCAAGATAAAATGAACAACTTAATTACCTTGTCAAAATTGAAACAAATAGATTTAAAATAGCAACAAAACCTATTATAGAATTGTGAAACATTGAATGTTTTCATTTCAATAATTAAATATAATATATGATTACACTAATGTGCATTGATTTTCATATTTCAAATTGTAAAAGTAGGTTTTAAGTAGGTTTTTCAAAATACAAGTAACTTTTGACATTTACTTTTCATTATGGGCTTTTGATTTCAAGTAGGTGAAAGTAGGTTCTCACAAAAAGGGATTTTTCTTTTTTTGGATAACTTGCTAAAACATATGTTGATTTTCATTTCCTAACTTCAAACATATCAATTTCATTATTTGTTTTAATCAAAAAGTAAGTTTGAACATGTATTTTTCAATCAGTTTCAAATGTACTTTTAATTTATTTTTCATTTGCTTTTAGTTTTTTTAAAATTAGATTCTTATAAACTTAGTAGAGTAAACTAATATTACTTGACACGTACTTTCACTTACTTTATGGTAGTTATATGAGCAACACAAGGTTAAAGTGGAGATGTCTACTTTTTCTATATATTTTATTTTGCTTTGATCCATTTGTCTTTATGTACTTGATTTTAATTATATTTAAGTGAAGGTAAACTTCTTAACATAAATAGTAATAAAACATTGTTTTAAAATCATGTCCAAAATCAAGATGCTAATCAATATGGGATCAATTGACACAAAATTTCATGGATGAATTGTATTAAATTAATCTTGAAATTTCACAAAAGTTCATCATCCATGTGAAATTCTATCATTTGTCCATGAAAGTTCATCTAGTCATCCATTGAAAAGTCATGAATTTCATGGATGGATGAACATGGAATTTGCACAAATTACAATGGTTGAAATATAATTTATGAATGAGTTGTATTTCATGGACACTATAAAAACTCAAACAAGTTTTTTTGGATAACCTTTATATCATCCTAGTTCATAGGATGGAATTTCATCCACACAAGTTTATGATTTAAGAAATTTTATTCACTCATCCATTGAAATTCATCCAGATCTGAAATATTCCACAGATGAAATTTGTTTTGAAACATTGTGAAGGTTGATCCAATCCTTTCATTCATCAAACTTGGAAAAAAATTATCTTGTTGGGTCAATTCTTATTCATCACAAATAATGTTGTTGCATTTGGATATGATTCATACATGGAATTCATCCAAAGAATGGGTTTAGATTCGTTAACCAAAATTAATTCCTCCATGGACATAGATTGCTTGGGTTAAACTTTTATTCATCAACAAGCATTTCACTTTGTTAGTCATATTCACCCATCACCTGAATACAAGAGAATCAATGACCATTCATCAGGATGCAGAATATACCTCAGGGATGAAGTCCTCAGTATTTTCCAAGTTTCACCAAATCAATATTTAACTAAACCATTGCTCCAACTTGTGCATGAGTCTTTCCACGCATCAACTTTTATGAAAACCATTAGGCAAATAAATCATTATCATGTCATCTAGCCATGACACAACCATTCATCATGTAACTATCAATATTTCTTAGTTTTAAAATATTTTGAGCGAAAAAGATGAAGCATTTTAAGCATAATAATATATAGATAACTTACACTAGCCTGCATATGCTGAATTTAATGGCGAAACACTAAAATATCTTTCTCTGCTGAAAATGTTTAATGTTTATAAAGTTACAAAGTTTCCATGTGTTGAAGCAAATAATGTTATTAGAATTTAATAACTCAATACCCTACGAATACTACTCATATGATACTTAAAACTTTGCTCTTGGGTTTACACATGGGTCATTAGCTAGCAGCAAATGTTTTATGTAGTAATTACTTCTTCTTTAAGCAACAGTTTGTTAATATGTGAAAAAATGGATTTTCAAAATATGGGGACATTTCTAAAAACTGCAGATGGAGGTAAGAACTAGGATCAGGCCTAATTTATGCCCCTAGTTTAGCAGATCAAACAACCCATTATGAAAGACCACACAACACCACATTGAATTGGGAAAAACACATTAGCTCTAGTTAGAGGGGCTCGGCACCATCCCCTGGTCTCAGGGAAGGGGCCTAACCTAGGCAGTAAACCCTATATTTACATGTATTTGTGTACCCATTACAGAAGCAAATTGCCCTAATCACTCTTTGTTTACCCCTTCTTCCATTGGCTGAAAATTTGTGTAAAACCCTGGCACAGCTCTGCTGCCGATCTTCAGAGGGAGCACAGCAGTCAGTAATCTCATGTGCGGCCCTATAGCGGCACTGGATTCTTCTTACGGGAAGAACATATTGCTTCCTCCAGATGGGAGGGATATCAACCTAGGTGTTGCATGATCTGATACGTACTAAGCAGCAGAACACGATAAAGTCCGTTATCTACTATGAATACGGATGGTTTCTTACTACAGTGATCGTACCTTCTTCAAGCGCGTACCAGATTGCGAAAGAATTGCGCATTTTATTTTCGCAGGCCGTAATATATGCACGTTGACCGACCTTCATTTAGATCCGGTCGAGAATCCCCATCTTCCGGAAATTTAGGGTTGCAGCGACACACAAGAAAGCTGCATGCATTCAGAATTCTGTGTCACCTGAAGCAGCACAAATTAGTTGGAAGATTGGCAATCTTCTATGCATGATATTATTGTGTACTACGTTTTGCGGATCAGCCGAAACCGGAGAGGCGGTGGTGCTCGAGTTTTCAGACTTATGAATGAACCTGCACCGCTTGCCGTAGGAACAAAGCCCTGTTTCTGTATAAGATCGGCAGATCTGCACATGAGGAGGACGTTCACCCATTAGTCACTTAGCCCTGCAGGAGCAAATCCTCATGATCATGCACTTTTCGTCAGGATTAGAAATTGATAAAATTTTCAACGCCGTGTGACCTATAAGCTTGCCAGTCCTGTCCATTGTGGCTCATCCGAGAGTTGTGCTATTGGAAACTTATTGAGAAAGAGAACTTGGGTTGTGAACTACGACATTAGTTTGTTTATCACCCATGTCCATAATTTGTTATTATAGTCCAGGATAAACTGTGGATGTGTGAGACCCACGCTTAATTCGATCAGCTCACTCCAGGGTCTTATCAGGATTTAGTGATTTAAATAGCTTTTACAGTACCTCTGTCTTGTACTTAGGGTGACGAGGAACAGGCCGAAGATCCTCATTTCCATGCGCGAACTGCATATAAAAATATTCTCACGACGTGACAGAGTGACTCTTCCGGCATGCATTCCTCATGTAACTTTTTCCGAATTGTGCACTCAGCAGCATTATTGGATTACATAGTTCATAGCAGATCACCTGAAACTCTAGACGTAAGCTCAAGAATGCATGCCAGAAGCTTCACTTCTGAAGAGTAGACCATCTTATTCCTTGCTTCAGTCTAGCTCAGCGGCTCATTGGTGACGAATTAGGTCTAACATATAATGCCACAACAAGAGGACTCAATTGTAAATTGGATCTGAGGAAATGGAAAAGATATGTTTATTTACAGACAAGCAAGATCTCGACAATAATAAGCTGGAGCTGCCAGAGAGAGACGATAGAGAAATGCACGTTGAAATGTATGTAGGAGCAGTACCTGACATTTTGTCGAATACCTGCAGTATCCAGTTTCCTCCCAGGATCTGCAGAGCTCGGTTTTGTAGAGGCTACTGCGTGCAGCCGGGAATTCGATATAATTCTTAGATTCAATGCCGTAGCTGGGACCGTTCGGATACTGTAGGAGCTTTGACGTCGTCTTCAGGTGCATGCCCGCGGCGAGGTTCGCAGCTGGAAAATTGTTCAGTACCAGCACATCCTCGTGCTCCTGGAATTGCAGAATATTGGCAGAATCGACAGAGGAGGACGATCTTGCATCTGCACCTGTTTCTGACGCCTGATCTCGCTGCAGCCATAGTGCTGCAGCAGGTTCTGCAACATGGTGATAACTCACCGAAGGCGATTGCCACGCCAACGTCGCCGAGTATGGTACTGCTGGCTGCGGATTGTTGCAGGCACGGAGTCTTGTGACCGGAAAATCAAATGATCCTTTAGGTGCAGATTTGTGAGCTGCAGCACATTGTGAAGGCACGGTCTCTTCCTCGCCCGCAAAATTATAATTGATGCCAGGAGTAAAGCTGCTACCCTGCAGCAACGCGCTGTTTGTATAAGGCTTGCTCAAATACTGCAAGTCTGCGGGCATAAATCTTGTCGATTCAAGGCTATTATAGTTCGTGAAAGGACCAAAAATTATTGCATCGTCGCCAGTTGCCGAAGCTGGACTTACGGGAGTCTGAAATCCGTAGATTCCTGTGGCTTTACAGTACTCACTTTCAGGACCGCTGCAGAATGATGCAGTACTATAGGCTCCTGGAGCATCGCCTGGAAATGGAGGACTGAACCCGGATAACAGCTGCCACTGATCTAGATATTGTTCCGAATCCGCATCGGAAATTGAGTTGCTGCACGACGTCCGTCCTGAGGACGCAAACCCGCCGTATCGATAAGAAGAATCGTTAAAAGAATCGCGACGATTAGAGAACAGGTTAGCATGAGCACGCATGGAAGCCTGCAGATCACATGGCAATAGAACAGATCGCATTTGTCGCGGCATCGATGAAGTAATTTCTATATCAACTCCTTTCCCGACTCCTTGCAGACTTCAGGATATTCTACTGCACATGGCCTGAACTCAGCATGGCGATCAAACTCTCTGAAGCAGTTTTACAACCTGCAAGGACATCGAGTGTTAGATCATGCAACGGCCCGGACGAATCCGATCACGAAAGAATGCGAGGAATAGAAGTGCAAAAGAGGGAAAACTAAAAACTCGATAAAGAAACGGATGCTGCAAACAATTCTATGTTCTTAGAGCAGGCTGCAGGACCAGGATCCTCTTCTAGAGACTAGATGTGAGACCTGTTCTGAAGGCTACACTGAATTCTCACTATTGACAAAATCCTGAGCACAAACAGAACGCGGCAACAGTAGCTGAATTTGACATTCCCGACTAAGACCTATCGATTCTCTATCAAAACCAAGCGCATGAAACGCTGCATGTCCAGTTTGGTTTCGATCAAGCGCATTGAAGAGGAAGACAGCGCGTACCATGACGTCCACCACATCTTTTGGCGCTGCTGTTTTCGAAATATCTGTCTGTGATTGGAGCGCGCGAAGCAGGTCCGCAGAAAATTGAAAAAGACGCAGCGAGGGAAGGCTGTCAGGAATCACAACAGTAGTGGTGGCGCTGCATCGGCATCGCTCTATGCTGGCCGCTCCTTCACCATTCTCATTTACCACCGTCAGATTGTCGCCCTGTCTCATGTGGACCGTTAGATCTGAGGTGGCGCGGACAAACCCTAGTCTTCTGTGTGAATGCCATCCTCAGTAGGTAGTGTTTTCAAGCTCGGCGATGGCGTCTGTGTTTCTGTCAAGCTCTCCCTCCGCGTACGTTTCTGATCGCTTTTATTGCGGCTCGCGGAGATCGTTGACATTTTTCTCCATTGCAATTCCTTGTCCTCAATTGCACTACTTCTTGTTTCTCATTCTGAAATTTTCCAATAGAAAAGAATAATTCTCAATGCACTGATTTGACAGCATTTTGTTTCCTGATGTGCAGATATGTAGCTTGAGAGTGGAGCCTTCATGTGAGATCACTCAAGCACAAAGCAAGTGTGTCACCACCAATGCAGCAACAAATCTCTGAGATATCCAACCCCAGTAAGTAGTTTATTGTTGCATCTGAGAAGCAAGGATTTATGGATGCAAAAAATGATTATGGAACAGTGGACACATGAAGGTACAAAGCTGGGAACTCTCTCTCAGTCACTCATTTGATGGATTCTGTTTCCTCATGTACATGTATGTAGATTGAGAGCAGCCTTCATGTGAGAGAGATCACTCAAGAACAAAGCAAGTGTGTCACCAATGTGGCAATGTACATACATGAAGCTCTGACATTTCCAACCCCAACCCCATGAATACTTTATTGTTGCATCTCAGAAGCAAGATTTATGGATGCAAAAAATAATTTATGGAACAGTGGATGTATGAAGGTACAAAGCTGGGAACTCTCTATCTCTATATATATACAGCAAGCATCATAACAGTATAAACTATGTGAAATTAGAGAATGCATTTGAATTCTATGTGTTACAGCAGCTACATTTCTAGTTGAGATGCAGAAAAGCATGAAATGCTCTGCCAGTTGATGAAAGATGGCCACCAAATCTACTCTCAAATTGTGGAGGACAGCAGCAAAAGGGATCTATTGCTGTGCAAGAATGCACACACTGCACGATGATGTACAGATGTGTAGGTTGGAGGGAGAAGCCTTGGCAAGCAATTATCACTCCAGCTTGTTGCTTCGAAACTTAGAAGATGTCAACAATAATTGTTAAATCTGTTCTTGAGGCAATAAACTGGCAGTGCTTGTGGCTCTGCTGCTTCTGTCATTGAAAGTTTGTATGGTAAGGATAGATGGCTTCTTAGGCACCTCAGTTACAGGTGTCTCTCTTGTCAGCATTCCTATAATGCGTGACATGGTGGGGCGCAGGTTCGGTGCGTCTTGTGTGCACAGCAGAGCAACTCTCATGAGCAAAATAGCCTGCTTCTTATCACATGTATGCTTCACTTCTGGATCAATCAATTCCAGTGCTTGATTCTCTTCATGCAACTCCCACACCTAAAGAACATCAAAACAGGCTGCCAAGACTTCAAACTGCTGCAGTGAAGATTGAGAAAGCACCAATCAAGGAAAAAACTTGCAGGTGGAATAAAGTGAAAGAGCTACATACCCATGATAAGAGGTATTGTTGCTGAAGCTTAGGGTCCATGTTCCTCCTACCAGTGACAAGCTCCAACAGAACAATGCCATAGCTAAACACATCAGCTTTTGGAGTGAGCTGACCTTGCAACACATACTCAGGAGCAACATAACCCCTGCACATCAAAAAAGAGGTTGGAATCTCACTACAAAGTGGCAATTTATTGAACACTGTCAATATACAAAGAAGCTGGAAATGCCTTATCAAATGTGGAACAAAGTGATATCACTGCATGATATAACTGTATTTTCAGGGCCAGAGAGTGGGTAACTCATGTGGATCAAACACAGTAGAAGAGAGAACTGCAGTTGATGATGTTTTGTGTACCTTGTCCCATCCACAAATGTGTGCAGTTTCTCTGCATCATTCTGGAGGAGCTGTGCAAGACCAAAGTCAGCAATTTTTGGGCCAAGCTTCTGATCGAGAAGAATATGGGTGGCTTTGATGTCAGAGTGGACCATACAGGACTCAGACTTGCTGTGAAGATGAGCTAGGCCTTGTGCTGTTCCTAGTGCTATGTTGAACCGGCTTGTCCACTCCAGTTTCAATCCCTTTACAGGCTCTGTCAATGATAGAAGTGGTACGTCACTTGGACTGGGAGATTCCTGTATTTTGGACAAACTATGTGTACTGTGTTTCTGTAATTTTCAGACGCAACAGGAAGAAATGACAATGATGTAGGCTAGCACTGCAGAGGCATTAGCTTAGAACAGTAGCCATCCATCCCATCTCAACCATTCATGGCACTTAATGGTAGTTTTATGTATCTATTCATTTGCCTTCCTACACAACTTCATCACTTACTACTTCATCATTTCCATTGTCTCATATTTCCCTGCACTGCTGGCTGAAATCGAAGATGTGCATTAAAGGTAGTGTGAAGTGTAGGTACCAAACAAGGCTTGTGCAAGGCTTTTGTTGTCCACATATTCATACACCAAGTAGCGGGTGGAGGAGGTCAGGGAGCAGCCAAGCAGGCGTACAATGTTGGGGTGCTGCACACTGGCAATCAATTGCACCTCCTTTACAAATTCTTGATTGTCTTGCCGGAATTTTGACGACAGCTGCTTTATTGCCACTTCCATACCATCATGCAGGACACCCTGCAGCCACAACAATTGGGATTGCAGGATGTAAATTTCCAGAGGAGGGTCCACATGGGTTCTATTATTGCAATTGTACAGGTTCAACAGAGCACTGCTCTTGCCTTGTACATGGCACCGAATACTCCATCTCCAATTTTATTTTTGCGGTGGAAGTTCCTTGTTGCTATCTTCAGATCTTCATACAGTAAGACACTGCTTGGTGGTTGATGCGCGTTAAACAGCTCTGAGGGCAATGAAGCAAGCATTAGATTTCTAGAACTGCAGTCAACTGAAAAGGAAAATACTTTGAAAAATACAGCTATTAATTACAACAGTCTGCTTCATTCCACAATTGGAGAACTCTATACTATCATAGCTACCGGAACAGAAGATGAATGCACATGCCAGGTGTCACATCAGTGCGTTTCCTGTCACTGACCAGTGGAAGCAAATAAAGGCCTTGAGTGAGGATTGTGAAGGAGTGTGTCCTTCCACTTTTGACATAAGGCGCACACACACCCTATCAGCCCTGATATGACCAAGAATGTAGTAACTGGAACCACAATCTTCCAAATAGTCTTGATCCTCTGCATTGACTGAGCTGGTGATGGTGCATCTGCTGCAGTGAAGAAATGGCCACAGCACACCTAGACTGGTCACACAACATAGCCATGGTCCCCTGATGCTTTTACAATCACATGCAAAAATCCAACAAAGCAGAACGTTTGAATACATCTTATGACCTATGTATCCTTACCCTCTTGAGATGCAAGCAGCAGTTTCTCAGAGGAATGCATGTGGGTGGTGCTCAAGGTTGCATCAAATTGGTTGTAGCTCAAATTTCTGGTAACCCAATCCCACATTCACTTAGGAGTGTTATTGCAAACATGGAGGTACTGCTGCTACACAAACATGGAGTTCATGAATCACTCAAGACAGAGATGAACATGTGAAGTATTCAGCAGAACAGAAACGTCACTCACAGGTGGGTAAGTTTTGGAAGACTGACTAAGAAGTCTGGCACTCTTCCACTCAAAGAATTTTGACTGAGATCCCTGCATGCAACCTTCACAGGAGGAAATGAGCACTGTATTGATCATACAAGCCTTAATGACAAGCTTCTTCTCAAAACCACCAGTGAACAAAACAAGATGTCTGCAAAAATAAAGTTGAATGCTCATGTTCACCTCAAAACAGCTAGTAGCTCTTTGCACAAGATTTTCTTTTGAAGGTTCTAAACCTGATGACAGTGCATGACAGTCAGAAGACTTGAACAATATTGATCAGGACCTTTTAATATCTACTTTGAGGTAGAGGTTCAGTGACATACATCAACTCCAAACTTGTCAAAGTATGCAGATGCGAAGGTAGTGTTCCAGATAAGTTACAGTGTGACAGATCTCTGCAGGACATATGACTGGCATCCTGTCAGTGTTTGATCTACAGAAGAAAAGATGAATATGGCTTTCTATATCATACAAGCTTTCTATATCCAAAATTCTAATGTTTGCAAGGACTGAAACTCTGAGTTACAGGATTCAAATGGAAACAGAAAGCCAGGGCATGTGAAGAAAATATTTTCTGAAAAAAAGGCCCCTCAGAGATAACTAGAGACATGCACTTGCCAGAACCAGGCACATACATTTTAACAAGATTGGTGAGATGGCCCATTTCCTGAGGAATTGACCCTCTTAGTTCAGGATTCCCAGATAAATTTCTGCAAGCATTTGGAGACAGGATTGATCAGAATCCAAGGACTTGCACAAATTGAGGCACAATGAATCCAGCAATACTTTAGGGGCTGCAAGTGTAGAACTCAATCTGTACACAGATCATCATTAGTTGAGAAAGTCTGACTAATGTTCAAGTTTTGAAGGAATTGAGAAACATGGACATTAGTCTAAAAATCTTCACTATGAGTCCTTCAAATCTTACAGTGCATCACACAAGTTTTCTAATCCTGAAGACTTCCTGGGAGCTTACAAGTACTGTAGGTTGACAAGGTCACCAAGAGCTGAGGGCAGATGGCCAACAATCCCAGAATTGTCCAAGTGCCTGCGACCATGAGATTCACAGACAAACAACTTTCTTAGAAAAATATCCATGAGCAGGTGTGCAATAATGGCCTTGGATGGGCTGTGTTTGCTTCTCAGAGTTGGCAATCCAGTGCTCACTATAGCACTAACCACAAGGCTCAGGGTTGATGCTCCTCCAAATTCTATTGGAATCAAGAAGTGGGCATGCCCAGAACAGGATGCATTATGCTCTCTTTTTGTATCTTAGGATTGTGATTCTGCTATCCAGAAGAGATTCACATAAAGATGCTCAAGAAATAAGTCCTGGAGTGTAGAACCCACAGGGAGGTGATGGAAGATTGTGCAGAGCAAGAGACTCCAACCCATTGGATGCCACATGGATCCATTGGTCCATTCATATCCCAGCTTTGTGGTAAGGATGGTGTCTCTTTCCATGCCCACAAAATCTGTTGTAAGGCAGCCACTGCAATCAAACATATTCAACACAGCCAAGATGGAGCCAAGTCTTGTCAAGTACTAGAAGAATTTGGCTTCACCATAGCACAAAGCAAGAAACTTTAATTCATGCATCACAATCTGGAAGAGAAAAAACAGAGCTCAAGAACTCAGCATGGGTGTTTGATGAAGCATGTGGCAACCAGTCGCACAGTAAACCATGAGCAATATAAGGTGCGCCTTTCATACCCAACACTTACCATCAGACTGATGTGTCGCTGCAGCAACCCTAACATCATTTGGGAGCTCAAGCAAACTGGAGATGGCGAACAGGAGAACTACAAAGAAGCGTGACATTGTCTTCTCCCTTTCACAATGTGTACCTGCCTGCAGATTCTCCTCACATGATCTTCAAACTGCCACAGCTGATGATCCACCTCCAGCTTCCAAAGCTCCCACTTCTGGGACACTCTTTTCCTACATGAGGGGCTGCTGAGCCTGCGTCTCTTAATACTTTCATAGCTACTACTCGTCTTCTTCATCGCATGGAACCATGAGCTCTTGAACAAGTTTTTCTCTACTTGTCTTCCAGTAGTACTCCCACAAGTATCCCCACCACCACTATCGCCACCAACCTCAACCTGCCGCACAATATTACCATGAGAATTGCATGGAAACAAAGCAACATTGAAAGCTGGCTTGCTTGGAGCTGCTCATACCATCTCCATGAGCTACGTCACTGGACAAAGAAGACTTGCTGCAACAGCTGGGAATCTTTGTTGCAGTCTTTTGACAAGCCCACCTGCACCGAGCCACCACCCATGCATGCTGTGGACTGAAATTCACGTACATGCAGGCTGCAGGCTGCTGCAGTAAGCAACTGGTAGCCGAGTCGGGAAAAATCGGGCCCCACCAGATGCGAAGTTGGTGCTAAGATTCAGGGAGGGACTTACTAGTCTATGGGCATGACGACAAAGGGGAGTGACAATAGACAGCAGTGACTGACTGAGCGAATGACTGACGAGCAGGCAAAAAGACTGTCACGCTTTGAGCTCTCCTCTTGTCCACAACGATGGTACTCATTTCCTCACAGAAACCCAAAAGATATCAAACGAAACAGATACAACAAAAAGAAGACCCAACAAACTCTTTTTTGTTGTTGTTGTTGTTGTTGTTGTTGTTTTCCTTCTGCTGCTGCTGCTCAGATCACATGCTGCATTAACTCAAGTTACTACCAAATTTAGAAATGTTCTTCTGCAACTCACCACCAAACACTTGCCACCAAAGTGCCACCGAATTGTTGTTGTTTGTTGTGTTGTGCTTCTTCTTCTTCTTCTTCTTCTTCTTCTTTTTGTTTTGAAGCACAACAGCAGAGCCGACCCTAACAAACAAGCAGGCGTTAAAGCAAGCAAGCCCCCAAGTCAAGCTCATTGACAGAAGGGACCACCAGCATGCAGGTCCAGCAGAATCACCTGCACACCTCCACTGGGTTTGAACCCCAGGACCTTAATTTTGTGAGATCCCAGGGTCCCAGAATGGGCTATATACCACTGAGGAATCATCAGCCTGGGGTGGTGCTTCCTCTTCTTCTTTTCCGATCCGATCATCACCGCAACTGCCACCAAAGTCGGCTTGTTGGTTTTGTGTCTCTCGTGCTCTGCAATCGACAAGCATCGCTGCTGTCCTTCTGTGCCAGTTTGTGTCGCCCCTCTGTGTACCAGTCTTGTAAGAGCGTCTCGTGAGGAGGCAGGGGTCCGGTCCAGTTTGGTCTGGTCTGGTCTGGTCTGGTCTGGTCTGAACTGGACCAGGGTTGGTGTAGTGTAGTAGTTCCTGATTTACCGCTAAACGTGTGATTAGCCAAAAATGAGTTTTTTTTTTTTTTTTGGGTTATTTTAATTCGACAAGTGTATTTAAGGCAATTTTTGTCAAGAAAACAAAACAGTATGAGAAACCTGCCCAAGGGCGAAACCCCACCCATAGTGAGCCTTCTTAGCCTAGTTGGCTTAATTTTGAAAACTTTTATGGGCTGACCCAGGAGTTCGAGCAGTGTGATCTTTCTGAATTTTCTGCCCAATTTCAAGGATCCTCTCATTCTCAGTCCAAAAGTTGTAAGGCTTCATTCGCATTTTTGGCTTGATTTTCTTTTTTCTGGGGGGGGGGGGGGGAAGGGTAACTAACTGAGTCATTGTGAGTGCCATATTAGAATGCATGGTTTTTGTGGTGTAGGAGAAGGTCATGTTATGGGGGTCTTTTGGATTTGAGATTCTCAAGGTTGAAAATTTGAAAGGTCTTTATATCAGGACCTTTCATTGCATAATGCAACAATATTTTTTTCTTTTTTTTTTGAAATAATTAATCATAAAATTAAATCTTTTGAAATTCGAAAGGCCTTATACAAATTATATTAAACTTTTCAAATTTTTAAAAAATCTAATAAAACAAAAGTAAGTTTATGTAAATTCAAAATTAAAAAAATCAAACATGACAAATTCAGGCTGGGGAGTGTAAAATACAAAGAAAAAAAAAAAAAAGTGCCAGTGCTACTGATGAAACTTCAAATTCAACATTTGCCTGATTCTATGAGGTCAATCTAACTTTGCTATTTCATCATCCTTTGCTTGATATTGGCTGAATTTTTTTTATTAAAATTTTTTGAGTTCATAAACTTTCAATCTTGATTTATGGATGGGTAGATTGGACCAAATTTTTAACTAAGGTTAAAATGAAGATAAGACTCTTAGGGGTTAAGTGAATTAATCAACCTTTAGTTCTTGATTAAATAAATTTACCACAAAGGCTTGTACTTCAGGCCACCTAGTCTTTAACCGCACTTTTTTTTTACTGGCAAAACTTCGCCAAAAAGCAAAACTTAAAAATTAAAATTTTGAAAAAGTAATTTTTGAGGTTTTCAGTCACCAAAAGTGAAACCCAAAAAAAGAAAATTTGAACCATCGGATTTATATACTTGATTTTCATTGTGTAGCCAAAATTATAGAAGGATATTTCAAGATTTGTATTTTATCTCTGGTTTATAGCCATATTTGGCTAAATCTTGCTAAGGATGATTGCCACTTTGGCTACAAACAAAAACTCCTAAAAAAAACACTGGGACTCTTAACCCTAGCTTAATATCTAAAACTTTTTAAGATTAAGGTTCTTCTTAGGCTACCTAAGATTTCCACTTTAGGATAGTCAAGTGCACCTATTTTGTAGATTACCTACACTTTACAACAAAGACCACCTAAGACTCTTAAGGTACCTAAGACTTTCACTTTAGGATAGGCAAGGGGACCTATTTCATAGGTTTACCTAGATGTTACAACTTAGACCAACTAGCCTTTATCCTAGGCTACCTGAATTTTTTTCACCTTAGCATAGGCTTTGGACCTATCTTAACTTGCTTTTAGTTCTGTACTAATGGTTGTGATGGTGTTTGTTGGGGGTCTAGTGGGAGTGGGAGTGGATGAGTTTTTCAGTGTTGAAATATTCATAAACAAATTGAGTGGCATTGTTTTCAGAGTGTGTTTGGACCAACCTTATCTGACATAGCATAGCACCTTTTCAGCTTTGGTGATAATTAAATTGCCTTTTTTGAAAATGTCAAATTTTTATTAAGAAATCATGTGTTTGAAATGTCAAAATTTTAAGAAAATTACAAAGAACTTGGGCAAAATACAAAAAATTGGTGGAAACCCAATTTGAAATGTTGAAATTTAGGAAAATTACAAAGAAGCCCAAATTACAAAAATTTGGTGGAAACCCAATTTGAATTGTCAAAATTTTAAGAAAATTACAAAGAACTTTGGCAAAATACAAAATTGGTGGAAACCCAATTTGAAATGTTGAAATTTAGGAAGATTACAAAGAAGCGCAAATTACAAAAATTTGGTGGAAACCCAATTTGAAATGTCGAAATTTAGGAAAATTACAAAGAAGGGAAAAATTGGTGGAAACCCAATTTGTAATGTCAAAATTTAAGAAAATTACAAAGAACTTGGGCAAAATACAAAAATTGGTGGAAACCCAAAACCTTCTTTGCTTTAATCCCGTACATTTGTGAAGCAAGTATTCAATAATTGACGACATTTTTTGTGTCTTATAATTTGGATGATCAGAAAGATGAAGTAAAAAAAGTTGTAGTTAAAAAATCTCATTATGGTAGAGGTTCAAAGCCCTGAGAACCTATGAAAATGAGGAAAAAAAAAAAAAAAAAAATGTTTATTAAAATACAAAACATATTAAAATATTATTTTTTATACACAAAAA
>Ga0116227_10003092_pt1 | contig 37294 bp, 27 predicted proteins | sample S1TSphgellanicum_FD_89693 | JGI IMG/M metagenome (GOLD analysis project Ga0116227, IMG submission 89693) | Host-associated microbial communities from peat moss isolated from Minnesota, USA - S1T2_Fb - Sphagnum magellanicum MG | ecosystem: Host-associated > Plants > Peat moss > Unclassified...
GCCGTCGTCGGCTTTTCGTACGATTGGCGTTCACGCAGTTCTGCGATCAGGCCGTTCTTTTCGATTGCGCGACGAAAGCGGCGGATCGCCACTTCGAACGGCTCGTTTTCCTTCAGAAGAATCGTCGTCATGTAATTCCTAACTAAATCGCTGGATACGGGTAATTGCGCGGCGGCATACCGCTCACGCGCCGGTCCTCCGGTCGCTTCGATTTCATGGCCAATAACAGGAAAACGAAACCATGCACGAAGCGAGAGGCAAGCGGCCACGGAGGCCGGAAAAGAGAGGTGGGGAGTTCACCGCTTAACGCGGGCAGACGCACATCGCCAAACGCCGCGTCTGTTGCCGCTTCGTCTACCCAAGAGCAGACGAAACAGGCAAAGATCTCAATTCACTCCCGATGATATCAGGAAAATACCGTGCCTACCACCATTTTAGCCATTCCGCCAGGCACTTGCGTCATCCAGCAGGCGCATGTCCGCACCGGTCAGCATCAGGTGGACAGCCGCCGTGAGACTCTCCAGTTGTTGCACCGAGGTCGCGCTGGCGATCGGCGCCGTCACGCTCGGCCGGGCGATCAGCCACGCCAGCGCCACGGCGGCCGGCGTGCTGCCGTGCTGGTCCGCCACGGTATCGAGCGCCGTGAGGATCCGCGTGCCGCGCTCGTTCAGGTATTTCTCGACCCGGCTGCCGCGCGCACTCTTCGCCAGATCGGCCGTCGAACGGTACTTGCCCGATAGAAAGCCACTTGCAAGGCTGTAGTACACGACCGAACTCAGGTGCTCGGCCAGCACAACCGGTTCGAGGTCGGTTTCGTAAGCCTCGCGGTCGTAGAGATTGTATTCGGGTTGAATAATCTGATATTCGGGCAGCCCGTGCTGGCGCGACACCGCCAGTGCCTCGCGGATACGCGCGCCGCTATAGTTGGACGCGCCGACCACCCTCACCTTGCCCGCCTCGATCAGCCGCTGATAGGCGCCGAGCGTTTCGGCGAGCGGCGTATCGAGCGCATCTTCGTGGGAAAAATACACGTCGATGTAGTCGGTTTGCAGACGCCGCAGCGAATCCTCGACGGCCGCCTGGATGTTGCCGGCGGACAGCCCCTTACGCTGCGGATGCTTCGCCACCTTGGTCGCCAGCACGATCTGGTCGCGCTTGCCGCTGCGGCGAAGCCACTTGCCGAGGATCGTTTCCGACTCGCCGCCCTGGTTGCCCGGCACCCAGGCGGAATACACATCCGCGGTATCGATAAAGTCGAGGCCGGCGTCCACGAACGCATCGAGTATGGCAAACGAAGTCGCTTCGTCGGCGGTCCAGCCAAACACGTTGCCGCCGAACATGAGCGGCGCAACCTGCAATTTTGAATTGCCGATCCTTCTCTTCTGCATGATTTCTCCAAGGTTTTCGACTAGAGAGAGAAAAAGAATACGCCGACTTTTCAAGCTCTGCGTCGCACCCCGACACTCGGCCAACCGGCGTCGCACGGCGGCCTCCGACCGGCCGACGGCGTAATTCGCCGTAAAACAATTGGGTCCGAATTGAACAAAGTCCCTCAAGTTTTTTTTTCCTGCGCCGACATCCTGCTCAGAGGCGGCCAGCAAAGAACGAGTGCACCGCCCATGTCAACGTGGCAGTAACTTTAGGGCAACAGCCTCTTGGGAGATTTTCATGCTCAGCATCAACAGTAATATCTCGTCGCTGACCGCGCAGGAAAACCTGAATGCTTCGGGTAGCGCACTGTCGCAAGCTATTACCCGCCTGTCCTCGGGCAAGCGTATCAACAGCGCAGCAGACGATGCAGCTGGCCTGGCAATTTCGACGACGCTGCAAACGGCCATCAACGGCCTGAACCAAGGCGTGTCGAACGCGAACGACGGCGTGTCGATGGTCCAAACGGCCAGCACGGGTCTGTCGCAAATCACGCAATCGCTGCAAACCATCCGTTCGCTGGCTGACGAAGCCGCCGGCGGTACGCTGTCCGCAAGCAACCAGCAAGCGCTGCAACAGGAAGTTGCCCAGCAAGTTGCTGAAGTGAACCGTCTCGCATCGCAAACCAGCTACAACGGTATCAACCTGCTGGACGGCTCGGCTGGCAACGTCACGGTTCAAGTTGGCGCGAACGTCGGTCAGACGATCAACCTGAACCTGAGCCAAGGCGTGTCGGCAGCATCGCTGGGCAGCGGCCCGGTGGCAGCAGGCAACACGATCGGCACGCTGACGGGCCTCGACCTGAACGCAAACGGCACGGCGAACTCGTCGGGCGGCACGGGCACGATCACCCAGATCAACATCCTGTCGAACGGTACGGGCGGCTTCACCTTCACCGACCAGAACAACCAGGCACTGTCGACGACTGCTGTCAGCAACCTGTTCTCGGTTGCCGGCTCCGCAAGCGGCATCTCGACGATCTCGCTGGCAACGGGCGCCAACAACGGTCTGGTGACGGCGAACGAAACGACGGCAATCAACGCCGACTTCACGACGGGTGGCGGTTCGGCAGCAGCAGCCGGCACGGTGCTGGGCGTGTACTCGGGTCTCGACCTGAACTCGACCAACGGTTCGGCCGCAACGGCAGGCACGCCGAACGCGATCACGTCGATCACGGTTGAATCGAACGGCACGGGTGGCTTCGAATACGTCGACCAGAACGGCAACCAGCTGTCGACGACGGCTGCAACCAACCTGTTCACGAGCAACTCGACCGGCATCCAAACGTTCGCCGGCACGCAAACGACGATCGGTTCGACGGCTGCAGCTCAACCGGCAGGTTCGACGCTGGCAACGGTCAACACCAACAACGTTCCGACTTCGGTGGCGAACGTGGACGTCAGCACGACGGCTGGTGCAAACCTGGCGATCGAAACGATCACCAACGCACTCGCAACGATCAGCAACATCCAGGCAACGCTCGGCGCAGCGCAAAACCGGATGACGGGTATTGCAACGTCGCAGCAAGATGAGTCGACCGACCTGTCGAGCGCACAGTCGCAAATCACGGACGCGGACTTCGCACAGGAAACCGCTAACCTGAGCAAGGCGCAAGTGCTGCAACAAGCTGGTATCTCGGTGCTGGCACAAGCTAACTCGAACCCGCAGCAAGTTCTGAAGCTGCTGCAATAAGCTAGAGTTCGGCGTCATGCGCGGATGAGCCCACAGGCAGCGCGAACAGCTCATCCGCGCATTAAAGAATTACCGGGAGGCTCGTCCTCCCGTAGTGCATTGCAAGACCAGCCCCTTAAGAAGACACCCGTCGCGTGGTCGCGACCACGTATGGAGCTTTTTTCATGTCAACGATTTCCGGTACGACGTCGGGCACCACGTCCACTATCTCCTCGTCCGCAGCGGCAGCCGCCGCGGAAGCCGCAGCCCAATCCGCGCTGCAGGAAGCGGGACAGTCGCTGATCGCCGGTTCGACCGGCAACTCGACGCTGGACGTTCAGTCCATCGTGACCGCGCTCGTCAATGCGAAGGTCGCCGGTCAAACCGCTGCGCTGACCGCCGAAGCAACCAACGACAACACCCAGATTTCCGCGATCGGCTCGCTGTCGGCCGCGCTGTCGTCGCTGCAGGTTGGACTCGCGCCGCTCTTTAACGGCCAGCTGCAGTCCACTTTCAGCGCGACCCTGAGCGGCACGGGCATCACCGCCAGCGCCGGAACCGGCGCGGTGGCCGGCTCGTATTCGATCAAAGTAAGCCAGATCGCGCAGGCACAGAGCATTTCCTCGGGCGCCTTCAGCACGACACAAGCCGCAGGACTCGGCACCGGCAACCTGACCATCTCGGTGGGCGGCAAGTCGATGCAGCTTGCCGTGACTTCGTCGAACAACTCGCTGAGCGGCATCGCCGCGGCGATCAACAGTTCGAGCAGCAACCCCGGCGTCTCGGCCACCGTCGTCAGCGGCTCCGACGGGCAGCATTTGGTACTCAGCTCGACCACCACGGGCGCGGCCAATACGATCAGCGTGAACGTCAGCAACCTCGCGGGCGACAATGGGCTATCGAGCCTCGGCGTCACCTCGACGGCAGGCAGCCCCGCGGGCGCCGCTTCGAGCATCGCGTCGAGCGGCACCATTGCATGGACCCAGAGCACGGCGGCCCAGGATGCCCAGTTCACGCTGAACGGCACCCCCGCAGACACCGGCAGCAACACGGTCACCACCGTGCTGCCCGGCGTGACGTTGAATCTGACCGCCGCGGCGATCCCGGCCTCCGGCTCCACCACGAGCGCGACCCAGACGTTGACGGTCGCACCGGACACCACGACCCAGGTCAACGACATCGAGACCTTCGTGTCGGACTACAACGCCGTCGTGAGTACGATGAGCAATCTGTCGTCGTTCAATTCGAGCGCGTCGGCAGGCTCGCAAGGCGGTCCGCTGCTGGGCGACTCGATGCTCAACCAGATCCAGACCACGCTCGGCAACCTGGTGAGCGGCAGCGTCACCAGCGACGGGATCACGGCAACGCTCTCCTCGCTCGGCATTACGCTGCAATCGAACGGCCAGTTGTCGGTCGACACGACCACGCTCACCACCGCGGTACAGAGCAACCCGTCGGAAGTCGGCGCGCTGTTCAATTCGACCAACGGCGTTGCGCAGCAAATGAACACGGCTATCAACGCGTTCACGCAAACCGGCGGCATCATTGACATCCGCACCAACCAGCTCACGTCGGACCTGCAGAGCGTGACGACGCAGTCGACTGCGCTGACCGCGTATACGGCACAGTTGACCTCGCAGTACAACAACGAGTTCACCGCGCTGAATTCGCTGATGGCAACGACCAACAGCAACTCGCAATATCTGACGCAACTGTTCGGTGGTGCCAATAGCGCAGGCGCGCTGGCCAACGGCGGATCTTCATCCTGACAAGGAAGGCGGACATGACTCAAGAACGTGGCGCAATCAATCAGACCCAGCTCGTCGAGCAGGTGTACGAGTTGACGAAAGCGATCGAACAGGCCGCCCGCCTCGCCGACTGGCAACGCGCTGCGGACATCGCAGAGGAGCGCTCGCCGCTCCTGATGTCGATTACCGCGAAGCAGGAACCCGCCGCACTCGAGTTGATCCGCCGTATTCAGACTGTCGACCACACGACTTTGGCCGACGCGCGGCAATCGCGGGACGAACTGGAAACGGAATATCGCGCCGCGATGGAACGCACCAAGGCAGCCAGCCAATACCACCGCGTCGCGCGGTTCTAGGCTTCTCCGGCTTGCCGCACGCAAGCCGCCGCGTACCGCTTCATACAAAAACAACACGCTGAAATAGAGGCGTGCTCGTTCGACTCATGCCCGCTTCCCGCGGGCTTTTTTTTGCCCGCGCGGCCCCCGCACGCCCCGCCGACGGCCGAACAGCATGGGAATCCGGCCTTTACTCCCCGAATCGCCTGAAGCGCGAGTCGCTAGACTATTTGCAGCGTAGTGCGTCCGTGTTCAGCCCGGCCGCACGGCCTGGCAGTGCGTCCCCAAGGTTGGGCGCGTGCAGGCCACGTGCGCGGCGCTCGTGCCGCACTGCGCCTGGAACTTGGCCTCGCCGACGACGCAAGGTGCTGTCGTTGATGACGAGCGGTTCGCCTCTACGCTCTTCGTCCAAGCACACAAGGGAATACATGACTACCGATGCCGATCTGCACCATGCTGTGAGCCATCATCAGGCGCAACGGTTTCCAGAAGCGGAACAGCTCTATCGCGCCATTCTGTTGAGCGAGCCGGAGCACCCCGACGCCAATCACAACCTCGGGATTCTCACGCTGCAGACGCGAGAGATCTCGGAAGGACTGCCGTTTCTTAAGGCAGCCGTGGCGTCGTCACCCGAACGGGCCGAGTATTGGGCGGTCTACATCGAAGCACTGGTGCTGGCCGGGCAACTCGACGAAGCCCAACGTGTCCATGAGCAGGGCCTCCAGCAGGGCTTGTCGCTTGCACCAGTCAGCCCGCTTACGGCACCCGACTCGATTCCGGCCGACTCAATTCCGGCCGTCACGCCCCAGGACGAGCCAGGCGCCGGGGAGCTTTCGGCCCTCGCAGACGAATTCGTCGCAACCGTGGAAACGCTGTCTGCGAAAGGTCTGCACGATAGCGCAGAGGCCCTGGCGCGCCAGATGACGGAGACGTTTCCGGACCACGCCTACGGCTGGGTGATCCTCGTTCATGCTTATCTGCGACGCGGCGATCTGGCGGGCGCACTCGTACCGCTAGAGCAGGCCACGAACTTGCTGCCCCAAGACGCTGAATTACGGCGGCATCTGGGCGCGGCCGAGGCGATGCGCGACGCGCTGGCACTGGACGAACGCGGCGATTTTCGCGAAGCCGGCAAGCTCTATCAGGCGGTGCTCGGTGTCTACCCGGAACATCCGGACGCCAACCACAAGCTGGGCGTAATCGGCATCCGTATCCTCCAGCCTGACGCAGCCATTCCCTATCTTGAGCGTGCCTTGGGCAGCGATCCGAACCAGCTTCAGTACTGGGCCAATTACATCGACGCCCTGCTTCAATCGGGTCAGTTAAAAGCGGCGTGGATCGCGCTGGAAATGGCGCAACAGCGCGGCCTGGCCGGCCCCGCCATCGAGAAGCTGATCGGTATCATGACGGTAGTGTCCACCCAACCGACCAACAAGGTCGCACGCACGGAACTGCCTCAAGCGCCCAGTCCGAACCCGACGCAACCGGAAAAGTCCACGGATTCAGCCCCCAAAGCAGCGCGGCGCGGCGCTGTTACCGCCAAGCTCGACCAGGCGCAGATCAACGCCCTCGGCGCACTGTTCAACAACGGGCGCGTCGAAGAAGCGATAGTCAGTGCTCGCGAAATGACGCAAGACTTCCCGGATCAGGGCTTCGGCTGGAAAGTCCTGGTCGTTGCACTTCACCGCCTCGGGCGGTACGACGAAGCGCTCGAGCATCTGCCGAGCGCCCAGCGCATCTGGCCGAACGACATCGACGTGTTGCAGATCATGGCGAGCGTCCTCGAGTCGAAGGGGCGCCATGCCGAAGCGGAGGTTGCATGCCGTCGCCTGCTCGAACTAAGCCCCAACCGCGCAGAAGGTTTCCGGATTCTAAGTATCATCCTGCAGGCAACGGGCCGGCTAGACGAAGCCGAACAGACCGGCCGTCGCGCGATGGAACTTGACCCCAATTCCTCGTATGCTCCTTGCACGCTGGGTGTCACACTGATGCAGCAAGGCCGCCTGCTGGAAGGCATCGCAATGTTCCGCCGCGCCTTGGAAATCGACGAAAATTTCGAAATGGCCTACAACAACCTCGTGTTCTGCATGACGCACAGCGAGGAAAGCCCGCCTGCAGAGGTGTTTGCGGAATCCCGGCGTTTCGCCGAGCGCTTCGAAACTCCACTCAAGCCGAACTGGCCGCCGCACACCAACAGCCGCGATCCGGACCGAAAACTGCGGATCGGCTTCATTTCCGGAGACTTCTGCCGGCACGCGGTCGCAAGCTTTCTCGAGCCCGTTCTGACGCACCTCTCGGTCGACCCGAATCTCTCACTTCACGCCTACTCAAACACCTACCTCTACGATTCGACGAGCGAGCGATTGCGTGAACTGTTCGGCCAATGGCGCACCGTGGTGGGCGTGCCTGACGAGCAGATCGCCGAGATGGTTCGTGCCGACGGCATAGATATCCTGGTCGATCTGGCCGGCCACACGGCCCACAACCGGTTGCTCACCCTGGCTCGCAAACCGGCCCCCGTGCAGGCAACCTGGATCGGCTACCCGGGCACAACCGGCCTTGATGCCGTCGACTACTTTCTCGCTGATCGCCATTGGGTGCCGTCCGGACAGTTCAGCAGCCAGTTCACCGAGAAGATCGCCTATCTTCCGGCCGTCGCTCCCTTCGAAGCGGACAAACTGTGCCCGCCGGTCAATGGGCTGCCCGCGTTGCGTAACGGTTACATCACTTTCGGCAGCTTCAACCGGATGGACAAGCTGCGCCGCGATGTGATTGCCCTGTGGGCTCGCGTGCTGCGCGAAGTCCCCAATTCACGCATGGTGATCGGTGCGATGCCGCGCGACGGCAGCCTCGGCGAACTGGTGGAATGGTTTGCCGAGGAAGGCATCGTCCGCGAACGACTCGACTTCCACGCCCGCTCCAGCGTGCCGGTTTATCTTCAGACACATCACCACGTCGACTTTTGCCTCGACAGCTTCCCCTTTTCCGGGCTCACAACCGCGCTCCATTCGCTCTGGATGGGTGTGCCGACGCTGACGCTGCCTGGGCAAACGGTGCCGGGCCGAAGCGGCCTGACGGCCATGTCCCATGTCGGGCTCGAAGCGTTTGTAGCTCACGACCCAGACGATTACGTGCGCAGGGCAGCGCATCTCGCAACCGACCTGCAATCTCTCGCTGCGCTGCGTGCAAACATGCGCGCGCGCTGCGAACGCTCGCCGATGTTCCGTGCCGATGTCGTCGCCGACAGCGTCACACGGGCGCTGCGGACAATGTGGCGCCGCTGGTGCGAAGGCCTGCCGGCAGAATCGTTCGAGGTGCCCGAGGTAGCCGAAGAAGTATCGGCGTAAGCGCGCTGCCAGAGTGAAAAACCCATCGGCTTAAACCGCGGCAACAGGCGATTTAAGCTGATGTGCAGATGCACGAACGCCGCTGATTGAATGAACCTGAATGCAAATGGCCGGCCCTAGGGCCGGCCATTTGCATAGGTGTTGCCGCGAACGAAGCGGCGCCGTAGCCCTGAGGAACGCGTAGGCTAGACCGGATCGGTCCCGGTCATCGGGGCAAATTTACGGGTGTGCACGCCGCGTTCGAAAACGACCATGCTGTCGTAGAAGTGCATCGACGTCGTTGTCTTCGAGAACTCGCTGACCGGCACAACACCCAGCGTATGGTCGGCGTTCAGTTCATCGATAAGGCATTTGGCCATCTCAATGAAGGAGCCCTCGCGCGCGAAGCCACCTTCATACTCCGGCCAATACGCCGTATGCAGGTCCTCGACCAGATACACGCCGTTCTTGGGCAGCTTCAGATATAGGTAACGGAACGTCGCAGCGATATGGCTCATCACGTGGCTGCCGTCGTCGATCACGATATCCGGTGGCCCGAACTCGTCCAGTACGCTCTGAAGAAACGCCGGATCCTGCTGGCCGCCGATACGGACCGAGATCTGGTCTTCTTCGTAGTTCTTGCAGCGCGGCTCGATATCGATCCCGACGATCGTCGCGTGCGGGCCGAAGTATCGCTTCCACATTTGCAGCGAACCACCGCGGCCGCAGCCGATTTCCAGCACGGTCACCGTCTTGTTGACCCAGTTCTGAAAGTGCCGCTCATAAACCGGGAAGTAGTGCTTCCACTTATGCACGACCTTCATCTGGTTTTGCAAAAAATCCGCGTAAAGATTCACGCCTTCTCCTTGATCTGTTTTGGACTGCAAAATTGAGGTGATTGATGATTCCGTGATTCAGCAGGCTCCGCTCGTTGTCGCAGTTCGCCTCAGGCCGCTCGCGCCGCAACGTCGGGTACCGCACGCAGCACATACTGCAACGGGAGCGCGTCCTGCACCGCCGCGTTGACGTCCGCCTGGGCCGCGGTCGCCATCGCCTTGATAATCGGCAAAAAGGTCTCGCGTTGTGGCTCGTCAAAGATGCGCGCCATGCCATCCTCGACGCGGAAACCGGACTGAGTGAACATTTCGAGCATGGTCACGCGCGAAAACCAGCGTAAGTGGGTTCGGTCGAACAGGCCCGAATCTTCATAGCGGACATCGCCGCAACTCAGGCGCGCCTGAACGCTCCAATGCTGCATGTTCGGAATGCACGTCACAATGTGACCCGTATCGCCCATCGCCGCCCGAATTTTCCGAAGGAGCAGCCACGGGTCTTTCAGGTGCTCGAGAACGTCACCAAATACCCAGCAATCAGCTGCAAGTTCGGAGCGCAGCACATACTCGTCGACCGCCTCAATGTCGAACGCCATGACCTCATCGCAGTGGGCACGTGCGGCCTCGGCGTATGCCGGAACCAGTTCGATGCCGATATAGTGAACGTTGGGGTTGAGCCTCTTGTACTCGCGCGCGAGTGCGCCGGAACTGCAACCTACCTCGACCACTCTGCGCGCGTTGGTCGGCATAAGCTTCAGCAGATCAGGGTTATGCGCCTGATGAATCGGGGTCTGTTCCATATCTGTCCTACCGTTGATCGTGAGACGGTCCGCTCAGAGTGCGACCCGCGCACAGGGATTAGCTTGTGTACTTTCGCAAGTACCGCTGATAAGCCTCCTGCCAGGCGGGCGAGCCGAACGCCCCGCCACTTTCGTGGACGACGCTGAGCGGCCACGTCCCCATCTTCAATCCCTTTTGTTCAGCCTGGCGGCAGAAGTCCATATCGTAGAAATGGAATGCGAATTGTTCGTCAAACTTGATGCCTGCCTCGTTTAGGCGGGCGCTATCACCGGCAAGCAACAGGCCGTCAAGCAGCTTGCACTCCTGGCCGGACGCGCCGAAGACCGAGATCGTGTCGCATGGAAAACCCTTGCCGTGCCCCACCACCCCGCTGAGATGCTCCGGCTTGTCCCAAGTGAACTGCGGATCGACGAACGCCCAGCCAGGCTGAGCGGGTACACGTCGCCGGTTGCCCGCGAGGCCAACCACATCGAAGCTCTGAACCGCTTCGCGGATGGTGCCAGGCCAGAAGAAATCGCAAAAGTGGACGTCGTCGTGAACGAAAATGAGGATGGCGGGATCCGCCTTTGATCGTTCGATGGCGATGTTGTAGATGGTCGAAAGGCCCGCCTTGTTCTCTGGAAACAGAAGAATCTGGGGTTGGGGCTGGAACCGGACCAGGGAAAGCGACCGCCCCAAGGCGGTCTTTTGCAGAAACTCGTCGCGTGAAGCGCGTGTGCCGCAAACGATTCGAATTGGCTTCATGACGACATAAGTACTAGATGCACAAATTCCTCGTCTGCTGAGGAGTCCGCGCTGGCCTGAGGTCCAAATGGCAGTCAACGAAGTTCCCTCGGGCTCTTAAGCTCAGACTCGAGCAGCCACGGACGAACATCGTGATTGCGTCATGCTACCGGCGTGGCCGGTATTCAATTTGCCGATCAAGCTCGATAAATGACCGTTATTCGGTTCGCATTCGCCGGTCGCAGCGATCGCCCACTGGGCGACACATTGCCCTGCTTACCCCTCCGGGCGTCCCTTATCGTGCCGACTCCGTCACCGCCAGGCACTCCCCACCTGCACATAGAACGCGTTCTGCCCTGGCCCGTGCGCGACGTCAATTCCCATCGTCACGCGTGCCGCTTGCGGTCCAGTCCATCGCCGCGCTCCCTTCAGATGACGTAACAATGCCCCAGGTCCCATTACTGGAACGTCGCATTGACCGACAACTCGACCGCATTCCCCTTCGGCCGGTTGCTGACGTTGAATTCATTCACCCAACGCAACGTCGCGCCTACCGGCGTCTTGCTGATCTTGCCGTTCCACGTGACGATCGGACCAATCCCCACCGCGTGCCCTTGAGCACCGCCCACAATGTCCGCGAGACCGCCGCTGTAATGGCCGAGTTGCTGGATATAGCCGCCCACCACACCCGCGCCCCAACCCTCGCCAAAGCGTTTGAGCGCCAGCAGATCGAGCACGCTGAGCGGCGCGTTGTGATACTGCGTCTGGTTGTTGGCGGTGTAGAACTCGACGCCGTAGTTCAGCGACAGTTCGATGTTCTGCTTCGGCAGCAGCTTCGTGTAGGCGAAGGTCGGCGTGAAGGTCCACGTGTTCTGTCCGGCATTGGCGAGGCGGTCCGTGTTGTAGGCGCCGGTCGGCGCGTAGATCTGCACGCTCCACGCGATATGGTCGGTCTTGGTCAGGTGGTAGCCGGCCACCACCGGCGTGAAGAAGATATCGGCGAACTGCGTGGCGTGGTCGTCCGGCAGGCGGCCATGAAACGAAGACACGTCGGTGTACTGCAGCGGCACGCCAAACGACGACGCAAAATTCCAGCCGCCCGCTGTGATACCCCATGTCTTGATTGCGTTCACGATGTTGTACGAGATGTGGTAATCGAGACCCGCCGTGACTTTCCCGGCAATCGGCAGCGTCTTGCTCGCGCCGAGCGAGCCCTCGTAGTAAATCGAGGTGATCGACACGATCCAGTCGTCGGTGGGCGGCACAATGCCCGCATACGGGGCGATCTGCATGCCGGTAATCGGGCGCCCCACGCCACCTTCCGTCGCCAGCGCATGCGGCGAGAGCGCCATGCCGGTGGCCGCGACGAACGCGCCGGCGGAAAGCCGGGCCGCGACGGAATGGCCTCGGAACAAGCTGCGAAGTTCATTCATAGCGATCCTCACCAATTGATTCCTCGCCCGTTGCGGCGAGGAAGGTTATACGCCTTGCTATCCACTACCGTGTGTCCCGCACGACCGGCGGCGGTGTCCACGTGCCGTCCAGCGCAGGTTGTTCCGGCCAGTAAGCCCGCACGTAGAGCGAAAAATCTTCGTTGGCCGGCGCCGGCAACCAGTTGTCGGCCTTGTCGGCGTCGGGCGCCGCGCTCTGCACATAGAGCGTCAGCGAGCCGTCGTCGTTGTACTTCAGCGTCTTGTTCTTGGTGCCGAGCGAATAGCGCTTCTGCTCGTTCGGCGAAAAGAAGTGATGCGCGTTGTACAGGGTCAAGGACCAGAAACCCTTGACCGGCGGCAACTGTCCCTTCGGAAAGGTCACCGTATAGCGCTGCGCGCCGTTGAGACGCTGGCCCGAAGCGTCGGCGTCGGCATAGAAGTACTTCGTCTCGTTCGGCTTGTTGACGAAAATGTTGGACTTCGCCACCGCCGTACGCGTGAAGTAGTCGGTGCCGAATTCCGCGCCGTTGCTGATGGTGTTCCAGTGAGCCGGCAACGGTTTGCCGAACGTGTTGAAGTCGAACAGCGGCGTGACCAGATGGGCATCGGTTTGCGCCGCCTCGTCCACGATGGCGGCCTTGATCGCAGTATCTTTCTGCGCGGCGGCCAGCAGCGCGCGAGCCTGGGCGTACAGCGCCTCTTCGCCGGGCTGCGGTGGCGTCTGATCGAGCACCGCAGGCAGCTCGTCCCAGAACTTGTCGGGGTCCACCCATTTGATTTCGGCGGCGCTGGTTTCACCCGAGCCGAAACTCGGCAGCTTCGACCAGTCGGTCACCTTCACCTTGCCGTCGAACTCGGACAACGGATACAGGCCAATCTTGCCAATGACCGTTTGCACGGCCGCCCGGTCTTCCGGCGTGTCGTCCATGAACACGCGCGGAATGAAACTGCCCACCGCCGTGGCCGAGCGGAACACCTGGCGAATGCCCTTCGGCACCTGGCCATGCCAGTCCGGCCCGACGAACAGATAGAAGCCCGGCCTGGTTCCGTAGAGCTTGCCGAGACTGGCGAACCCGTCGGTGCGCAGATCGACGGCCTGGTAGACCCAGAAGCGGCTGCCGAAATCCGGCACCTGCACGACCACTGGCGTCTGGTTCAGATCGAAGATGGCCGAGCCGTACACCACGTCCTGGTTCGGGCACGCCACGAAACGCTCCTGCGGCTCGATATAGTCGTGCAGCATCGAGAGATGATTGGGCGGCGCCACCGGCACGATGCCGCCGTTCAGGCCCGGCTGCGGCACCTGCCTCATCGCCAGCAAGCGGTTGTAGACGTTGACCATCGGCCACGCCCAGAAATAGGTCTGGCGCGCCACCAGCCGGGCGTACGCTTCGGAGACGGCGTAGCCAGGCACCGGGCCGGGCATCGATTGCGCTGTCGCTGTGCCCACCTGGGCCGTGGGCGCCCTCGCCAGAATCGGGCTCGCGAGGGATGCGAGCACAGCGGCCGTGACCCACGTTGCGGTTTTCTTATTCATGTCGGGCTCCGACTCGTCCATTGGAGGTCATCGCTTTTGCGGCGCCGGGAAGGTCCAACTGCCGTTGAAGACCGAAGCGTCCGGGCCGTAAATGCGCGCAATCACGTCGTAGGCGCCTTCCGGAGCGGGCAGCCAGTTGGATTCCTTGTCGGCGCCAGGTGAGTTGTGCTGAACGTAGATATCGAGCGAGCCGTCGGCGCCGTACTTGATACCCTTGGTGCGGTCGCCGATCGAGTAGCGATGGATCGGATTCGCCACCAGATGACGGGCCGGCAGGTCGTACATCGTCATCGACCAGAAGAACTTCGCGGGCGGCAGGTCTTTCTTGTCGAAGTGGATGACGTAGGGTTGCGAGCCCACCAGTTGCTCGTGGTCCGCGTTGATTCGCGTGCCGACGTACACCGCTTCTTCCTTGGTGTTGCCGTAGATCCCCATCGCGGCGGCGACTGCCCGTTTCATGTAATCGCCGTTCAGATCCTGGCGGCTGCCGAACAGGTCGTAAGAACTGGTGGTGTGCTTCTCCGCGTCGGCAAGCGCCGCTTTGCCGTCCGCGACGCCCTGTTCGATGGCCTCGCGCGTCGCCGCCGGCAGCGCGGCGGGATCGAAGACCGCACCCGGCGCAATGCCGATCTTCGCGAAGCGCTGCATCAGCTCCGTTTCGGAGGGCGCCGTGGGCTGCGTGAACTGCAGCAGAAAGTTCAGGTACGCGATGAAATCGATCGAGGTGGCCTTCGCTTCGTCCCACTTCGGGAACGCGACCTTGGCGACCGGCGGCGGCGCGCTGCTGTGTTCAAACGCGGACAGCGGCGTGAGCCGGTACTGCTTCTGGATTGCCTCTACGTCCTTCACATCGGACGGGCCGCTGAGCGCGGTGCGCCCCAGCGTGAGGATGATGTCGGTCTCGGAGCGGAATACCTTGTCGATGCCCTTCGGCGTATCGCCGTGCCAGTTGGGACCGGCAAACAGGTAGTGGCCCGCGCCGTTGCCGGTAGTCCGCGAGCCGACGTAGGCGAAGTTGTACGTGAACAGATCGATCCACTGGAACACGTAGTAGCGGTCGTTCTTCACCGCCGGCACGGTCAGCACCCACGGCTCGCGACGCAGATCGAGCCAGGCCCACGAGTACGGCGTGTCGTTGTTGGGCGTGACGATATCCTTGTTCTCGGGACCGTAGGGATGCGAGTAGTTGCGGAATTTGCCGAAGCCGCCTACGTACGACTTCGAGCCGGGATCCTCCGCCTGCTCATACAGCGTCTTGTAGTTGAACAGCATCGGATAGGCGTAGATGTACGCGTCTTTGGCGATGGCGCGGGCCTCGTCCGGCGCGGCGCTTACCGTGGCCGCAGGCGTACTCGCCTGGGCGCCGGCGTACTGTTGCGGCAGCATCGCGAGCGTGAGTCCTAGTGATATCCCGCCAAGGCGCAGGAGCGTAGAAAGATTCATAGGGTGGTCTCTCGGGTTAGATTCGTCACTTGCCGAACGTCATGTTCAGACCGGCAAAAATGGTGACTTGCGGTACGCCGGCGCCCGAGTGGGCGACCGAATACTGCGGTTCGATGAACGCGTTGTAGATGGTCGAGCCGCTCTTCCACGCCTTGCCCCCGCCGAGCCCGACGGGGATGTAGTAGGTGCCGTGCTGCAGGTCGAAGGTCCAGATACCGGTGGAGCGGATGTACCAGCCGCCGGGCAGATTGAAGATGGCGAACGGCTGGGCCGTGAGCGACTGGGTGGTCGGCCGCTCGCTTTGGCCGGCAAACGAGTGCTGCCACTGCACCAGCGCGCCGAGCAGATGCGCCGGGGTGGCATTGACGGCCACCGCCGCCAGACCGCCCTGCCATTTGCCGGTGCCGAGACTTGGGTCGGTGGCAGTGGGCATGGTGATCAACGGGCCGACGCCGATCTGCACCTCCGACTGCGAGAGCAGGAAGATGTCGAACAGGTTGATGTCGCCGAGCCCCGTGTTGTAGCCGCCGCTCGGGTCCGGGCGGGTGCTGATCGGCACGGTGGCGCGGAAAATCTGCGGCACGCCGATCGGGCCGATGGGCCCCACCGGAACGGTCGGCCGCAGCAGCAGGTCGTTCGTATGACCGCTGACGCCGAACAGGCTCGGAGTGTAGTAATCCTGGAGGTTGAACGACGGCGCCAGATTCAGCGGGTTATTGCTCTTGTTGGCATCGTCTGCCGAAGCCTGCGCATAAGCGGCTGACGAGAACACCGCCGCGCACGCCACCGCACTCGCTCCAAGGGATCGCTTCATGGCCATGTAGATTTCCCAGGTTCTGGCGTTATTAATAGGCGAGCACATTCCTTTGCACAGCGCAAACAGAAGATCGTTTAATAACGCAGTCAGTTGATTAATACTGGTACGAATTCATACTGCCCGCCATCACCTAATGTGGCGGGGAAATCCTGAAGCGCGAATATTGATGGCTCAATTGGCGCCGGGTATGAAGTGCGCTGTTATGGAGTTCGACGGCAGAACCCCAGGGCTGGCATGGACGCTCCTCGTATAGGACAGGACGCCGCACAGGACTATGTCTGTACGGCAGTTAAAGGTCGCGGTGAATCACTGTCATCCTTGCAAAATACTAGCAAACGTTTTCTGAAATCACAGAGATAAATTTGTAACACGACAGAAAAGCCGATTTTTCGATGCTTATTGAACGGACATTCTGTCGGATAAATCTGTTTTTGAAATGCCGATGGTTTTTTTATCGAATTGATGCAGATAAATAAACAATTGCGCGTGGTTAGCGCGGAGCTGCGTGGCGCAGAGTGGATGCGCGATGGTCCCGCAGCGCATCCCGGCGCCGCAATACGAACCACAATGCGAACCGGACGCCGCGGCGGGTGCCCGTCATCTCCCATCCGCATCGCAAACCGTTAAACAAACGGGCCGAATGTGATATCTAGTAAGCGCGAATCGAAATGGCGGCGCACGACGGGCCGCACCACATCACACACTAACGAGGCTTTCATGATTGGCTGGATGCGCAGATGCTGGACCGGGTTGACCGTAGTCGTTCTCTGCGCCTGCACAAGCACACCCCATGCGGGCTCGGCGCAAGCCGCCCGCCCGGCCCGCGCGCCGTCCGGCAATTCGACCATGGCGTCGTGGAACGACACGCCGGCGGAGCGCTCGATTATCGACTTCGTCACCCGCGTCACGACGCCGGAATCGAAAGACTTCGTGCCGCGCGCCGAACGGATTGCGGTATTCAATCTGGACGGCACGCTGTGGGTCGAGCAGCCCGCCTCCGTGCAACTCGTCTTCACGCTGCAACGGGTGAAGACGCTGGCGCCGCATCATCCGGAATGGAAACGCCAGGAGCCGTTCCGCTCCATCCTGCGCGGCAATCTGAAGGGCGTCGCTAGCAGCGGCGATGCGGGCGCCATGAAACTGCTCGCCGCGATCCATGCCGGCCTGACGACGGACAGCTTCGCGTCGATCGTGCACGACTGGTTCGACACGGCGAGCGACCCGCGCTTCAACCGGCCGTACACGAGTCTCGCGTATCAGCCGATGGTCGACCTGCTCACCTATCTGCGCGCCAATGGTTTCAAGACCTACATCGTGGCGCCCGAGAGCGTCGAATTCATGCGCACGATTTCGCAGCGCATGTACGGCGTGCCGCCTGATGAAGTGATCGGCAGCACGGTCCGGTATCAGTATGGACTGGTGAACGGCGTGGCCTCGCTTACCCGGACCGCGCAGATCGATACGATCAACGAAGGCACGCTAAAGCCGCAAACCATCCAGGCGGTGATCGGCCGGCGGCCGCTGATGGCGTTCGGCAGTTCGGACGACGACCTGCCGATGCTCGAATGGACCACCTCCGGTGACGGCCCGCGCTTTGCCGCCCTCGTGCATCACACCGACGCGCAGCGCGAGTATGCGTACGACCGCACCGCCCGCAGCGGCAAGCTGGATAAGGGACTGGAAGAGGCGAACGTGAAGGGCTGGCTGATCGTCGACATGAAGGACGATTGGCGCACGGTGTTCAAGGGCGAAACGGACGGCGCGGCGGCGGCGGGGAAATAAACCGCGCGGCGCAGCGGCATGGAAGCGGCCGCGCGTCTCGTCTCGGCGAGCGTGCCTTACTCGAATGCCGGATCGATCGGCACGCGGTATCCCACTGCCAGGCGGTTGGTCTCGTTAGCCATCCCGACCACCGCCATCAGTTCGCCGAACATCTCATCGGTCATGCCCGCGCGCCGGGCAGCGGCCGTATGGCTCGCGACACAGTAGCCGCAGTTGTTGGTCACGCTCACCGCCACATACAGCAGTTCCTTGACGAGCGGGTCGAGCGCGCCGGGCGACATCACGTCCTTGAGACTGTCCCATGTGCGCGCCAGGGTCGGCGGGTGTTGGGCGATGAACTTCCAGAAGTTGTTGACGTCGGGGACGCCGCGCGTGCTCTTGATGTCGTCGTACACCGCTTTGACTTCCGGTGCGGCGTCCGTGTATTCGATGGGCTTCAGGTTGCTCATGGGTTCGTGGTCCGCTATCAGGTTGGCAAGCCTTCAGACTACAGGATTCCCTGCCCGACATGGACGATGGAGCGGGGCCGGGCCGGGAGTTTGCCACGCCCAGCCCGGATGCCTCTCGCCACCTGGGATCGCAAACCCGCTCAGATGTGCAGCGCGTGACCCAGTGCACGCAGCGCCGCTTCCTGGACCGCTTCGCCCAAGGTCGGATGCGCGTGAATGGTCCCGGCGATGTCCTCCAGACGCGCGCCCATCTCCATGGACTGCGAAAACGCCGCGGCCAGTTCCGACACTCCGCGACCCACCGCCTGCCAACCGACGATCAGATGATTGTCGCGACGCGCCACGACGCGAACGAAGCCGTCGGTTGCCTCGAGCGTCATCGCGCGGCCGTTTGCAGCGAACGGGAACGACGCGCTCACGCAGTCGAGGTCCGCGGCTTCGGCTTCGATTGGCGACATCCCAGCCGTCACGATCTCGGGATCGGTGAAGCACACCGCCGGGATCGCCGCGGGCACAAAGCGGCGCTCTTTGCCCGCAATGATTTCCGCGACCATCTCGCCTTGCGCCATCGCCCGGTGAGCAAGCATCGGTTCGCCGGCCAGATCGCCGATCGCCCACACGTCGCGCATCGACGTGCGGCATTGATCGTCGACACGCAACGCGGCACCGTTGCGGTCGAGCTGGAGAGTCTCGAGCCCCCATCCCTGAGTGCGAGGACGGCGGCCAACCGCCACCAGCACCTGATCGGCCGGTAGCGCTTTCTCGCTGCCGTCGCGGTCCTGTACACGCACGGCCTCACCGTCCGCGCTGAGACCCAGCACCTTGTGCCCCAGCAGCACCACGACACCCTTTTTCGCCAGCGCATCCGCCACCGGTTTGACGAGTTCGGCATCGTAGGTGGGCAGGATGCGGTCCTGCGCCTCGACGACCGTCACCTCCACACCGAGCTTGCGATACACCGTGCCCAGCTCCAGCCCGATATAGCCGGCGCCCACCACGACGAGACGCTTCGGCAGCGTCTTCGGCGACAAGGCCTCGGTGGACGACACCACCTTGCCGCCGAACGGCATCGACGGTAAGGCCGTGGGTTCGGAGCCGGCGGCCAGCAGCAGGTGTTCGCAGTGGATGCGCACACGCTCGCCCTCGTCCTGCCCTTGGCCGCTTGCGGTGACTTCGACAGTCTTGCCGTCGATCACGCGCGCGTCGCCCTTCACGACCTTGACGCCGTGCTTCTTGAGAAGCGCCCCCACGCCGCGGGTCAGTTTCTGCACGATGCCGTCTTTCCAGGCTACCGTGCGCGCGATGTCGATCTCCGGCGTGCCGACCCGAATGCCGAGCGGCGATGCTTCGGCATACTGGAGAGTTTTGTCGAATTCCTCGGCGACGTGAATCAGCGCCTTGGACGGAATGCAGCCAATGTTCAGGCACGTACCGCCCAGTTGCTCGCGTTCGACCAGCACGGTGGGAATGCCCAACTGCCCCGCGCGAATCGCGGCGACATAGCCGCCCGGCCCGCCGCCGATGACCAGCAGGCTGGTATGTTCGATCTGGCTCATGCTCACTCCACGAAAAGCAGGGCGGGCTGCTCCAGCAGCACTCGAACCGCCTGGATGAATTCGGCGGCATCCATGCCGTCGACCACCCGATGATCGAACGACGACGACAGGTTCATCATCTTCCGCGCCACCACGGCGCCTCGACGGATCATGGGACGTTCGACCATCCGGTTGACGCCCACAATGCCCACTTCAGGATGATTGATGACCGGCGTCGAGACGATCCCGCCGAGCGCGCCCAGGCTGGAAATCGTGATGGTCGAGCCCGTCAGTTCATCGCGGCTCGCCTTGCCGCTGCGCACGGCTTCGGCGAGACGCACGATCTCGGCCGCCATCGACCAGACGTCGCGTGCTTCGGCATGGCGCAGCACCGGCACGGTGAGACCCGCGTCGGTCTGCGTCGCGACGCCCACGTGCACCGCACCATAGCGCGTGACCACGCCGGCCTCGTCATCGAAGCGCGCGTTGATCTGCGGGAAATCGCGCAGCGCGATCACCATGGCGCGGATCAGCAGCGGCAGCATCGTCAGGCGGCCACGCGTTTCGGCCCAGCGCTTGTTCAGTTGCGTGCGCAGGTCTTCGAGTTCGGTGACGTCGATCTCTTCGACGTAGCTGAAATGCGGAATGCGGCGCTTCGCCTCCTGCATCTTGCGGGCGATAGCGCGGCGCATGCCGATCACCGGCACCGCTGTTTCGTCGAGACGTTCGACGTAACCCGAGCGGGCTTGCGTCGTCGGGGAAGATGCGTTGCCGCGAGTCTGCGCGTACGCGTCGAGGTCTGCATGGGTGATGCGGCCGGCCTCGCCGGAGCCGTGGACGAAGCGCAGCTCGACGCCCATGTCCCAGGCGCGCTGGCGGACGGCGGGTGAGGCGAGCGGGCGTTCGTCGGGCTGACGCACTGCCGAGGGCGGACGTGCAGCGGGTGGGGGTGAGCTGCGCGACGTATGGGCTGCTGAAGACGCTTGCGGCGCGAGACCTGCTGCCGCTTCATTCGCCGGCGCTGCGGCATGCGTTCCGTTGTGGCCGTTCGTGCCGCCACTAACGCCGTTCGTACCGCGCCCTTCATTCGTACCGCGCCCTTCGTTTGCGACTGCCGGCGCGTGTCCGCCAACACCTGGCTTGAGATTCCCCTCGCCCTCCACCTCCAGCCGGATCAACTCGCTGCCCACCGCCAGCACTTCCCCGACCTTGCCGCCGAGCGCAATCACCTTGCCCGCGACCGGCGACGGAATCTCGACTGCGGCCTTGTCCGTCATCACGTCCGCGAGCGGCCCGTCTTCCTTGACGATCTGGCCCACTTCCACGTGCCAGGCGCCGAGTTCCACTTCTGCAATGCCTTCACCGATATCCGGCATTTTGATTACATGCACACCCATTTCAGGCCTCCATCACGCGTCGTAGTGCTTCCCCAACCCGGCGCGGGCCGGGGAAATAGGCCCATTCCTGCGCGTGCGGATACGGCGTGTCCCAGCCGGTGACCCGCTCGATCGGCGCTTCCAGGTGATAGAAACAATGCTCCTGCACGAGCGACACCAACTCCGCGCCGTAACCGCAGGTGCGGGTCGCCTCGTGCACGACCACGCAGCGCCGGGTCTTGCGCACCGACTTGACGATGGTCTCGAGATCGAGCGGCCAGAGGGTGCGCAGGTCGATCACTTCGGCATCGATGCCGGTTTCTTCCGCCGCCGCGAGCGACACGTGGACGGTGGTCCCGTAGGTGAGCACCGTCACCGCATTGCCCGGACGCACGACCGCCGCCGAGTCGAGCGGTACGGTGTAGTAACCCTCAGGCACGGCGTTCGACGGATGCTTCGCCCATGACGTCACCGGCCGTTCGTGATGGCCGTCGAACGGGCCGTTATAGAGGCGCTTCGGTTCGAGGAAGATCACCGGATCGTCGTTCTCGATGCTGGCGATCAGGAGTCCTTTGGCGTCGTACGGATTCGACGGCATCACCGTGCGCAGTCCGCAGACCTGCGTGAACATCGCCTCGGGGCTCTGACTGTGAGTCTGGCCGCCGTAGATGCCGCCGCCGCATGGCATGCGAATCGTCAGGGGTGCGATGAATTGTCCCGCTGAGCGATAGCGCAAGCGCGCGCCTTCCGACACGATCTGGTCCGACGCCGGGTAGAAGTAGTCGGCAAACTGGATCTCGCACACCGGACGCAGACCGTACGCGCCCATCCCGACCGCGGCGCCGACAATACCGCCTTCGGAGATCGGCGCGTCGAACACGCGCGAGGTGCCGTATTTCGCCTGCAGGCCCTCGGTGCAGCGAAACACGCCGCCGAAATAACCCACGTCCTGACCGAACACCACGACGTTGTCGTCGCGTCCGAGCATCACGTCCATCGCCGAGCGCAGCGCCTGGATCATCGTCATCGGCCTGGTGGCCGTGCTCGTCTCATGGATAGGATCGAATTCCGCCATGGTCACACTCCTAGTTCTTGCCGCTGACGGCGCAGGTGTTCCGGCATCTCTTTGTAGACATCGTCGAACATGCTGGCGGCGCTCGGAATGCGCTCGTCGTTCAGCGTGCCGTGCTGTTCGGCTTCCTTCTGGGCCGCGATGATCTCGGCTTCCAGCGACGCCACCAACCCGTCGTGCGCCTGATCCGACCAGATGCCCTTCACGTTGAGGTACTGCCGGAAGCGCGCGATCGGGTCGCCGAGCGGGAAATCGGTCCAGTCGTCGCCGGGACGGTATTTGGACGGATCGTCGGAAGTCGAGTGCGCGCCTGCGCGATACGTGACCCATTCGATCAGCGTCGGCCCGAGGTTGCGGCGCGCGCGCTCCGCGGCCCACTGCGAGGCCGCGTACACCGCGAGATAGTCGTTACCGTCGACGCGCAGCGAGGCGATGCCGCAGCCGACGCCGCGTCCCGCGAAGGTCGCACCCTCGCCACCCGCGATGGCCTGGAAGGTCGAGATTGCCCACTGGTTGTTAACCACGTTCAGGATGACCGGGGCGCGGTAGACGTGCGCGAAGGTGAGCGCGGTGTGGAAGTCGGACTCGGCGGTGGCGCCGTCGCCGATCCACGCCGAGGCGATCTTCGTATCGCCCTTGATGGCCGAGGCCATCGCCCAGCCCACCGCCTGGATGAACTGCGTCGCGAGGTTGCCGGAGATCGAGAAGAAGCCGGCCTCGCGGTCGGAATACATCACCGGTAGCTGACGGCCTTTGAGCGGATCGGCTTCGTTGGACATCAACTGGCACATCATGCCTACCAGCGGCACCTCGCGCGCCATCAGGATGCTCTGCTGGCGGTAGGTGGGAAAGCACATGTCGTCGCGCCGCAGGGCCATGGCCTGGGCCGCGCCGATCGCCTCTTCACCGAGGCTCAACATGTAGAAGGATATCTTTTTCTGGCGCTGGGCGATCTGCATGCGTGCATCGAAGATGCGCGTCTTGAGCATGGCCCGCATGCCGGCCAGCAATTGCTCGTCAGTGAGATCCGGGGCCCAGGGGCCGACGGCGCGGCCTTCGTCGTCGAGAACGCGGACGAGGCTGTGGGCGAGGTCGCTGGTGTCGATGGCGCTGACGTCGATGGGCGGTTTGCGCACCGATCCGGCAGGGGATAGATGTAGATAGGAAAAGTCGGTTCTGCAGCCTGGGCGCCCGGTGGGCTCCGGCACATGCAGACGCAACGGCTCATACAAGCTCATTGTGTTGTCTCCACGCTTGATTGTGTCTCACGCTGTTAGGCAGCTTGCCGGGGTAGCCGGGTGGGTGCCAAAGCCGGCGCGCGCTGGTAGCGCGCGCTGGTCTCTTAAGAGTGTAGGCCAATCTGCCAGCGGGGTTCGATGTCCAAGTCGCTCAATTGGGGTGATCTGGTTTGCCATGCTGTGTGCCTTGGACGGGCGGATTTTGTGCAATGCGGCGGAGTTGCTGGCCGGGTTGCTGGGGTCCGGCGGCGGATGCTGGCGCGGGTTCTGCTGTGATAATCTCGATTGGGATGGCTTTGCCATCATTCGAGGCCTGTGGGTTTCCCTTTGCGAATTCACGCGTTCTGACCGTTCCATGGATTCGCCAGTGAACGCGTGGAACGAATCAGCACTTTTCCCTGCGTACCTTCGGGCTGTAAAAGCTGGAGGCGTACATCGCTATGACAGTCAATACCCTTCCCGATCCCGTTGCCTCGTTAGGCAGCTTCCTTCGCGATCGCCGGTCGCGTCTGCAACCTGGGGCGGATGCCCAAGGGCGGCGCCGGACGCCTGGGCTCAGGCGTGAGGAAGTGGCCATGCGGGCGAATGTCAGTGTTGCCTGGTACACGTGGCTCGAACAGGGACGTGGCGGGCCGCCTTCGGATGAGGTGCTGGAGCGGCTGGCTCGGGCGCTGGAGCTGGATGCGGCTGGGCGGGAGATGCTGTTTCTGCTTGCTCAGCGGCGGCCGCCGCTGCCGCTTTATCCGGAGGTGTCGCCTGCGGTTACGCCCGTCCTGCAACGCGTGCTGGATGGGCTGCGTACCAGTCCCGCAATTGTGAAGACACCTACCTGGGATGTCGTGGCCTGGAATGATGCCGCGGCTGCCGTGCTGACCGATTATGCCGCGCTGCCCGTTCGTGAGCGGAATGTGCTTCGGCTTCTCTTTGGCAATAAAACCGCTCGTGGGTCGCAGGAGAATTGGGAGGAAAGTGCGCGGCTTGCGGTGGGGGTGTTTCGGATCGATGTCGCGCGGGTGGGTGGGGATCCTGAAGCGGCGGCGCTTGCTGCGGAGTTACAGGAATCCAGTGCGGAGTTTCGGCGGCTCTACGCCGAGAACGAAGTGCATAGCCTTTGGGGTGGCGTTAAGCACTTTCGGCATCCGATTGCCGGGGTGCTTACGCTTGAGTATTCCGCTTTTGCGGTTAGCGGGGCGGAGGGGTTGAGTATGGTGGTGTTTTCGCCGGTATCGGTAGCGGATGAGCGGGCTATTGAGGGGTTGGTGGCGCGGAGGGTTGCAGTGGAAAATACCGCCGCGTAGGCAGAGAGTGCAGAGAGAGCCCGTGCGCTGGACGAGTCGTCGCGTGCCACGTCACCTCATGGCTACGAACCGCTCGACTCGCCCCCCATTGAGTCGCGCACGCGCGATTCAGCCTGGCGGGCCCGCGCCGGGAATGTCGAAGCTCACGAAGGTCGATATGATGAATTTGTCTTCGGAAAGTGGAATCTCGCCGCAGTGGGCGTGCGTCCAGAACGGAGGAAAGAAGACCCCATCCCCGGCCAAGGGCTTCAATTTCAGTCCCTGCCTCAGGAAGCTCGTTTCCCCGCCCTCCTCCACCGTATTCAAATAGAGCACCATCGACAATTGCCGCGCCCACGTGCCGGGCCCGATAGCGTCGAAGTGCCATTTGAATTGCCCCTCGCCTTTCGTGTAGTGCTGGATTTTGTAGCCCGTCCAGCAAAGCGGCCACAATTGCAAGGCCTCCACTTCCTCGACGATCCGGCGCAGCGCTTCTTTGACTGCCGCGTTCACTTCCGCGTAGGCCTCCTGCCAGACGTCCGAGTCGCGGATCACCAGGTCGGTGCTGACCTTGATGTCTTCCTGCACCTCTTTTTCGCCAAGTCCGCGCAGCACTCTCCCGGTTTGCTTGCGAGCGTCCTTTTCATAAAGCGACAGGATCGTCTGGCAAGTCTCCTTTGGCAGCATGTTCTCGACGTATGAGACCCCATCCTTAAAAAAATGTAGATTCATCCTTTCTTTCCTTCCACTCCTTCAGGTCGCCGCGCGTGATGGCTGGTGTCGCCTGTTCTATTTCGACGAGGCGGGTTTTTGCGGCTCGCCGCCCGTTCAGTGTAGCTGGTTGGGGTGTCGATCGCTGGTCGATAACGGCGGCTCATGGGGCCGCTTTAGTCGCCGCAGAGATGCAGTGGGCTGATCAGCCCTGATCGGCAGAGTTGTAACTCCAGATCACGAGTCCCCAGTTCGTCGACTTGATCTCAGGAAACCTCTCCCCCGCCTTGAAATAGCGCCGCCCCTCCTCGCTACCGAGCGCCGGGCTGAGCCACCAGCCGCTCTGCGGTACAACCTCGCCGGGATTGCCCTTCAATCTCGACGAGGTGGCCGGCTGCACGGATTCGCTCGAACCAGACACGACGGGGCACCATGCGACAGCGTCCCGATTCTCCGTACTGCTCGCGGCAACCGCCCGGCGGGCTTCCGGCGTATCGTCGAACCGCGTCCGGTATGTGGTCTCGCCCTGCAGCACGTCACCGAACGTGCCGCCAAGAAACCGCACACCCGTCAGGTCCGCGCCCCTGAAGTCAACCCCGCTCAAATCGCAATTTTCGAACGTGGCATCGATCAGCCGTGCGCCCTCGAACCGGGTTGCCGTCAGTCTGCACTCGACGAAACGGGCCGCCACGAAATCGCATCGCGTCGTCGTGTTCCAGCGCCACTCGCTCCGCTCGGCCAGCACGCCGGAAAAATTGCATGCAGTGAGCTCAGAAGAATTCACACTTGCGTCGGACATCGTCACACCGGAAAGATCGCTATTGCTCAACCGCGCATACTCGATGAACGATTGCCGGAGTCTCGCATGGCGAAAATCAGCGCCGCTGCCGTAGACCGGAAGCATCTGCGCCAAATGGAACGTGCATTCCTTGAACGAGGCGCCGTCCAGGATCGCATGTTGAAAACCGACTTCATCGAACTCTGTCGCATCGAACACGGCAAAGCCGAGATGGCTGTAGCTCAGGTCCAGGTTTTCGAGCTTACCGCCCGGCAACGACAGCCCGCGAAGGTCGATCGTCGGCGACCCATCCAGCGGGTGTGGCAAGGAGTCGCTCAAAGGCACCCATTCGTCCTCTGGTAACGCACCCTTGAGCGCGTCGAGCAGGTCCTTGTACTTCCCGATGTTCCATCGATCACGCAATTCCCGCAGATCGGCGTCGTTCGTCAGCATGCAATATCTCCGGGCAAATATGTGATTACCTTGGCAGTTTACGCGCCATCAATTTTCCGCTTCGGCTCATCACCACTTCGTAGACGGCCTCCACCTGTTCCGGCTTGATTCTTCCCGGCACAGCAATTTCCAACTCGCCTTGCACGGAGTTGCCGCCGAAGCTGCCGTCGGGCTTGCGCACGCGCCCCTCGAGTGCGGCATTCACGTCATAGCCCTTCACGTTCTTCAGCTCGATCACAAAACCGCCTTCGTCGGCCCACAAGATCGCGCCGGCCTGGCCGTCGGGCGTCATCATCAAGACCGTTGTGCCGCGAAACGCGCGATCTTCTGCGCCACCCGCGTGTTCAACCAGATCGATATTGTTGCCTCGTCCCGGCAGGCCTTCCGCATAGATCTTTGCCGCGACCTCCTTGGCCGACATCTGCGCATCGACGCCTAGCGTGGCCCGGTCGGCCCCGTGATACAACTTGTCGTAGAGCAGCGGTTTGATCTTGACGCCGTTCACCACGGCATACTGCTCGCCCGGCGTGTAGACCTCCTCGACCTTTACGTTCGGCCGACCACCCGGCGGCGGCGGCACATCCGGCTTGTCCTTGCGAGCCGGCGGGGAACCCGTACTCGAACCTCCGCCGGCACCGTCAGCACCTTGCGCCGCCGGATCGCGAAGCGTCGCACCGGGCGTGTCGTGGATCTCCTGCCTGGGCGGCACGACGGCTTGCGGCTTCGTCGCCGGCACCCCTGCGGAAACGAGGTGACTGTCCTTCGGGGCCTCCTGTGCTATCAATCGGTCAAGGCGCTGCTGCAACTCCGCCACGGCCCTCGGAATCTGCTGGATGCCCTCCTGCTGTACCGCGTAGAACCGCTGTTCCCAGATTGACAGCTTCTGGATCAGATTCTGGACCGATTCCAGATGATCCGCGATCTTGACCTGAAACACCCGGGCGTCCATCAGCTTGCCGCGGACATCCTGCACGATGCCGATCAGCTTGCCGGTGGTCTGCTGAAGAATTTCGAGCAACGACTTTTCATAGTTGGCAAACTTCACGCCCTCCAGAAACTCGAGGATGTTGCCTTTGATGAACTTGTTGAGAAAGCGGACCATTTCAGTCAGCTTCCCCGACTCCTCGATCAGCATCAGCATCACGGCGCGCAGCGCCGCCGCGAGTTCGTCACCCACGATGCCGGTGACCACCGCACCGACACCGGCGGCGACCGCACCGGCAGCCGCCATCGCCAGCGGCAAGGCCAAGGCGATCAGGCACGCGCACAGCAGAATCCATTCGGACACTTCCTTGCGCCGCTCAGGATGCGTGGAAAGACGGACGATGATAGCGACCGCATCGCGCGCGCTGGTGAAGATGATGACGCCCGGCACGAAGTTCGCGAGCATCTCGACGACGATCACGGAGAACGGTCGGTCCGGAACGAACTCGCCGAACAGGAGATCTTTCAGCCAGTTGAAGGTGGCGGCCGCGTCGCCGAGCACTTCCTTCCAGATTGCGTCCAACAGACCGCTGCTTGACGATTCGCTCATGCTGTCGCACCCGGATCAGGATCGTTGGAACTGCCCGCGCCGGCCACAGGTTTGGCCGTGACCTTGATCGACTGAAACTGACTCCAGTCGGAATCGGTCTTGATACCGACCTCCGATTTGGGCTGATTCTTGTCAGTCAGGTATTGGACTTTCGCGCTGGTACCGATGGGTACGCCACTGATTTTCGCGTAACCGTCCGCGTCCAGTACGCCCTGTTTGACGGAGCCGTCACTGAGCGTCGCTTTGTATTCCACGCCGGGACTGGGACGCCCGTAGGGATCGACCAGGCGGAATTCCAGGTCGGTCGGCGCCGCCACGCCTTGGGGCAAATGCGGCATGACGAAGTTCGTGCTCGCGGGTCCTGCGAACGTATGCGACGCGCCCTTGAAATCGATCTTGCCCGGGGCGTGGATTTCGACGTTGCCATCCTTGATCCGTATGTATGCGCCTCCGGAGGTCAGCAGGATTTCCTGTTGAGCGACCGCCTGAACCTTTTCCGTCACCGAGGACAACAAGAGCGACTTCTGCGCGGTCAGCTCGACGTTATCCGCATGCGCCTGCACCTCAACCTTCCCCTTCGCTGCAAACAACTTCATCCCCGCATTCTGCACGAACAGGCTCAACCGGTTCGTGATGCTTGCGATCAGCGATTTGCCCGTCGCGATGTGCGTGCTCTGGCCGCTGACCAGGTTGATGTGCTGGTCTGCTCCGATGTGCGCCGACTTCTGCGTCGACAGTGCGATGCCCGCCGGCGCAGCAAACAGCATCACTGGTTGCGAGAACGCATTGGCGTTGCCCGTGCCACCGCCGGCCGTGACTCCGCCTCCACCAGACGCCCCTGCGGTACTCTGCTGCGTCGCATCGGTGAAGCTCTTCAGCGCATCCTGCCCGTCTTTCAGGCTCTCGGCCTGCGAGGCTTCGCTCGCCTGTGATGCTGCCTCCAGCACCCCCTCCGAACCGACGAGCTGGTTGCTGGCCTCACGCGCATCGAGCGGCTGGCTGGTGACCGGATGCGTCGTCACGTACAGCCCCTGGCCAGCGCGAAGTGCCCCATATGCGTCCGAACTCAGGTCGAAGCCGCTGCCGAGAAAGTTGCCGCGACTATTGCCGCTCTGGTTGATCAGGTATCCCAGGTGCAGTTGCGCATTCGCAGTGCTCGAGTAAAGATGCACACGGTTCTGGCCCGTTGAGTCGTCCATGACCATCTGGTTGAAACCGTCGCCCGAGAACTCTTTGGACCGGAAGCCTGAAAGCAGGCCGTTCGAATGCCATTGTGGCTGCGCTGCGCCGTTATAGATGCGATGAAGGGCGATTGGCCTGTCGATGTCATTTCCGACATAACCGATCAGTAGCTCTTCGCCCGCGCGCGGCATGTGCACCGAGCCGTAACCATCACCGGTGTCTGACTGCGCCACACGCACCCAGCACGAGGCCTGTTCATTGCCCGGGTTGGTCCGGTCCCACACGTACATCACCTTGATCCGGTTCAGCTCGTCGGTGTACGCCTCGGCTCCCTTCGGGCCGACGACAATCGCCGTTTCCAGCTTCGCGGCCGGCTTGTGATGTTCGAACGGACTACGGTATGGCACCGTCGTGCGCTGCGCCTCGATCCCGACACGGTAAAAACCCGTCGAGCCGTCAGCATGTGACACCCTGGATGTCCCGCCGGTATCTGCGGCCTGAGCCTGTTTCAATTCTCGCGACAGGCTATGCGGGTAGTTAGCCTCATGCCCGGACAACGGCAGGTTGTTCAGGATCGTCCACACGACCTCGATGGTCGCGAACTCGCGCTCGGCCGCCGCATCCTGATCGTGTTCCGGATGATCGGTGATCGTGAAGCGAACCCCCGCGTCGATCGCGCGAATGCCGCCTTCACCTTCAAAGCGTTTAGCCCGCGATTCCCATTCCTCCATGCGGATCTTCGAAAGATGGTCGCCGCGTGCCTGCTCTGGATACGTATAGCCGCCCGTGTATTCGTACACCTCCATCTGCGACGGCAATGAACCCTGGTTTGCCATGGTCGGAACGCTCGTCGCCTTCGGATTAAATGACGTCGACGGGTTTTTATAATCGAAGGTGCGGGTCGTCAGTAATGCCGATTGCAATGTGCGTGTACCCGACCACTGCACCAGCGCATCCGTTTCACTGCCTGTTCCCGCGCGGTAGAAATTCACCTGTTCCGGTGACATCGCCGGCAGGGTCTGAAGACGGTCGGTGATCACCAGTGTGTGCGACTTGCCATCATCGGCCTGCTGCCAGAAGCCGTACAGGCCCTCCGACTCTAGCAACCGGTGAACGAAGTTCCAGTCGGTCTCATCCTGACGGCAGTACGAGCGGGACGGCAGTGGGTTCGCAAGCGCGAAGCGGAACATCCCCTGCGCCTGCGGATGCTGGTTGAAGACATCCGAGATGATCTGGTCAGCCGGTTTGTCCTGCCAGTACTTCTGGTCGCGGCGGAAACGCAGGAAATGCATCCAGGACGCATAAGTGAGCTGGTAAGAAGTGAGGCCACCGTCTGCGCCAAGTCGCCGCGCTGTGTGCACATAGCCGTGATGCGGGCGATAGGACCGGTCGGTCTGCTGGATCCACAGGGTCACCGGCTGGGCAATCAGCGTCTTCAGCTGGACATTGCCGGACGTGGACACCACATCGATCGTCCACGTGAAGTCGCGCCCGAGCCGCGAGCGGCCAATGGCCCGCTGCGGGAGGACATTATTTCCTGCCGGTGTGTCCAGTTTAAGAAGGCGGTCCTGCTGTGAAAGACCTCCGCCTGTCACCCCGATTATGTTCTGGGTATCCATGCCGCCTCTGGCTTTATTTTCAGTCTGAGTCTCTTGATTCTACAGACCAATTGTCGGCGGGCAAATCGAACACCTCTAACGAAATGTCAAATCTATCGGCGTGCGATGGAAGTCGCCGACGGAGTCGCGCGTGTCGGACTCCGCGGCCCCAAGGTCGATATCGCAGCCCGGAAAATCCGGACATTGCATTTCTGGCAGGAAGATGGCAAAGCCCCTAGCGAGCTTATTTGGGGGCGAGGGAAAGTCGATAGTTAAATACGTCGACAAGCTTGCCAGGCTCTTGCATAAGCTTGTGCCTATGCTCGTTGATCCAGAGCTGGTTGGCTTAAACCCTCAGTGCACTGACTTGCCTATCCGGTTCGTCACCCAGTGCGATGGAAGAAGGAAAAAACGGATGCGCCAGCAAGTTACTGTATTTGAAGAATTTTTTGGTGCGCCCGGCTGGGATCGAACCAGCAACCCCTGCCTTCGGAGTTTTACCACCGCGCAACACACCCTTATAAATCAACGCCTTACGCAACTCGCGAATTGCAAAATCAAGGTTAATCAAGGCCGATCGAGGCCATCCTATCTCGTCGCAGGTGTAATTTAGCTGCACTTCGCAGATACGAATCGCCGGCAAAGCCACGCCAGAGTAAAGGTCATAGTCAAAATTCATTTGCCTTTTTTTTAGGCAAAGCCTAGGCTCCGAGTAAAATTTACAAGTCAAACAACAATCCGGGGGCAAAAATGACGTGCGAGGTAGCGGTTCTTAACAAATACGCTGTCGTGCTCGCCGCGGACAGCGCCGTAACGACGACGAACGGCGATGGCGAAGAGCGCTACTCCAAAGGCGGCAACAAAATTTTCCAACTGTCCCATACGGAACCAATTGGCATCATGATCTTTGGTTCGGCGGCAATTTGCGGGATGCCGTGGGAAGTCACGATAAAGGCATATCGCGCAGAACACTTGCAGCAGAACAAATTCGACTCCGTCGACGAGTACGCGCAGGATTTCTTCTCATATCTACAATCTACGGTGAGTCCGATCTCCGCGGATCTCCGCGACGCCTCACTTGTTGCGTCCTTACAGGACGCGTTGTTGCATATCTTCGCGCGGGTCGAAACTCTTGACCCCGGCATTAAGGATGTTTCGCTTTCGACGGAGGAGCGAGCAGCGCGCGCCGCAGTGGCTCTGGCGTCCATCGCTTCGCAGATTGAGGCGCAGCCCTTTGGCGACGCGGCGCTCGAAAAAGAAGCAAGTACAATATCGGCCGGGCCGCCACAAGCTCTGAAGGATGCACTTAACGCCGGCCTGCAAAGTGGGGGCATTTCCGAGATCTATTCAGTCGATCAGCTCATAGCGCTCGCGTGTAGCCTGTACTTTCGGTCCTACGGGGAGTTTTCTAGCTCTACCGGCGTGGTTTTTGCTGGATATGGGCGCCTGCAGTACTTTCCGTCGGTAATCGAGTACGCCGTGTCGGGTTTCGTCGGGAAGCAGTTCGTTTATAGACAGGAGCGGCAAAGCGACATAAGTATCGGAACACCGTCGGAGATCTTGCCGTTCGCTACACGATCTGCCGTCGATGCTTTCATGCGTGGAGTGGGGTTGGATGTCTTCGTAGCGGTGTCCGAATCGTACAAAAGTTTCGCTTCCGAGTTCGCCCGTTCGATGTTGCGGCTTGCTAATGCGCAGGAACCGGCTAACCTGGAGGAAGAGTTAGAGAAGTCGCGTGAGGCGTTCAGGCAAACGTGGTACGGAAAAGTGCTGCAAAGTCACTATCACTCGTTGAAGCGCGTCATTGCATCGCTACCTATGGAAGAGATGACGCACCTTGCCGAAACCATGGTGACGTTGGAGTCCTTGAAAGAAAAGGTGACCTCGCCGAAGCAAAGCGTCGGAGGCCCGATCGATGTAGCTGTGATAACGAAGTCTGAGGGTTTAGTCTGGATTAAGCGGAAACATTTTTTCGATTCCGACAAGAATTTGAGATTTATTCTCCGACAACGTGCTTATTACCAATAGGAGTTCGCCAATGAAAACAGCCGACAAGAAAAGCTTCGAGGATTTAACGAACCGGCTGCTTACTGAGCATGCTGGTTTCGCGTACGCGGTATCGCGCATCGTCACGCCTGTCGAAACTTCCGAGCGCGCTGTCGAGGACGCAGAACGTGCGCGGCATGAGATTGACTCGCGTCGGAAGCAAAATCCGATCGAGGCGTTCTGTTCGCCGACATAAGCGTCCGCCGCACCCCCAAGTAAAAAGCCCCGCGCAGGGGCTTTTTACTTGGGCATCTGGGTTCGAACGCTGCGAAGTGGTTGCGTGCAGGTTACGTGCATCAAATTGCATCACTCTTTCTCGACACAGGCACCACCTTTCGCCCATGCACGATCAAGCTTTCCCCCGAGCGCAGCGCCGCATCAAATCGGGCGCGCTAAGTACAAGCCGCAGGCGCGGGGGGGACTGCAAAACGTCGAGCGCGTTTCCCCACGGGGCGATGGCTCATTACCCGGTTGAACAGGACGACGCACGCTTTGCTGGTCTGCCACGCAATGCGGCAATCCGAGTAGGCATCCAAGTTTGATTTCGAACAATTGCGCATCCGAGGGGGCATCGTGAGCGAAGTGTCAATTGCTATGGCAAAGCTGGCCGGCATACAAAAATCTGTCCAATCAGCATTGAATGAAAATGTTGCGCGTGGGACGAACTTGCATGCCAGCCACAGTTCCCGGCGAACATTCGCCCCTGCAGACGCGGCGCAATATTTTTCGCAGGCGACGGCGCAGCTTGAAGTGCTGCAGAAGCACATGCCGGAACTGTATGGCGACTTTCATCCGCTACCGGCCACCCCTGAGGCGCAGATGATGGCAACCGCCGACGATCCGAATCCGCGACATTACTCTCGTGCTCAGATGGAGCGACTTTCACGTGACATCGATCAGATCTTCGAAATTCGCGCAAACAGTCAACATTCAGCGCCGGAATATACGGCAGCTCCGCAACGCGTTTTTATATCGCACGGGCGAACGCTGGACTGGTATGAAGTGCAGGCCCATGTTGAAAGGGACCTGGGACTAAAGTCACTCGAACTCGCTCAGGAGCCTAGCAAGGGACAAACTATCATCGAGAAGTTAGAGGCTAACTCGGCCCGTTGCGACACGGCAGTAATCGTAATGAGCGGTGACGATTTCGATTCAGACGGCGCATCGCGGGTCCGTGAGAACGTTATGCATGAAATCGGGTATTTCCAAGCAAAGTACGGTCGCCACAGGGTTGTACTGCTACACGAAGAAGGCGTGAGCGTGCCGACCAATTTGGCTGGGATCGTCTACGCTGCTTATCCCAAGGGCACTGTGCGTGCAACATTTGGCACGTTAGACCGCGAACTCCGAGCGGCCTATGGCTTTTGATAGCCGCCTCGGATTAGCGGCTTTGCGGAGTTGAGAGGTATTTGAAATGAAGTAAATGACGGGCTGTTCATGATGGTTTCGTCCAAACCACCACACCGCCCGCCGAGGGTTCAGCGCGTTTGGCTCCTCTTCAACCGCCCGTGTCAGATGCCTCGTCGTTATCGTCGAAGTCCAGATCGTCGACGCTTACCTCGGCATCGTCAGAGTCTTCTTCCTCTATATCATCTTCATCATCCGCGAGGCCGGGAAGGGTGACTTGTCGAGGACCCATCGTCTTGTAGCTCAGAATGTTTGCGCCCAAGATATACGCATAGAGGCTACTCGGTTGAAGGTTGAATTTTAGGCCCTTGTATTCGAACTCTGCCGTGATGGTCTTCGTTGTGACCAAAGTGTGATCGTGTGCCAGCGTCGGATGCAACTGCGAAAATTCTACACAGTGGCGAATCAGCGCACGGTCCTTGTATGGTCTATCGCTCCATTTCACCTCCACCATCCACTGAGGTTTCTGGCTGTTCGCGGCCAATGAAACGATATCTATCTCACCAGTATTCCATCGTGCATAATAAAGCTCTGCTTTTTCACTGTGCTGCCATTGACTAAAAATCGCCGTTTCCGTGAGATTGCCCATCGTCTCCGCGTCATGGCTGACTTGCCCAAACAACGCTGCTCGCATCGAGGGGTTCGTCAAGTAAATCTTGAAACACATCGCGCGCTTAAAACGCTTCGCATTTTGGTCAATGCGTTCAATGCGGCGAATCAAAAACGCCGCATCCAAATATTCCAAATACCGCTTAATCGTATTTTTGGCGACACCAGAACTTTTCGAAAGTTCCTCAAGAGACACTTCGTTTCCCGTATTGTAAGCCAGTACGGTGAAGAGACGATTTAGCTCTTGAATGTCAGATATTCCATACAGACTCGGAAGATCGCGGAGCAAGACTTTGTCGATAATGTCACTTTTAATATATTGACCGGGATCGGATTTAACCGTGTCCGAGAATACCGCCTCTGGATAACCACCATAATTGAGATAACAAATGAACTCCTTATTAAGTTCATCGATATCTGTGCATGCGTAGCTATGCCTTCCATTTATTCCTTCCGTTTTATTTATTAAGATATCTTCCTTGTTAACAAATTGAAGATACTCCGCAAAAGTTAATGGCGGCAAAACAAATTCACTGAATCGACCCGCTCCCGATTCATTGCTTTTCATACGTAACGCAGCGGCAGCCGATCCGGTAGCAATGAATTTATAGGAAAAATAGGAATCAACCAGTGATTTTAAGTGTACCTCCCATCCTTTAAGATATTGAATCTCATCGAAGAAAATATAAATTTCACTATCTTTGGTTAGATTCAATAAATCGACGTACATTTGTACGATTTTGTCTAGCCGTAAGCCCGTGTAGAGCGGTGTTTCCAGCGAGAGATACAGAATGTTCTTACCGTTGACGCCACTACGGAGAAGCGCTTCGATGGCGTGATAAACCATGACAGTCTTTCCGACGCGCCGCGGACCCATGAGGACCACCGCACGTTGAATAGACCTATCGGTCACAGAGCGCAGAAAAGGCGCAAAGTACTTGCGCCGCGGCATCTTCGCATATGTGACACGGTCTGGCGCTGGATCAGCCCACCACGGGTTATCAAATCTCAGACGCCCAACGATTTCTTCCCCAGATATTTCAAACATCGCCCCTCCTAAGATCAGCACGCTGACGTTGATTGTCATGCACTTTTTGGTTAAGGTCAATGCTCTGATCTTATTTCGATCGGATCGCCATCAACTACCTGTGAGGATGCGCGGTCCCGCCGCCAGATGGTTCGACCGTCGGTCCAGGTAACAATCGATGCGCCCCGCTTTCTGTGTATCCGAGGCCACATGGCGCGCGATCCTCTCCCGCCTCTTTAGAAGAATTCGGGGCCATCTACGTGGACGATTCTGATCGCTTGATCGCGTACGCCTTGAAGCGCACCACCTCGTCGCCGATCCAGTCGTTGAGCTGTTCAAAGCGCCGTTGCAAAGGCGTGATTTCATTTGCACCGAATACCTCGGCGGCCGTGTTAGCTGCGCCGAATCCGCCGGTATTGCTCGGCACGATACCGATAAGCTGCGGGGGTACGCGATGCGCCGCGAGCAAGTCGTCGCGCGTGACATTCTTGATGTTGAAAAACTCGTCTTTCGCCGTGACCTCGGAAACAGGAATGAGCTGGATGCCGTCTTTCTTGCCGTTCGGCGCGTACATGAACAGGTTTCGGAAGTTGCCCGGTCCCTTACTGTTTTTCAACGCCTCGCGCATCTTGTCGACGTCGCTTTGACTCTGCGCCGCATCGGTCATGTACAGGATGAAACCGGCGTGCGAACCATTCTCGTAATACTTGCGACGAAAGAGCGTTGCGGACTCGTTTAACCAGGCAGAGTGCAGGGCGCCGAGATATTCAGGCAAGCCGTACACCTCCTGGTTAATGTCCGGTTCGATCAAGTGATGCACCGAACCCGGCTCGAACTCGTGTTCAAGCTGCTGCAAGCCGTTGAGCTGCACGAACCGTTGCAAGTCGATTCGACGCCGAACGTATTTCGCCGGCGCGCGTTTGAGCGCGAGCGTGTTGCCGAGCCTTGCTTTTCTCTGCTCGATATACGCGTTGCCGAACGTGAGGAAATCGAGCGCCCACTTGTCGAATTCCTCGCGCGTGAGCAACTTGTGCGGAATGAACGTGGACGAAAGCACGTTGCGTTTGAAGTAGATCGCCGAGCCGTGATGCACGCCGGCGCGAAACGTCTTTGCCAGTCCCGACC
>Ga0116227_10003093_pt1 | contig 37291 bp, 31 predicted proteins | sample S1TSphgellanicum_FD_89693 | JGI IMG/M metagenome (GOLD analysis project Ga0116227, IMG submission 89693) | Host-associated microbial communities from peat moss isolated from Minnesota, USA - S1T2_Fb - Sphagnum magellanicum MG | ecosystem: Host-associated > Plants > Peat moss > Unclassified...
AACAAAATAAAAAAAAAAAAAAAAAAAAAAAAAAAAAAAAAAAAAAAAAAAAAAAAAAAAAAAAACTTGAATGTGACATTCAGCAGGTTTTCAAGGACAATTGGGCAACCAAGTTTCCATGGGTTAAACTTGTGGTTGATCTTGATGGTAAGGTGTAACAAGTGCATTGTAGGATCTATTCAGTTGTGGAGGGTAAGGAAAAGCTTCAAAACCTTAAACTTGATGGTCTCCATAAGCATTTAGGTAAAAGGAAAGTTTTGGTTGTTCATCTAAGAGTTGCAAGTGGGTGAATATTACTAAAGTTCTAAAAGCCAACATTAGAAAAATGAAAGGATCCAGGTTATTCAGGGTCCACAATCAATTTTCAAGTAGTGTTGAATGGAAGAAGGGTTGAAAAAAAATCAAATATATTTAGTTTGTGGCAATTTTCCACCTTTTAAAAAATGGGAGGCCCATGATAGATTTTGAAAGTCTAAAGAAGTTGTTTGAGTTTTTGAAATTAGCTAATGCCCCCAAAAAACATTGGACAGATTCAAGTGAATGGGGTATGGCAAGAGCCATGCACAATGTGGTCTTAAAACAAATGAAAATGGTTTTGCAACAAAGCAAATTTATTTCCATTTAGTTGTGATGAAGTAACCACTCTGGATAATGAATCCTAGATTTTGGTGCATGCATATGTTTTTGAGGATTGGAGAAGGCAACCAATCCTTTTGAATCTTGAAAGAGTTATGGAATGAGGCATATCTAATAATTTTATTGCTACTATTATTCGTTTGCTTACTAATTTGGGTGGTCAATCAATGGTTGATGTTGCTAACAAGGTTGTATGCTTTGGGGTTGATGGTGCAATAATTTTTCAAGGTTTGAAGAAAAGTGTTACTATCCAGCTCATGAACAAACACAACCCTTTCTTTGTTGGCATCCATTGCATGGCACATCGGTGCAACTTAGCGATGCAAATTCTCTCATCCTTATCTTTGGTTGCAAAGATTAAAGTTTTGTTTTTTCATGTATTCGTACTATAGTTAGTCCCCTAAAAGGCACCTTGAGTGCACTAAATTGGTTGAAGTGATTGAATTTAACGGTTAAATTTTTTTGAAGAATATCAAAACGAGTTGAATTTCCATGTTGGCCCTTTTTAAATGAATGTTCAGATAGTATAAAACATTGGTGGTCAAGATGAGTGATGATGTTGCTAGTAATGTAGTTGCTAATACTAACTATGAATTCTTATGTGACGTGGAAACAATTATGGGATTAACATGTGTGTCGTTTATGTTGGAAACAGTGCAAAGCTTGAGCAAGCTTACTCAAAACAAAGACATTTTCGTATGTGATTTTGTTTTAGTTATGAAGTTGTGTCAATTTGATATTCAGACCATGTATGTGAATCTTGAAAAACAATATTCTTGAGATCAATTTTAGGCATTTGTGGATTTGGTGACATTCAAGAGTGATGCCCTATGCATTGAGTGGTGGACTAATCTAGAATCACATGTGGAATTTGCTAGTTTTTTCTTCATCCAATGCTTATACATGTAGAAAATTGACAAGACAACCAAGGAGGTGTCAATGGTAACTAGGGATGATTAAGTACATGTTTGCCAAAATGTCAAAGATGAATGTAATTTTGTTGCCAAAGGTTTAATTGCAGAATTAAATAGACAATTCTTGGCTCAAGATTTGATGAATGCATGTGGCATCATCTACCCTCAATACTAGTTACAACTAGAAGTTATTTCAATGTTTTGTAATCATTTGCAAATCCTGAAAACACACTATTGCCATGCCAAGATCACGCAACCAAATGGTGTTTGCCATTTCCTTTGCTAGATGCTATTTTATCAGAACAACAATCATCATTTTTTATTATTGCTATGCAATCCAATTGTAGTTTTGCCATGTTGCCCCTACGTGCTTATAACCCTACCACTTGTATGTGGAAGCAAGTGGCCAATAGTTACATTTTGAGGCTCAAAATGTTTAAATTTTTTAGATTAATTGAGCTTGTTATTATTATGGTTTTGGGGAATGTTGAAGATGAAAGAACATTCTCTACTCTCATTTTCATGAAATCAAAATTGATAAATCAATTAACCACCCATCTAGATCTTGTTGTGAAAATATATGCATAAGATTTCTTTACATTCCAAAATTTCCCATTCTACATAGTTATCACTAAATGGAATGATAGGAAATCCTGCTATGGGTTGGAACTATAAGTTATGTATGCGATATGGGACTCTTTGATTTGTCAATTTTGTTTTCCAAGATTTAAATGTGAAGTTAAACTACTTTTTTTTTCACTTGAATGAATGTAAGCTCATGTTGATGCATGGTTTTTATTTTGCGTTTGTTGAATCTCATGAACATTATCAACTTCTAGACTTGTATTTTTGAATGTTTTATTCACATTTAAGTTTTGGACTAAACTACTTGATAAAAAGTTAAAACCTAACTTGTTGCTTTAAAATGAAATATCAAGCTAGTTATTTGGAAATGTGTTTTTCAAGTTGTTATTTAAAAGTCCCATCCCTTTGCATAATGGATGGGCACCAAAGGTTCTTGGATTAAATATTCCAAAAATCAACCTTTATGCACAATATAAAAAGACATTGACAAAAAAAATTTCAAGCAAATTAATAATTAAGAATATTGTTTAGTGATGCAATGTGATAGTAGGTGGTCCATTAATTTTTCAAATTATTATTTTTTGAAAAAAAAATTACTTGGTCATGTATTGGAAAAAATCAATATTTAACCAACACTAGTTGTAACCTCCTTCAATTTAATATGTTCTCTAGATGTGATTATTAGCAATCTAGCTAAAAATTAACCCTTTACACATGTATGTCAAAGGATTGAAATCACATGTATATAAGGCCATGGCAACCCAAGAACATTCTTGTACTGAATTGTTATTCATGGAAAACAAAAAGGTGGACTTTGTAAATCCAAGGTTATTATATATAGAAGTGGAAGAACCCATTGTTCTTGGGGGTCAATCTTCATAAGGGCATAATACAAACTTTTGATGGTGTTCAACTATCTACCAAATTTGGATGTAGGATCATTTGCAGCTAGTAGTTGTGGTAGATCACCATCCAAGTAGCACATCCATAAACTCCTAAGAAGGAAAACAAGTTTCAAGCTTGTTATATAGTTGACCCACATCAACTACATGTGTTGTTTCACCTTATTCACAACAACTAAATTGATTTCACAAGTTATAATGACATTGGCCTTATGTGTTTCCATGCTTCTTATGTATTTGTTTAGACATTGACCATTGAATTCAAACCCTAAGTGATCAATCCTTGTGTTCAAATTAATGATCTATTAAGTCATGTACATATATCTTCTCATATGGTTGGTTTCCATTAGCCCATGGATTTTTAAAAACAAATTTGTATAATTACAGGGTCCACATAGAACTTGTGGAAATTGTTTTCACAATTAAACACACACAAAGACATGATGAAACTAGGTAAAATTCATCAAGTGAAGACTTAATCCACAATCATGTTCACCAAGAATGGATGATATTCATAATAAATTCAATTTACATGTGAATCAAATGAAACATGGTGATGTAGACCAAAAAAATGTCTTTCCATTTATATCATGTGTTATGCATATAAAAATAAATAAAATCATCAAATTGGTGGAAATATGATAAAAACCTTTCCATGTCACTTTATTGAACTTATTCCATTTTGAAAAACTAATAACAAATAAATATCAAAATACACAAATATTTTAAAATAACTTCAAAATGGTTAATAAATTTGTGTTTGTGACTATTTAAAAAAAAAACACTTAGTTGAACATGGTTAAAATATAAAGATCAGTGTATTTTTGAAAGCACCATTTTGAATACATAATTTACATTTTTTTTGTTAGCACATATTAACATATTTAAATACCAAAAGTTCACATTGGAAAAAATAGACTTCATAATTACTTGCATTTTAGAAGAATAAATAAAAATTAACTTAATAAAATTAATCAAAAATTAAAAATTAATGGGTCCAACCACACTATTAAGAGTCACAGGTGCCTATTTAGACCATTGTTTTATTCTTAAAATATTCTTAGAATTTTTTTAATACATCTTTCAAAAAAACATTAATAAAAAAAATTTAATAAAATTATGTTAAAGTGTATATTTTAAAAATTCATGAATATTTCATTAAAAAATCTTTTTAAATTGTGTTTTTAATGTCAAAACACTTTTTAAAAACTTTTATGCAATTTTTAAGAAGTGGTTACAAGATGTTAAAAATTATACATATCTTATACATATTTTTCATTCATTAAATTGATTCAAAATTTTTATGATATGTACATAATGTATCCACAATAAAATTATATTATAAAAAAATTAAAAATATTATTATTAATTTTTGCAATCCAAAATTCAAAAAATTAAGTAATGGTTACAACTGCTTTTGGTACATGTTAGTATGACTGTACCCTAATGCACAATAGTGAAAAGTTATATGGTCTTTGATCATTCAAATAAAAAAAATTCAATGTATAATAATTTTAAAAATGGGTTTTGTTGTCATTTTATATTTTCATGCATGGAACATTAAGAAGATAATTTATATGTTTACTTTTGTGCTTAACATTGAAATAAACAAGTATTTCCTTCATGCAACAAATGGGGCATAATATTTATGGAATGAGAATAAAACTCCATTTCACCCTCTTTAAAACAAATGTTAACTCCATTTACTTTTTAAAACACAAAATTATCAACAATGTTTTAAATTTATTTTTTCCATTAATCATTAAAAAATGGATCAAAACTCTTTTAAGGATATTTGAGTTAGAGTCATCAACACTTTTATTCATAGTCAACAAAAATTATAACACTAGTGTTTGACCATATTTCAATGGAACAAAACCCAAATTTTTAGTTGTGAACATTGGGCATTTTGTTGTGAATGTATCATGTTTAATAATCAAGTATTTACAAGCCTTCGACACTTGGTTATGGATATAATTAACCATTTCATAGTCAATTGGGTAACTTTAAGGTTTTTCAAAGCTTTATTCATTTTTAATTTTAAAAAAAAAATCACCTTATCAATCACCTTGAGGCAAAAATATAGTTAAAGGAATTGTAAAAGGTGTCAACTAAAAATATTGAAAACTCCAAACTATTGTAAATTTAATTATAATTTGCAATTTGAAAACCATGGTGATCATGACAAGTTGCACATTAAATGATTCATAAAATTTTTAGGAATTCAAATTCAAAATCCATTTGACATAATTGTCAGTTTTGGATTTTATAATTGATCTAATGATTTTTGAAATGAACAATAATTATGTCATGTAATTGTTTTTTGCAAAGGATTTTTTAATCTTTTTTTAAGTAATTTTTTTGGGTAAAAAAATCTAGATGATAAATACCTATTGACCACAATAAAAAATCACTAATAATTTTTAAATTATGAAATAAAAAAATTTCAAATTATGTTTCAAATATTAAAATTTCAAAAATCTTTCGCCACATAGAAATGAGGTATAATGGACATGATGTATAAAAAAAAATGAACCCTTATAACACAAGAAAATGGGCCTTCAAGTGGAGAACATGTTTTGATATCGTTCGAAATTGTGATTATTTTTCAAATGTAGAATTTACATATTTAAAAAATTTCATATCTAATAAAAAATGATTAATAAAAATGTGATATATTGGTGCACCTATAAGAATATATAATAAAAATTAGTTGTAAAATTTAAAAATTCCTTTGATGGAAAATATGTTTTTGGGCCCAAAAAAATGTAGTTTTAAAATAAAGTGGTGCAATTGATTCCTTTGTGCATTTGAACCCCATGCCATTTAACAAATAACATTATGCAAGTTTTTGAACCTTACTCACATTGATGTTTGAACAAACATTACACACCAAGTAGGATTTAATGGTATCATTATTAAAATATTTTGGATTTTAGTTCTGACTATGAACTACAAAATCTTAAGGCATGTTTCTTAATTCTTTGTGATTAAACAAAAAAAAGAAAAAGCTTCAAGATGGAGATTAGGATTAGATGACTTTTGAAATAATTTTTTTTAATGACATTAAATTACACAAAACAAAAAAAAAAACAATTAATGCAATTGGAGGTAATTTTAGTTCATGCATTAACCGTGGTCTGAAATGGATTCACAAGATTAACCATGGCATGGACTTGCAAGGACATATTACCCTCCTTATATTATATACCATTACTTGTCACATGGCACTAATATTGAATTGCCATTTTCAAAAGTCCCAAAGTTGTTTCCCAAAATTGAAGCTCCTTTGTTGTCCCACAACTTTGGGCCCATAACCTTTATTATTTTATCAAATTGACCATGTGAATAAAGTATTTTATAGCTTTTAATAAATGCTTTCACACACAATATCAAGCTTCCCAATTATACATAGTTTTGTTTCTTTAATGATTATCTAAATGATCAGGAAATTAGACCCTCCAATTTTTTATGGTAGGTTAAATGTAAAATGTGAAAAAAATAAAAAATAAAAATAGAGCCATTTGAAATTGGATAAAATATGATTGTGTTCAAACCTATTTTCACATATAGATTATAATTATACTATGCAAAATTTGAGAACACATTACTACAATTAAAATTCCCCCATGAATTTGAAAATTGAAACTCCAATTAAAGTCTTATTTTCATACAATTGAATCCTAATTTTGTTTGGTTGGAATTTTTAAAAGAAAAATATTTTTTCAAAATCTACTTAAATACAATTTAAAAATTTTGTTTTTTAGTGCTCTTATGATGTAGTAAAAGATTATTTTCACGTTAATTATTGAACGAATTAATAATTTTACTTTCAATATATATCAATGACTATTTGTGGTTACTTGATATTTTTTTGATAAGGAGCGGAAGTTGTTTCTTTTATCATGCTTCCATCCTAAATCTTGTCTCAAAGGTCTTGAGACCAATTTTGTTTTTGGTCGATTTTCCACATTGTGATGAAAGTCTTCTTTAATATTTTAGATTTTTTTCGAAAAAAATACAAAAGTTTTGCAAAAAAAACACCAAACTTTCAAAATCGTAAATTTGAAAAAAAGCAAAATATTGGCTAAGACACCACTCTCAAAGTGAGAATGCATTTTAGACTTATGAAAGTTCTTCCTTTGCACTCTCATCGACTTCTCATTCTATGTTTGAACTATGCCATGCCCCAATTTCATTCATTCCTAAGTAGTTTTCTTTAGTTTGGCTCAACCTTAATTGTGGCCTCAAAGGAAGGTTAGGGTCACAACACAAGCTCCCTCACTAAAAAGAGGAGGTCAATGCCCCCATTAACATTTAATATTTTTATAAAACATCATGCCCTAAATGATTGCCTTTCTAGTTTGGATCTCTTTCGATTCCTATGTCAAAAATGTTGTGGCCATATTTAAATTTCACAATTGGAAGTTGCCTTTTCATTAATTTAGGAATCCCCAACTTTCCAACATTCATTAGCAACTCGAATGAAGTCTCAAGAAAAATTCTCCCCTTGTGTTTTGCCAAAAGATTTGAACTAGCTCGACCCATGTGAAATCAATAGTGACAATGGGTTCTTTTGATGAACTTAATGAATTGTCTCATTGATGGGATGGCAAAGCTTTGTCATTGTTGCGCCTTCTTTGTGATAATTTATACTTCCGATTAGTCATGGGATGCCAATTTGTTTTAGCATTGGATCATTCAAGTGGATTTGTGATACTTGAAGTGAGGTAGATAGTGAAAGCAAAAATTTTGCCCCAAAAGATGTTGTTTTCCACAATTGGCAAAACTATGATGGGAAACAAAGCTTTTAAAACATATTTATGTAAAATAATACTTAAATTTAGCCAAACTTAAATTTTTTTTGGAAGAAAATAAAATTTCAAAACAAATTTTTTAACCAAAGTTTTTTTTTTTCTTTAAAAAAGGTTTCACATAAATTTAATTTTCTTTTCTAAACCAAGATGGAAATTGCAAATATCTCATTGATGTAAAAACTTTGTTTTAACTTTGTATATGTTTTGTTGGAATTCATAAATGTTGAGAAAGACAAATGCTTTCAATCAATGAATTTTTTGGGCAAATTTTTGTCAAAAGATTAGTTAATTTTTTTTGGTTTGGCCTATACATTGAGGGATTTTTCATAAAAATGTTGGCCCCAAACTTTGAAGTTCGAGCAAGTAGCCAAAATTATAGAATGATGCTTAATTTTTTCAATTTTCATATTTAGTTCTTAGGGCAATCTTGACTAAATTTTCATATATGGATGGTTACCACTTCCACTACATCACATATCTTTAGGGAAAAAAAAAAAACCACTACTTTTAATGTGAGTGTTTAGCTTAATGTCTCTTGCTATAAATAACAAAGGTCTCAAATTATTAGCTTTGATTTTTTTTTTTTGCAAATACTTCTTTTGCTCTTAATTAATAACCATTTTTTTGTAATTTTTTTTGGGGTAGGCCTAATGTGGATAATATATATTCTTAAGATTTTTTTTGGATGGGCTTAAGTTTAATTTGTACATCCAAAAAACATATACATATGTGCATTACATACATGTATATGAAAAACTCTAGCCTTGATAAGAATGACCTTGAGATGTGTGTAACCTTTGTACAAGATAATAATAGTGTTCCAAATACTCATATAAATATTTTTTTGTTGTTTGTTGTGGTGGAATCTTCAACTTTAATTCTTTCTTTATTTCACTCACTCAATTTCTTTGGCCTTTTAAAATTCCAAAAGAAACTTGTCAAGATTAATATCTTCTATTTACATTAAGTTGTTGATTATGTTGAAATCAAGGTGGAATGAATAATATGATTTTGAATGCCTTAAAAATAAATAAATTAAAAAAAAAATTATTTGTTTGGGTTAAAAAATTTCATAGGCAATATATATATATATATATATATATATATATATATGTGTGTGTGACATGCATTATTGTCAACATGAATGTGTGAACACACCAAATCACCATTTCAACACCAAAGTTAATAATCCCCATGAAGCTGAAAAAAACTATTGAGACGGGGCCAACCTCCAAATGCTTAAATACCATCACAAATATGCATAAGAAACACCTAATTAAAGTTGCAACACTACCCTAATTAAACACACACCATCTCCCAATGTACACAAAACTTGAAACACTTGAAGCAAAACAAAAGAAAATTAATTAGTTTTTAATTGACTCCAAATATTGCAAAAAATAAATTTCCCCCCATTTTTTCCAAGTCTTTCTCAAGTCATGTTTGCTAATTGAAAAATCTCAAACTTTGAAGTGTGTCACAAGATGTTGAGTGAAGTGTGAGTTGCACTACTAAGACAAAGTTGTTTGACAAAAGGAGTAAAAAGTCGATGCATGGAGATTCCCACACACAAACCATACCATGTTATATATATACCTTATAATAAGATGAGTCAAGAGTTTGTGAAATATTACTACAACAATAATACCATTAATAATACCTTGGTAGCTTCAACATATGTTTTGTCAAATTAGTTAATTAATTTTAGAAATTTTCATTTTGAAAAAATAAAAGACATTCTCAAAGATTCAATATTTCCTTTCACAATTTTTATTTTTTGGTTATTTGAAAATTTTAAAAATCCCAAAAAAATTCAACATTTGTGGAAATAATATAATTAGTGTGGGAAGCTACAAAGGTAGTAAGTAGTAGTACCTAGTAGTAGTAGTAGTAGTAGGGTTTAGGGTTTAAACCCTAAACCCTAAACCCATACCCACTCTTGATTAGACAAAACAAAAGGGGGGTTGCTTGTGGTTTAGGGTTTAGGGTTTGTGTAAGAGGGACTTCATGTAAGGGGGGGGGGGAAGTTTGACATCCACACTCATTGAGCAATAATAGGCTAAAACCAAACCCACCATTATTCATTCCTTTGCTTGCTTGATTCCTTGTGCTTCTAAAAGGGGTTGGAACTTGGAGCTTTGACATCTTGTTGAACACCCCTTTGTTGTTGTTGTTAGATTTGAACTCAAGAGAGCTTGATTTTTAAGTCTAAGGAATAACTATTTTATGTAAATTTAATATTATAATTTTATAATATTTAAAAATAAATAATAATTTAGAAACCCCAAAAAAAATTCATCTAAATTTATTTTGGGTGGGGGGTTTTTTTTTTAACCATAGTTTTTTTTAACCATTTGTGTAGGCTAGTAGTAGCAATGTGGGTTGGTGGTGTCACCCAAAGGCAATATGTGTGTCTCCTCTACCTAACCCAAAAAGATTCCAACCCTGGTAAGGGACTTGTAACCACGGTTATTATTTTAGGGCCCAAAAATAGAAAATGGGAAAAATGACCCGATATTGTACCGGGCGGAGAGAGAAAACCCCTGGAAACAGCGGGTTTCGTCTCTCTCTCTCTCTCTCTCGTCTCCTTCCCTTCCTCCCTCCATCCCTCGCACGCGCGCATCGAGCTCGCGAGTGGTGGCGCGCTTGAATCTCCGATTGCACGCCAGCGAGTAGGATCCGATGTAGAGGCCTTTCAAAAAAAGAGGATTTCATAGTTTTAGTCAAGCTCTGGCAGGATCGTGCGCTGTGATTCGTTGTCAAACTACAATTTTAGGCAGCAGCAGCAGCAGCATCAGCAGCTGGAAAATCCTCTTGGGTGAAATTGTCTTTGGAAAAACACAAGCTGTGTGTTTTTTTCAGCACCAAACTTGTGCATTTCCCGATTCAGTTCATCTGCTGAATCTATGTCTCGTCGTGGGTGGGCGGGTGGCTTTTTTTTTTTCTTTGTTTTTATTCGGGGGTCCTAGGATCCCTCTTCAACTGAGCTGGACTTCTCTTTTGATTTGTTCTGCTGATTTGGGTGTCACCACAGACATTTACTTTACTCTGCAACTTTTCCTTTCGTTCTTGAGCCAGAAAAAAACACCCATCTTCTACTGATGGGTTTTGGTTCTAGAAGCCCTTTATTCGGTAATTTCTCTACACTTTGCTCCTTTACTCCTGTCATGGGTTTTCTTCTAGTTTTGAACCTTGGTGATGATATCCTTCTTAAACATGTGTTTTGCTTTGAAAGATTCAAGAATGTGAGATTGCTAATAAACAAGGAAAAAACAAAAAAAAGAAAAAAAAAAAAACTTTACTGTCACTCAATTTCCCAAATCATCATCTCCATTTGCAACTCACAACCAACTTTTCTCTTCTTTCTGCCGGTGCTATACATTCATTGCACACTGATCTTCTTTGACCTAAAAAAACTCCAGGTTTGAAGTTGTGGGTTCAGTAGTATTTGTTTGGTTTGTTGTGAGGCTGATCAAATCAATTCTGAAATTTTTTTTTTGGGGGGTTGTTGGGCTTCTTCTTGCTTGATTGCTTGCTTGCTAGTTCTCTCTCAAAATTCTGCAACTCCAAAACTTGTTTTTCTTCCCAACATGTAGAGTTCCGATCAGCTCAGGAATTGTAAAACACTTAGTCTTTAGAAATTCTCTTTGAGAGCTTTGCATTCCATCTGTGGCAGAATTCTCCGTTCCCACAAGTTCAGGTATGAGTATCTTGCCAAGACTTTTGTTTTGGGTTCATCAATGCACATTTGAGATTAGGGTTTTTGCAGATGTGTACAGGAGAATTTAGGGTAGATGGACAAATCTTTTGCTCATTTCTTCATGGAGCATGTGTGAGTCTTGTTGTTGGTTTCTGTAGTGTAATTGCTTCAAATTTTGAGCTCCATTTTTCTCCAAAGCAGGTCAATTTGAAGCTCAATTCATTTTGTGGGGGGAAAAAAGAAGCTCAAATTTTGAGCCCCATTCATTTGTGATGCAGAAATCAGAGAACCCAAGAAGAAATTTTTAAAAGATTTCTAGCTCCTTGTGGTTTTGATCCTTTTTCATCTTTCTTCCAATTTGTGCAGGTGACCAGGTTCTTCTTCAGTGTTTGCTGTTGTTGACAGATTGTCATTTTTGGTTTCCAATGGTGACAAATTGGAAAGATCTTTGTTGGTGGAGTGGGGTGTAGGGTTTAATGACACTGAGTCAAGTCATGGTGGATTGCTGCTGAAGACTGTTGCTGCTGCTGCTGACGGGAGCAGCAGCTCACAAGGCCACACTGTTCCTTTACTACAAGAGGTTAGCTCTTATCATTGAAACTGAGAAAAAAAAAATGGTCCCTCACTTGTATTATGCAAGCTTTGTATCTATCATCATCCGTGCCAAAAACAATGTGGTTTCAACAGTTAAAATTAGGGTACATTTGAAGATGGCAGCTTCAATTCTGCAAGTATAAAAAGAAATGGTGTGTGAACTTTTTAGGTCAGAACACACTGCTGCTGCTGTGTTCAAATCTGTGGACATTTGTTTTTGCCTCCTGCACAGAGGTGGTTGTTTGATATGTGGTATTACCTGCTGTGTGTGCTAATTGTTTCTATTTTTGTTGTTACTGAATAAAGTTTTTTGCATTTTGAGATGTGGTGATCTGGTATACTGATTCAAAGAAAATGTTTTCATCGGGGTTGTGAGGAAGATGGCAGATATGGACACTGAAATTGATGTTCCATTGCTCCTAGACCAAGTTGAGGATAACCGCAGTGAACAGACTCTGGAATCACCGACAGAAGATGAACTAGGTGTTGAGAGTCTTGACTATGACCCAATACACAGCTTTGTGTCTTCACAACAGAAAAGGGCTCAACAACGAAGGCATTTTTACGGGTATAAAACAAACACATTTCTTTTCCAACTACACCCAAACACACACACAATCATTTATTTATTTGGAGAATTTGATAAATTTGTGTTTTGCAAATTGAGAATCTCTAAAAACTCTTTCATGTCAATCCAAGGCAATGATCTGAAATTTCAGAGTCGATGATTGTGCAAAAACTGAGAAATTTTTTTGAGGTTAAGATTTTTCCAATGATCCTTTTTGTCGGTGCTTGTTATGCTTTGGATTTTCATCTGTTGAGAAAATTTGAATTTTGGGTCGGCAGGTACACAGGCCTTACACTTGCTAAATGGAGCATCACTATTATGATTGGCATCCTTGTTGGTGATTGCCTCTCTCTCTCTCTCTCTCTCTCTCTCTCTCTCTCACCCTTTGATAAAAAAAACTACCTGAGAGCTGTCTTTCCCTACTACTAGCCACTGACCCACCCATTGATCCACACAATCACCTACCCATGTAGATCAACCAGATTGTCCTTTTAGACTTGATCATTCATATGATCTCCGTGTGAACATTTTGCAGGAATTGTTGCTTATGTTATTGAATCATCACAAGAAGTTATCATCAGTACAAAGGTAAATCAACTCTTCATCACCACAATTTTTGGTGAATGTTAAACTATTTATCACAAGCGTCTTTTTTTTTTTTTGCTGTCATTTGTTTTCTTCATTTCTCTTCACAGTTGGAAAAAAAAGGGTTGGTGCTGATAGAGAGCATAATGAGAGATGCTTAAAAAAAAGTATAGTGTAGTGACCTTTTTGTTTGAAAAATCTTGTGTTCAATTGTCAAAATCTTCAATTATGATGCAGAAACAATGGACAGAGGAGGCAATCAATCAAGGGCTACATTTACCTCTTGTTTTTTTCATATATGCATCTTTTGGGATTTCTCTTGTTTTGTTCTCAAGCTGTTTAGTGCTATTTTGGGCTCCAGCTGCTGCGGGTGGAGGGGTAAATTATGTCTTCCACTTTTGAACTTGTAACCAATTGCTGCAAACATTCTTTCTTTCTCTTGTTTTGGAACAAGTTTTTTCCACTGGACTTTCACATTATGTGTACATAATGCCAATTTGTTGGAAGCAGATTTTAATAATGCAAATTTCCAGACAAAAGTTACAAGGAGCTAGAATTCTAAATTGGTTTTAAAATCGTTGATGATTCCACTGAAATGGGGTTTAAATGAAAGCTTTTGAAGTGGAATTGTCATGTAAACCCCAAATGGTTTGTGGTTCATTTTGTAATGCGAAAATTGATTCAAATTTTGGAGTTTTTGGGTGCATGCAGGTCACTCTTGTGATGGCTTATCTGAATGGGAATGATATTCCAGATTTCTTCCAGTTACGCACTCTCATCACAAAGGCAGGATTTTTCTACCCTCATTATACCAATCACCCCTGTATACCAATTTACTGTCAATGTTGAATGCTGTGTTTTGGGTCTATAGATATTTCAGAAAGAAAGTGTTGTCATTTGTGAACTCCACTGTATTGGGTATGTGCTACATGTATCTGGATATGATTCCCCACATTTTACTCCTCTTTTTTCAGTCATTTTTGGGAGTTGGGTGTAGGGTTTAGGGCTTTTCAGAAGTTGGGTTCAGGGTTGAAGGTTTTTTGGGAAGTTGGGTTTTGGGTTGAGGGTTTTCTGGAAGTTGGGTTTTGGGTTTAGGGTTTCTCAGAAGTTGGATTTTGGGTTGAGGGTTTTTTGGAAGTTGGGTTTTGGGTTGAGGGTTTTTCTGCATCCATAAACTGATGGCATGGGATGTGTCAATAATGCTGATGTCATGCATTTCTGATTTTGCAGTGTTTGGGAACAATTTGCACCATCTCTTCTGGCCTACCGGTAAAGGATTGGATCATGGAATTAAGATTCATTTTTTTTTTTTCTAAATCCAATTCTCATAAATGATACTGAATTTCTAATCAATGGGGTTTCGGAAAATGGAAAGAATTCATTTGTCCATGTGAAGTCTCTCATGTCTCTATAGTGTTTATTTGAAGTGTAAATAAAGTCTGTGTTTCTATGGGGGGGGGGTGTCGGTGTAGATTGGTCAAGAAGGGCCTATGGTGCATATAGGCGCAGCAATAGCATCATCACTCACATGGATGCATGGTCGATTTCCAACAAAGAAAAGACAAGGATCTTCTTCTTCACACTCATCTCGACTTTGTTGTGACCGTATCAACCAGCTTTCAAATAAAGCCTTCCCCTTTGCAAGTCTGCAAAAACCTTAAGAGCACCTATTTTCATCTGCCTGACACCATTAAAAAAACAATTCTCGTTCTTTCCTCTTCTAAAAAAGTTTACTTGTCATGTGGAATCAAAAAATGCAAACGAACTTAATAATGCTGCAGAAAAGAATTGTGTACATATGTACCAAAATTTCTTAACTTGGGTCTTCAGGTTTGCTCCAATGTTGGGCGGGTATTTGATTTTGTTACTAACCGTTGGTTCCAATTCTTGAACTATTTCAGAATCAGAGAACTACTGGTTCTGGTTTTTTGAAACCTCAAAGAACTGGTGGGTCTTGGTAAAGAACCAATGGTTTTATGGGTGGTTATTAGATTTTTTTCAAATCTGTTGAGAGCCACAGTTATATATCAGATCGAGTTCCTTGATTTTCTGAGAACCGTAGTTATGAACCCTAAGAACTGTCAGATAACCACTGGGGGTCTGTATGGGTTTCTGATAACCATCCAACACTGACTTGCACCGCATTTTGAAACCCAGAAGCAGTAAAATAATTGGCTTTCATGTTCAATTGCAGGACTTCCATAATGACAAGGACCGTCGGGAGTTCATTTCAGCTGGAACTGCAGCAGGGTAAATCTTTTTCCAGAGCTAGAGGATTAGGGTTTAGGGTTTAGGAACTCTAAACAAGTTTTACATTGCATTTTCAAAACACAAATGAGAGTATATATATATATATATATATAGGTTAGAGATGGGTCTGAAATTTTGGTTTTGTTGCAGCCTTGCAGCAGCATTTGGTGCACCAATAGGTGGAGTGCTTTTCTCACTAGAGGAGGCATCAAGCTTTTGGTCCAGGAAGGTGAGCGTTTGTCCACAAACCCATCTTTGCAAAGAGTATGAACTTCCATTACAAGAAGCTTAGAATGTCTGCTTGTGTGGATTATGTATAATAATAATCCACCACACATTTCTGCAAGGTGAGAAGGAAAAAAACCCAACGCCAAAAAAACAAAATCAAAACTCAAAAGTCTCAAAAGGTTTTCATTTGTTTCAATGTCAAAGATGTTGCTGAGGGTTTAGGACTTAGGGTTTTTAGGGTTTTTCTAGAGAGATGGGCTAATAATCTGTGGAAATTTGTGCAGGTAATGTGGCGCTCATTGTTATGCACATCATGTGCAACTATGGTGCTCTCATGGCTTAACAAACGGTGGGTTAACAACAACACAATTGCACCCCAGTGGATATGTATAGGGTTTAGGGTCAGAGGGGAAAAACAATTATGCAATTCAAAACGAGCACCAAAACGGAAAGTTTTAACAAGGATGAGAAAAAGAAGTCTAGGTTTACAACTATCATAAAATGTCTAGAAGCAATAATTATGTTGTATAGACAATGAAAGTGCAAAGGAGACACAGAGATTGATTGATAGAATCTGGATAGTTTTTCACATCATTATGTGGTTTTTATGTGATTTTCAGACTACAATTTTTTGCTGTTGCAGAAGTTTTGTGTCTGATCCTCTCGGTTAATTTTTGTGGGTTGTGCAGTGACTTTTCTTTGTCATTGCCAGGCAGCCTTTCATTTCATGGTCTCCGGGTAACCATCATTTTTTGAGTAGAGTCATCATCATTCTTTGTGGTACATTGGGGTTAAGGGTTTAGGGGTTAGGTTTAATTATTGAGTTAATGCAACTAGTAGATCTCTCACTAGAGTTTAAATCGTAAGAGATGGATAAAGATGAGACTCTGGTGTAGAGGGTCAATGGGTTCAGATCATTTTGCACAACAGGGATGTTGGATCAATTTCAAAAGGTTGAACTATATAATTATGGGTGACTTTGGGTGCAGCCAGAGTTTTCATTGCATGATTTGCCATTATTTGTGGTAACAAGTGGAGCAGCAGGGCTACTGGGTGCATGTCTCAACACTGCACACGGTTGGCTTTCTCAGTTGCGGCCTTCATCCCGACACAGGCTCTTAAGGTTCTTTTGTTTGGTCTTACTAATTAACCTCATATGTCGTGATCCATGTTGGTTTTTAGGAGCATGCAATGAAAAAATATTTGTATTTTTCATGTGTTTTCATGGGTACTTGCATTTTTCCTTGTCTTTACCAAAAAAATTCTCGAGCTGTGGCTTATCAAAAGTGGAACTGAAATGGAACAAATCGGTTTGCAGGATAATTGAGGCATGCTCAATAACTTTCATTGCCGTGGGTGCGATTTTTTCTCTGCCGCATTTTTTTGGGCATTGTCTTGAAATTCAGAAAGAGTGAGTTCTTTCATCTAACCCTAAACCCTAAACACTTGTGCCCAATTTGGTGGTTTGGGTCTTATTCCTCATTTGTGCTAACTTATCTTCTGGTTTCAGACTTTCAATTTTGATTGTTAATTTTGTCAAATGTCACACATCTTGCAGACAAAAGGAGGGTGAGTATTGGTTCAGATATACATGTCCTGGTGCCGACTCTATTACAGGTGTTGGCTACTATAATGACCTTGCCACTCTATTTTTCTCAGTACCTCATCAGGTGATAATAAAGCCCTACTACCCTTTCTTTTAAAATTATTGAATTGTTTTTGTTTTAAAGCCTTGTTGTTGCCACAAATCTTCAAAAACTCACATTGCTGAATTGTGCAGCTTTCAAAATTAGGGTTTAGGGTTTAGAGTTCAATTAAACTTGTTTCAAGGAAGTTTTATCCCTCTTTTTTTCACTTCATTTGGAAGATCTTGTGAAGTACAAAAAAAAGAGCAGATTTCAATTTAATGGAATTTTTTTGGAATTTTGTAAATTTCTCATATCCAGCAATACGATTAAGGTTGATGCTAAAAGAAGTGTTCTTTTGCTGGGTTTTTTTCTTTCTTCCTTTTGGGTTTTTGGGTTCGTCCCTGTGTACACAGTCCATTCAGCGATTGTTGGCGTTGGGAAGTACAGTGGATTCCTACTTTACAGTGCAAAGTTTGTGCATTCATTGGATGTCATTTCTAGGGCTTTTTATCTTGGCATATGGTATAGCCACTCCTGGTGGCATATTCATGCCATCCATCATGGTGCGTGCACACACTGTAGAAAAAAGCATCTCATTTCTTGATGCATTTTTTCAATATTGTTCAACCATACATGATAACAACAATCTAGACTTGGATTTTAGGGGGAAAGTGGCAGGGAATCCACCATTTTAGATAAGACATTGGTTACAGCATCAGCCCCTGAATTATTATCATGTTTTTTTACTTATGGGACTTCTGAGAGGGAGAGATTTATGGTGGCAATGGTGGGTGGCAGGTAGGCGCATCCTTTGGAGCATTCTTGGGACGTATTTTCCAGATTTGGTTGCCTTCGTAAGCTCTTCGAAAATCTGCACCTCAATCCTATTGATTGAATTAAAACCTTAATTTTAAAAAAAAAGTCCACAAATAGTGCCAATTATTAGTAGCAAGGCATGGTAATCCCCTGTTGGCTACCTTCTTGAAAATAAAGGCGCATACTGGCTAGAGTTATGTATATAGCTGTGATTCCTTTGATAATAGTGTGGTGGGGAAGATGGCAGAGCAAATGTGCAGCCAGGATTACATGCACTAGTAGGCGCAACTGCTATGCTAGGTGGTGTGTTTCGCTCATCCATTTCTTTGGTACTTCAGAAACCCTTTTTTGTATCTGAGGGGAGAGATTGAAACATGACAAAAGAACAAAAACTAAAAAAAATTCTAGAGCTTTAGGGTTTAGGGTTATGGTCAGAAAATTTCTCTTTCATGTTTATTCTGACCTCTCTATAGCTTACAAGAAATAACCCATATTGTACATTGTATGATAATCAACTTGTACAGCTGTTATTAAAATCTAGAGCTTCAGGGTTTATGGTTTAAGCTTATGGTTGTAAAATTTCTTTACTCGTATTGTGACTTTACAAGGAAAAACCCAATTTATTTATTTATTTATTTTTTGGATATGTATATAAGTGAGTTGAGAAATGTTTAATTTTATATTTCGTCTTTCTCTACAGGTTGTGATAATGGTGGAGGGCACCGGGGGAATTGATTTCATACTGCCAGTTATATTGGCAATAGTTATATCCAATTGGGTAGCACATCACATTCATCATGCGGGTGCATACGAAGCTGATTTAGAACGCTTGGGTATGGTGTTTTTATATTGCTTTCAATTTGTTTGCAATTGACACCTGTAAAGTGTTGTGTACACCTTATTATCAATTGTTTCATCTTCTCTTTTTTGTAGCAATTTTTGGTTGTTGTTGATGCTGATTTTTGATGTGGTTTTGATCAGGTGAGGTTTGTTTCTTACCAAGTGAACCACCACATAAGCTTATTGCAATTACAGCAGTTGATATCATGGCCCCAGATGTAATTTGTTTCAATGAGGTAGCATTTTCTTACCTTGACATTTTCTTAACATATTCACTATGCTTGTGAGTCTTTCCCTTGCACACAACTTTTACAGCAGTTTTGAGAATTGATTTATGTGAAAAATCATCCTAATAATCTTTGTTATGAAAGTCTGATTTTGATGTCCCAAATTTCTCATGCAGATTGTGTCAGTTGCTGAGGTTGTTAAAGTCCTGCGTGAAACTCAGCACAATGGATTTCCTGTAATTCGCCATGTGGAGTCAGATGGTTGTGGACAATTAGTTGGATTGATATTACGCCATCAGATTTTGCTTCTTTTAGAGCAACGCGCTTTGATGGAGGTTGATTCCCAATTGCTAAATCGACACCTTGCACCACGCATTTCCTCACGTCAACGAGTTACAAAGGAGCAGCAATTTTATGAGCATGCAATGCGGGTTTATCACCATAGTCATTACCCACATAGACGATATTTGTCATCCCGACCTGAAGCACTCAATGAACTAGATCTTGATGAAATCTTGCAGGTAAATGACCTAGAGAGGACTCTTTTTTTCTTAATTTAATAAATTTTTCATTTTTATTTCTGATTTTCTGGTTTTTGCTGAATTTTTGAAACATAATCATTGTAATTAGGATCTTCTGATCATTGGAAAGAAAACAATCTGTTTTATTATGAGAAAGCAGATTTGAAGAACCACAACAACACACAATCTTTGAGTGGGTTTTTTCCAGGAGGCGGCACCAAGTGGTGCAAATGGTACAGGAGCAAATGAGAATAACGATCAACATACAGAAGAAGCTAATAATCCAGCCAAGTCAAATTCTGCACGGAAAACAGTACTGGCTTTAGATCTCCGACCTTATATGAATCGGGCTCCTCTCACGGTTTGTACTACTGCCATTCTCTTCAGACTACAAACTTCTAGTTTTCACAACTTTCTTCCTTCTCCAATTCCCGTAGCAATGTCACAATTTTCTTCCTTCATCCAATTCTTCATTCCAATCCTACCATTTTCCTCCATCTAATCCATGAATTTCCCCTCCATCTAGATCCATATCCTTATTTCCTTCATTGAATCCATTATGTTTCCTTCATGTAGTCCATGTTTTTCATTCATATATTTCCTTTTCATCTAATCCATCTGGTTTCCTCCTCTTACAATGTTGGGTTTTAGGTTCGAGGGGAGTGTTCAGCACAACGTGTTTTCATCATTTTTCGTACTTTGGGACTGCGGCATTTATGCGTTACTGACTCCAGTAACAGGTTTGCCTCTGATCGTTTCCTGTGGAAATTCAGCCATGACATAACTAGTCAGTGGTTTGCATTTATCTCTTTTCTAGGTACTACGTTTAGATACTCTTCCGTGGACAATTTTGTCTCTTCAAGAAGCTCTTACACAAAATTTGTTCTTGAGCAAGAAGTGATGGCTATGGAATTTAGTGAAATATAATGGAAAGAAAAATTTCTAAAATTATCGAAAACTTTCAATGCTTTTATGAAGATACTTTCAAGTGTTTGTTTGCTCTTAAGGGTCTAACTGTCAAGTTTGGGTGGTCTGTTTTGTTCACAACTTCTGCAGAGTAATAGGCATGATAACACGAAAAGATATTGGAAAGGCCCAACAGCAAGTGGAACAATCTGAGGGTAAATTTGTGCTGGAAAGACAGGAATCAGATGGCAGTGCATTCTTCGGTGATAGAACCAACCGAGATGTACTCTTCTCATTGCCGTGAATGTCATTGGTGGCACTGGAATCAGTGTTTCAGGTGACTTCAGTTTTGCTCCTCCCAAGATAATCACATTTGAATTATCACATAGAGTTAATTTGTTTCTTGTTTCACTCATCCTCATAGACGGGGATTGGGTTTCATTGAAATGTTGTAGAACACTCTTGTCTTTGGTCAACATGGAAGTTTTAGAACCAATACTTGTGTAAGAAGCTTTTGTAAGATACATGTTTATAAATTGATTACAAGATGTTTGCAAGTATGATAGTAGCATTTTTTACAAAAACATTGATATTATCACATTGCCAAACATACACCCACGTGAATGTAGACTCAAAAACTTAGTAAATAAGTTTTGAAAAAAAAATAAATCTGTTATTATTCTTTTGTGAAAGATGTTTTGAAAAGTTTTATGTTGGTTTTGTCTTGTGAAATATGTTTGGCAAATGTGATAATATCACTGCATCATACGTCTTATATTAGTTTCTTGTGTTGTTGTCATAGGTTTTACTAAGATTGTCTTCCTGCCTGTTCAATTTGCTGACAGTTGAGGAAGACATTCATCTCTTGGAAATGATTGGAATTGCTCCAACAATAATCACAACACACAAGAATATATCCCCAAATGAGCAACATTGGGTTTTTCTTCAATCAGAAGACTACTCAAACAATTTCTCGTGTGTGTGTCAAATCTGTGCTTATCTGAACAGAGATTAGTGCTGATCCAAAAAATGACTTCCGAGAGAGGTTGTTTTGTAGATTAGCATTGATCTCTTCGAGGGTCTTCTTACATTTTCTCTCTCATTACACTTTTTCTTTCACATAAGCAATAAATAAGATAAGCGGTTAAATGAAGGATGATCTCCTTTCATTGGTTCCTTCCAAATTCATGTTGATCATAATAAGCAATGATTTCAAAGACAGAATACGAAAAAGGTTTGACTCCCACTAATGCCACCCTGCTTCGGGGATTTTAAGCTGACCACATTTTTCAAGATCAGGTCTGCAATTGACATCAGACACGCTGAATCAGAAATGCTGTATGCTCAGAAAGCAACCAACACATGAACATTCAGAGCTTATAGGGTCTAGTATGTGGAGTGTTCAATCACAAATTCATTCAAGCTGGGAAAATGCTGCAGCAGCATGCTCTGCTGAGAAATGAATCTGAATTCAATAGTTGAATGAGTATAGTTTGCACAACCAAGCAGCTAGCTGCTGCTGCAAGATCAATATCTAAATCAGTAGTATATGTTGCAAGGAACAGTAGAGGAGTTGCGGTATAGTACCAATTCCCATTCCTATTGCAGTTGCAAGCAGCTCTTCAACACAAGAATCCAACTACAACGAACTACAATGTCAAGAAGGAAAGTTCATGCACCATCCTGATAAGTAACCTAAGAGACAGAGAGACAGAGACAGAGAGAAAGCTAATAGGGTAGAGGGTTCGGCCGGCTTTCGCAACAGCTCAGAACACAATCTAGAATAATGCATCGGAGGACGAGGACTAGAGCTCTAAAGGTCACCAAGCGCAGCAATCTACAAGCCATGGCGGCTCTTGTTGAAGGGGGGGGGGAAAATGGCCTATGAAGATCTGAGCGCCGGAGTTGGCCGTATGAGGTCCTCATGCGTTTAGGGTTTGAATATTTCGTCTTTGGTATAGGCAGTTGCAGCTGCAGCACTGGAAGAAACAACAGTCTTCTCAAGAGGACCTGCACGTCTACCTGCAGCGACCCAAAAATGTGAAGTAGTGTGGTAAGTAGCTGCAGCGGCTGGTGCAGCTCCGGGAGAAGAACTTGGAACTACAGCAGGAGTTGGTCCGGAAGAACTAGGGGCAGGAGCTGGGGTGGGTGCATCTCCGGAAGAGCTAGGAGCTGGAGCTGGAGCAGTAGCTGGGGTTGGGGCACCACCACCTCCGGAAGAGGCTCCTCCTGCAGCGAGGCGAGCAAATACGCCGACCAAGGGAGCAGTGTTGTAGGTAGCGGGTTCCGTCATAGCATAGTTGCCTCTTGAATCCTGGAAAGTGTCGTTCTGGTCTGGACCTCCGACCAAAGCACCGTTGTGAACATTGGGATTAGGGTTTGTACTGTAGTAGTATGTGCTGAAACCGTCGTTGCAGCTCACCAGCTGCGGATCTTGCTTGATGGAGATGATGGAAGAACCTCGATGATGGACCTGTTGCGGGAAGCTGCTCCCAAATCCAACCAGGTAACTGATACCTTTGGGATTGTTCCCCAGCATGTAATCAACCTGCAAGCAGCAGCAGCAGCAACAGAAGAAGAAGAAGAAAGCTCAGATCATGTGTCATGACCATGTTGTGTTCAAAGGCTCATCCGAAGTCTGAGAGTCTAGAAACATGGAAAGTTTTATAACTGAAACAAGTGAAGAAGAAGAAGAAGAATCTCTGAGCAGCACCTCACGAACATGCACAGACAACCACACTGTACCTGAGTGGTGGCAGCGGCCAACAATTCGGAGTTCTGCACAGAAGATGTGCACTGGGAGAGTGTCTTCCCAGCATTTGTGTAGTAGTCATATGCAACAGTCAAGACGAAGGTGGTGGTGGCGACATATTGCATGTTATTCCAGGGTTGCAACCAGAACATTCCTCCTGCAGGCACAACAATATCATAAGCTCGCTCACAGTTACAGCAACGATCAGTACTACGATGTTGAAGAAGAAGAAGAACAAGATTGATGATGATCAAGGACGATATATTCTGAAGTACCCATCATCAGCTGTAACGATTCACGAATACCCACCAGGACTAACTGTGATCTGTGCGCCACTGTTCTTCTGTAGAGCAGCACACAGGAAGTACTCGGCCTTGGCTTGGTACGCTTGCAGAGTTGAAACATCTGCCGTGGCTTTTCCATCTAGGAGCAACTGCAAAGACCCATCGCAGAATTTTCAGATTGTAAGCTCAGCAACTTGGGGTGCAAGAATCTTGTAAGGAATAGTAGTACTGGCAGTACTGCTCACCAACCATCGATAGATCCTGCATCCTCTGCAAGTGCTTGTCCTTACCTTGGTTGCTTTGAGTTGAACTCCGGCGTACTTGTTGTCCCAGCTGAACTGATCCATTGCGTTTCCGGTTCCTCCCAGCGAGTCTGCATTGCTGATCACATAATCCAGATACGTTTGATCCGCGGTTGCATCATACAGCCAGATCGCTGCCCACAGCAACTCGTCCTGCCAAGAAGAAGAACATTACACTAGAGAATCTCAAGGAATTCAGTTCAAGCTCTTGTGCATGCAGCGAAATGTATTGTTGATCTCTGATGAAGCTCAAGAACGGAACTACTACTTACATCGTATCCACTCCAGGACTGGTAGAAGTTCTGGACTACAGTGATGCTGTCAGAGTATTTTCCTCGACAAGTATCCGCGAAGGTGAAAAGCTGCACACACGATGTCGAGTATTTGTCAGAGATCGTGCATGATCTACAACCATCATCACGTCCCCATGCACATTAAACCTTTCTAGTTCAAAGCTCAAGGGGGGGCAAAAAAAAATCTCAACTGCAAAGACTTTCTGCAAGAGTTTCTGTGTTTTGCACAAAAATGAAACAAGCTCCAGGAACTTGGATGATCTCGGGCTGCATGAAGAAGATTCAGCTTAATACAGTAGAGAAGCAAGCAAGCAGTAGCAGAAATTGGGTTTGCATGATTTTCTGTTTTGATGGAGCTCTGGTATTCGTACCTCACGGGCGTGGCTCAAAAGAGTAGCGGAGTAGGAGGCATCCACATCTTTGAAGACGATGGACGCGGCTGCCATGGCTGCAGCTGTCTCGGCAGCAAGATCTGAACCTGGGCTGCTTGCGTTGATCTGGTACGCAGTCCGGGGCGTTGTCATGTCTTCTGGCCTCATCCAGCAAGCGTGGTCCGAGTTTCCTTCTCCCACCTAGTGAAGCAGCAGGGGGACCGGCAGGATCGATTCATGATCACCCAACATCATGTCAGAACAAGACTATTGCTTGCATATCATCAGATTGCAAGTGCAAACTCATGGTGATGCACTCAACATGCAGCTGAACAAGGATTGAAGTCGAATATATTGATCTATTGGACGGAAAGATGTTGCATTCGACATTTTCTCTTCTCGTACCTCGCCGAAGAGCACATTGGGTGCTGTATGCGCTTTGATGAAGTAGTCCGTGCCCCACTTGACAGCTTCCAGAGCGTGTGAGAGCTCGTTGCTGGATTGCAACTGCGTCTTGTATTCGATGACTCCCCATGAGAGCATGGTGATGGTGAACGCCATGGGAAATCCGAACTTCACGTTGTCGCCAGCGTCGTAGTAACCTCCCGTTAGATCGTCCTGCATGCACCTCACACAAGTTCCCAAAATCAATCAACAGCTCAGCTGATCAGCAACAACAGCTCCAAGCAGGCATGCATGTGTCTGATCATCGACCCTGCACGAGCTTCTGATCTTCATGAGAAACACATGACTAGCTGGACTTCCTGCAGCTAGTTCTAGTAGAAAAAAACCTCAGATGTTCAAGTCTAGATCTTCATCAATGAGAAGATTGCTGCAGCTTCAAGCTGCCGATCACACTAGCTGGCAGCTGGACTTGCAGAACAGCGTGGATCAATTAGAGCTAGCAGCTAGTGAGGTCAAGAAGAAGATGAAGAAGAAGAAGAAGATCAGGAATTCATAATTCATACTCCTGCAGAACTGCTATCGTTGAGAGCTGAATCTCCCCGCCAGCTGACCCGCTGATCACTAGGGAGCTTCCCGGACCTCTGTCCCTCGAAGTACAACAAGCTCCTCATGAGAGCATCACTGTAGTCGAATTGCGCAGCTGCTGCCGACGTGATCATCGGCACTGGACTCATGCTGCATAGCAGCAGCTGCAGCCCAATGACGACTAGTGCGACAAGAGCCGCGTGATGATGATCCCGTGATCGACCCATCAAATGATCTTTAAAACAAAATTAAACTCTTGTTTTGTGGATCAATTAATTATGTGAGAGATTTTAGCAGCTCAAGATCTTTGATCAGAGCTTAGCTCTAATGTCAGCTACTACTGCATGAACGAACTGCGAGGATGAAATGGCAGCTTGATCGAAGAAATTAAGCACACAACATGCAATCACTCCCCGAGGAGCTCAGCTAGTCCCAGCTCCACTAGAGTTTGATTCCGCTGCAACTCGATCATGAATTATCCCAAATCCCTGGACTTGAAATAAGCTTGCAGCTGCTTAAATCTACGCGCGTGAACCCGGAATTCATGCGCGAGAAGAATCAGTGCCGCGACACGGCGCCGCAGCGGAAAATCAGTTTTCTTCCCGAACATCGCCGCCGACAAAAACGAAGACGCACGGCTGCTCGCGCGCGCATTCTGTTCCAGCAATCGGCGCCGCACGATCGCATTGTCTCTCGTCTTCATGGATGATAATTGTAGCAGTTGCACAAGCCCCAAGAATCCATCCATCCATCCATCCATCCATCATCGAGTAAATAGATGTGAAGATTAGTTGCTAACTGAAGAAACATGCTTAGTGAGGATGGAAAACCAGTTGTTATTATGGATGAAAAATGGTTAAGGGATGAGCCGCTGCTGCCCAGTAATCAAGGCGCCAAAGTAGGGGCAACTTGAAAATTTCTGAAACTCTGAGGGAAGTGGGGGGTTTTTTTTTTTTTCTTGGATTGCCCAAAACCCAGAGGACAACAATTTTTATGGCGGCCTGATTCGTTGATCTCAAGATCAATTTTCACAACTGAAAGCAAGACTTGGAGTTGGCCTTTGGATTCAACCTTTTTAGCAGCGCCGTCTTTCGGCCCCGTCTAAAAAGGACCCAACACACCTCATGTAGCATTTCTTTGCCCTTTCTTCCTTTTTCTTTTACCTGTTCGGCCCTTCGTTATCGTCGTCGTCTTCTTCTTCTTCTTCCTCTTCTTTCTTTTCTGCTTCATCTTTTCCCACTTCACTGTCTTAGAGCATGCCCAGCGGCAGCAGTAAAATGGCCCTTCCAGTATATTTTGGATGAAGAATTACAGTCACTATAAAATGGCCTTTCCAGTATATTTTGGATGAAATATTAAAGTGGCTATAAAATGGCCTTTTCTAGTATTTATTTTTGGATGAAGTATTACAGTCACTATAAAATGGCCTTTTCTAGTATTTTTTTTTGGATGAAGTATGACTGTCACTATAAAATGGCCTTTCTATTATATTTTAAAGTCCCTTTAAATTGGCCTTTTCTAGTATTTGTTTTTGGATGAAGTATTACAGTCACTATAAAATGGCCTTTCTATTATATTTTAAAGTCCCTTTAAATTGGCCTTTTCTAGTATTTGTTTTTGGATGAAGTATTACAGTCACTATAAAATGGCCTTTCTATTATATTTTAGATGAAATATTAAAGTCCCTTTAAATTGGCCTTTTCTAGTATTTGTTTTTGGATGAAGTATTACAGTCACTATAAAATGGCCTTTTTTAGTATATTTTGGATGAAGTACTACAGTGGCACTATAAAATAGCCTTTTCTAGTGTATTTTGGATGAAGTATTACAGTCACTACAAAAATAGCCTTTTCTAGTATATTTTGGATGGAATATTACAGTCACTAAAAAATAGCCTTTCCTAGTATATTTTGGATGAAATATTGCAGTCACTATAAAATGGCCTTTTCTAGTACATTTTGGATGAAATATTCCAGTCACTGTAAAATGGCCTTTCCTAGTATATTTTGGATGAATTATTATAGTCACTATAAAATGGGCCTTTCCTAGTATATTTTGGATGAAATATTATAGTCACTATAAAATGGCGATTTCTAGTATATTTTGGATGAAATATTACAGTCACTATAAAATGGCCTTTCCTAGTATGTTTTGGATGAAATATTACAGGGACTATAAAATGGCCTTTTGTATTATACTTTGGATGAAATATAACAGTCACTATAAAATGGCCTTTCCTAGTATATTTTGGATGAAATATTACAGGGACTATAAAATGGCCTTTTCTAGTACATTTTGGATGAAATTATTATTACAGTCATATAGTGTAAAATTGCTTTGTTTTGTATGTTCATACATGCCCCCCCACCCCCCCCAAAGCAATTGTGATCATCACAAAATAGATTTTTGAGACACACACCCAAAGGACAAAAAGAAAGGCTTAGATTCAAAGAATACTACAAATTCTTGACAAAGCAAAATGGTTGATCACAAGTTTTTGCATTGTACAAGAATTTATTGACAAAGTGTCATGGATAAATCAAATTGCAATCAAGTTTGAAGAGTGTTTTTGTTTTTGAAGTTGAAAGGATTGGTGACCATCGATTGGGTTACAAGCCTCCATTACAAAGCAGGAATCCTTGGCTCTAACCCTCTTCATGGAAGAAAGCTTGAAAGCGTAGCCTGCATTTTCCAAACTGGAAGGGGTTGTTGATATTGGAGGATATGATGTTCAATGTTCATTGTAGATCAATCAATCTGTGAGATTTGCGTTGCTTGGAATTGCAGGGTTTCAAGTTTCAACATGAAGGTGGGGTGGGTGAGCATGGAATCCAATTATCCGGGGGTGAAAAGCAGTGTGTGGCCATTGCAAGGGCAATACTGAAGAACCTAAGGATTTCACTTCTCAACAACTGCAATACTGAAGAACCCAAGGATTTCACTTCTCAACAAGGGCAATACTGAAGAACCCGAGGATTTCGCTTCTGGACAAGGGCAATTACTGAAGAACCTGAGGATTTCTCATCTGGACAAGAGCAATACTGAAGAACCTGAGGATTTCACTTCTGGATGAAGCAATAAGTGCATTGGATCCAGAGTCAGAGAAGGTAGTGAAGGGGACTCTTGAAAAGTTGATGGTGGATACACCACTGCCTCACCACTATACTCATTTGCAAAGCAATGGCAATTTGTTCAATTAAGATTGTTTCTAGAACCAAACAGTAAGTCCTTATTGTGGAATAGTTTATCTTACAATCTGCTGTTGAGCTGCTCTCATCTAGTACTGTTCATGTAGGTGAGCCCCATTGATTCATTTGTAGTGCAATTGAGCAGTACATGACATATGCGGGATTTGTACCTGCAAATGATATGCAACAGCAACAAGCAAAATTGGTTCTTCTGTTTCTTCAAAGATCATCATTGAGACCAATCTTTGAAGGAACAATGATTTTTGCTCTGCTTCACTCATTGAATTAGTGAGCTATGATTCTTATTTGCTTTGAGAGTTTCCCTGGAGCAATAAGGAAACCTGGGGAACCACTTGCAAAGACAGGAAAGACTTTGGAAGTGGTACATGTAGTACTTTTCACCTTCATCACTTTCATCAGATGTTTCTTGATGTGCTAAAAAAACTTGCTCATATAAGCTTTGTCTGTGTGAAGATGACCACGTGCAAACTTGATCAAGCTGCAATGCATTACAGGTAGCCAGATGATGTCCATTGAGATGTTGGTGTATGCCGATGATTTTGGTGTATCAGACTGTCACCATGGTGGCAGCATCAGGAAATGGGAAATCCACAGTCATCTCTCTCATTGAATGCTTTTATGATTCCAACAATGGGTGAAACATGATTGATGCTATTGACATCAAGCAATTCCATGTTGTATGGTGGTTGAGGCAACAAATTGGTTTGGTCAGTCGAGAACTAATCCTTTTCAGCACTATCATCAGAGAAAACATTTGCATATGGAAGAGACAATGAAATTTTCATTCCAGACACTGAAATTGAAGCCACTACTAAAGTCGCAAAAGCTCACAAGTTCATAACTGCCCTGCCTGATGGATTCAACACAACCGTAGGGGAGCAAGGTGTGCAGGCTTTGTGGGGGACAGAAGTAAGCAGGTAGCCATTGCAAGGGCAATATATAGTAAATGACCCAATGATTTTGCTACTACATGAGGCCACAAGCAGTTTGGATGCCGAGTCAGAGCATGCATATCATCAAAGAGGTTCTTGACTGCATGATAGTAGTGGGTTCAACAATTGTGGTTGCCCCATCAATAGTCAACAATCAGGAATGCAGACAAATGGCCACCCCTTGTCAACCTCAAGAACTCACCAAGTTGACATTTGCATACCATCGTATTGTCATGTGAACTGCAACATTTCCATCTTGTCATCTTCTCTACAAATTGAGCATCAAGAGCGCAACTTCTTCATTTCATAGTAAAGAAAAATGTGGCCAACCTTTTGTGAATCAAGAAGTGCTATTCCTTTTTTTGTGGCATTTATAAGCTTTTCTTCTTAAGACCCATAAGGAGTGTGGTATACTTCAGATTTTGCGAGCTACACAATTCATCATGCCGAATTCATTAGTTCCTCGATTTCATATCAACAAACACTAGTGTATGTACAACTCTACACTAGTATTGTCATACGAGAGAGGTTGTATTGAAGTTTTGAGATTTTTTTTTGGAGTTCTAAAATTTCACCGCAAACTTTTTCATGAAATCTTGTGTGGGCATATCATTAACTCACATATCATTACCAAAAACACACACACACACACACACACAAACACAAACACGCAAGTATATATACATATGTAAAGAATCTTAGCCAAGTGTAAAAGCACTCGGAAAAAATTCTTAGTGTATGTGGAGGGGCACCTTAATGTCCATGAATTTCCCTCCTAGAAATTGTGAGAGATATATTATGCCTACTACTCAAGGGTGGGAGGGAGATTATGCCTAATTATAGGTGTAGGAACCCTCCCACTATTAAGGAGTACTAGGCACATGAACCCTCCCATTCATATGCCATGTGTGCTCTATAAATAGATTTGGTTCATGATAAAATGCTTTATATACCATTTGTGTACATTTTGTACACTAAAACTACAACCTAAGTCTGAAATTAATTAATTAATTAAATAAAGGAGGGGGTCTTCACTAGTAAAAAATCAACTAAGCCCTAATTTTCTCATGAAAGAGCCAATGAATGGCCAGGAGCAAGCCACCAAAGCCATGAGAGTAAAATTGTTTTTTTGGGGGGGTGGGGTTTGGGGGGGCCTAAATGTTTTTTTTGGGGGGGTATTTTTAGGCATTTTTCTTATCCAACCAACCAATGGCGCTGCACAGGATAAGGCTCTTAGGGGTTCCCAATTAGCCACATAGGTACACCCATTTCCATTCTCTCTTAAAAATTTAAAAAAAATTGTATTTTGGTGGGTATTTTGGTGGGGGCTTTGTATTATTGTTTTGCAGCAGTCTTTGCGTGCGGAGCGAACAACCCCGTCTCTCTCTCTCTCGTTGTGCGTACGCGCATCTTCCTCTTCTTCTTCTTCTTGTGCGTGTGTGTTTTTCTTGCTCGGTGTTTGTTTGCTTTTTTTTTTTTTTCTTCCTGCGTCTTCGTATCGCGAGTGAACACAAAGAGAGGAGAGAAACCAACCAAAAAAACCCAACCAACAAAGCATGGCTGCGATGGTGTCGAGTAGTCTGCGAGTGTTTCAGAGCTCTGGTGGTAATGGTGTGACTGGAGCCGGCTTGGCGTCGTCCAAGAGTGCTGGGATTACTGGTGGGAGATCAGTAGTTGTGCCAGTTTCTTCTGTACGTGGTGTAGGGGCTCATGTGGGATTGATCAGCTTGCGAGCTTCCAAATTGGAAATTGAAGAAGAAGAGAAGACGGTAGTGGTCACAGCAGGAGGAGGAGGAGGAGGGAAAGTAGTAGGAGTGGTGACAACGCGTAGATTGGCGTTAGCTCTCGTCGTTGGTGTGATGAGTTCATTGAATTCTCGTGTCGCGCCTGCCAATGCCGCGTACGGTGAAGCGGGTACGTGCGTAAGGGGGGTCTTCTGTCTGCCAGCAGCTTGACTTTTGTTAGAGCAGCTCCACCAGTGCTCAATATGTGGCCCTCCACTGGAAATCTTCGATAAAGTGCAGCAGTAATATCCAGTGGATCCACTGAAAGACTCCTCCGATATTTTTGCAGGGTCACATATTGAACGCCTGTGGAGCTGCTCTTAGGGCGTTAGTTTTGTTTACGTAGAGAGCAATGTTTGTAATTTTAGTTTTGTTTTGGGTAGAGTTTTTTCGGTTTTCGGTTGGTTGTTTGCTTTGTCGTTGTTTGTCAATTCTCGATTCCTGCTACTTCGACATCAATGCGCTTGCTTATGGGTCCAATTTTTTTTTTGATGTTGTTCTTTTGTTTGTCTGTTTTTTGTTCTGTTTGCAGCAAATGTTTTTGGTACCCTCAAAAAACAAACTGGTTTCACCCCTTACGTGGGTGCAGAAGGCTTCAAGCTGGAGATTCCCTCCAAGTGGAATCCCAGTCGAGAAGTGGAATTCCCGGGACAGGTCTTGAGATATGAAGATAACTTCGATGCCACCAACAATTTGTCTGTGTCAATCACTCCCTCGTCCAAGAGCTCTATCAAGGACTACGGCTCACCAGAGGATTTTCTGGCATCTGTAAGTTCACCCCCAGAACTGTAGAAGACGAGGAGTGTTTTTTCCCTTCCTGTAGCTAGTTCTCTTCTTTTCTCTTGTATAGTCAGTCGGCCAGCACAAGAACTTGGAACCCTAATTTTTTACCTTGTGCTATAATGTGTAATGACTTCTGCAATGGAAATTTCAAAACCCATCTTCAGCCAGAAATGCTTAAACCCATGTCAAGGTTTTTGGGTCACAAATTACTTACACTTGTATGCACACACTAATGTTGAATGTTTGCCTTTTCCCAGGTCTCATACTTTCTTGGGAAACAAAGCTATTCAGGAAAGACATCCTCTGAGGTGGGTTTTTGTGGGTTTCATGTTTGGTGGTGCACTTTTCTCTCATTATCAAGTGAATCTGGGCAAAAAACCAAAAAGATGTCATGGTTGAGCTAATCCATAAATTGCAATTGAAAAATTTCACAGGGAGGTTTTAGTGATGATGCTGTAGCTACAGCAGCATTGTTGGAGTCATCTGCCACAGAGATCAATGGGAAACCCTATTACAAGTTAAGTGTGTTAACTCGCACAGCTGATGGAGATGAAGGAGGGAAACATCAGCTTTTTGTTGCCACTGTCTCAGATGGTAAACTGTATGTCCTCAAAGCACAAGCAGGTGACAAGAGGTGGTTTAAAGGCGCAAAGAAGTTTGTGGAGGGCAGTATCAACTCCTTCTTTGTGGCCTAGACTTTCAAGTTTTCTGAATTTTCTCCATCTTGATTACTCCAATCCTTTTGATGGTTTTGAACTCAATCGCAAAATTCATTCTTTTCCATTGTTCTCAGTGGAACTGGCTAGAAAGGAACTGACATATAGATGTTAACTTGTGCAATTGTCGTGACACTTGTGTCTTCAATAAACAATGAACATTGAACATTGAAACCAAAAATCTCTCCAACACAAAACAGTTGGAATTGGTATACAAAAAGCTGTACTGTGCCTGATGAACATCAAACAATGACAAATGTGAGAGTATTTTACAAGCACACAAAGCATGGTTAAGAAAAAGAGTTGGAGTAATGCCTGCGGTGCATATCTCAACCTGTTGAGAAAGAGAGTTCCCAATTTTGCTCTGTGCATTGGACTGTTGCAAACAAACTGCAAAATTCAGACAATGTCACCATTCTCAATTCAGAAGTACATAAGATCTTTTTGAAGAAGAGTTGCACATAAATGTGCAAAATTTGTGTAAACATCAGGAATTATCCCTGTCCAGCAGCTAGTGCTAAATTCCTACAGTACTAATAACCACACAGGTCAAAACTCATTAGAATCCTGCTTGTTGGCAGATGAAGTTCCAATCAGCAACTTAGAATCTTGTTGCATGTTGTCAGGGTTTATGTCTGTTGTAAGCTTTAGCTCATTCATAAAGATCTATGGGATCATTTTCACTTTGTGTCATATGTTCTTCATAATCATTGCCATGTGATTTTTCAACCATAACTGTGCAAGCACTCCAAGTGTCTCTGCTTTCCTCAGATTCTCCATTTTCAATAACTTTTCCAAGCAGCAACATAAGAATATGTAAAAGAAGTGCATTGCTTGCTTCCCATCAGACATAACAATAGAGGGCAAACAGGAGAACATGACTGCAGGCAACTAAGTTGTTTATCCTGTAAAATCACCTACTGAAAATTTTAAGCAATCCTACCATTTCATTAGACTTTTACTAAACACACCCATTCCCTCACAGAAGAAGTAACAAATACTCTGCAGAAAACTTGTTTTGCTCCACTAATAACACCTGCAACTCAAGTCTACTGCAGAACAAAAGCTACGAAAATGTTCAAGAGCATTTCATTCTGAGACACGACTGACAAGATGGTGCTTGTACAGAATCTGAAACATAATATTCCATCTCTTAATGTTTACTTTTGTTTCAGGAAATAATGCCAGAGATGATACAAAACACTGACAAAGCTCTGATTAAGGCAGGACTTTTTTCACTATCAAATTCATTTTGGTATGCCAACCTGATGAGCATACATTGAACCAAAAATGAACAACAAAAATATCCACCACTCTCAAAACCTTCTTATTTCTATCAATTCCCCTTCACGTGGGTTGAACCCACAGTGCAATTACATGGATTTCCCACTCCTCTGTACAGCGGCAGGTCCACCTATTCAGCTATATAAATGCCTTTCTGAGAAAACCAACTTATCTAATGTATTCAAAACCATCCACATAGTGTACTTCGTACCTCTTCACACCTTGTTCAATACATATAGAAATCTGCATTGTTTTTGCTTCCATCTTTTTTGCACCTCCTCCTTCACTACACCTAGAAATCTGCAAATTTTTTTCATTCTTGCCACAACATCCTGCAGTCACACAGTAAACTCCCACAGAGAAGTCGCCTCTCTCCCCCCCTGCTGTGCACCTTTCAAATCTCACAGCTGTTATAAAAGCTTGCACCTGACCTACCCTAAGCACATAGAAATCTGCATTGTTCTTCCTTCCCACCATAACATCTCTTTTGCACCTTCTTCAATACCCATAGAAATAAGCATTGTGGTTTTTTGCTTCCGCCACTGCATCCCGCAATTACACAATAAACTCCTACACACAGAGAGACAAACAGAAAGAGAGAGAGAGAGAGATCCCCATTTGCCCATTTTGAATTTCGCAGCAACACCATGGACAAAGCTTCCACCTGACCTAACCACACCACATTTGCTGCATGCACAACTTGAATCCTGTACCGTCAATGGAACTTGCTTGCTTACTTGCTCCTCTTGTCTTCCACACCATCACCATGTCCAGCATCAAACCAAGCAATGCAAGAAAGAAAGCAAGGTGATATCATTGCTGCAAACAAACAGCTTTCTTTCTTTCTTTCTACAGATTTGAAATTTCTTCCAATCTGCAAAACCTGGATTCAACCTGAGCTTACTATGGCAACGAGTGAAAATCCTAACAAGATGAGAAGCCAGTGGCCATTCAACCTGAGCTTACTATGGCAAAGAGTGCAAATCCTAACAAGATGAGAAGCCAGTGGCCACTGTAATCCATCAAACCCCTCCAGACCCCGCTTGTCCAGTTCTGATTGTTCCCGTAGTACATGTTGTTGGCATCACGATATCCGTACCCGGCGGGCCCGGCAGATGGCCGCCACCATGGCCAACCAGCACGTTGTTGCTGCTGTTGCCACCATGGCATCACCCTTGGTTTACCACTGGAAGGGAACGACCTGTTTCCCCAAGAAGAATACGAGCGGTTGTAGCTGCCGGGACGACCGCCTGGACGCCACGGGGATCCGGAAAGCCACTGGGCCAAGATGAAGAGCACCACGGGGATCAAGAGAAGCGGCAGGGGGAACGACGGCGATCTCTGATACACCACCGGCGGCGGTTGCGGCAGGCTCATGTAGGGCATGACTGCAATGATAAGGATGACGCCGAGGATTGTTGCCGGCACCCATGGTGATGGTCCACGCATTTCTCTTGTGCTTGGCCGCGACGGCGGCGGCGCCCGCGCCATCCACGGAGATGGTCCGTAAACTAGCGGCCTTCGCGACGGCGGCATCATCCACGGCGATGGCGATGGTCCATACATCATTGGCCTTCGCATCATGATGACAGACAGAACAGAACAGAACAGACGTCTTCTTTTTTCTTTTTTTTGTTTGAGTCGTTCTTCGCACAGAATCCTGGAGAAAGAGACGAACAGTTTCTAGAAATGGAAAGGAAAATGAACAAAGCGCCCACAAAACCACTACAAAACCCTAAGCCTTCCGAAATCTCAAACAAGCACAATGAAAACTCAGAGGGGGATGGGGGTAGACTTCCTTTGGAAGAGCTTGAAGGAAATTTGCACTACAAAACTTGAAGGCTTCCGAAACTTCAAAGGAGCACAATGAAAAAACTCAGGGGGACTAGACAGCTTTGAAGAGCTTGACGGAAGCAGTTGCGCTAGCAACTAATAATACTTACGAGTAGTATGCCCGAGAGCTTGTGCCACAAGGTGAAAGCTTGAAATCGATTTGGAAATTACTAGTCTCTCGAAACTAGGTACCCAAACAAGAGGGAAGGAGCCATTTCGTCTTCAAAAGCAGCCGTAAGTCGCAACCACAGCAACAACGTCCCACCAACTCTCTTCACAATACTAGAGAGAAAGAAAGAAAAAATCCAAAATAATCCAAAAAAAATTGCTTCAAAAGTGAGCCCAAATTATACTGCTAACTGCACCACCACCGCGACGATCGACGTTCAGGAAATCACGGGGAACAAAGTGACTTCACGACGAAGGAGCGCAAAAGGAACGAAGCTTTTCTGTTCTGCGCGAGAGAGGGAGAGAAAGACAGTCTTTGGAGAGGGGAGAGAGACGAAAGAGAATGTCAAGTGCCAAGTCCAGATCCCAATTCAAGTCCCAAGGGTATTTTGAGACTTGGAAAAAGGTATCTTTGGGCCTTTGTCTCGTGGCGATTTCTCGTGTTGGAAGAAGATGGGACGGAATGAGGTAATCGGAATCGACGTCCCACTCCAGGTGCCAAGGATAGTTTGAGACTTGGACAAAACATCTTGGCCCTTGTCTCGTAGCGATTTCTCGTTGTTGGAAGAAGAAGGGACTGGAATCGACCGGCTGCCGCTACCGACGAAAAGATCGAACCACAGATCGTGCCACGTGGAGTGAATCTAGTGCCTGAATGTTCACCACGTGTCATGACACTAGGTTATGTCATCGGATGTCACCTCGGAAATAGGTAGGTATGTGAGATCTGATTCGGGATCTCGATTCTGGGTGGTTTTTTTTTTTTTTTTTTTTTTTTTTTTTTTTTTTAATTTTTGGCTTCTTGGGGCAGTTCCAATTGAAATTTTTCTCGGAGGATTCTGGAAGTGGGCAAGTACTGGAAAAAAAAAATGT
>Ga0116227_10003094_pt1 | contig 37282 bp, 24 predicted proteins | sample S1TSphgellanicum_FD_89693 | JGI IMG/M metagenome (GOLD analysis project Ga0116227, IMG submission 89693) | Host-associated microbial communities from peat moss isolated from Minnesota, USA - S1T2_Fb - Sphagnum magellanicum MG | ecosystem: Host-associated > Plants > Peat moss > Unclassified...
AAAAAAAAAAAAAAAATTGCCCCCCCCCCCCAAAAAAAAAAAGACACATTTGACATTAAATTATAGTCCCACTAGTTATTTTAATTGGACAACGTGAACTCAAATCTAACATGTCATTTCCCATTTTCAATTTCCACTATCTCAATTTACAACAGATTATTCTTGAATCAAGGTCTAGAATTGTGAAAATTTTGTTCAAACAAACTTTATTAATATCTTAAAAAGAGGCAAAAGAACCTATAAACCTTCTTAAAAAATTCAACAAGAAAAAAAAAAAAATGTTCAAATTGTGATGAGTTTCCAACATCATTTACAAAAGCCATGTAAGCCTAGCTGTGTTTTAAAACCACCTAAAAACATAAATGGGTTTGGACGTTCATGGTTATTTAAAAGCTAACACAAATAGATGGTTCAAAATTTCAATAGATAGATACAAGGCTTGATGAAAGGATGTTCTCAATTTAAAGAGTTGATTTTCTAAGAATAAGCATTTTCATTGATTGGTAATATCAATTGATTATGAGTGTTATGGACATTGGCAACATAATTTAACCTTAACATGATGTTTCATTGTTGTTAGAATGATTTTATTGCAAGGAAACTTATATATATATAATCAAAGAGGGAAAGAAGACATGGTTTTGTAAGTTGCTAAAAATCATGTATGATCTAGAAAAACTTTCAGATTTTGATATTATATATACACATTTATGGTTAAATTAGATTTGGACAACCCATAATAGACAATAATGTTTGCCAAAAAGAATTGAAAGGAATTTCATGATAATAACATTTTATGGTGATGGCCTCTTTGTTTTCACAAATGACCCTATATGATTATTGATTGTTGTCAAAACAAAATTAAATGTACAATTTCATGCATGATGTAAAGCTAAGGACCAAGGTTAAGTTGCAATATATATGGTTTTTGAAATCATTAGTAACAAAGTTCACAAAGGACACAAACTTTGATTACATAGATGATGTTGAAGATTGACAATCCATTTTTATGACTTATTCAAGTTGCCCAAGTTTTAAAGACAAATAACAAGTATTTTTTGAAGTGAAATTTCACAACTTGGAACATGAAAAACTTGTGATTTTAATGACCTTTCTAAAAGATTTTTTTTAAATGAAAAACTTTAAATTCTAATATCACTACCTTGCTCATTCAAACATTGACAAATGTCACACAAGGAGCTGAACCTTCAAACAACCAAAAGTGGAAAAGGGAGGTCATCAAAATTCACACATGGATAAGAGTTATTTGCCTAAAAAATTCAACATAGAGGTTCATTTAGTTGTTACATTTGGCATGATCATGGCCATTAGATTCACCAATCTTTCTCTATCCTATGCGTGCAATTTGCCATGGTTGTGAACATAGCAAAGATTTTGAAAATTCATCATGCCCACCATTCCGTGGCTACAAGTTGGGAGTTTTCATGATTATTCTTTTTGTGATTTTGTTGTATTCTATAGACTAAGGACTTTCTTTCCATTTGTCTTAACTTTTGAAGGTGATTATATTCTCAGTGTGGTATGTCAGCAGTTAAAACTTGATAGTGATTATGGAGTCATGAACATAGTTTTCATTGTTAATCAAACATAATTTGAAATTATGTAAAGTAGTTCCAAGTTCTTTTTCAAGTGAACCTTGGCTTTACAAGTTTTTTGGTTTTTTTTAAAAATAAAAATTAATTTTGTCAGGTTGTTGAGGACAATTTTGTGTGTCATGACCCCATTAAAACTTCCATCAAATTTCAAATACAAGGCCTTGTTTGGTTATAGGGTTCTTGCATCTTCCTTCAAACCTCTTGCCCTTAAATCACCTTGATTTAAGTTAACTATACAATGCAGAAAGTTAACTATGTGGCTTTGCTTGTGATGAAGTGATGTTGGTTGACAACTAATCTTGGTTATCAATCCATGTGCACATTATTCAAAACTAGACAAAGGTCCCCATGTTGTTGTGTTTAGAATGTGTAATTGATGGTTCTAATGCAACTAACTTGAAGATTGTCATCATACACGTTATTTTCAACAATGGTGTTAAACAACATTCTAATGTGTTTTTTAGGAAACTTTTATCTTTTGATGTTAATGGGGTTGATTTTTTTTAGATTGTCACATGGGTGTTACCATTCAAGTTCAATTTGCTTTGTTCATGATTCGTGTCCATAGTATGGTACATTAAACAACCTTGGTTATCAAACCTTTCAAGCTTTGCCCATTGTTAATCATTTGGAAAAAACTTTAAACTCACTCTACAAGTGTTTTTCCAACTCTCCAAAAAAACATTTGGAACTAGCTAAGGTAGGGGAGATCTTGGAAACAAAGAACTTGAAAATCCTAACCAATGTCAAGACCCCTTGGATTTTATATTGACCCCATTCAAAAGGGTGTTATAGGTGTACTATTCACTATTGGAGTGTTGTTGTCAATTGGGAACTCTTACTTAATGTTGAGACACTTTTAAGCCTTGCATGCATGGTGCCTTTTATGAATGTTGTGAAGAACTTGATTTAGTTCACTAATTTAGTCTTTGTCATTAATCTAATGCAAACATTTGAGCTTTGCCAAGTTGAATTGCACAAAATATTCATGGATCCAACTATTGCCTTCACTTCTAATGCATTTATGTCATTCCAAGCTCTTGTGGATGGTAGGCATGAGACCATTTTGATGAGGTGGATTATTAATTTCAATAGTAGGACTGGTCAATTGGCATTTGAATGTTAGATAGATCGTGTATGGGCAAAGGCATAAGGTTTGTACACAAAGGTGACATGTTATGCGACTAGACCTATTTTTGACCACATTGTGTAAGGTGTGAAGCTTTAATGCACGGAGGCAACAACAAAATTGTTTGGACAACTACAAGCTCAATTTTCACAACATGTAGTCAATGAGGCATGAATTATTGTTTGGCTTCACTATTGGATATTTACAGATTGTCATGAGTCTTTCAATAATGATCTCAATGTTGTGAAGTCTTTGTTTTGCTCCCTAAAAAAGATGGAGGTTGATGAGGTTGAAGAGATGTCAACAAGCTTCCGTTTACATTTAATTTATATTTGGAAAAATCCATGTTCAACGTAGCAATGAAAAATGATGTTCGAGTTGTGTTGGGCTCTCTCAATACTATTAATCATCTCATTAAAACATGAAGGTTGATCACAAAAAATTTAAATATTTTCTCACAACATTTAAAAATATGTCAAATCGACAAAAATTGTCATGATCCAAGTGCTACATTCCATGGAGGATGAATGGGTGTTTAATGATTTAAACTTTATCAAATCTAGGATCTTTAGTTAGATTTGTTTGCTTACATGTTTTGGTAGTCTTTTTCATCGTGAACAAGTTTCTTTATGACAAGGTAATGCACATTTGGCAATATGAGAAGCATCAATATGCTTTGAATGCTTGAAGCTTTTGCTTTGGCCATTGAAATAGTTATTGGTAGTTGTAGGCCACAATCTTAAAACTTCTATAAGTTTTGAACTTTAGTCTTCTCCTTTTTGTTTTTATTAAAAATATTACTAACATTTTTGCCAAATGTAGACATAATGTTGCCATGGGTAGAATCTCTAAGGATTGCGGTTTGATCCAATTTGGCCAACTATTGATTTTTTCCCTAGTTATCAAATAGGTTATTAATAACTTACCAACCAATTTTTTTGATAACTAATTAAATTGATAATTTCCCGATATTAAAATTTTAAAATCTAATAACCTACATGGCGACTTAATCATCATCCATGTAGTAATCAATATGTAAATAATAATATAGTTTTTTAAAATAATTTTTTTTAGTTTTTAAAAAACACCTTATAACCAATATGTTAATTGGCAATTATTAATTAGTTATTTGATAACCTACCTTTATGCATAATCAATGGTCATTATCAAAAAAAATTTAATAATGTACTTGACACCATTTTTTTTATGTTGATATTGATAACTTGCACATGGTCCCCCCCCCACAAAAAAATAAAACCTACCCAATGGTTATTAAAAAACAATAACCAACCAACATTGGTTTGATCCCTTTACAATGTCCATCCACCTAGCATTAGTTGTAGCCAAAATTTCCCTTTTATTTTTCTAGGTGTAACCAATTTTTTTAGAACAAAAAACTTTAGTCACTAAAATATTTCATGATCATCCCTAGCATGTTGGCAACAATATTCACATTGATAATAATCCATGTCGCCAAATACACAAAAAAGGGTCATAGACTTTTTGCTTATGGCTTGAAATATTTGCAAAATATATATGCAACTATTTTGTTTCCAAGATTACAAACAGTGCAACTTTCGAAAAAAAAAAAAAAAACACTGCTTCTAGTAACACTTTTGCAAAAATACTATAACCCACCTATGACAATCACCATTTTATGTTAATTAATGATGGGGATCCTTGTTAGTGGACCTACTTGAGGAATTTGAAAAAACTACCTTGGTAGCAACCAACAAAATTAAGGATATAAATTCACATAATCTCCCTCCCATAATCAATTGATATATAAGGTTATTAAATTCATAGAACTTGAGTTCCCATACTAAACAAGATTCACAACCACTCACAAATGGGATAAATCATAAAAAACCACAATTAATGACAAAAATAACTAAGAATTTAGAATAAAAGAAATTTTATTGTCATCTCTATTTTCTTCCAATAAAAAAGTAAAAGTAAAATCTATACTTTAAAATTTTCATTGTTGAATGTGACCAAACACCTCATGGGCAATGTTTCTTTTTCTTTGGGACAAGTTTTGTTGATTTTCTACCAAAATGTGGAAAACATGGATTTTTTTTCTAGTGTAAATTCGACTAAATTTTCTATTTTGTTGGAGAAATTTGCCAAATTTTCAATCTCACAAAGTTGAAGAAAAAAAAATGGGTTCCTAGGTTCAAATGTTATTAAATATTACAACATCATCCTTTCCACTTAGGTATAAAATATTTTTTATTTGTTGAACAATTGGAATTCTTGGCCAAAAGAATTCACAACAAAAATTGTGACATTGTATGATAGTTTCATTTGGTAGAAGCATACATTTTGCTTTGGATAAAATGACATTGTTCTACACATTGTTCATGGATTTTAGATGATCCCCAATTACACCTATCTCTAACCACAAGTAACAAAGGAAGACTATCAAGAGAATTAAATATTTAAATTAAGAAAATATACTCCTATAATGACAAATGATTAAAATTGTAGAAGGCATGCATAAATCCAATAATTACATTCGTTGCACAATTGATTGTGAATCATTCTTGGGACTTTGGTATGCTATTGCAAATTTGATTTGATGGTTGCTTAGTTAAAACTCTTGCACTAAATTGTCACTTAACTTGGATGTTGATTTCATCTAAATCCCAAACAAAAGATGTTGGCTTCATTTTCTTGCACCTAGTTTTCCCATTTAGGTGGTTTGAAATAGACGTAAAAAGTACCATAACCTATAGGTCCCTTTCAAAAAGGTTTGCTTTCTTTCCAATACATCCATAACTTCCTCCAATTGTTGGTCAATCTGAACCACACAACTAATATGGACATCTTTGTGGGGTGTCCATAACAATGTTGGGTATGATGTTTTCCTTATCTAGATTGTTCTAGCTTATCATGCCACTTCAATGTTTGTGTGGAACATCAAGATTCATGGTTGTTATTCTTGTCATAGTCCCAACCTCTAACAAGTTGGGGGCATGCATTTAGGTTCAATAAGAGGTATGTATTTTTCTCTCGGGAAAAAACCACAAAATCAATAAATGATTTCCCATGAAATTAGGAAATGTTCTAGACTAGGATAGGGAGTGAATGTGATTTCTTTAGTGGTAAAAATCAAAGTAAAAATCCTTCCAAACTAAATCAAAATTTGTTGTTATTATCCAAGTTATGTATGTGAACTTCAAAGTGCAAGACTTTCTTTCCAACTAGTTGTGAAATTTTGCAAGATCTTGATTGGATTGATGTTCTTAGAATTATATGGACTATAAATTGTTGGAATCAACAATTTGGAGAACTTTTTGGTGTATAACTTGTCTATTATTGTGATTCTTGTTAGATCACATTTGTGTTTCACTTTTATTCCTACTAAGGCAAATTTCTATTTCATTTCTATTCCTACAAAATTAGGCTCTTGTTTCCTTTGTACTTTTATCAAATCATATTTTTATTTCAATTTTGTTCCTATTAGATCTCATCTCATTTTTATTAACATCAAATCAATGTCATATTTCACTTGTTCTCCTATGAAATCAAACTCATGTTTTGCTTTGACTAAGATTTTGTTTTCAACACCCTTAAACAAAGAACTAACAACTTTATGAAAATTTGAAATTCATGTTCCATAAATGCTAGTAAAAAACTCATCTTTTGATATTATGAGAAAGGAGGAAAGGTGAGTGGAATTTGTTTAAATGAATTGAGATTGGGCTTCCTTAGCTAGCTTGTTGTTGTGATGCACATTTTTGAAAAAGGGGATATAAAGGTCTAACTTTGTCTTGAATGTGCATGCAATGAGTTTTAATACTTTGATCCATTATAGACTAATGATAGATGAGGTTTTATGGTTTAGGTTAGTTGCTTTCATGATAAGCATTTGCTAATTGTGGGTTGATTATGATATCTTGTTGCTTTAATCCTATTATTAGATAGAAATGGACCCATATCTATACACCTTCTTACATCTATGCCAAATTAACATCCCATTCCCAAGCATACTTATAGGGTGTTTTAGAAATTTGAATTTTTTTGCAACCCCACCCATTACCAAACACATTGTTCCAAATGAACATTTGCATTATTTTGACTGTGGGATGTTTTGAGGCCCATGACCAAACACAAACTCTTTCATGATGTGATTAATGTTCAATTTCTAAACAAAAGTTGAAAAATCGATTTAAAGATATGCTTGTTCAATTATGAGCTTGAATCTATTTGTCTACTGAATGTTTGATCATGAATGAATGTTCGATGAAAGGCGATTCTACCCTAGTGATAAAATGAAACTTTGAGATGAATGACCAATGGATTATGTTTCATTGATGATAACCACATTCATTCACTTCAGGGACAAACTCTTTTTTCCTATATTTTTAGGAATGAATTATGAGAAGGGCTTTTTTTTCTTCCATTTTTGTGATGTTGTCACAGTTGCAATCATCCACAAGAGGAGGAATTAGCCAAATTTGTCTACAGATTAGAGAGGAAAGTAGAAAAAATTAAGAATCTTGCTATATTTTGGTGACTTGTTGGAACCTATTGTCAAATAAGCCAAGTTCAGAAATTGTTTCCTCAAAAGACTTTGGCTCATATTTTTCTCAAATATCCTTTGTTACCGAGTGGCAAAAATTCACCATGTAAAAAAACACAGCTGATTAGGAGTACTGAACCTTAATCACCTGTAGAGACTGACCTGAGAGTCAGAATTAACTTCAAGGGTTGGGCAGATGGAAAACAAATTTTCCTTTCGGGACACATGGGGTGAAGGAAGGAAAAGGAATTTTTTTTTCTTTTGCATGAACTTGAAAATTGGTGGTCAAATTTCAGTTTCATTCTGAATTATTTTGAGTTTTCCAAAATCTTTGGGTCCTTTTATTGTGCTCTATATATACAAAATTAGATGAGTGCACTTTGACAGGCGTTGGTCCCTCGGGCACCATGGCAACTCAACATTTTGCAGACTGCCCATGAACCACCCATATATTCAGAAGGAATTTTTTTTGTTGTACTTTGGTTGTCCAAATGGTCTCAAAAGACAAAAGAAAGCTTGTTGTCATGGACCCTCCCCTCTGCCCTACCCAGGAAAAGTCTAATAATTTGGAATGGGTCAATCATAAATATTTTTTTCCTGCCCCTCATTTAATTTCTGGCAAGGTCAAAAGTATGTTACGTATGGCATATACGTTACAAGGGCAAGATTGCATGTGCCCATTTGCCACAAAACAAAAAAGCTAGCCAAAAAAGCCTTTGAGAACATATAAAAGGGGGCAAGGAGGGGAAGGCAAAAAAGAGGTTTCCTTTCTGGCCCCTCTACACAAAAAATAAAAAGGAAACGAAAAAGAAACTAGTCACCAAATTCTACTAACAATTTTTTTTTAATTATTCGTAAAGTCAGGCGATTAGGGAGGCGAGAACGGCCAGTTTCTGCATAATAGGCCGTCAAATGCGTAAGTGCGGATGAAATTTTACAAAATGAAATAACTGGGACCTAAACTGAGTTTCATCCCCTCTTTTATTTTTCCTGAGCGCCTGCACTGCTGCTACATATATTTTCACTGCTCATACTTGTAAGACTACTATAATTAATTTCGAACCTTGTGCATTAAATGCTGAGTAAGACTACTATAATTAATCTCGAACCTTGAGCATAAAATGTTGAGTAAGACTACTATAATTAATCTCGAACCTTGTGCATTAAATACTGAGTTTCAGCATTTCATACTAAGATTTAATAAAATTTCCTTACTTTGCGGATACTACTGAAAGAGGGGATAGGGGGTGAAAGAGAGGGTGGCTTTATGTATAACTTTATTGTATACCACTTTGAGAGTACGAGTTCTACTTAAATTCTACTAGGCTAACCCAAAAACTAGAGGAGAAAAAACAACTGGCTAGTCTCTTTGTGTGGTGTAATAAAAGCTCACCTACGGGTTTCTTGAGAGGGCCCCAGACAGACAAAAATGTGAAGTTGTTGGAGGTACAAAAGCACAAACAAACAAACAAAGTTACCTCCCCCACAATTCTCTCCTTGTCATGAGCCTAGGCCAAAAATGGTAAAGAACACATGTAGGTGTAGAAAATTCTTCTTGGCAGTCAACAAGGTCAGCTAGCATGCACCCATGGGGCCCAATTATCTTTCCCCTTTTGGGTAAGGTGAGGGGTGTTGAAGGTTTGGAAATTTTTCCTTGTTATTCTCAATGTGTGTGCTATCATGTTCCCGATGTGTTCCCAATAGGTTTCTCAAATTCTCAATGTGTTCTCCAACATGTTCCCAAGACCATCTCACTTTGTCCCATATGCTTTGCCCTAAATCCTACTCTTGTAACCTATATAACCAACCCAAAGGAGGAGACTACAATACAATGCCTACTAGTTTGAACCCCGTGCCTAATGCACAGGTGTGTGTGCATACAAACTACATTTCCAAAACCTCTTTATATACAACATTTTGCATGTATCCATCGGGACCCTGGCCGTTGAAAATCTTGATGTTTGCACTACTTGTGACCTGTGAAATAGCAACATATAGCTGACCATGGGAATAGACCGGAGACGACAAATATACCCCAACATTGTTGAATGTCTGACCTTGACTCTTATTGATTGTGATTGCAAATGCCACTCGAACAGGAAATTGGCGACGACACAAAACAAATGGCCAATCAGTCCCGGAGGGGGACATGATGATGCAAGGTATGAACACACGTTTGTCGACATTGTTCCCTGTGATGATTTCCGCTTCAATGACACGCTAACCTAGTCTCTTGACAATCAACCTTGTACCATTGCATAATCCTATTGATTGATTGAGATTGCGCAACAAAAGAATTGGCATGCCCACTTTGAGTTGCAACTCATGATTTGCGATACTGCTGAATCGCAAAGTGTTTAGAAATTCCACCAAATACAATGAATCCATTGAAACTCCTGCAGCAACATTTGCACCTTCTTCTATTGGAGTCAAAGAATTTGCGCTCAGGTACGTGTGTGATTTTTCAGATAGTGATTCTAAAATTGCATTGTTGATTTCATAAACGTCAGTATTTTTGGGGGCTAGAATGTTGCGTTGCATAAAATACATGGCATCTCCAGAGTGGCATTGGTGATCCAGATAGATGGTTCAGATTAATCCTCTTAAGCTACAATCTTCTGCTAGTAGCCTCATATGGGATGGAATCTTGATCCAATCTGGATTGACACCTTCTTCTTCTGCAATGGCGGGAAGACTACCGTCTCCAACATTCAACACCCATTTGGAAAACTCTCGCTGCTTTTCAGAATTGGTTGCCATGATTCGCATGTTGATATGAAGACGAAAAATTATAACATGTTGCCAAAGATGCGATCGAGGCAAAGAAGCACTGACAATGTCTTCTCGTCCTCCCTTGGGAACCACAGGCAAGATCTGTCGAAAATCCCCACCAAGGACCATGGTTTTCCCACCAAGATTTTTTCGGTTGCCTGTGCATCATCCAATTGCATCAAATCACGCAGGGTGCGATCAACAACTTCGAAAGCTCGGCGATGCATCATCGGTGCCTCATCCCAAATGATTAAATCAGCTTTACGCACCAACTCGGCCACTTTCATCTGTTGTGTGATGTTGCAAGTTGACTCATCATGCAGATCAATCGGAATCTTCAATCTTGAATGGGCGGTTTTGCCACCCGGAAACAATAGAGATGCAATTCCTGATGAGGCAACTGCAAGCACGATTTTGCCTTGCCCTCGTAGACGGGATAGAAGTGTTGTCCAAACAAATGTTTTACCAGTTCCACCACTGCCAAACACAAAGAACAGTTTGCCCTCTTTGTTTATCACGACATTCAAAATAGTTTCGTATGCGTTGCGTTGATCATCATTGAGCCTATCTTCTGCATTGTCCGCATCTGTGGTCAATGAATGTCGATCATAAGCCAATTCTTCTTGGACCAATCGGTTTCCTCCATGAACAGAAGGGATGTAATTAGACTTAGGAAGCGTTGGAAAATCTTCCAGGCGGTATCCATTGCACATGAGAACCTAATCAATTTCATACAATGCATGATCCTTTAACGCATCCTCAAGAAGGGTAACAGTTGGATCAGCACGCTCACAGCGTGTCATTACTTCAATGTCATCGCTCAAAGACTCCCAATGTGCATCCCATAACTGTTTGGGACTCGTGACCTCACAAAACATCAACATGGAGGCAAACATGTCACGTAGCTGTTGTCCGGAGGCCCAAACACCAGCTTCTTCCAAGGCTTGATCCCATTCATTGTCGTCTGTAAGCAAACCCATCGCAATGCATGCATCTTTGAATGTGTCGTGCACTCTACCATCCACTGTCTGCAAATGTTCGTAGGATGTGGCACCTTTGATGTAGTTCAGCAGCATTCGCAAATAGTAACGTTCACCCGATGTCGGGTGTGCATAATACATGCGACCAATGGCAAAACCTTGTTTGCACAATGTCCATCGCTTCAACTTCTGATTCCACACCCATTGCTGAAGGAATTGATCGAACGTAAGGCTTCGTGCAACTTTCGATTCTTGGTTTGTTTTGAACCATTTTGTGAGCATCATTCTAGAAATGGCTAACCGTGTTGCCACTTCCTGCACATCATCGTCATCGCAAAATAACACCATTTGTTGATTGGGCTAATGGTATTGTAGACGTTCAACAGTAGGAAATCGCTCATGCATATCAAACTTGAATATGCGCCACACTGCTTCCGATGTAGATACATAGCGACAGTCGAGATATTTTTTAATTTCATCAATATCGACCACATTTCCTTCGATGGCATTGTCGCTCTGGCGTGAGATCTCAACAGTCGCATGATCATGTCCTTTATATACGTACTTGAATAGGTACTTGACTACACGAATATTGTTGCAGACCTCAACGTTGATGTGCCATCGTATTTGGTCGATAAATAGACACTGTGTGGTACCACCCAACGATTGTCCAATTCAATGCCATGAGCCACAATTGTGTGCCCCGTATCTCTACGTTGATAAATAGGGTATCCGTTTACATCCGTCACAGTCTTGGATTGGAACTTGCGTGGATATTGTTTTTTGCATTTGCCTTCTTCCATGCACGGGGCATTTGGAAACGCAGCTCCACATGGACCATGCATCGTGCATTTGGCAACTGTCTCGTGGGCCAACTTGTTTGTTTCTAAATTCGGAAGTTTAACACTGATCATGCGGTCTACATCCTTGACTGTGTGTGGCTTGCAGTCTTGAGTAAAGAAGATGAGAATGTGTGCATGCGGTAGCCCACGCTTTTGAAATTCAACGACATAGATTCCCGCAATTATGTGTCCCAAAATATGGTTCTTGTGAATGTCATTGATCAACTCCTTCAACTTGATTTTGAACACTCAGGTTACCAAATCCGGTCGATCTTAAGGTTGCTGTCCAAGCAACAACGCTCTCTTGATTTCAAGCCACTGGGGATTGCAAGTGAATGTGACAAACGCATCCGGACAGTCGGCCCATCTGCAGATTGCCATGGCATCTTGATAATTCTGAACCATGTGACATGGACCTACTGTGAAAGAAGATGGCAGAATGATCCTTTGTCCAGTGGCAACAACGCTATTGTCACTTGCAGCGATGACGTCTTAAAGGCCTTGATAAAGATTCGCGCAAAGTTTTTTTTGATTCAGGCGCAGATATTTCAAGCGATTTTGTTTGATAGCCGCATAAGCATCCACAATGTATTGATGCCGCAATCGGTCACCCCGAAGCAACGCAATGCCATCAATGTCTCGATGTTGAAGTTGATAACCATAAAATTCCGTCATTGTCACATTGTAATGTTTTCTTTGAAGGTCAGATTCTCCCGCATGGTCTTCATCCAAATTTGTATCGGCAACAACACCATTGAGCAAAATCTTCGGATGCCATCCATCCTCACCGTAAGGAAATAGTAACGGATAATGTAGAGCCATGTATCCCACATGTAATTCAGAAATGCGCTGAAACGGGCCATCTTGCTGAGCAAGGACGATGTCACGTTTGTCTACAGCCTCAGAACCATCTCCTACCATTAATGCAGCGACTTCATTGGCTATCGGCACATTATATCGGCGGGCATCTTTTGTTCAAGAGGCAATGAGACGTAATTTCAGATCCATGGGAGCACCTTCTGTTGCCATCATATCCCTTGCCATTTTGAACATTTCGACATAGGGATTGATATTGTACATCATGGTCAACAATTGATCCAACGTCGTTGGATCAAGTGAGGGCATAACGACATGACGGTTTTGACGTTCGTGTTTCGTATCATGAATGTACAGCTGTGCAAACTGTGGCTGTTGTCCTTTGGTAGGACATAGGGATCCGATTTTGTGATAAAGTTCACTTTGAATACGAAAGGAGTACGCTCCAGGGCCTCTTGTTACCGACTCATCAACTTTGGCACCAAGCGAAGTGAATGCCAGCACGAATTGTACACGCGAATCTAATCTCGAAATTTGACGGCACTACTCTCTTTGCTGGTTAAAAGAACTTCTAGCTCTTGCGGTGTTGCGGGAAGATTCGGCAACAGAACTTTGCCATTCTCGCAACACAAAGAAAACTGTGGGTGGTTTTTCCTCGACTTTGCCAATCGTTCTTTGATCCACATTTTTGCGTTGCAAAATCCACATATTGTGTCCATTTCTCCACAATCCCATTGTCCCGGGGCTGATGCATCTTTGTCTCCAAACAATTGCAATGTGTCACAACGAAGAGAGGTTATTCACGTTGTTTAGCATGTTGTTATCTCTTTAGGCGATTGTGACATTCACGTGTAGATTCTGACATGCCTTGATTGAATTCTGTTGGAACATCAATGTGTGGAACATCATTTTCCAAAGAGTCAGTTTGCTCGTCATTTCGTTGAGCTTCTAAGTGTTGCTAAAGGGTCGTCAAAGCAGCCAAAACACTACATGTTACGCAATGATTACACGCATACGTTCTTGTATGTCTTCTGCCATCTTGCGACGGGGGGTTTCTCTTGCACTCTTTTGTGCTGTTGCCATGTGTGTGGACATTGTTGAAGTCTAGGTACATCAACTGAAGAATTGTGCAAACAACGCTACTGGTGTCAAAATGTGAGCCAAAATCAATCTCCGGGGTGGTAGAGGAAATGAAAGTCCATGGCTTATTAGTTTTTACTTACTTATTTGCTCAAGGCGATGTTGATTCCTGCAAAGATCACAATAGAGAAGAAGAGAAAGTGTGTGAGAGAGAGAAAGAGAGAGTATTTCAAAGCAGTATGGATTTATCAAAATCCACCTTCTTCCATTTGAATGTGATTAACTTACTATGTAGTATTAGACTTACTTATTAAATGACAAAGAGGGATTGGATAGGTGTTGGACTATATAATGGGTGAAGGGCATTTCCAAAAGTAAGGGACCTAGAACGACATAATAGCCAAGTTTGGGCTCACATTTTGCAAATGTTCTCAACTCATGTGCTCTGCCCATAGTTAAAGCATGAGGAAAGCATTATCGAGAACTTGAACATATATATCATAGTCCTTGAACGGATTCAGCAAATGTTTGCCAAATAATTAATATATTTATAATCTTAAACGTTGGCTCTGGATTTTTGAAAATTTTAGTATAAATAATATCATTAGCAAGAGACATCAAATTGTCTAAACTATGTGTGATAGGTGTTTGGCCCCCATAGACCTAAATTCTCAAATCCCAAATCTGACCCCCAGAAACATATTTTTGTTGATTTTCACATTCTTGGTAATTATTTTTTCAAATTTTAATTAATTTGAAAATAATTTAATTAATGTTGAATTTGTTAAAGAGTATGATAAATCAGCAGAAGTAAATTAGGAGGGCGGAAGGTTCTTTACACCTTAAGTGTAACATTGTCACCCCCTTCCCTATCGAGGAGTCCAATCTCACCAAAGGCACCAACTTGACTGTTACTTGGATCCAGCAGGACCTTGCGTTGCTGCAATGCAAATGACAACTTACCATGATTATGCCTGCTTTCTGACAGATGCAGTAATCTAACAAAGAAATCTCATGGCAGCGGGTGTCCCTCTTCCTCCTCCTCATGTGGGAGATGAAATGAGCTGCCTTGGCGCTTTGGCTGCAGCATGAAGTGATGAATACTGAGAAGAGAAATCATAAATTTCCGTCATTTGCTCTGATCCTAAACCCGTATTTGGAGAGCTGGTCAGAGCGATAACACTTGCTAGAGTCGAATGGGCCGAGCTGTTATGGTGGTCAGTTTACAGCACTGCGTTCAGCTCTTCATCAATGGTACTCATGCCTGAAGGGGGGCCACCCACAAAGTAAGTAGGTATCTGTGTTGTAGTCCAAGGTTCAACTGTGTAATAACAGTTCCAGGGTTCACCACTGACACCGAATCGTTCCAGATGTCCTCCTCATGGCATTGTGGCCTCAGAAAGAAAGAATTATAGAGCTTTCTAGCTTCTGATGATACTAACTGCAGAGGAATCAAGGAAATCTTTATTTCCTGTTGAGAATCTAGCAGAAGCAAAGCAATGACTTAGCCCCCTGGGAAAATGCTCCACGACGACCACGACCACGACCACCACCAAAATCCCACATTCTAAAATCAGGCTTGGAGGACTTGGATTATACCTGGAGGACCATGGATGGAGCTACCACCACCACCACATTCCATCTCTTCCTCATCATCTCTATTTCTTGTGCAAAATTGGTGATCACAGAATCTCTTCTTCTCCTTTCTTGGGCTTCATTTTCCGCGTCTCATAAGCGGATCACGCTCCCATAGCCAGTTGGGTCATACTATCCGTCCTTCCTTTACAATATATAATCTCATTTCATATTGTCCAGTGTTGTGTGCAGTTCCTAGGTTCTAGAAGGAACCTATATGGTTCCTGAATTATTTAGGAATGCCATCCTTTGAATCCAAAAGCACAAGTGATGCAATTACACCCTTGTTTTCATTCATTAGGGTTTCTTTCATTTCCATGGATTGGCAAACCACTAACATGTTCATCCTTATCCATGGATGGAGAACCTTCAACATGGGCATCATTAGGTCAATTTTTGTAAATGTTTATTATAAACATCTTAAGATTGTCCATGCCTAATTAAAAGCATCTTCAATTCATGCAAATACCTACAAGGTTGAAGACTCTTTTTGCCTAAATTTGAGAGTCCACAATCCCCAATAAAAAAAATTCAACGTAAAAATTTTTTGTTCATGGGCTTTCCACCATGCCAATGGATCTTGGTATTTTTCTTCAATGATTTTTTGTATTTTGAAATGTGTTCTTTCACAATTGATAAGGCCATTTCTTAATTAGTTTCTATGAGATCATATAGACTTGTAAATTCAATAATTTGGGATGCAAAGGTAGGAGGTTTTTCATTTATCTCAATTGGGTTCAAAACCTTGTATGCATATTTAAAGAGTGGAAAAAATACTAATTTATCATATTCACTTGCAATTTGAAGAGCCTTGTCCTTGCCAACATATTAAATGACTAACCCCAAACCCTTTAATGAAGGTCTAACATCATTGCCAATATATTGTTAACTTTTCAAGTTTGAAAAAAAAAATCGTATATGAAAAGAATGGGTCCATAACTTGTACCACTTGTTTTTGCATGTGTTGTCATAAGACTTGAAGCTCACCATGAAAGTTTTAGGTGTCACTAGAGGCAAGTGTTAAGAAATCCACCTACATTTGACATGCAAATGATATGATTATAACAAGGGCATTAAAAAGAAACCAATAACCTTAGATTTGGTTCAACACACATCATTTGACGCACTCCCAACTCCTTGAAGGACTCAAATGTGAGTCCAAGTAAAAGACAACGGAAGAAGGAGAAGTCGGGGCACGCTCCTCAGCTCATAACACTTTGAGGGGTAGAGGGGCATGTTGGAGCTCCGGGATGGGACTAGGAAGAGTTGACAAGCTTCAGTCACTCACACGGGCTTGCACACAACCCACACAAAGTGGTTAGTGCATAGTTTGAGCACCCTTGGTGTTAGGACGAGCCACGGGCAACACAAACACACTAGACTCACCACGGCCCAAATTTGGGGGAAGCCACCACTTTCCCTTTTATAATATACTCTGTGGCTGGCCACGGAGCTTACATCCAAATGGCTTTTCTTTCCCAGGACTCTCGAGTGGGAGTCGTGAAATCGCATCGGTTAGGACTTTTGCAACTTTGGAGCCCCATAACTTTGTGAGCAGACCTCGGATCGAAATGTAGTCTAAAGCAAAGTTGTAGCTCTTATCAAGAGCTTTCCAAGGGTATGTGGCACGCCCTCTGAAGCCAAGTAAATCAGGTCGATTCCCAACTTTTTCTGGTCGAGAGTCAAATTGGCAATTTGACTTTCGACCCTTCTTTTGGCCATAACTTGTGTTTCAGATGTCCAAATGAGCAATGCAATCCATTTCAAACATTTACGTTCTAGGAGCTTTCCAATGATATAAAGAACACCACAAGCCATTGAGTTTTGACCCTTAGAATCGGTCTTTGAAGTTTTGGAAGTCCATCGGAACTCCATCTCCCAAAGTGGGAGTTGCCTTGGGAATGTGAGGGTTCACTCCCTCACACTTTCTTACACTTTTGGGAATATGTGATGTGATTCCCGGGCTTCTTCTTGGCTCACACCCTTGCGACCTCTTTGCCTTGACTCCCGAGCTTCTTCTTGGCCCGCAACCTTGCAACCCCCTTTGCCTTGGTCGCAAACCTAAAGCTAAGGTTGCGACATCATTGGACCATGAGACCCAAATTCGCAACAATTTGGGCTATAACCCCCAAACTTGTGAATTTGGCACATGACATTGAAATGTTAATGATGGTTGATTTCCATAATAAAAAGTAATGTTGTTGAAATTCCATTTAATATATATATATATATATATATATATTCAAGAAGCAAACCAAGTTTGACTATAATCTTGAACTTTTGTGTGGGCACTATAATAGCCATACATGCCTTGCCCCTTTCTTGCCACCCCTTCCTACCTTGTTTAGTCTATCTAATCAATAGTTTTATGCAAATGGATTATACTTCCTTGATGGAAATAAAAGTCAGGCCATCACAAACTTTAGAATTGTTTGTGCAATGTTGACAACACTTAAACATAACATACCTTTAACATGTCCTTAAAAATATTATTGCCAACCCCAACATTTCACATGAAACAATAAAAATCACTGCAATAATCATGGTTGAGAAATTAACTCCATCATCTAGCACAAGCAATAATTTGAGCAATGAGCCCATGTTTTCCAAATACTTCATTAACTTGCAAAGCCATGGTATTCCTAGAAGTCTCTATTGTTTTTAAAAAAATCATTGATTACATGACAAGGCTTTCATTTGTCATTCAAAAAATGCATAATGAGAACAAATGTTCCAATTTTGCTATGGACATCCATAAATCAAAATTCATGGTGCAAGAATTACAAAATTTCAAGGTTTTAATAATGAATTTTTCCTTGGTCTTCTTTACCATACTAAACAAAATCTCATTGACCATGTTTCACTTGGATGGAAAAATAAATTGAGGATTTTGTTTTAGATAGCTAAGGTCCTTAAAAATGGGGCATCAACAAAAAGAAAATGGCATTAGCTCTTTATGCATAAACTAATGTTGGTTGGTTATAGGACTTTAGACCTATCTTATAGATATGAATAATTTTTTAAAAACCTAATACAAGGATATGCATTCGAATATCCCATCAAAGTTTTTTTATATTGTTGTTTATGCATTCATGAATTTTTTTGGTTCATTGCCAAATATGCATTTGTTGGTTGTCAAAGTCATAATAATGTGCAGCTATGCATAGTGGTTATGTGCATCAACTTGAACATGTGAGATTATGTGCAAAAAAAACAACAAAAGAACATAAAATAGCTTGTGGGGGAATTGAACCCTATTTCTTTATAGAACTTTGCCCATTGCAATGCAAGTTACCTACAAAAAACAAAAAAACACCCACACAAACAATAAACCACCTTAACCCCACAAAATAAAAGCTTGAGAAACCAAAAATTCTAGCAACTTGTTTAGGTCCAAAAACTTTTCCAAAAATCACCAAACCTGCCACATCAAAAAAAAAAAAAAAGGCCATTGGGTTAGTTGGGCAAAAATAGTAAAAAGAGAGATTTTGGTTTAGGGTTTAGGTTAATTACCTAATCTTCATCAACTTGTAGCTCTTCTAGGAATTCAGCTAAAATAATTTCAACTTTCAAATAATCTTTTAGGTTTGCATTTAGTGTGCAATTCCAACATGGGTCATTAGGCCAATTATTGATTATAGTGATAATCAAGTCTAAATTTTGGACTTGTAAGGAGCAGCGTTTCAAAGTTTTCAAAACACCAGCCAAGTTGAACATTTTTTTAGTCTCAATCTGAAACCCCAGAATCCCAAGAACCTACTTGACAAGGAAATTAACATTTGGAAATTGACCTTCATGGGTCTTCCACCAAACAGGTGGATTTGCACAAATTAATGGAGGTATAGCCAACCTCTAAAATAAAAATGGTTCCCCAATAACCAATGCCCATGAAGACTCTTCCATAGATGCCCCAACACGAAACATGTTGGTTTTTTCTTCTTCCTCAATAAGAAGTCCATCAATTGAAGCAATGATTTTGCTTGGATGGCAAGGTTTAACCTTTCAAAAATTGTCATCAAAAGGGCGGATTGCATTCCCACGACCCACATAATTCTCAACAATTCTTAAGGATCTATAGTAGGGATTTAACATTTATGCTAGCATATTATGAACATGGCAAGAATCGAATGCCATAAAAAACTCCAGAAAAGGTTTGATCACCTTCACCACCTCTTATCCCATGTTTTTTTTATAACATTTGGAGCTCAACATCAAATTGGTCACATGTTTCATTCCCATCAACAAGGGAATCTAATTGAGATTCCATGGCCACAATCAAGTTGATTGCAATCACTAAAACATCAAATAATAATTAGTGACCTTTGGATTGATTCAACACACATGCAATCACCACAGGATTCAAAGATGTAATGACAGTTTCAACAATGGTCCACATTTGGGCTTTTGGGATTTGTTGCAAACTCAATATTTTTTGCTTGCCATAACACAATAGATTTGTAGCTTTGAATTCCAAGGTTTTTCCAAACATTATTACATTGCTAGTAAACCTTGTTTTGACGAGAGTTTTCAACTTTCGAGGTTGTAGCCCACTATCCATGCATGCTTTCTCCCACTCCAACCTCCCTTTCCCCAATTTCTTTGTCTATCTAATATAACTTCTGCTCATGAGTTCACAACATAATAACAATTATGTTATTGAAAGCAACTTGCCTTGTAGCTATTTTCCTTTGCTGAGAGACTGAAAAGGATATGGAAGGAAAGTCTTTGGTTGAAATTTAAAAAATGGGTAGGGATTTTTTAAAAAAGTTGACCATGAAACAAAGAGGAACAAGATCAATGTCTAATGTTTAGGAGACAACCCAAAAAGAATAATAAGAGATGAAATACAAGATCATCCCATATTTTTCTCTTTCCCTTTAGTTCACAACCTTATTGTATCCTTTTGTTCTACATCATAATCATGAAGAAGATGCTTTACATGATGCCCACCTACTTTTTTGACATTGTTTTGATACATTGATAGAGCTCAACAAAATTCACTATGGGTATGTTGAGTTCATTGTGTCTAATGGAATTTGTCAATCATATGTGTAACATAAGAGGTAGATGAATTTGATTTTTAGAATTTGTTCCTCCCAAGAAGGCTTTTACACATGACACCAACTAGAACCTACAAGTGCACAAACTCCTATCATGTTAAGACCAAGTTATAGGACAACAAAATTTGATTGTTTTTTACATTATCAAAAAGAACATTCACCATGTTAAAAACCTTTGAACGTAAATCACAAAAATGGGGGAGGAAAATGTAGAACATTGATGATAGGAACAAATTAGTAGAGAGAGTTTGCAAGCTCTTTAATAAGAACCTCGAATATTTTAAAGATTAGGCCATTAAAATCCTTGGATTTTATTGTTGGATTTGGAAACCAATTGCTTTCATGTTTCCCTAGTTCATTGACTACCCTATTAGACCCCCTTTAGTGCTAAAACTTAATAGACAAAACATTTCGTCAATTGCCCCACCAAATCTCCCCTCAACGTTTGAACTATAGTAGAGAAATCAAATGATTAGAAGTAAAGCCAATATTGGTGCTCTTGAGAAAGGTGCAAGCCACTAGAAGTAAAACTTTCTTTAAAGAGTTGCGAGTGATCAAAAATTATAGCTAATTAGAAAGAAACTTTAGCAATTCAAAAGCAAAGACACATGCATTCAACATTTTCATGTTGTTCAAGCACAAATGACAATGTTGTTTTCCCTGAAATTCATCTACATAGTCTAAAACCCTAAACCCTAATTGACAATGTCATTTGGCATCCGACCTAAACCCTAAACCTAAAAGATCATAATTATCACCACTCGAAGATATCAATATTTCTTTTGCAGAATCATAACCATTGCTAATGAAACCCCACCAAAGCAATTATGAACATCATAAAGATATTAAAAATATATGTTTTAGTCGGATATGAATAGAATATGAATATATATAAAATAAAAATAGCACCAATTACAAAAATTGACCCAAAAGCTGTGTATGCATAACCAAATAAAAGTATGTAAATGGCCAACATTGGTATAAATAATGCCAAATCTTCTTCAATTTCTCTTCGGTGATAATCACCTTAAAGGTATGGCACTTCATTACCAAAAAGAAAAAGAAAAAACCAAAAATGGTTGAAAGGGTGGGGTTAGATTTATTTTGTTAGGTCGTTTCCTTCCTTCAGGCTCATTTTTCTCTTGTGTAATCCACTCATTCCACACTTGCTGATGAAGACCTTCAATATGTTTTGAAATGCAAAAATTTTATTTGTTGTCTTGTATGATATGATGCCTTTTTACATCTTGCAATTGAAGCGAACGGACAACAAAAAAACACATTTCAAAACTTCAAATTGGTTTGAACTTGAACTTATTTCGAAAGAAAATGTGTTAATAAGTGCAAAGAATGCCCAAGTTATGGTAATGTGATTCTTGGGTTTTCAAAACTCTTGTTGTTTTGCCAATAATGCTCATTGTTGTGTAACATTTATGATTATAAAATTTGTTGTTGGTATTGTTCTTGTAATTGTAACAAAATTTGATGTAAAACTGCAACAATCAACCTCTATGACATTAAACTTTAAACATTAAAAAAGGAGGGCAATGATGGAGGGCACAAACTAGGAAATGAACAAAAAAAAGGCACGTGATGATAGTAGGTGCAAACTAGGAAAAAAACACAAAGAGGAGGGCAATGACAACAAGTGCGAACTAAGAGAAAAATATGAAGAAAAGAGTGATGACAACCTCAGTGAACCATGAAAAAAACATAAAAAGGAATGGGATGATAGCAAGCACAAACCATGAGAAGAACATGAAGAGAAGGACAATGGTACTAGGTTTATGGTTTAAGCATTGAATTGAAACTGATTTTTTTTTCCAACCAACTACTTCAATTCTAGCTATAAGGTCCACTTAGGAACTGAACTTGGGTCCAATTACCCATTCCATCATGTGCTGGAATTGAGGCCAGTTCCTCACTTGCTTATCAAACCTTACCCTAGCCCAAAATTAGGGTTTAAACAAGTTCTAAAACTTGGTTCCAGTTAAGTTTTGAGTGCTTAGAACCAGAACCACCTCTGAATAACCAACTAACCCAAGTACCCGCACAACACTAGTATTGTTGAAAACTTGAGTAAATTTTTTGGTGACAGGTCAATCAAAGATGCCCATCACAAAAGAGCAAAACATTTAAACTTTAGGGTTCCCACACCTAATTATTATCACAAGTCACACTATGTTCCCATCAAGTTCCCAATGGGTTCCCAAAATGATCCCTCACTCGCTTTCGTCCCATATGCTTTGCCCCTAAGTTCTACTCTAGGAGTAGCTATATGACCAGCTCAAAGGAGGAGACTACAATACATCTTTTTTTGGGGAATGCTCAAAGCTCCATTAAATTTTTAATTTTTTCATGTGATGGACAAATCAAAGATGCCCATCACAAAAGAAAAGAAAAGAAAAGAAAAGAAAAAAAACATTGAACTTTGGGTGTCCCCACAAATAATTAATTAATTAATAAGAACACTAGTGTATACACTAGGTAATCTGAGCTACACTATACACTAGGAACATCAACCACAGTTGTAAGCAATTAAGAAGTCCCCACACCACCCACTCCCTTTCTGTCAACAACATCAGTCAACTAGAATTTCTTTACTTTTCTTTCTCTGTACTAGTTGTTGCTGCTGCTGCTGCTGTGTTGCCATATCTTTGTTTTGTAGTTGTTGTTGCTGTTGCTGCTCCTGTTGTCATATTCTTGTTTTGTAGTTCTTTCCTTCGGTCAAAAATCTCTCATGAATGATTGTTGATATTGTTGTCATTCTTGTTTTTTTCCCCTTGTTGTTGATATTCTTGTCATTGTTGTTGTTTTCTTGAGATATTGTTGTTGTTATTGTTTGAACTGTTGTTTCTTTCAGTTATTCTTGGTGTTGTTGTTTGCATGGCGAAGAAGATGATGATTAACTGAGGAAGAACAAGAACATGATAATCTTGGTTTTGGACACACTCTTGTTGTTGTTGTTGTTGTTACTTTGAAGCGTATGATCTGCGTCTTTCTTCTGTTCTTGGAGGTTGGAGGTTTGAGGAGGAGGAGGATGGAGGTTGGAGGAGGAGGAGGAGGAGGATGATGATGACTATGGCGCTTATCAGCTCGGATGTTGAGCTAAATTATCATCAGAGAGTCTCAGCTAAATTGCTTTCTCAGGCTCCAGCAAGGATCTTGAGCTAATTAGAGGCTTCTGAAGCTGCTTTGTTGTTGTTTTTGTTTTGTTTTTCAAGGATAGGCTTGAGTAGGTTTGGAGTTTCTGCAGCTTTCCTTTCTCCTCGAGGAAGGATGGAAGATCTTCCGTTAATTAGAGCTTCTGAAGCTTTTCGTCTTGTTGTTGCTGTTGTTTTTCTCTTCAAGCATAGACTTGAGCCGATCTTGAGTTTTTGTTAGTAACTTTGCTAAAGTCTCTATGATTTCACGTCGACGGCAACAAGAAGTACTACTACTACTAGTACTTGGACCTCAAGCATGAAGCCGGAGTTCGTACCTAGAAGAGTATTTGGAAATCATGCTCAGCAGATTTGGCTTGCAGCAGTTGTCGCGCTACTTGTTTATGATTTGATTCTCGGCGCAGCAGAAGGATTGTCGACTGATGGATTGGCTTTGTTGGAGTTCAAGAGCGAACTGGAGTCTGCGGGAAATGTTTTTTCTGCTCTCCACGATTGGAGCGCTTCTGACGCATCTCCCTGCAATTGGACAGGGGTTAGTTGCTCCACAGATTCAGATCAGCGTGTCACTTCCCTGAACCTCTTCGGTGTCGGACTTGCTGGTCGGATTTCTCCTAGTCTTGGTAAGCTTGAAGGATTGCAAGTGCTGGATTTGTCGACTAATGCGTTGTTCGGAGACATTCCGCCGGAGCTCGGCAATTGCAGTAGCTTGACGATCCTCTTCCTGGACACAAACAACCTCAATGGCACCATCCCTCACACTCTTGGCGACCTTCAAGAGTTGCAACAGCTGAATCTCTCTAGTAATCTCTTGTCCGGAAACATACCTCCGGAGCTTGGCAATTGCAGCAGACTGAATAGCTTGGATCTCGACACTAACGTCCTGGATGGCTCTATTCCTCCTTCTCTCGGGAACCTTCACGTTTTGCAGAACTTGATTCTTTCTTGGAACAACCTCAGTGGCGCGATTCCGCCAGAGCTTGCTGCTTGCTCCAGTCTGCAAATTCTCGACCTCGAATCCAATCAGTTAACGGGAAGCGTACCTCAAGGAATGTACAACATTAGCAGCCTCGTTTCTTTCTTCATCAACAACAACGCGCTCAACGGCGACATCACGCAAGGTACGCGGAAGCAGTCATGAAATCCACTCCCACAGATATGCGTCTCGATGTCTCCAGCAAATTGCAAATCGCACTCTGTAAGTGCGTAACATTGTCGTGGTTTCACTGATCCTGCTGGTGATGTTGCTGCTGCGATTTGATTCTGACTTGCATCGCTTGTTAGACTTGATTTGATTCTCGACTTGCATCGCTTGTGCTCCAGGTTTGGAGCTTTTAGCGAAGCTACCGAACATTACCGATATCTGGATGCAGTGCAATCGCTTCACAGGATCAATACCTGCAGGCATCGGAGAAGCAACAACACTGCAAACATTGATCCTCAACTTGCAAGTCGATGATAACGGGAATGGCAGCAGCAGCGGCAACGGCTTTGGAGGTTTTCTACCGAAGGAGCTTGGCTTGCTACAGAATGTGTACATTCTCGACATCAGCAACAATGATTTCACAGGAAGTATTCCGCCAGAGCTTGGAAACATGACGAACTTGCAGTACTTGTATCTATCAACCAACAAGCTCACAGGTTCCATTCCAGCGGAGCTCGGAAACTTGACAAACTTGATCTGCTTGTATCTGTACACGAACTCACTCACCGGAACTCTTCCAGCAGAGTTGCGCAACTTGAAGAACCTGACGGAAATCCTGGTGTACAGCAACAACTTGAGCGGAACGATTCCGCCTTCGCTGGGAGAGCTACAACAGCTCGACACTTTGGATGTCCATTCCAACTCCTTCATAGGAACTCTTCCGTTGGAGCTTTTCAATTGCACGACTCTCACATCCTTGTACATCTCCGAGAACAATTTCTCAGGTACGATTCCCTCGCAAATCGGCAATCTCCGATCTCTCTTGAGCTTGCGAGTGCAGACGAATCAATTCACTGGACCGATTCCTGAAGAAATCGGCGATCTTGTCGCTCTCAAGGAGCTTATCATGTCCTCCAACGACTTCTCCGGCTCCATTCCTGCGAGCTTGGCAGACATCAATAATCTGTCAGTGATTTACTTGTACAATAATCAGCTTTCCGGCGCGATTCCGAGCGAGCTTGGCATGAAGAGCAATCTTACACAGCTCGATTTACGCAACAATTTGCTGAGCGGGAGTCTGCCGCCAGGGTTATGTTCGCAAGGGTTTCTGAAGTACTTGGACGTCTCGCACAACTCGCTTGAAGGAGGTATTCCTTTGGAGCTTGCGAGTTGTGTTTCTTTGTATCGAATGGAAGCCAGCTTCAACTTCTTCACCTCCATTCCTGATTCTTTTGGTAAGGGGACTGAGCTTTCGTTCTTGGACTTGTCCAACAATCGTCTCCTTGGTCCCTTTCCTTCACAGCTCGGTTTCAATAGCAATTTGAGCAATTTGGCGTTGGCAAACAATGGATTGTCTGGTGATTTGTCACCACTCCAATGCTCCTCTCTTCCTAATCTTCAATCGATCAACTTGGCGTTCAACCATTTGGAAGGTGCAATTCCATCATCTCTTGCCAGTTGCAACAGGCTTTTCCGACTGGATTTGAGCTTCAATTCCTTCAATGGCTCTGTCCCATCTTCTCTTCCCATCAACTTACAAGTGCTCCATTTGCAAGGGAACCAACTCTTGAGCCAAGATCCAAGCATTTACACAAGCCTCAAAAACTTGAACGATCTCAACTTGGCTCAAAATGAGTTCAAGGGATCCATTCCTCCAGAGCTTGCAAAACTTGATGTGTTGACCATGTTGAATTTGAGCTTCAACCAATTTTCAGGGATAATCCCAATTGTGCTTGGGAGCTTGCAAGCACTTGAGGTTCTTGATCTTTCTTACAACCAACTCTCAGGGACGATTCCTCTCTCATTGGGTCAAATTTTGTCACTCGAATCAGTGAATGTTTCATACAATGAGCTCAATGGTTCTTTGCCACCATCATGGGTTAAGAAACTCCTTGCATCGGATTCGAGCTCTTTTGTAGGAAACCCAGGACTATGTTTGAATTATTCTGCTGAAAATGACCTTTGTCAAACCATATTTAGCAATACTAGCATTACCTCCCAGAGTAGAAAGAAAGATCATCTTAGTGTTGGTGTTATAGTGTCCATAGTGTTTAGTTGTGTAGCATGTGTGCTTGGTTGTGTGGTTTTGGGTTGTTGCTTTTGGCGAGGAGGATCAGGAGATGAGAAGGTGATGTTGGAGGATAATAAGTATATCGAAGTCACGAGTTCTCCTGGTAGTGATTTATCCTTCAGTGAAATCATGGTAGCAACTCGTAATTTGAGTGATGATTGCATCATTGGGAAGGGAAGCCATGGAACTGTCTACAAGGCAGTGCTGCCTAATGGTAATGTAGTAGTAGTGAAGAAGGTTGCTTCTTTAGACAAGGATTTGCGAATCCATAAGAGCTTCTTGAGAGAAATAGATACGATTGGTAATGCCAAGCATCGGAATCTAGTCAAGCTTTTGGGGTTTTGCAAGTGGGGAGAAATTGGGCTCTTGTTGTACGACTATGTTCCCAATGGGAATCTGTTTGAGGCCTTGCATAACCACGTCAAAGGCTTGGTTCTTGATTGGGAGGCTAGACTTAAAATTGCAGAGGGTATTGCCCAAGGGTTGGCATACTTGCATGATGACTACATTCCGCCTATCATCCATCGTGATATCAAGTCCAGTAATGTGCTCCTTGATGAGGACTTGGAGCCTCATATCGCTGATTTTGGGATAGCCAAGGTGATGGCACTCCAGCCAAGAGAGAATTATGCAAGCTCAACAGCTGTTGTTGCTGGCACCCATGGCTACATTGCTCCGGGTGAGTGAATATATATATATATGATGTTTGTATGTATCTTGTGGTGATATATTTTGAAAGCTTTCAACACATAAGCAACAGGGTTTTCTTTCTTTGATGAATTTTCACAACCTGACATATGTTATTGGAGAAATTTTTGGAAAAATCACTTTTTTCAATGTAATTTAGACCAAATTTGCTGATTTTTTGGGAAAATTTTGCCAATTGAGAACTGTCAAATGTTTAAAGCAGAGGAGGCCTGAGTATTCAGGTTATCCTGGTGGCTACATTATGAGGCTGAATCTGCACTTGCTGCAATTCTGCCCTTGTTCCATTGAGTTCCCCTAGCATTCCTGTAGCATCCCCCTTGCTGGATTTTAATGCCTCTGAACAGGCCATGAACTGCTGATTCTGCAACTCACCAGGCTCTCCCAATGAGGGTTTACTTGGGAGAATTGACATCATCAATAGTCGATTCAGTGAGCTGCACCCTCGTTGGGTTTGCCCACTAAGGGCATACTTGGCAGAATCAATGATTGGTCTGTTCTCTAGTACAAAAGTAGGTGTTTTTTTGGATTCAATGGAAGAGTTTTTGAGAATTGAATTGATGAAGGTGAGTATCAACTGGAACAATAATTTCCATAGTAACCATTTTGGGACTGTTTTGTGATGGGGTGGGGGTCGGTGCAGAATATGGTTATGGAACAAGTGTGACAGAGAAAGTGGATGTATATAGTTATGGAGTGGTGTTACTAGAGCTTTTAATTGGGAAGCAACCAGTTGACTTGAGCTTTGGTGAGTCGATGCATATAGTGGCTTGGGTGAGAGCAAGGGTTCAGCAGAATGGTGGTGCCAATGTGAATGATGTGCTTGATTCAAGACTCCTCATGACAACCATCACTGATGCACAAAGGACCCAGATGCTCCATGTGCTTCGAATTGCTATCCTTTGTACTAAAGATGCACCCTCAGATCGACCTACAATGCGCAATGTTCTTGATTTGCTGAGGACTAGCAAAACAACATAAAATCAGGATCACACCTTTCTGCCTCCCTCATCTCCAAGATGTGTGTTTATTTAAAGGTATGCCTTTCTTTGACGCGTTGGCATTGCATCCACCTTTGTAAACAGCTCAATCATAAAAAATGTATGATCTTATTTCTCTTTCATAATCTCAAAACATGTTAATTACTGTAATATAGAGGCAGCTTCAACAAATGTTTGTTGAATAATTAATTATTTTTTAAGATTCCATTTCGAACAGCATAATATTTCAAAATGTTTCAAAACATTCTCTATTTTCCTTCACAAAATTTTGTTCTTTGAAAACTTTATTTTTTGAAAATTTCAACATTTCTACAAATAATATAATTTATTCTTGAAACTGTCAAGGTACTACAGTAATAGCAGTATCTGGAAAGTCACCCTGTCTGTCATCCCTAGTTTGAGCCTCTAAACCCCTTTTTCTTCCCCAATTTGAGTGCATCTGTGAAGTGAACGAAGTTGTGGACTGTTTCATGAAACTGGGTATCAGTGCAGATTGCAGGATCTTATTGTGACAAGGCTTTGATTTGACGAAGAGTTTGAGCCAGCAGCGGTCAAGGCATAGGTAAGGCAAATCCAAGACTGGGGGGCGGAACTTCCCTCAGCACCAATATAGGTGAGAACTAGTTTCGTACCCCCTTTTTTCCCCCCAGCGTACTGTTTTCATCCCAACTTCTAATCTCGTCCCTAGTTTGGGGTACTTTACGAATAACTCTAGGATTCAAGTGATTCAGTTCCATCCTCCAAAAACTTCCTTGCTTTGGGATTTGTATGTATTTTGGTTCCAACTTTCCAGTTCTACATATCTAACATCTTTCTATGTTGTTGAATGTTAACTTCTACTATCATCGATTTCTTAGGTCACGAATGAAGGAAAAAAGAAGAAGGTACCAAATCTTCGAAATTCCCATTGAGACCACTATCAGTTCATTTTGGGTCCATGAAACAAAAAAACATAGCTGAGTCCAAAAAAGATTAAAGGCAAGAATTCTCGTATGCTGCACCTCCATGAAGCAGAACTATTCAAATTCCAATTGGGATTATGGTATGAGATGGTATGTTCCAACTTCATAACAAAGATCTTAAGTGCCTACACTCTAATTCATGTTTCTAGGGTTGCCAAAAAACACCATAAAACAATATTATGGTGTTGCTAGGGTAGAGCAGCAATCTTTTTTTTGGCAATGGCACTTGATGGGGAAAAAAATCAGGGGCAATTCCTTAAAGGATTTTTTGAAAAAAGTGTGTCAAAGTTGCCAGATTTTGAGGATTTTTTTTTCCCTGAAATTGCCAAATTTAGTCAATAGGTGCTAGCAAGTTGCCAAAATATATTAAGATTCTTTTTTTAAAATTGTTTTCCTCTCTGACCTATAGCCAAATTTGGTTAATTCCTCTTGTGGATGATCACCAGTTTGCCTACATCACAAAATAGAAAAAATAGAAAACTTTGGGTTAGGCATCGATCAGAATTGAAATTAAATGCGAGTTAAGTTGGTGTTAAAAAGATAAGGTTGATCGTCAATTCACACCATCAATGTTACATAACACCAAAATCCTAGGTGTCATATGATGTGGCACTAAGTGTTGTCTTGGTGTTAATGCAGTGATAGGCTACCACCAAATCTTCAAAAAATCTTAGATTTTCGATTTAAAAACTAGTGATTCATAACACCTCCAAAAGGGTGTTGATTCAAAATCCTAATAATAATAGATTTGAAAAATAAACTACCTTAACCCTAAGCTTCCTTAAGCTCGATTGAACTGTGAAATATAGGTTGAGGCTATGATGTCCCTGGGGTGATGTAAAAGAGTGAACCCTAATTCCAACCTGATTCTTCCATAGACCAATCAAGTGCTCATACATGTGTTATGGAAGAGAAAATGATTCTTTGAATCTGCTAATTATGACAAAAGTCGAGATTTTTTCTATGTTTTATTTGATAAAAAAATGACATTTTAAAATAATTAATTTTAAATGTCACATTTCCTTGCTTCACAAAGTCTCAAGTGAAACAAAACAAGGGGTGTGTGTCACACTGTGGCCTTGCCATTTACATTTTAAAAAATATCTTAAGGCAAAAGAAAGAAGAATTATGGAAACTAAAATATTTCAGCATGCAATAATATAATAATCTTCAAAAAACTCCTCTAAAAGAAAATCAAAGTCTTTCAAGATATTATAACCCTATAACTAATCTCAAGTTTCAACACAAGCCAAAATATCGTCTTTCAAAAATCCTCATATAAAAAGAGATAGACCTATTATGTAGGGTTTATAGTAAGCTATCATACCAGACCAACACGGGTATTAAGTATTAAGACTACACAACAAGACATTTAATGTAATATATGATTTTATGTGCATTATGCATAAGATTGTTCATCACATGAACTTAACATTTATTTTTATAATGAGACTTTCGACCCATTTTCTTTATGGAATGGTTTGGCATAAAACAAGGTTCACTCTTCTTTTTGTACTATGGGGGAAACCATCAACCTGATGAGGATGAAGCTATTCTTCTATGTTTGATGAAAAGTAGTTATATTAGTGACATTAGTATGTCATTTGAACTTGTTTGCTCAATAAGTGACATAGCTCCCACATTTCTTTGTTACTTGCATCATATATATATAGCTACTTTTCATTTGTAGTATTAAGAATGTTATATATCAAATATGGTCTTGGTATATATGTTTCAACAAAAATATCAATCCAACATTGGTATTTATTTATTTTTAAATTAGGCATCGATCTCGTATAAGTAATACATACATTTGCAAATGGATTGCACCCATGGTATTAATATAGGTATGTTTAGTGCTATACACAATGACCATTGGTATCAACATAATTTTTCATTTTCAAAGTTTTTTCATCTTGGTTTCTTTTCAAGTTTCTTCATCTTGTTGTTCAAGCTATTGTAAATGCCAATGAAGGGGAGAAACTTAATCCTTTTTCAAACCTATCCTTTTTCAGGAAACAAAAGGAACAACAAGGAGAAGTTACATGAAGTCCTTTCCTTCCATAAATAGACATCAAACTTTGAAGAACAAAATCAATAATTAATTTCAAATGCAAACCCCTATATTATAGATGTGTCCATTGTTACCTTAGAAGCTCTAGCTAAAGCTCACAACTCATAGCAAGTAACAAGGATTGATACCAAAGTAACAAAGAGATGAGTTCCCTACTATAAATATTAAAATGGGTATCAATATTTCTTGTTTGATGCAACCCTAAATGTTGGATATCTTGGTATTAAGCCAAGTAATTTGGACATTAAATACCAAATTGGTTTGATAATTTCACAACAATGTTGATATCCATTAATGACCCTCTATATTAAACTAATATTAGAAATTACTACCTTGAAGTTTGGATGGGGGATTAGTCAATAATGTCTAAGGGATGTTTATGACATTCTTAAGCCTTGGGAGACCTTTAAATGCAATTTTTTTTTTTGAAATACTAACCTACCAACCATTCAATATATAGAAAATATTGGGTCCTTCTTCATGCTATCTTCAAGCAATTCCAAATCACACCATCTGTCTATGAAGGAAGGTAGTTAGTTAGTTTGTTTTGTTTTGTTTGTATCAATGAGATCTACTGAACCAGGATGCTTCAGATCATGTTCACTTTCGATGAGGAGGCGTGCATGGGCTTGGTTCCATGACGTTTAGACTTGCCATGAAAAAGTTTTTGAATATTGAATGATTTGTTCACTGAAAAATAAATTAAATTGTAGCTGAAAATTTCGGAGGAATTTGAATGTGCCTTTGGTGTTGTGGGGAAGATCTTGATGAGCAGGATTTAATGGATGAATGGGGATGATGTTTGGAGTTTGGACAACATTTGTATAGACCTTTGACATCATCGACTAGGATGGGTAATGAAAATAACAAGCCACTAGGAGCCTAGGGGCCCTTCATTAGTGGGAGGAAGCATAGTTCATGTTTGAAGATGGGGTAGTCCATAAAGAATTGCCTTCATTGTGAAGGGTCATAAGAAATGTTAAGGAATTGTTGTATGAACCATCAATACTTTGTGAGGAAATGAGATCTAAGCCATTACAAAAAAATTGTAATATATAGTGAGTCTTATCTAATCCATCTTTAAGGTAGAGAATGAAAAAAAGATTATGCACAAATGTGTATTTTCATTAGCCTGTGATCATTACTACCTTACTTACATTTCATGTGAAGACTTATGAAACTTGTGAAAGCGGAATGCACATTAATAATGGTTGAGATGTCCATCTCTTCACAACCATATCTTTGTTACAAAATAAATTACACTAGAAATAGATAACATGGCATACAAACATGCATACCAAAATCAATTTATGTCAATATGGGGCTTCAACAAGGACTACACACTACAAGGTAAGCAAAATCTTTTGTAGTAGCAATCCTCCATATCACATGTTTTTTTAATTTAAACTTGGTCTAACAAGCTATACACAATTTGCTTTCCTTGTTAGTAGGTAGAATATACATAAGAACTAGTATGCATAAACAATCTTGAGAACAATGGATGGTAGAAAAACATAAAGTGATAAACTTTAAACATTCTAGTAAAGCTAATAACCTTTTTAAAAAATTTGCATATTCTCACTATGAGCATTCATAACACGCTTCAAAATACATAAAGAAACTTAGGCTTCCAACTTACCCACAAATGCATTAAATCCTATGCTCATTATTCATGAAAACTTCCTAGCTCTTCAAAGAATATCATTACATTTCATTACTCAAAAATATCAAGGGATTTGGTTTTCCACAATTGATGAAATCATGTCTGACAATTTGTAAACAACATTCACAAGTAGGGTGAAAGCACACTAAGAATGAATGACTTTTCATCAAAAAAGGTGATGTATAATGAGTAATCATAGTGTGTGATAAGTTAAAATTTTAATGGCATCCTTTGGTTATCTTAAACATAGGCAACAAAAAATTTAAATTTGCATGACAATATTTTGAAATTAGAATTTTATTTTGAGTCAAAATTAATCTTAATTCAATAGTTAGGTGAAGAGGATTGGTGAAAATCAATGTGTATAGAGTATATAACTTACAACTTTTTGATGATCATATAAGGTTTCATAAAACATTATCAAACAAAGATGACTGAAAAATAGTGAAATGTCCATCAATAAAATCTCCTCCTCTTTCATATGATAATGATTAGTTCCTATAAAGAAGAGATTATTATGCATTTATTGTTTAAAATGTAAAAAAACACAATTTTTGAATGAAATTTCATCCAAAAACTTTAAATTTCTAATTGATCCTAGATTTAATTAATATATATTAATACCATTAGCCATAAAAAAAATTGCCCAAAACTTTCACTCACAACCTTAATTTTGAAGTATATGTGCAAATTTTCAAACTTTGTGATATTATTTTGTCACAAATATATCCAATATGTTCAAATTTTTCAACATTTAAAAAAAAAAAACTTTACTAGATTAAGTCTAAAGCTAATCAAATATATTTTAAATGAGGAAAAATCATCCAAGATATAATGTCCATATTCTATCCAAAAATAATTATAAATTTTTTTATTGGTGATTACAATTTTTGGGGCCTTGGTGTGTTTTCACCAACAAGTTGATATTGATATTGTGATCCAAATTCTACATTTTGTGAGCAAGAAAACATGCATAAAATGAGTGCAAATATGGTTTGTAATGAAAGCACATTCAAATCAATTGTAATCACCCATGATATACAATTCTCACATGATTGTTGTCAACCCTACCATCTTGAATGAATAGAAAAACAATTGTATTGCACTTCATAGAAAACAAATTTCCCACCATAGATATTTCATTTAAAAATCCTCCAATTCTTGAAATCTTTGTATTAAATCTGAGTTTAAAAAAGTTTTTGCCAAGTTTTAAGGTTTATAAAAAGATTTGTCAAAAACTTAATCTCCAAATATCTTCTTCAACAAATTTGGTAATATTACAAATGATTTGAAACAATGGGGGGACACTAAAAGCTTTAAAGTGTTGAACTTTATACCCTATCTACTATGTTGTTCTGCATACATCCAGACTTCATCCAGGTAGGTTATTCATTACTCCCTCAAAGCCCATTTTTTTTTCATCCAAGTAAGTTACATCTTTTGTCATGAAATAAAATAGTGGGATCATTTGTCACATGTGATGTCGGGCCTGGCAATGTTGACAAAAATGCACATAAAAAGTGAAGAGAAAATAGTGATATACATTTTATGCATGAAAAAGCTACCTTGATACCAATTGGGTGGTCCTCAAATACCAAGCAATATAAGGGTCCATTCATGGTAAGGATGAACATTCTAGAATGTTAGTATGTGGCATAATATATTATGCCATATACTAGAACACTCATCCAAATAGAAACGTGTTTTAAAAGTGCATTCATATTTGGTATTAAAGATTCGAGTAGAAAGTCCCTTAACACCAAACTAGTCATTTCAAACCTAAACCTATTTAGCATGAATATTTTATGTTAACATTCACATAATATTACTCAATCACCCATTTAACATTGGGTGCCACCTAAGATGCCACGTAGATTTTCACTTAAACACTAACTTAACATTAAGTGTGAATGCATCTTAACTACATCCAAGTTAAGAATCTCTCAACATGACGACTATCTTAACCTAACCAGCTTTCATCATCAAAACCCTGCAAAACTTAATTTATAAACACGCCAGTGATTCTAAAAATTTACAAAGTCATTAGGAAGAAGAAAAGGGGAATTTAAAGGATGTAAAGTCCACACAAACTAGATGTCGAAATCTCTCCATCTCACCAACCAATTGACTCTAATAGGTTGGCCATGGCAATCGGGGTATGTCTTGAAAGGGGTGGAAGTAGTTAAGCCTATAACTATTGCTCAACTTAAAGATGGAGGATGCTTGAATCCTTTGTAACATAATTGAACTTTTTTGATGAAGAAAAGTAACCTGCTTGGATCTCATTATGGGTGTGTGAGGAAGAGGGGGGGGGGGGGGAAGAAACACTATCTACATCCATTGTGTATGGATGAAAAGTGATTTACATCCACTTATAGCCTTAGGGGTCGACTCTTGAACTTATCTCTTCCTATATTCATGGCCCTATTAAATATATCATTTTTTAATTGATTTTTTCCTCATGCACAACAATAGACCCAACCAGACAAGCCATTGGCACCCCCCTAAGTCAAGCTCATGGGTAGAGAGGGTCAGCAAGCGTTTCACCTGCACACGGTTGCGTTCGAACCCAGGAACTTCTGTGGTCCCCAGGGTCCCCAGAAGAGGCCTTTCTATGTCACATTTTTAGTTTTCAGGTCTGCTTTTTTACACTAAGGCCCAAACCTTGGCCATTTGAAATGGAGCATTTCCTATTGGCTGAGAGCTCAAAGTTGGGCCCTAGTGCAAGAAACCGACAAGGAGGTGGTAGCCAAAATGGCATTATGTTTTGGCACCAATTTTGGACCTCACACTAAGAGGCCCAAGTTCAAGAAACCGACAAGGAGGTGGTAGCCTAAATGGCATTATGTTTCGGCACCAATTTCGGACCTCACACTAAGAGGCCCAAGTTCAAGAAACCGATAAGGACGTGGTGGCCTAAATGGCATTTATCTTTTTTGCCCCTCTATCATTTCCATCTTACGTGTCAAATTAAGCCATTTCTTAAGGTGTGAAGGAGACGGAGAAATAAGAGGGTTAGACAAGAACATGGGTGCCTTCTTAGGACCAAGACTTGGCTCCCACTAAGGCTATTCACTACAAGTGCACTTGAGCCACTACAAAAAAATACATTGTAATATATGCACTCAAGTTGGCCAAAGAAGTTGGGATGAGCAGATGTAGTTGGGGTAGAGGTTTTTAGGGCTTGGCCTCAAGTATACATTGGTTTAGGGTTTAGATCATAGCATAGTACCAGGACGAAACAAGAGACCTTACACAACAGACTGCTTTTGGACCTCGATGGTCATGTGTTATTCTTCAAAGAATTTGTTTTGACATCAACTTGCAAAGGTTTGCATAATTTTGTCAAGAGTAAATGTTCTTGGCACTTGTTTTTTCTTTTCTCGAACACTCTCTTTTTAGTGGTAGCCCACCCCTTCCCTTATCCATCCAACGAGTTAAAGTGAGCAAGTGGGTTTTTTTCCACGAACTAACTAACTCAATCCCCTCCCTCAAACACTCTCTTTTTAGTCATAGCCCTCCCCTTCCCTCATCCATCCAACGACTTAAGTGACCAAGTGGGTTCTTTCCACGAACTAACTAACTCCCTCCCCTCCCTTGAACACTCTTTTTAGTGGTACCTCACCCCTTCCCTCGTCCATCCAATGAGTTAAGTGAGCAAGTGGGTTCTTTCCATGAACTAACTAACTCACTCCCCTCCCTTGAACACTCTCTTTTTAGTGGTACCTCACCCCTTCCCTCGTCCATCCAACGAGTTAAGTAAGCAAGTGGGTTCTTTCCACAAACTAACTAACTCACTCCCCTCCCTTGTCTTTCGGTAAAAGTTAAATGAGGAAGTCGGCTTTTTTGCTCTTTCCACGAACTAACTATAACTGGTATGTGAAAATTCCGTCTCTTGGCACCCATAGTTAACATCGTCAACACAAGCAAAGAGTCAAACGTGTGGTGTTCTGAGTTGATTATATTACAAATGAGCTTTGTGAACTTGCTTTGAGGAAATCATCACCTGCATGTTCTCATGCACAAATGAACAAATCGTAGAG
>Ga0116227_10003096_pt1 | contig 37273 bp, 24 predicted proteins | sample S1TSphgellanicum_FD_89693 | JGI IMG/M metagenome (GOLD analysis project Ga0116227, IMG submission 89693) | Host-associated microbial communities from peat moss isolated from Minnesota, USA - S1T2_Fb - Sphagnum magellanicum MG | ecosystem: Host-associated > Plants > Peat moss > Unclassified...
ATGACCAAAATAGTTGAAAGTTGATCTTGTAGTTGCAAATATTCTCAAATTTAGTCGCAAACGACTATAAGTCGCATGTAGTCGTAAATTGACTGGTTACATTTTGGCTGATTTCTACTAGTGGATGTTTCATAAAGCTATCAAACTTTATGGAAAAACTGACCATATAGGCATGATCAGCTTTGGATGTCGGGTTTAGTCTTGACCTAATCAGCCCCTTCACAACTGGGTTGAGTATTTGCATGCAATTTTGACTTGGAATTTGGTCTAAAACAATACTAACCAATAGGACTGCGAAACAAAGTCAAGGAAACCAAAAATAAGAAAAGAGAACTCTCATAAAACATTTTAAAAATTTGAAAGGTCCCATCTACAAAACTCTTGCAAGCTCAACATGTTTGCAACTATCATAGGGGGCATTACCACGAACCAATTTGGAAATGCATGAACACCAAAAAGTTTGAATTATGGGCCTAAACATTAAGCTGCATGGGGTTATTGATCAATAGAATATAATAAACTTGCATGCATTTAGTGAAGTGAGTTTTCCGCATTGTTGGGTTACATGAGTGTTTTGTAGGATTACAATATAAGGTGACAAGGTGAACACTATCAACACACATTACTAAAGACAAGGATCCACCAATGGTTTGAATTCCAAAGACAACCATGTAGTCTTTCAAATGTTATCACTTTTTTTTTGGACTCTAAGTACATGGCGATGACATCATGTCACCTCTCTAAAGAAGTGCAATACTAAACATTGGAACACAATGGTTGTGAGGTCAACAAAACACCTACGGTATTTTGGCAACTAGTAAGGTTATACCAACTATTTGTACACAAACAACATGACAAAAGATTTAATCTTTGTCTTGAACAAAGGCAGAAAGGCATCCAAGTAAATTATAGATATTTGTTTCATATGCCACCTACCTTAGAAATATACACTTTAGAACTTTTGATACTCAACATGAACTTCTGATACTCAGCATTGACTTCGCCATGGACTTGCGCACGTGTGAAGATGACTTGCACAATCACTTTGTTTGAAGTGAACTAGAAAAGCAATGTCTTTTTAAAGTACTAGAAAAGGGTGCATAACATAATTTAGTACACACCTTTATAAAACTGAGCAGCATGGTTTTGGCGACACCATACATTTCCAAGGCATCCATTTGGTTGAATGTTGTTGTTGATGGTTGACACATTATCTAGCTAGAACAATGCCACAACATCCAAGACATGAGTCCTAACTTTTAAGGTAGTCCACAATAAACTATATGTTATGTACTACCAATTTCATACATCACCAACCAATGGCAAAGAACGTTTTTGCATCAACCAACAATCACATTGAAGTGAACAACCTTTTAATGTTGAACATGTAGTTTTACCTAAAGCATTTGAACATAAGCCTTCAATTCAATTTCCTACACACTAGCTTGTCCATGGTTTTTTTGGCACGATCACAATGTACAATTGACGGATTGGCAACAACAATCCATATGAAGATGCCAAAAAACCCATATTCATGTAAACATCCAGAAACATCTGTTGTCGACCATATCCCATTCCAACATCTAAATTTAGCGATGGATAGGGTTGTTTCATTCCAAGACAATAGTCAATTTCCCTCATCCATCTACCATCTTTTGCCATCTACCTTTTTTCCACAATAAATGGGAAATTGGTTCAAATTGTTAATGTCCAAGACTTCCCTACTAAGCTTTTGCAATCAAAGACCTCAATGCAGTTGCATGATAAAAAAGAAGCATAAGTACATGTACAAAGTCAAGTATTCTTTTCTCCAATTGAAGTACAAGATGAGAGAAAGAGAGAGAAAGAACCATAGAAGAATGAAAAAAAACAAAAATATGTATCCATGTTGCCATACATACCATTGGTTGGTCAAGCCATATGGCCCCTTGGTTTTCTTAGGAGATAGAAAAAGATGGGGACAAGACTAACATGCAACATTTCTTCAAAAATTCAAGATCATGGCTTTAGTTCAACTACAAAAACAAGAGAAGGAAATAAATGAAGAAGAAGTATTACTTGCATAGAACAAAACCAAAAGAGAAAGCCAATCATAATACTAAAAATGATGCAACAAATTCAAAGTCTAGATGAGAAAGCAAGGAAATCCCACCTCATGCACTAGTAGTGGGAATAATGAACATGTTGCTTGCAAGAGAATATGACAATTGAGGTGTGCCTTAAAGCCTAAAGAGATATGGAGAAACAGATGTTTTGCATGGACATGGTGATAAGCGTCACCTTCCCTCCAAACTTCTCCCATCCTTCTTCTTGATAATCAGATGCACAACCAAAGTAAAATTCTCTTTGTCCTTGTTTGATATCCTCCTCTTTTATGCTCATGTTTTCAATTGATGTCAAATACCTCTTTGTAAATGTGATCACACATTGTTCACTATTCAATTTTTTCATGAAAAAACAACTAGCAAACATGAGCGAATCTTGAAAAAAATTCCATGATAGGAAGATGAGTGATGATTTTATCTTCTTGGGCGGAACACAACAATGAAGTATTATCAAGTCTCCTTGTACATTGGTTGAAGATCAAGTCATCAAACTTCTCCATCAACCAAATCTCACAAAAAAGGTTGAATCAACAACCACAAGTTCAAGAACACATGAAGTCTATGGTTTGTATGTTGGTTCAAAAGTACAAGTTTAAACATCAGATAAGAGAAATGCAAGCACAATTCCCTAACTTGATGACATGAAATTTGAATTAAATGTTCCATGAGTAAACAATAATACAATTATAAAAAAACACACTTATTTTCTACATGATCCAAGAAATAAGGGTAGTGGTTTCAGCTTGGGCTAATACTGATGAGCTCCACTGCAAAATTGAACATTCAAGATGCTATCATGACCAAAGATATTGACCTTCTTCAAGGCAACTTAACATTTGTGTAATTTCTTATTCAGTTGCAACACACTTTAGATTTACCTTTCTAAGAACAACATGACTAGTTGTTCATTTGCTTATGACTTCCACCCTTGAGCCAGTAGACATGCAGACGGTGGCTCGAGAAGGATTGCCACAACATAGTCTCCCTCCACCTGCTTGCATGCAAACCAATGCTTATTTACAAGGTTCACATATTATCTAAATATAATAAGCATGTAGCAAATGTTCATGGACCAAATGATCATTTGATATTGTAGACATGGGTGTTTTGTCATATCGACACAAGAACTTGACCTAGAGCTTGACCTAAAATATGCACTTTAGGATTTCCAATCAACTCTTGACAATTATAATGTCATTTTGCCACTAGATTGCCATCACATTTAAAGACCATAGTATAATGCAACAATGAAGAGAATGCTCACAAGCAATAAAGAATTTCAAATGGTGCCACAATCATGGTAATGTATTCCACCTGCACAAATGACATTCATGACATGGCATCACCATTTCAAGCCTGGAGTAGTTGGCAATAAGGAATCAAATTCATCTTACACAATTCAAGATTCCTTAAACCTTTTAAAAGACCTGGCAATCAAGAGTCTTATTCCCAAGCATACTGAAATTAAGAACAGACATAAAGAAGTTCAATTGTATCTCAAGAAGCTCGGATTTACTTTGATAACTTTTGTAATCAACTTCTTAAGTACCTTAATATTCTTTCAAAAATGATATGATCAATTTGCAGGATGTGCTTTGATGACATTTGGTAAATCTTGAACACCATCTCCAAGTAGTTGCGATGTTTGGTAATTGTGTATATGCGACATTGCATGATTCACATCCAAACGAACCTCATATTGTTGTGGGATAGATTGAAGGTTGGAAGTTCGATCCTTGCGTGATTGCATCAAGTCTTCGATGGAAAAGAACCTTCTTTCCACTTCAAATCTATACACTGCACACTTGTTGACATCGGTTTCTGATACATGCCATTCACCAATGATGCTTGGCTCAAAGGTGTTACAAATTTTAGGGAAACCGGTATCATGAAATTGAGCAATTGCATGGTCCAAAGATTGTCGAGGGTAGTTAAATCGATAGATCATTTTGCTCTCTTGTGATTCTCGACTCACCTCAAAACCATCAAGTTGGTCCACAATAGTTTCAATAGAATCTGTATATGAAAGACCTGTCCCAACTGTGTGTGTGCGAGTCAGGTTTCCTCCCAATTGATTCCCCAATATTGTAAGCCCTAAAGTAGCCGATCCTCCATCAAGTAAGGAATCTGAAGTGTTGGACGTGACTACTACTGTCTTCTTTATTGGCTCCAACCTGTCAACTTCATCTTTTGTCAACCTGGGAGGATTTTGTGCCTCCTCACATTTCAAAGAGATTTTGATTATGTTTTGATAATAACTCGGATTGTAGTTATCCTCTCCAAAACTGCATTTTGTCTTTGTTGTGGTGGTGATGGTCTTACCATGTTTTCCTTCCAATTCAAACTTGAATTCCAAGATAGGACTAATAATAGCATTCTTCAAATGGTCCTCCACCATACAAATCTCTTGAGTAGATCCATCGAAGAAAATGCCAGCTCCTCTTGGATAAATAATCACATTGAGAACCTTTTTCCTTTCTACCTCTTCTTGTAGGGAAAATGGGGGATCATCAATAGCACTATCCAACACTAATACAGATGGTTTGCTATCATCCTCACCAACCTCTCTCTCATCTTGTGGTAGACCACTTGTTTCTCCAACATTGATTCTTGTTGATTGCCCTCTAATCACATATGATGACCCAAATGTTTTGTCGTGCCCTTTGATTGTGTTATCGTCTATTGATTGACCACTTCTTCGTCCGAGATTGATTCTCCTTGATTGCCTTCCAATCCCAACAATGTCTTTGCTTACCTTTGCACCCAAGGAGGAGGAAGAAGGGGGAGAGTCAAGAGGATCTTCAACAAGAGAAGCAGTATTTCCTTCATTCTCCTCACTACTCTCGTAGTCTTTAATACAAATTTTACGTGGTTGCACAAAACTCTTGAATGCTCCAGGACTTCTCCTTCTTTGCAATTCCCCTCCAAGACTTCTTCCATCATCAATAGATCCACTAGCTGATCCAGCTTCAAAGCCTACCATGCTTGTTGACATGAGATTTTCTCGTATAAGTCCCATGTGTTCAGCTAAATCCAAGATCAAGGGGGAAATGCGCTGATCACCTTGCAATGTGTTGTTGCCATCCACATGCACAGTACCGTCATTCCCTATCAACCCAACCCCTGAACTTCTCGATGGATTTTCCAATATCAAGTTGGATTGTGCATCGCCTTCTCTTTCGGTTGGGGAGTTTGGTAGAAAGATGGCCATTGGTATGAAATTTTCAGAATTCCACAAGTTTGTCCAAATGTTCTCATCTTCCACCTCTATCACCTTCACATCAAAATGATTAGTGACCACCACCTTGGCCCTATTGATGCCAATTCCTACAACCCTAGCCATGTCTTTTGCATCCGGGTAAAGGAACTCCACATGAGAATCCCCTTTTGTGGCCTTTTTGCCCATAAACACAATTCTTTTCATTCCTTTTCGCTCTGTAAAATGGGATTGAAGAGTTGTTGGAGACCTATTAGAAGGACATTCAATGCTTTGAATCATTGTCCCCAACGTTTGTTGTGTTTCTTGTCGCATTTTGTGTCAAATCCAATCAAAATTAAAATTTGCTTATAGAATATTTTCTAATGACATTCAATGGACTTATGTTCATTATAAGTCTCACAAATTAATTTATGACAACCCAATTTTGCATTTGTCTATCACACAAGCATAGATTAATTAAACTTGCCATACATAGAAGAATAAAGGCCAACTTATGCATCTAAGTTATTGTCTTCAAAGTGTATAATAATTGTAGTGTGTTCCACTAAATATATATACTCTAGTATGTAATCTTGTGTTTGACAAACGATATGGTACAGGGGTATTCATCTACAATTCAAGCAAAACACAACTTTAGATCAATTTCTATTCCTTATTTTTTGGGCAAGGATGTGAAAAATGACACCCTGCTAAATCAATTCAATGAACTTGCAATCTGATTTAAATGGTAGCCAAATGCTAGTGGTTAGTCCCTTGCCATAAGCCATAATTGAATTTAAGACACTACCCATACTTTCAACATTTTCCATTATTAAGATATGAAGGTTCAAACTTTCAAATCATTTATGAAGTTTCTATTGATTCTTTTAATAGGAAAAAACTAAATAGTTTACATACTTGAAACAAATGATCAAAGGAGTAAATCTCACAAGAAGTTAATCATGTGTTTGGATATCCACATAAGTTTAAGATGGGTGAACAACTATGAAGTAGTGTTTTATTTTAGTGAATTTTCATCACTTGGCAATTTCTTTTAATTGAAAAAAAAAGAATATCACATCCTTGTTAAATTTACCTCCTAAAGGACTTGTAATGTAAAAGTCAATAGAAGGTAATCACTTGAACATTAATGTCAACTTTAATGAATGTTGTAAATTGTGTACACCCACATAAAGGTGCACATATCTACAACACATGTTGATTACTTTGATGAAACCATAGGTTTATACTTTGCATGTCCCTTACAAGAATTCATGGTCCAAATTAAATATATATCCTCTATACCTATGGTGACTTAAATTTTGAATGTTCACAGTACATGATTTAGTTGTTTGCTATATTTTTTCAGTTCAATGGAATGTCTTATACAAAGCCAATTAATAATTTGTTAATATAAAAATTCCATATTGTTCGATAAGAAAACCATTTGAAATACTAACCTTGAAATTTTATCTTGCCAACTGGACCACCCTACCAAATTGAGTTCCCTTGAGGTGACTAATTCAATGATTGATGGTGGTAATTCCTTTAATCCGTAACACTTTGACAAATTGAACTCTTCCAAATTAGTCAACTGGCCAATAGATGAAGGTATTTCTTTCAACTTGTAACATTCTGACAAATTGAAAATTCGAAGAGAATTCAATTCACCAATCGATATGGGTAAATCGACCAATTCAAAACACCTCGACAAATTAAATTCCTGAAGGAGACTCAATCGACCAATAGATGTAGGTAGTTTTTTCAATACAACACAATTTGATAGATTGAAAATTTGAAGCGCGCATAATTGGCCAATAGATGTAGGTAGGTTTTGCAACCTAATGCACCCATGTAAATTGAGTTTTTTAAGAACAATCAATTGCTCAATAGATTTAGGTAGTTCTTGCAACCCAGAACAACCATACATGTCCAATTCTTGGAGCATATTCAATTGTCCAATAGTTATAGCTGGCAATTTTTGTAACCCAAAGCATCCAAACAAGTCTAAACATTGAAGAGCATTCAATTTGCCCATAGGATCATTTGGCAATTTACGTAATGTAGAACAATATGACAAATTGAGCTCTTTCAAGGAGTCCAATTGACAAATGGATATGGGTAGTTCTTGCAATTGAGAACACCCTAAGGAATTAAGTTCTTGGAGGTTAGATAATAAACCAATAGATGTAGGTAACACTTGCAATTTAACACATCCTGACACATCGAACTTTTGAAGAGCAATCAATTGTCCTATAGATGTAGGTAGTTCTTGTAATTGCGAACACCTTAACAAATTGAGTTCTTGAAGAATAATTAGTTGTCCAATAGATGTAGGTAGTTCTTGCAATTTGGAACATCCAGAGAAATCGAGTTTTTTAAGGGCAGTCAATTGTCCAATAGATGAAGGTAGTTCAAATAACTTCGAACATTCTGATAAATCAAAATTTTGAAGGGCAATCAGTTGTCCAATAGATGAAGGAAGTTCATGTAATGCAGAACACTTTGATAGATTGAAATCTTGAAGATTGATTAATTTGCCAATTGATATAGGCAGCTCTTGGATTTTAAAACAATTTGACAAATCAAATTTTTGGAGAGCATGTAAGTCACCAATAGTTTTAGGTAATTTTTGTAAGCCTTCACATTTTGATAAATTGAGCTCACAAAGAGCATTCAACTGGCCAATTGAATTTGGTAACTTTTGTACATTCAAACAACCTGACAAATCAAATTTGTGAAGATTGCTCATTTCACCAATTGATGTTGGTAAATTTTGTAATTTCACGCAATCTTTCACCAAAAGATGTTCGAGGCGTAGCATCCCCCCAATTCCTTTAGGTAAGCTTTCCAACTTAAAACACATTGACAAATTGAATTTTTGGAGAACCGTTAATTTGCCAATAGATGAAGGCAACTTTAACAATTTGGAACACCTTGATAAGTTGAATTCTTTGAGAGCATTCAATTCGCCAACAGATGTAGGTAGTTCAAATAAGTTGGAACAATCTGATAAATCAAAATTTTGAAGGGCAATCAGTTGTCCAATAGATATAGGAAGTTTATGTAATGCGAAACACCTTGATAGATTGAAATCTTGAAGATTGGTTAAATTGCCGATTGATGTAGGCAACTTTTGGATTTTGAAACAATTTGACAAATCAAACTTTTGGAGAGCATGTAAATCGCCAATAGTACTAGGTAATTTTTGTAACCCTCTACACCATGATATGTTCAAATATTGAAGAACATTTAATTGGTCAATAGAAGTAGGTAGTTCTTGCAATTTTGAACATTTTGATAGATTGAGCTCACAAAGAGCACTCAACGAACCAATTGAACTCGGTAGTTCTTGTACATTCAAACAACCTGACAAATCAAATTGGCGAAGATTACTCATTTGACCAATTGATGTCGGTAAATTTTGTAATTTCACACAATCTTTGACTGAAAGGTGTTGGAGGTTTAGCATCCCCCCAATTCCGTCAGGCAAATTTTCCAACTTTGAACAACCAGATAAGTCAAATTCTCGTAATTGAACCAATTTGCTTCCGATGAAGTTTGGAAGTTGTTCCAAATATTGGCATCCAGCCAAATCAAGCACATGCAACTGTGAATAATTTGCCAAGTAATTAGGGAGCTTTTGAATATTTGATGCTTGTAAAGAAATCCATTTCAATTTCTTGAAACGTTTTTTTTGAATGCAAACTTTCACAACATTTGATGAAGTTTTTCTCATGTCAAGCAATCTCAAATTTGGAAACTTCATATTGTTTTTGTGCAATAATGAAGGTGGTTCTTCACACCCTAATAATGACATGCCCTCCAAAGAGTTGATGTCCACCTATCACATCATAAAACATTAAAGTCAATATGTGTCATGAATGAATGCAATAAATAATTATCATGTAATAGATTATTAAACAAGATTATTCTCAAGTTCTTATTTGGATATCAAACATAAATTTACTATATAACATGGTGTTTATCATCTATAAACAAATAACAACCTCATTTTGATGTGAAAATAAACGGAGTGTTTCTTTTGGGTCCCATGATCTATTTCGTTCTTCATCCCGTGCAATTTCTCGACCAAAGTTTCGTAATTGTTGATGCATGATTATAATTCCATTTTTTGTAATATTGATCAAACTGTAATTCTTAAGGTTTAATAAACCATCTTGATCCCATATTTGTATAGCAGTAGTGATTTTCAAGCCTTTTTCAACAAAAAAATCGTCGCAAAAGAAACAAGATATGTCCAAAAAGATATCTTTTTCTTTCTTTGATAAGTTGTCATAAGTGATCCGAAACATAGAATTGAGATGATCGAGGGTTGAAGACGTCTTATGAAGTGTGTTTAAAGCTTCTTTCCAAATTTCCATATTATGGGTTCCATTCAAATAACTTCCCAAGACTTCAAGGGTCAAAGGTAACCCACCACAAGTTGCCACCATTTTATTTGAAATATCTTCAAAACTTTCTGGCACATAACTTGCCCCTCCAAATGCATGGAATTTGAAAAGTTCTCTTGCTTGCACATCATTGAGTAAGGGCATGTCCACTTTCCCATCTTCACTTACATGGGCTTTCAAAATTTCCCAATTTCGACAAGTCACAATTACTTTACTCTTGCTTTCAATTTTTGAAATAACTACAAGAACTTGCAAAGCAACAAGGTTCTCAACTGTACGAACATCATCAATGACCACTAATGCCTTTTTGGTGATTAAGCATTGTCTAATAAGTTGGAAATCGTCTTCATCCACATCTTCATCTTTGTGCAATTTCTTGCCACACAAATCATGTAAAAGTTGTTTCAAAACATCCTTCACGTTTTTTGATCCCACATCTTCCAAGAAGCTAGATTTTTCATATCGATTATGGATCAAATGATATACCTTCTTGCTCAAAGTGGTCTTTCCAATACCACCCATCCTGACCAAACTAATGATAGGCACCTTTTCCAACAATTCAATCACATTCTTAGCATGTGAAATCAAATCCACCTCAAAGGTTTGCAACACCGGAAGGATTGTCGATTCCTAGCAACCAAATCATGAAATTTTAAAATTAAAATTAAACACCAAAACCAAAATTGGTATGTAAAACAAAAATGATATTGAAACAAATGGGCATTATGTTTTTTTAAAGATGACTAGACCTTTACAAAACATAAACCTATTTTAAACAAAATGTTCACATAGTTTGGATGGTGTTATGAAGATGTTCATAACATGGTTTTATTTAACATTTTTCTTCTTTGCAAATAAATAATGGAAACCATGAAACTTAAATTTATTTTTACCTTCAAACATGTTTGCAAAAATTGCAATAATAGATAATAGGAAGGGTGGTCCTTGGTAGGTGGTTTGCATGTTGTCAAATGATTAGCATCTTCAATCTTGTAGTGGTGGTTAGATGACAAATGTGTTGATGAAGCATAGGGCACGATAATCCCCTACACATGTGCCACAATCCATAATTAATTACATTTACACAAAATGATGCACTTGGTTTGTCAACTAATCATGACCATACAATCGATTTCATATTATATTATAGTACGATCACCTTAATTTTGAAGGTGGTCGAAACTCATAACATTTTTGCAAACATCAACATAATGACCAAATCATATTTTCATCTAAAACATGTTTATAGTATTAAAATATTTGTATGTTAGGTATGGGTAATACTTAGAAAATGAGATAATTGTTTTATGTCCTTTAAAAAAACCATGTTTTCATTGTACTAATTTCAAAAGGATGATTATTTATTCCTTGTTATTAGTTCTAACCTCTTTATTCGAAATATTTCATTTGGATTGACATTATGAAAGTTATAACACAATTTCCAATGGTTGGTTTAATGTGTAGGGTAAAGCATGGTTAGGAAACTCACTTTTGACATTTTGAGGCTTTCGACTTTTTCACAAACTAAAATTTTTATAGTTAAAATAATTATCAAACTAAAAATGCTACAATTTTTTTGATAAAAAATATTAATATACCACCTTTTTGATATCTTTAGACATGTGATTAATCCAAAAATTTATGTCAAAATTTGAACATATCAATGTGAAATGGAGTATAAATTATAAAAAATGATTAAAATCATGGTAGCTTAAAATTCTAAAACTTTTTTTTGATTTTTTTGAGAAAGTTTCAATGCATCTTATTTTTTAATTTTCCATTACACGACGATTTATTTTTTATTATTTTTTGAAATTATTATAAGATTTTTTTGAGTCTACATTTTCATGCTACATGTGTGAGAAACTTAATGTTATCATTTCAAAAGTTCATTATGAATCCATTTTTTTCTTAGAATTTATCCATATTTTAAAATAGGATCGTCATTAAATTTTATTACAACATGGATAATTTGCATTTTATTAATATTATTGTTGAATATGGTTTTACATTTGAAGTTCATGTGTAATTTAGAAAAACTATAATTGTGATAGTCCAAATATTCCCTCTAATTGCACTTTTCACATTTTACACATGGTATATGAAGATTTCACTAGTTAGAGAATGTTCTATAAACAAGAAAACAGATGTTAAACTTACTTGGTTATGATCGATTGGTAGTCCTTCAGAAAATATGACCATATTATCAACATTTTGGTCAGTAGATTGTGCAAAATCGACATCAAGTTGTTCCATTTGTCGATTGAATGAATTCAAGTTCTTTGACCCATGTTCAATCTTTTTATTGATTACATTGGTTTGAAGGCATTGTGAAGCAAAAAACCTTGAAAATTTTTGTGAACCGCCACCACATGGTACACTATAAAATACCATCCCTTTGAGATTTTTCAAAAACTTTTTGCAGTTGTCTTGTACTTCTACATCTAGTGAGTTCATTGACCTTCGATGCATGCATTTGGAAACTTCAACCACCAAACTTTTGAGCATTAGACCTCCAAAACTATGACCAACCAATACAATTGGAGCCTCCCAAAGGTTTTCATAGCTACACATTCACAAAAAAAACTATCATTAATCAACAATGAATTTATTTATCTACTTCAAGTTTTGACTATGTTTTCCATCACTTTTACATACAAGCTTGATCATGTTATCCTAAAAAATAATCAAATGATTTTCAAACATGTCTAATGTTAATGTTTCAAATTAAAATAATTCAATTATTTTTGAACTAAATTATTTTGAAATGTTAGGTTTTAAGAACCAACCAATTAAATAAGTAACAAAAGATGTGAAATTACTACCAATTAACTAATTTAAGCATGTAATATTAATGATTTAAGCTACAGATAACAAGGTGGGAAAAATGGTCACAATGTATAAGCAATGCACATGATCATTTAATCCATTCAAATCTAAATTTACATTTTAGAATGCAAAGAGTTTTTTCCAATTTATCATTTTCTAAAACATTAAACATTGCTTTGCAAACATATGATGAATTTGGAAATACCATGCACCTTACCTCGACATCAAGCTTTGAAGGATGTTTTTACCGATCTCCATAAGATCAGCGTGAAAAGTAGCATCACATGACACAGAAAGAATTCGAACATTTTCTCCTATATCCTTTGGCAACCACTTTTCTGGCCAACAAACAAGCCCTTCTTTTTCGTAGGATCGTGATGTCCATGTCTCTTTCCAATTATTATCTTTCCCAAGGGCGATGTTATGGAAAAAAATGATAGTCAAGTTGGGATTTATAGAGATGCATGTTGGATTGAAATCATGCATTGAAATAATCTGCAAACATCCACCAAAAGGGCACAATGAGAACATTTTAATCAATTGTGAGGTTAGAAGAATGATGGACTTGTGATTCATATTGTTGATGAATGGGTCTATATAAAAATGAACAAATCAAATTTCCCTTCAACCAACATAGGTTTGATGTAAAATGAAATTATAAAATATTTCTTCCACTCTAATGAATTGAAGTGTGAATAAATTATGTCATATAACATAAATGTTCAATGCACTTTTCTTACCACTGATTGTTCACTTGTTGTGGGAGATTTGCTTTTGTGTTCCATCCTCTTGGCCCTAATGTGAAGGTTGTGCTTACACAACCTTCTCGAGGAAAATGAAAATATGTGCTCTAAAGACGTTCATAAATTGACTATACTATTTCAATCCAAAGCTATAAATTTGGAAATTTAAGCATTTCCAAAAACTTGTTTGATCAAGTTTTCAATGGTTTTGCCAAACTCCTGCAAACATTTACCCACCAATCACTTTTAGTTATCACATAAAAGGTCAAATTGTTTGACAAATGTCCAATTTGAAAAATAAATGAGATAATTGATCCAAAAACTTAATCTACCAAAGAGGAACATCTCTTGTTGTGATCAAATTTGACAAAATTGTGTAAACACATTCATTATATCTAGAAGAAATCTTTTTAATACAAGAGAAGGCCGACATCATCACTAATGTATTGTGGAAACTTCACAAAAGCAACAATATCACTTTAATGTAATTAGAAACATGAGAAAAACAAGCTTGTCAACATTAATAATTGTACACAAGTTTGCATAATTAAACATAGATTACTCTAGCAATAATATTTATTTTGATTTGTAACTATTTTAGGAAACAAAATCTATACCCACAAACTTTCATAGTTGTGAATCCACATATTTAGATTAGTTAAAAAATATGACCTTTGAGGTGTGTGAAGTTTAAGCATTGAGTAGTAGAAAACATCATATATATTGTTGATTATACGTGTTGATACATGATTTTGGTTGGTTTTATTAGACTTACAAGGGATCATTTATAACATCTTGGATTACTCTTGTAACAATTATGAGAGACAATCCTTCTACTTAGGAATTCAAATTTCAAATTATTTCAAGAACAACCTTGAAGCCAAGTGTAGATACACTGGAATGTTCAACTCAATCTCCCACACGTTTGAAAATAACTCGATTTCTAAACTCAATTAGAGGTTGGCCAAGCCTTTTTGAACCTGAGAACATAATATTGTATTGGGCTCAACTTTCTGCAATTTTAGTTTGTAAAGCTCCAGTTTTTGAATTCCTTTGTTTCCAAACTGAGATGAACATGCAAAAGTTTTGAAACTCCCTATAAAAAGTTATACATCCGAAAACTTGTTTCCATACAACATACCAAACACCAATACAAAAAAGGCAACCAGAAATTTAGAGAACAAACAGGTTATAGACATAGATAAAAAATGACCCACAAGCAAGAAAGCTTAAACTTTGGTTCACCTACTTGAAAAAGCCATGATTGAAAACCTCCGATATTAGTTGCACGCCTGTTTGCACTTGCACAAGTCTCCTTTACTTGCTCCTTTGGTGAAAGACAAAAGGTTTAGAGGCTAGGATTCTGAAACAACTCCAAAGGCGGCAGCAGCACAAGTTGTTAAGTCCAGAGATAATGAGAAAGAAACAGAGCCTCACATAACCTCACCGTTCTTTAAAGGAAAGGGTCATGTTGATCAACTTGAAATCAAGTGGGTGGACGGTGCCACAGGGTGTGTACCTACGAGCACAGTGACTTTCATTATTGGAGTCAAGTCCCAAGTGCTGGAGTTGTAGCCCTCCATCATCAGGGCCCGCAACTCATCAGGCTGCCATTTTATACAGTAAACAGTAGTTTGACAATTTGTCATGTTTGAAATTGGTACCAATCTGATCCTAACTCGTTCTGGGTGGTATCAAAGGATGGTGCTGAGTCAGATTGATTCTGATCGATCCGTAGTTCCTGCACCAAAGATTATATTTGATTTTCTTTTTTGTGGCAGGCTTGTTTTATTGCCCCATGGGACCCAATGGATTTCAAATGTTGGATGCTAGTCCTTCTTTCAAGGAAAATCCATGCCCATCACCTAGAAATCAAGTGGATGGACAGCGCAAAAGAGTGTGTACCGGTGCCTTTTTCTTTGCCAGTTATCCCCAGAATTTTACTTTCCTTAAAACCCTAGCTACCAATACAAAGGCAAAAGATCGAATTTTTCATTTAAAGTGGTCTAAGAGCAACATAATTTTGTTTTGGGGAGATCGTCGCCACATTTATGTCTACTGGCTGCAGTTTTAAGAGTTCCTTATAATAATGTCGGCAACCTGGTGAAATCTGTCTGAGTCTCCTTAGGGATGCTGTGACACTGTGGCTCCATCAGGAAATTGAAAAAAACATATTGGTGTGCAGGGTTTCTTTTATTCATTTTAAGATGTAGCCAAGGTCACGATCATCTAAAAACTAATTTAGCCAAATTTGGTAATATAATAGATATGAAAACTAAAAAAAAACAGAATCCTTCTCTATTCTTGACTACCTTCTGGAAGTTATGATAAGACTCTGGCGATTTAGAAATTTTAAATTTGAAATCTGACAAATTTGGATCATATTTCCCCTGAAAAATGCTTAGTAATGAAATCATATTTATCAGGTCAAAAGTTGGCGAAAATTCACCATTGTAAGAAACACTGCTGGTGTGTATGTACAAGCAAGAGGACCCATGCTTATTGGACTTTCGTAGTGCTATGATTAGGGATATCGGTAAAGTCAGGAAAGGATAGCACCATGGGCCCGGTACCCTGAGTTTGGTCATACACCATGCAAAGAAAACCAGCAGAAAAGTACATTGGCATTAAAGAAGGGGGGATGGGCGTCAAACTCAAAAAACCATCAATTTTGATGGTTCGTGAGCCTGAGTAGTCCTGAGTGGTCCCAGTCTGCGGTACTTTACCGATAGCTCTATTATCAATAAAACTCTCTTACAGTAGAGTTGTCACTAAAATGCCCCAAATTGGGGTTTGTGGGGCTAGTGCACGCAGTTTCGTTGAAACTGGGGTTCGAATGAGAAGCGAGGATGAAAACAGCCTACAGGAGAAAATTGGAGCCAATGAGTTGGGAGCATAATTGTGGTCCTAGGGGAGTTTCACTCCCAGTTTTGGATTTGCATTGCCTGCGGCTTCACTACCTATTTCTCATATACTCCATTAAATGGAGCCTTGTCAGAATAACATCCTCTCAACCTTCTGGACCGATACCCGGTTTCATGAAACAGTACCCAATTTTCCCCACTTTACAACTACACTTGAATTGAGGATGAAACAAGGATTAGAAGGTCAAACTAAGGCCCAATGACACCATGACTTTAGTGATAACTCTATCAATCTGTTGTGGATTGTGACAATTCTAAGTAGTGTGATGTGGTTATTTGAATTTTGAAGGAATCATGGAAGAATTCTGGTTTTCTTTATAAATATTTTGGACAGAATCAAAAAACCATTGGTCTTAGTTATTTCAAGACCCTTAAAATTTTGATGAAAGAACCAATAAAGAACCAGCAGTTTTCTGGCCAGCGACTTGATCCTTTTAAATTTTATTGGAGAACCAAGGTTATATACCAGAAACAGATCTTTCATGTTTGCAGACCCAAAGTTATGAATCTTAAAAGTCACCCGGATAACAGTCCGATGGTCCTGTTTCTGCCAAACACTCGTTAACCCACTAAGTGCATCTCCAATATTTTTCACATCCAAGTTTGGTTATTTAGTCTTTTGCAACACCACCAATAAAACTGAAACTGGGACAGCAAATAGGTGGGGAACTACTAATAGCAAACCACCTGGACCAATCATCATGATGGCCAATCTGAAGCATTGAGGAGCAGTTAGATCATATTTATTACGCTCTTGGCTGCAGGTGGACAGGGCTGCCGAGGCTTTCACCAGCCACGGGCAACCTGTGCAATTATGCTGAGCCAAAACCATTTTCCTGAGTCAAACCGGCAAATGTTGCTTTCTCTTCATTCATTTTTACTGTGCAGGATCTGATACTGAGCACCACCAGAGATGCTCTAAGAAGGCTTCTATATTGACAATTGTTTGGGATTTTTGTGGACGGAATTAACTTCCCCAGGAATTTGCTAGTTATATTAAATCCATGATTTTCCCAGCTTCATTTTTGGTCCCAGGCTCTTAATTTCCAAGACGTGATAATCTTTGGATTTGACAAGGTTAACAACCCAGTGTGGGCCATTCCCCAAGTAATGGGCCTAAGACTAGATGGTAGTCTAGTCTTGTGGGCACACCTATGTGTGGAGCAAGGAACAGCTTTGCGGCTCTTTCTAGATTCTGGGCCCAGCCTGGGGGGCCTGTGCCAGCAGGCTGGGCCCCAGACTCCAGGAAGAGCCTCAAAGCTATTCTTTCCCTTTTATATAGAACTTGTTCTTTTCAAATTTGAGGACATTAGAAAGTGGAATAACCCTAGCCAGAAGCTTATTCCAGATACATTAGAGACATCGGTAAAGTCAGGAAAAGACAGCACCAGTACCCTGAGTTTGGTCATACACGATGCCAGAAAAACATGCAAAAAAGTACGTTACCATTCAAGAGGGGGGGTTGGGAAACTAAAAACACCATCAATTCTGATGATTCTTGCGTTTCATCCTGTCTTTCTGTTTTCCTGAGCGCCTGCACTGCTGCTACATAAATTTTCACTGCTCCTACCTGTACAGCTACTATAATTGCTTTGGAACCTTGTGCATTAAATGCTGAGATTCAGCATTTCGTACTGAGTTTCAGCATTTCAAACTGGGATTTAATAAAATTTCCTTACTTTATGTATACCACTAAAAGAGGGGTTAAGGGGGGTGAAAGGAGGCCCAAAGACAGGGTGACTTTATGGATATCTCTATTGTATACCAATTTGTGTATAGTTTCTAAACTAATACTATAACCCTTGTGATCCGTATCCAGACAAGGTTAAGATTTAAGAAGTGATCACAAGGTGCCTCACACACAACCAGCCCTTTGGTTAGAGACATTGTGTCGATGTGATGCACTAAAAAATGGGCAAAAAGTTTGATATCCCTAAATTCTAGGGTCATGTGTAGTTCACTATAGAAACATTCCTGGCATAACTGAAGTGTCTACTTGGGCTTTGCTATGCTAACCATCATGTGTTTCCAATTTGATACATGTTTATTTATAAGCTTTATGAATGTCATTTAGGGCAGAACCATTATGCAACCACCCACTTATTATTAGAACTTGCCATGAAGGGTAAAGTCATCACATGGTAAGTTGCTTGATTCAAATACTGATGTTTTGGTTCACTATTCCAACATCTTAGTTGTAATATTGTGTTGAGAATCATTATGGAGTATAGTACCTTCAAGTGATTTTGCCTCCTAGAAACTAGGTGTTTTGATTCATCCTAATAATTTGGTAGTAAAAAATTCACATTCTTCTTTTGACAATTTTCTTTCTCTGCCACCTCCTAAAAAGTGCACCCAGCCCCAAGCAACTTTGTAACCAATCCATAATCCACAATATTAAATATTAAATATTTTTTTCAAAAATAGTTATTGCACCCATCATATGCAAAGATTCATGTAATTTTGTCAAAAGTGACAATGTGATTGAAAACATTCAAATACACATGTCACAACTAGTTCTTTTTTTTGGTTTAAAATTTTGCACAAATGTGGAAAGTAATTATGAAAGGGGAATACTTGATTTTTTTTGAGAAAAAAGTCATTAGATTTGCAAAAAATTGAAAAGCATGTTGGAACATTTTCCCATTGGTTTTGGTTTGGTAATAAGTTTTTACATATTTAGATAGGTTCCTAGAACATTTCATCATTTAACATGAGATCCTTTTAGCTTTCTCATAACCATTATGATGTTAAAAAAAATTAAAATCATCACAATTTTTGTTTTACACCAATATGATAATGTACATTAAAAAAATTAAAAAAATTCTCTAGTTATGACCAATTTATCATACAATATCAATTGTTGATATTAAATTAATAGCAGGGCCATTGTGTATAACACAACTTGTTACAATAATGTTCTTATGTTACTTGAAACTCATTGTCATTATGCTCTAATTGTTTAGAAATTTCGTGGATGTCTCTAATTAACCCTGAGCTCATCATCCTAACCTGATCTATTGTGCAGTTTTGTAGCCGACCTAGTTCAAATTTTCTCATCTCATTTGATTGAAGTGGCATTCTGAATGGAAAAGTTTCGCCATGTCAGACTTATTAACATGCATTGATCAAGAATTTATTTTTTGGCATACTCTCACATGCTTGAATTAAATACACAAGAGTGTGGGTGTGTGCCAAAAAACACTCACACACAAAAAGAGACTGCATCTGAAGTCCAAAACTACTCAAATATTGCATATTTCCATCTCCTGGCACCCTCCTTTCATATTGCTCCTCTACCGAAACCAAAATAAACAAGTCCTTGAGCCAACCATACCATGAAGCGCATCAAGATTGAAAGCAATCTAAATCTTCAATCAAACATAACAATAAGCTGAGGCCCACTTTAGATGAGGGTCCAGGGTCCAATTTATTAGGAAGCAATTTGGACTGATTTGAAGCAAATTGAATCCTTGAGTTGGACTATACCTTCGTCCCTAGCCTGATTCTTGGTTCTCCAAATCAGGAGCTCTCCTTTTAACACTGTTTTTTGGTCCAAACAAATTGATTTTCCCTCCAAAAACAGGTGCCATGTAGGTTTAGCCTCAATTTGCCACTTTTTTAGTCTTGGACCCTCATCTAAAGTCGCCCTTAGACTATTTAGCATAAACTATTTGTTTGTAATACTACCTGATATATGACCCACAAAAACAGAAGCATCTTGTGGATTGTTAATTATGAAAGATGTAAGCACAAGGGGTTAGGATTTTTACGAGAACAACTCCTCACTATAAGCTTTGACAAAGCAACAAATTGATTGGGTAGTTCAATACAAAGTAACAATGGTTACCACCAGTTGCATTTACTTTTGCTATGTTTGCCATCAAGAGCTAGTTGGTCTCAAACATGATATGACTGCCCATTGGAGGCATTTGTTTATTTCAATTTTGTGATGTAGCCAAAACAATGATCATCCGTTGGAAGATCTGGCTGTAAATGAGATAAGAAAGTAAACAAAATGTAAGCATTCTTCTACATTGCTACCTACATACAGGAACCTAATCAAGAAATCTGACGATTTTGAATTGATATTCAAAATTTGGCAATGTAAAACCCTTAAAAAAGCACTGCCAATGAGGTTTAAATTTGAGCCAGTGAGAAACCATTTTATGAGAGAAAAAAGTTCAGAAAAAGCCACAAGCCACAAGCTCCCAGGCAAAACAATTTTAAACCTGTCGTACAAAATGAAAAACAAAAACCCCATCTTATGACAAATAGAAATGCACTTGAAACTTATCTCATATACTAGTACTCTTCATGACCTTTCTAACGTTCTAAAGAACACTCAATTTGGACAAGATTTGGTCCCCCAAACATGAGCTCAATTACTTGAAGGCTGGGCTGCTGCTCTTCTTTTTTTCCCTCAAATCATAGGATGTATTTTGATCTATTAGAGTCCCAATTGCAAACTGCATTCTTTACTTTGTGGCCGTCTTCTGTTTTGGTAATGGGTGGCGCGTCAAAGATGATGGTCATCTCATAATACCATGATGACAAATTTCTGTGAACAAATTGCATAAAAAAAAATCAACTGAGAATCCTGTAAAGTCCTGCACAATCCATAAAGAAAACCCCATCAGAAATTAAGAAGAATCAGTACTATCTTATTAGAGTGTAAGGAAGAAGGCTAGATGAAGAAAGGACCTTAGATTTAAGCCGAAGATGATGATCATCTCATAATACTGTGAACTAACAAATGTGTCTACATCGAATTACACAAAGAAGAATCAACCAGGAATTCCACAAAGTCCTACAATCATATAGAGAGCCGCAATGAGAAATAAAGAAGAAACAATAAATCTTTAGGCTTCAGATAGAGTTCTAGTTGCATTTTTTTCTTGCATTCTTGCACACATCTACATGTTTGGCAAATATCTCTACAATTTGCAACACTTAGTTGGGCCTAAGATATTAATCAATCATGTGGTGTTCAAGTGTGGCAGAAGCTACAATTGAACAATGTCAAGAGATTTGAAGTAAATAGGCAAGCTTCTCTCGAAGAATCAAAAACTGTCCCAAACACATACCTTGGTCCTTTTGGCCTAGGAAAACCTTTTTGGATGCACCTTTGAAAGCTTCCAGAGCTACAAGTTGATGTATAATCTGTAGTTTGCTAGTCAACAACACAACACACAAATAAACCTCAGTTGAACAATGAACAGAAGGAATTTAGATTGAAGTGTGGATGATCATGATCATTTCAGAATTCCATATTGAACAATTCACATGTGCACAAATTGCAGAAAGAAGAGCAAAGATATGTCTTCTTTCTCATGCTTGAGTCCAGATACTAGTCTTCTTGCCTCATGTTTGAAATCCAGGTACAAGTCTTCTTGCCCATGCCTGAAATCCAGATCTATGTGTCTTCTTTCTCATATTTGGATTCCAAATACAAGTCTTATTGCTCATGCTTGAATTCTTGATACAAGTCTTCTTGCTCATGCTTGAAATCTGGGTACAAATCTTCTGCTTGCTCATGCTTGGAATCCAGAGACCTTTGGGATGTCAAGCTATCATACCAAAATCAAGAGCATTTCTCTGACCTTCCTCAATCAGCAAGAGATTGTATTAAGTGGACATAACACTAGAGAACAACAAGAAGGAGAAAAAAGAAACCACACTAGGAACAGAAGCAACAACAAGAAAGAGAGACCATACCAAGAATAGTAGCTAGCAAAAATGAGAAAAGAAACTATACTAGGAACAATAGCAACAATGAGAAAAGAGATTGTATTAAGTGGAATTGCAAAACTTTGCTTTCTCTTTCCTTGTTTTGCCATATTGTTGGTGTCATAACGAAGCAAATAGATGGAGCACTTCTTTCTATCTGTCTGTCTATGTGAATGATCTGACTGTTTGCCATCACAAAACACATTAGACTTCTTGCCACTGGCATGACTGGTGAGTGAAATGTAGTAGGAGCAAATGGAAGAAGAGGCAAACAAGACTTGATGAACTGTGCACAATCTTGAAATGGTTTTTGATTGCAGCAACATATATTACTGTATGTGCTATTGTTGTTGTTGCAATGAATGCAGTGGATGCAAAAGACATTATTATTGGCACTGGCATATGCATGCATGCAGTGAGGCAGCTGAATTCTCAAATTCAAATTAGGGTAGGACATATCCTTCTCCAATATCTGTTGACTACCTTGCAAAACAGTAGTAAAAGCTATTGTCGTTGATATGATAATACTCATGGAGAATTCAATGTTTTCATGTTTGAATCTGCAGTGAACAATCCAATTGATGCATTGACAAAGTTGAATGGATGCTAATGCTCATGTGCCATAGGAGGAGGGAGGAATTTTATATCAATGGGGCAAGCAACTTGCAGATAAAACCACAAGTTCAGGCAACAAGTTCAGGCTCAAAGGAATAGGAATGGGTGAACTTCCTTGAAGAAAATTGTGCTGGAAAACAGCGTATTGTTTGTAAGTAGGTATGGAAACACTTGCAAACAAAAGGTTCTCCAGGATTCCAAATATTGCAAACCATTGAAGTACATTTTGAAGCTGATATTCTGGTTCAAACTAAACTATACTACTTGCAATGTCCTGCCTAGGCTAATAGAGGTTAAACTGCCATCAGGAGATTGAATTTGCCTATAGAATGTCACATTTAGTCAGCTCATTGAACTACTTGGAGTGTAGAAAAGTTTTTTCCACTAGATATGTGTGACTATATCAAGCAAAATCTGAGCAAACAAATCAGGAATGCAGTGATTCAAAACTATTATGTATGTATCTTTTGGTGCCAAGTTTGTTTTTCCTAGTATAATTCATGTGTGAGTGTCATGTGCATGGTTGGCATGTTGGGATGGTGGGTCTAGGCAATCCACACTTCTGTGTTTTGACATCTAAGGAGATTGACAAGCATCTAACTGTCATCAAGTGTGGCTATGACAACAACATTCCTGTCTTTTATTTTCTGTTTAAATTTTGCTTTGATTTTATAACTCAAATTTTATAGTCATTATTGATGACTATTTGTGGAGGATGATTGTCTGGCTGGCTAGTCTGTGACGTGGACCAATGTCATATTAAGGTATTTGTGCTGCCTTTGTGTGTAGGTGCAGCATGGTGTCCATGGCTGTTCATGATGATAGCATGTTTCTGATGGCAGGTATGATGTAAAGATGGCCATGATTGTTTCACAATTCACAATGAAAATTGTGATTAGCACATCTTTGATAAGCGTATTTTCATTAATGGAACATAATAAATTTTGTTGGACAAGTTGCTTTCTCTATTGAAATACTTATATATAAAGCTATAAACATTTGACTAGAAAATTTCATACATGCATTTGAAAAAATATTTCACAATAATTGGATTAAATAATATTGGATGTGATAAATTAGATATAACATTGTGATTGTTGATGATGGCGTCTATGATGTGTTAAAAGTTCATTTTTGCTACATAGTCATTCAAACATGTAAAATTAAAACTAAATAGTCAAGTATGCAGTCATGTATTTAAACATACATAATCATTTTGTTTATCGCCCAAGAAAATACATTTGACCTACCCAAGTTTAAGAGGCATATGTATTGAAAAGTCCAAGTCATTACATAACCTTGAATTCTAATCACATGCCAAAATTCAATATCTCATTAACTATCCTGTACACATAAAATCCAAAAACTTATGAACCATTGAATTGTCATATTGGTTTTGATGGCCTGTGTGCACCAGAGGTCATTGTGTATACATTTCAAGACCTAGGGCTTTGGAGGACAAGGGAAGAAGATCTGGGCATCCAGGTTAAGCTTGTTATAGAGTCTTTGCCAGTGCAAAGCCAAACAAGCAATCAACAGCTATGAGATGGTCTAGAGACACTTCACATATATTATCAACAGGCATGGCACACATAAAGCACTTCAAGGTTTATTTTCATTTTATTTCGAAGCACCTCCCTGCATGGAAGATGTTTTTGTCAACTGAATGAACCTTGAATCATCCAAATACAACCTTCTGTACTTTGCACTTGGGAAAGTGGGCTTGCTCCTATAAACCTCCTTCAATTTTTGAGCCTTTACTCTTGAGGCCATGACCCTCAAATTATGTGAGGCCCTCACGAGCAGGCCTTCTGCTATATTATCTGGCTAGACTCATATGTTAGAGAGCTACAGCATATGTAATCCCAGGATGCAAGCTATTAGGGAGCGACTCAACCTGGTTTTGTGGTTCAAAAACAGTGTTTAGCCACTAGCTCAAGCTCTCACATTTCTCGGCAAGAAAACTAGATGTGGGTTGTTTGGGGCTGGTCTTATTCTCACCAGGACCATATATATATTACCCTTGAGTGATAGAACCTTGATTGAGATAACCAATTCAACATGCAGAATGTTCAATTCTACCATATTTTTGAGTTTAGATTGCACAGTATTCCTTACACAAAATTGGCACATTTGTGAAGGACCCAAAAACCTTCTATTGAAACTGGACAACAGAAATAACCCTGAGAAACTTGTGCTTTCATAAGTGCTATGACAGCCTCCACAGACTGTATCTAGTTTACAACTGTAGCAGCTAACCTTTGTTAATACCTACACATCATAATATACTTGTACCTGAAACCAGAAAAAAAATAGGAAAATTGGTCAGGGCGCGGGGGTACAACCTGAATTTAGACTCAAAGGTAGAGACTAGCGACATTGACATAGAGACTAGTGTATTGTGCATGGGAAAACAAGACTAAGAATGAAGAGTGGTTGCTTGTGCTAGAAATATTTTTCTTGGGTCATCTCTTTTATCGGCAACTGAAACAAGTGTCTCCTCATCCATGGCTTGGGCCCCTTATGGGAAGTTGAAACCAACTACAGTTAAATAGGAAATGATCACAAAACATTGTATTCTCAGTAATTAGAGCCTTCATGGCAAACCCCCTTCAATTACAAAGGTTTGCTTATGATATAAGCAAGCATCATCTAAGGCCAAAAATGCTATTTCTACTGCCATATCATTAGGTGTCACTAACCTTTTCAACAGTGTTTGTGATTCAGTTCCTCATGCTCACATTACACAGACCACAATAGCCAAATTATGAAACAAAACCAATCACTATGCACACTTCTCAAGGTATCTTGTGATCCTTGAAACTATGACAGAGGCCAAGACATGTGAAATAACTCATGGTTCACTGTATTAAAGAGCACATAGCTCAACAGCATTTTAGTTTAAAATTTGACCCCAATTCACATAACAAACGCACCTTGAAATTTTGAGTTCCAAGGATCCATTTTGGAAACAGAATTCATCAGAGGTACTACATGCAAACATGGTTGCATGCACATATGAAATGTCTGCACCAAATTCCAAACCACTTATCAATATACCCATATACATTCACAAGTGCATGTACTACAAAGTTTGTCCTGTACTTCTCAAACAAAGGAAATATCATTGAAAGAAACAAAAGTATGAAGAATAAAAATATCCAGTGCCCAGTTCAGAAGCTATAGACAAAAAAACAAAACCAAGCATGCAAGTGAAAGGACAACTCATCCCCATGGAATGGGTTGGGCAAAGACTTTACCATTCCAAACTTATTAACCATGAAATCTGCAAATTGAGTGGGAGAAAAGCCCATTACAATTCCATGGACACGCCTTACAATGCCATCTTTGCTGCTAATGCATGCCCACATTCATAAACATCAAAACAAATTGGAATATAAGCCAAACTCAAGCATCCCTTGATGATCATTTTAAGGATGATCATCAAAAGTTGGCATGCAAAATTTTCCAACTTGACATGCAAACTTTTCCAAAGCCTAAAGTTTTTCATCTCTGCTTCCTTGGTGCATAAACATTGCCCATCTCATCCATGTGGTTGTAACTAGTTATTAAGTTGGAAGGCCTGTAATTCAAACTCAAGCAATGGAGTTTGGTGTTTCATAAAACTGTCAAACTTCATGGAAAAACTGACCATAAAGGCACGATCAGCTTTGGATGTTGGGTTTAGTCCTGACCTAATAAACCCCTTCACAACTGGGTTCAGTATTTGCAGGCAATTTTGACTTGGAATTTGATCTAAAACAATACAAACCAGTAGGACTATGAAACAAACCCAAGGGAACCAGAAATAAGAAAGGAGACCTCTAATAAAACATTTCAAAAATTTGCAGGGTCCCATCTAAATCAATAATAAAACTCCTGCAGACTCAAGGTGTTTGCAACTATCATAGGGGGCATTACCACAAACCAATTTGGAAATTTGTGAACATTTTAAAAATCGAATTATGGGCCTAACCATTGAGCTACATGGGGTTACTGATCAATAGAGTAGAATAAACTTCCATGCATTTAGTGAGGTGAGTTTTCAACATTGTTGGGTTACAAGAGTGTTTTGTAGAACTGCAAGCTCAGGCCACAGGGTAAACACTATCAACACACCTTAACTAACAATGATCCACCAATGGTTTGAATTCCAGAAACAACCATGTAGTCTTTCAAATGCTATCACTTGTCTTTTTGGACTTTTAGTACATGGCAATGACATCATGTAAACTACTCAAGAGAAGTGCATTACTAAACTAATTCCAAAAATTTGAAAGACACATGATATTTTTGCATAGACACACCTATCGCAGACGACTGAAGTCTCTCATCATTTTCAGAATGCTATCTGCATTCTTCCTATTGTAATGCTAGTGTTTTCTGCTATGGTTTCTGTCCCAAGGTTCATGACAAAAAACATTGGAACACAATGGTTCTGAAGTCAATAAAACACCCACTGTATTTTGACATCCAGTCAGGTACCAACTTTTTGAACACATAAACAACACGACAGAAGATTTAATCTCTTTTTCAAACAAAGGCACCCAACTAAGTTATAGATATTTTTGTCTTGTATGCCACCTATCTTAGAAATATATACTCTAGAACTTCTGATACTCAACATTGACCTCATCATGAACTCATAAACATGTGAAGATTGATTGCACAATCACTTTGCTTGAAGTAAACCTGAAAAGCAATGTCTCTTCAAAGTACTACTACTAGAGAAGGGTGTGTAACATGCTTTAGTACACACCTTTGTAAGACTGAGGAGCATGGTTTTGGTGACACCATACATTGTGAAGGCATCCATATGGTTGAATGTTGTTGATGATTGACACTTTATCTGGCAAGAACAATGCTGCAGCATCCAAGACATTAGTCCTAACTTCTAAGGCATTCCACAACAAAACTATTTGCTATGTACTACCAATTTCATACATCCCCAAACAATGGCAGAGAATACTTTTCCATCAACCAACAATCACTCTGAAGTGAGCAACCTTTCAATGTCAAACATTCCATTTTACTTGAAGCATTTGAACATAAGCCTTCAACTTGATTTCCCTGCAAATTGGCTTGTCCAGGGTTTTTTCTGGCATGGTCTCAATGGACAACTAAGGCATTCCATATGAAGATGCTGATAAGCCCATATTCCTGCAAACATTCAGAAAAATTTGTTGTTTACCATGCCCCATTCCAACATCTGAATGCATTGATGGATAGGGCTGTCTCATTTAAAAACAATAGTCAATTTCCTTCAATCTCTTGCCATCTACCTTTGTTTCACAATAAATGGGATACTGGTTCAAATTGCTAAATATTAAAAATGATGCAAACTACTTCATCAAATCCAGGTGAGAAAGAAAGGATATCCCACCTTAGGCAGTAGTAGTGGGAATAATGAACACATTGCTTGCAGGGGAATATGGCAACTAAGGCACCTTAAAGCCTGAGGAGATATGGAGAAATAGATCCTTTGGATTGATCCTGATTGATCCATGCACCAAAGATTTTATTTGATTTGAATTTTTGTGATGGGCTTCTTCATTGGCCCATGGGACCCCAATGGATTCGAAATGTTGGATATTCAGCATGTTCATAAAAGGAAAGGCCATGCCGATCAACTAGAAATCAAGTGGATGGACGGTGCAAAAGAGTGTGTACCAGTGCTTTTTTCTTTGCCAGTTATGGCCAGAAATTTACTTTTTTAAAAACCCAACCCTTGCTACCAATTCAAAGGGAAAAACAGGGGGTTTTTTAATTTATAATGGCCTAAGAGTAACAGAATTTTGTTTTGGGGGAGATTATCGTGACATTTATGTAGGGAACCCATGATTATTGGACATTAGGAGTGCTGGAGCCTCAACCCTCCGTGATTAGGGCCCTAATGACCCCCAACACATCAGCCTGCCATACCCATAAAGCACTCGGAAAAAATGTGTAGTGTATTTGGAGGGCACCTTATATCCCTCCTAGAAAATGGGATGGAGATTCATTGGCCATTTCAGCAGCTAACATGATTAACCAATAAAATTAGTCCATATGGACAGGGTGAACCAGCACCTACACTGGTACCTTCACCTTCTTGAGTGAGGCCTCTTACAAGCTCAATTTAACCCAAGGGAAAATGGTGCCACGTAGGTTTAGCCTCAATTCCACTTTTTGGTCTTGGGCTCTCATTCAACAGGATTGCTTTATTTCATTGGACTCTTGACCTTGCACCCTCAGCAAAGTGGCCCTAAGTATGGTGTATTGATTATGTTAAGAAGTAACCCCAAAAAAACTTTGGGGTTTTAATGTTTCGCTCATCTTAATTAGACCCAGCGACTATGAATTATATGAATAGCAACATTGACAACAGTACCTGCTTAGAGGCTATTTCTATGAACCATGTTTTTTGACCACTGATTTCCCATCCCCTTAAAGTCATCTCCATTTTGGGCTCCCTGTTTGGTCCTCTTTTTTCTGTCTCACGCCCAGTTTAAAGCTATCTGCAAAGTCAGCCAAACTGGGGACCAAACAATTTCTGGCCTCACAAAATGTTCTCATGTGTATAATAGAGTTATCCGTAAAGTAAGAAAAGCACAGCATCAGAGCCCTGAGTTTGGTCATACGGAGGGTGAGATTAAAAAAAACCTCCAAAAAAGTACATTAGCATTCGACGGGGGATGAAACTCAGAAAACCTTCAATTTTGGTGGTAAACTGAGGTTCATCTTGTCTTTTTTTTTTCACGAGCGCCTCTACTGCTGCTACATATATTTTCACTGCTTCTAACTGTACGACTACTATAAATAGTCTCCAACCTCGTGCATTAATTGCTGAGTTTCAGCATTTCATTCTGAGTTGCACCATTTCATACTGAGATTCAATAAAATGTCGTTACTTTGTGGATACCACTGAAAGAGGGGATAGGCGGTGAAAGGAGGCCTAAAGACAGGGTGAAGACAGGGTTACTTTACGGATAACTCTAATGTCTAAGTCCTTCTAATGCCAAGTTAGCTCTAGCAATTTAACCCCTAAATTTGACCTCAATGTCTAGCTAGGTTTCTGGAACACCCATTTATCCTAATTGGAATGAATATTTAGTAGTAGTGGCAGTACAGTGTATCATGACTGATGAAAGAGATGTGGACAGCAACATGATTCAATTGCAGCAATTTGGGGATGCTGGCTGGCTATTGAAGTGATGCTTTGTGGGGTGGAATGGTTATGACAGATTTACTGGTGAGCCTTCGTGGTGGCGCTTTCTGGCATTGGAGTGAATCAGAATGGTAGATTGAGCTAATTTTCGGTCTTTATGGCAAGGTGAGTACATCATGTTCATCTTATTTGCTGTGCCAATGTGATGTCGATGCTTTGGGTGACTGGTTGGATAGCTGTCACTGTGTGTGATCTTTGGAAGTTTTTTGTGAAGGAGTACTGAATATTTGGTGGGCAGAGTGGAGTGAGTGTAAATTGTGGAAAATGTGGGGAAATATGAACTTTGGAAGAGCTTGGTCTAGGCCGCACACATGAGACAAGGGTGATGCATTGCTTGGCTGTATAAGTGAGTAACACTGGGAAGTGGGGTTGTTGCTTGTCAATAATATGTGCAGGCCTTCCATCCATCCCCTTCTTTTTGGTTACAGCCTCATGAAATTCTGGACTGGCCAGATTCTCTGCTATTTGATGTGCATATGATTGGATAGGGTATTCAAGCTGAAGCTGTAATGTTTCCTTGCTCCTTGTAATACTTAAGTTGTTTCAAATTCACATATCTTCACCGTCAATGATTTGATAGGCCTAAAATCTGCCACAGACTTTTGTGCAGTAACAGAATTTTGTGCAGTTACAAACTTTTTCCCTAATGCCATTGCTGCGTTCCACTTGAATAAGTAACTCTGAAACCCTTCAAGCAGCTGACCCAAAGTCTGTATTATGGCTTTGCAGCAGTGAGAAAGTTGCACATCCAGCTTTTTGAGACCATAATTTCAACACCACTTCACTCTGAGATTGTTGATGTAAATGCCCAATCAAGCAAGCAGGAGTTTTGGTATTGATATTTGCAGTATTGGGGAAGATATAGGTCTCAAAGCTGAGCTCATTTTCTGAACTGTTTGGTATCCTTTCTTCAGACAAACCAGACCCCAATTTTAATTGTTTTTCCTTCTTTTGGGACTTGTCTTAAATTGCACACAAGATGTGTCTTATCATGTGTGTTTGTGTCTATATCTTCTCGAATACATAGGCCAGAGATTATGAAAGGCTAGCCCTGAATGTGAATGCTGAGACCAGGAGGAAAGTGGAGATGTTGATGTGAGACCCAGCCATTTTGATGTGAGACTGCATTTAGGGTTTTCAACATGGGAAGGAGAGCAAGCTGGAAGTTACCCTTAAGTAGTATCTGCACTGCCCAATCATGGAGCAATAAAGATGTGCATTGTTAGCAGGAAGTATAGCTGTTTTTCTCAAATTTTTGTTGATGCCTTAGTTTGTAGACCTCTGAGCTCTCCATACCTTCAGCTTAGATGCTTGCTTGGACAGGGACAAACAATTTAATGAATTGAAGCTTACCTTCACAATCTTGTTGCAGCTTGGATGAGGATACCTAAATTGACCTAATTTTTTATTAGCTATGTCTCTTGACTGGTAGCCAAGATCATAACCGAGTCTTTCCATTGCTTCTAGAAATTTGGCAGAAACTCAGGAGACAAGGTTTTGTGTTGCCTGGGTTTGCCTAAAAATTTGGGTGGGTTAATGTATATACACCCACCATTTGGAGCTGATGAAATAAGTGGGTAGCTAGCTAGTCATGGCAGCTTGTCAAGTGTTGCTATTCATGATGAAGCTGATGGTCTGAAACTTTGTGAGTGACTCTCATAAGGTTATATAACTGCACTCATTGTCAATGTCAAATTTATTGTTCTGGAGATTTTGAGCTGCTGCAATTACTTCACAGGTATTCCTTTGTTTGCAGCTCTAGGCCCCTGGGATGAGAAGGAGACATCAAGAAGCCAAACAGTTTAGAGAGAAGAGAAAGTGAGAAGAAAACATTACCATGAAGCAATTCCTTACAACGACATCACATATGTCAAGCCTTGATGAAAAGGCAAGCTTCTGCAGGCCTGTAAACAAAACAACAAATTCTCTTTTAGGTGATTAGGCATTCAACAATTGAGCCTGGGAAGTGTAAGAAATTTCTGGTGGATCAGTTCATGGCTAGGCTGGTTGTGGAGCCTGGGATTCCATTGTCCCAGGCAAGGCACAAACTTGACCGCTTTGTTTGCCCACATCACTGGTGGTTGTGATGCTGCTTACAATCCTTACCAAGGTAGTGAGGTGAGTGCCTGGACTCTATTGGTATATTGTAGAGTAAAACATCATTTTGCAAGGCTAGAATTGTGTAGAGCTTTTCTTATGTCCATACTAGGATTCGTGTAGTTTTGACCACTTTGGGTGTCCTGGTGCTGAGTGGAGAGACATTAGATTATGTGGAGAGGGTTTGCTCAGCAGATGTATAATATTTGGAACCAAATTCAAAGGGAATGTTTTGAGCAAGCCAGAAGGCAGCTGGGAATATTGCAAAAATGGATGTGGCAAGAGAATCCTTGCAACCAAATACTCTAGAGATCTCTTAATTTGCGTTAGAGGGATGAGGCCCACCTCTTGGTGGTCAATGAAATTTGATCTCAAATTTGTCACCACAGTGTACAGCCAAAATTAGACCAGTGGCACAACCAGATGGGCATATATATATGTCTTTGGAGGGCATATGTGGGTTGTGTTAAGGGAATTTTAATGCTCCAGTATTGGCAACAGCAGCTTGTTACAGCTGATACCTACTGGTGTGGTCATAACAGTGCAGTTACTGTTGTTGGGTTCACTAGTGCCGATCCTATACTAAATTTTGAATTCATATGGTGCTAATTGCACTGGAAAATTAAATATTTTGACCCTGGTTCTGAGCATCATTCAAACACCTCATAATCTGTTCAGTCTAGTTTCTGTGCAATCTCAGCTGTGAATCAAAGTGGTGTCGAGTTGAATAAGTTGATGGTGAGTATGTTGTGACCCTTTAATTGCCTTCAAATGGAATATGCTTTACTGAGTAGTATAGTGAACTTTAAATCTTGAACTGAGTGCTGTGATGTGGGCTCCAAAAATGTTCGATGTACACCTGCAGGATTGTTTGATGATATCATGTTGATAGTTTCCCATATGTGCTTGTGTTTCCTTCTTAGACTGTCTTGCTCATGCTTGTTGGAACAAGACAAGAATGCCTTTTGTGTGATGATGACTATGGCTACATGTGTTCTCCGGGTCTATCCAGAGTCTATGGCTGCAAGCCATTTATAACATTAGCTTGTGCACCCTACAAAGCCTAACTACCTCACTCCCTTCCCTTTCTGACCTACATGGATATGAGAAGGCATGTTAACTTTATCTTTACTATTACTTTTACCTTTACAACCAGGGTTTTCTTTTTTCAATTTCATGAGGTATGTGGACTAGAGTTCCTCCGCAAGAGGATACAGCCAAATCTGGCTACATGCCAGAGAGAAAAGTAGTTTTTTTTTGAAACCTGGCTATGTGTTGGTGAGTAGCAAGAACCTGTAGTCTAAAAATGGTGATCTCAACCTTCTTTTCTTCAAAATGTGATGAATTTGGGGGAAATTGTTCCGAAAACCCTTTTGAGAAATTGTAGGCTCTGGTTTTTTGGTCATCAATTGGCTAAATTTTGCCAGGAAAAAAAATGTTGTTTACAACCATTTTATAAATATCTTTTAAAGACCACCACCTCCATTATCTTTATTTCTTTCTCTCATACCCTTTGAAAACTTCCCTTTCAAAGTGAAGTGAAATACAACCTTTCACATTAAAAAAAAGTCATAAATAAAAAGTAAGATGATCATGAATTAAAAAATATTAAATGAGCACAAAAGTAAAATCTAAAGATTAATCTAACTTTATTTTTATCTTTAAATGATTTTGGATGTTCTTTTGAAAGAAGATTAAAGATTAATTCACATTTCTCATATATTTTTAAATCATTAAAAATGATAATGTCTTCACCTTCATTCAACTATTTCTCAACACTTTAGTAACACTATTATTTAACTATAGAATTTCTAAATTGACAATATATATAACCTTGGATTATCCATAGCTTTTTTTTCTCGACCACAGGGTTCTAGTAATTTAATCTAGTGCTACCAAGGTTGGTGATATAAGAGCAAGTTTACATGAATTGAAATTGTGAGAATGATGTGGTAGGAGTCATAGCAATACAGCAAGACATGTGGCTAGTTACAGAGCAGTTGGCAACCAGTCATGAGAAATAAGCTTGACATATTTATGTCAATGTATGCTGTTGACATGAACATCAATTGGGAGATAGTTGATTAACAGAGTGGTGGTCTGCAGTTGTACGATAGCTCGATTTTCATCGAATCCATGAAGAGACCGACCGTTCTTTGTCAAGTGAAGAAAACTAGATTTACAATCATAAAATGTTGTAAAGCTCAACTAATTCAGTGATGGTATGTAAGACCAATGTCATGGAGACCGACCTTTCTTTGTCAAGTGAAGAAAACTAGATTTATAATCATAAAATGTTGTAAAGCTCAACTAATTCAGTGATGGTATGTAAGACCAATGTTGTGCTGTTATTTGAATTCTTAAAATATGTTGATTCTGGTTTTTAAAAAACTATTCCAGAATCAGAGAACTGCCAGTGAACCCAGTCTTTGAAAAAAAACCAGTGGTCCCAGTTACGTCGAAAAGCTTAGAGAACCAGCAGTTTTAATGACAGAATTGGTAAAGAACAGGTGGGTTCATATTCCTGTTTCTAATAACCGCCCAACACTGGTACAGACTTATGATCTGATCAAACCCTAGTTGAGTTAAAAGTGGAAAAAAGTTCTGTCTGTAGTGATGAGGGGGGGTAAAAGATTGCAGACTTTGCTCTTCTCTGTGCAGGTGATTGAACAGCACAAAAAATGCACACATGCAGATCCACTCACCAGAAACCCTGGAAAGCTTCATTAGGAAAAACCAAACTACTTACAACATTGAAGGCGAAAGATAGAGATTCAAGCAGACTCTGGGTGAACATATATAGCAGCTGGAGAACAATGTAAATCGTGCAATCGCCATTGCCTTATAAACCCATCCCATACTTCACAGGTCAAACCATGAAGAAAGTTGCAAAATCCTTTTTTGTGACATGAATATCTTTACTGTGCACAAGGATCAGTTCCGGCTACGCAAATTGTTCTTCCTGCAGTAAAGTCTTCATCATCTAGAATCCAATGGAAACCACAGTGCAGTTTGCATACATGTAACAATGAGAGATGATCTCGCAGAGCTAGGATGAGTGTGATGAACAGCTCTGGATCCAGCAACTTCTACACAAAGCTCGGAACCCTTTTCTCTACTGCCATGCAAGTTGATCAAACATCGGGGACTGCAGGCCATGTCCATCTCAGGAGGTAGGTCTGATTAGGCTGTTGCAAGAAGAAGCCATCAGCGCCAACTTCCCAGTTGCAGTTCATGTAGTGTTCAGTTGCGAAGAGCTGGACGATGGCACATTGGATTCCCCCAGAAGATGAAGCTCCCACCTCGGAAGCGAACAGCCTGCTTTGCCTGAAAGGCGCAATCCCAGTACTGATTGGAAGCTGTATCAAACATGAAACCATACAGCTGAGTGGGTGCGGCGATTGAAGGTGGGATTGTCTATGGTATCCGAGAAACAAACCATGCTGAGGTTGGTTGAGAATTCATTGATCAGGGAAATAGTCCGGGTCGGCGGCACTTGCGCACGGCCTCAAAGTCTGAGCATCGAGAACATGCAGACGCTGACACCCAGTGTAACGATCGCCGCATAGTAGTGCTGCAGTTGCAGCTTGTAGCCGGAATTTCTTCGAACTGTACTCATGTTTTCCGAGAGATGATGATCCAGTCGAAAGTTCTACCTTAAAGATCTCCACTTGCAACATGAAACATCTATCTATGAAGCAAGGTAGTTTGCTTTGTCACGCTGAGATCTCCCAAACCATCCATGGCGCTTCATTCCTCCGTCTTGGTATCTTTGGAAGGCTCTAGATGAGTACGGGTGCAGCGACTTGCTTTGAGACTGTTTTGGACTTACTGTGTGGAAGCTATTGATTATTGAACCATTTTTTCAATGAAACTAAATAAAATCGAAACTATCAAGAGCCGTCACTTAGAACTTACGTACGTACGTGCGCCTCAGAGCAGATCGATCATGCAGTTCGGCTACAACACCTGCTGAGATAATGAGCTGAGAGAGAGGCGAAAGTAAGAGAAGAAGAGAGAAAGGGAAGAGAAGAAGAATGTGAAGAGAAAGGTAGAGAAGAGGAAGGAGGGGGGCTGGTTTTTTGGCCAGAGATCATCGTGATCTTGCTCCACGAGGAGGCTTGTGTTGCAGCATTCGAGACTCACGGTTTTCGGTCCACGAGAATTCGTGCACATTGAGGACGACAACGGCTGGTGACGCGCGGCTTGCCATGCTGTAAAGTCCCTGGGAGGTGCCAAATGACCGAATTTAGAGTTTTTGTTCTTGGAGTGTAATAATGCCACTGGGGCTTTTTTTTCCCAATTTTGTGAGGTAGATCGTACATAAGAAGACTTAGCTAAATTTGGCTACATCTCAACGAGGAGAGTAGGAAAAATAGGATTCCTGCCTTAGTTTGGTGACATACTAGAACCTATAGTGTAAACATAGCACATTCAAGCAGTTTTTCCTGAAAATATGAAGATTTGTGGCCGTTTCTTCACCCCCAAAAAACCCCTTTGTATGAGTAGCAGGGCACCTTTTTTTGTGTTGCCATGGTCAGAAAATTCGTCCCAAGAAACACTGGCCCACACCCATTTGGTTTTTTTTTGAAGGGTTTTACATGATGTAGCCAAAGCAGCAATCATTCAGGAAATAATCTAGCTAAATCTTCTAGATACTAGCTGTGAAATTTTACAAAAAACAAGAATCCTTCTATATTCTTGGCTACCTACTGGAAATTATAATAAAAATCTGGCAATTTGGTGAAAATACACCCATCAAATAGCATGGCATGGTGTCTGATGAAGATGACCATACGACGGACATAGCTAGCTCACGACTCACCGGATACATGAAGTGTTACCCCATGGCGGCAAACATCTCCTCACGGATCGCTCGCAGCCGCCAACTGACTTGACTCGACCTGCACGATGGTGTCGATGGGCTCGAGGCTCTCGCAGTAATGCCGCCGCCGACCCTTCCGTCCTCGACGGAGGAGGAGGAGGGTTGAGGCAGGCTATAAAACCAACCCTCTTTCCTCTCTTTCTTTCATTCTTTTCTTTCTCTCTTCTCGATCTTCATTCCTTCCACTACTCTCTGTGTAAGTTTTCCTCTCGACGTTGCTCAACACCGGCGGTGTGCACCTTCCGGTCTCACAGGCAGCTGCAACTTCTTCTTGGTAGGTTTTTATTTACAGCTTCGTATCATAAACCTTCAGAATGTTTGTTGTTGATATATAATAAGTTGCAGGATTAATTGTGCTCCTTCATCATGATTGCGTACCCTTTTGTCATTAGTATTGCAGCAGGTAGCTAGATTTCGCTTTCTTCCTGCACCTGATCTCTGCATGTACTGCATCTCTATATAGGTTTATGAACTGCAGCTGCTTTGACACAATGTGCACACGAAGAGAATAAAGATTAGAATTA
>Ga0116227_10003097_pt1 | contig 37267 bp, 28 predicted proteins | sample S1TSphgellanicum_FD_89693 | JGI IMG/M metagenome (GOLD analysis project Ga0116227, IMG submission 89693) | Host-associated microbial communities from peat moss isolated from Minnesota, USA - S1T2_Fb - Sphagnum magellanicum MG | ecosystem: Host-associated > Plants > Peat moss > Unclassified...
AATCCAAGATAGAGATGTTAAAAACCTTCCTATGAACTTTGTGGGTGTTAATGTCAAAACTTCCATGGGGCTTGTAGGGTTTTGTCACAATATTTGATTAATGTCGGTGTAAAGTTTTTATCTAAAATAGAATTGACAATGTCATCTGTAATAAAATGAAACTAGGCTATCAATAACAATGTGGCCCTTTTCATGAGAGGTTGTAAGATCAAAAGTTGATGATGAATAACATCACATGTAAGGTAATTTTTTTCTCCTTTGAACAGTGCGTTGAACCATGCACTAACACCTGCAAAGTTCATAAGGGGTGTTTAACAACACCCAAGATAATGATTGAGATTTTTTTCAACACTTTGTTATGAGTAGTAAGGTACAATAGCTTGTGATGATGATGTTCTTGACAATTGGGGATTGGCTTGGTATCTTGCAAGCTGCAAAAAGTTTTTGTGAGTCAATAATCAACCTTCCTTGTTGTAGGCATGAAAACTACAAAGATACAAATTTCTAGAATATATGAAAATTAAAATAAATTATGGCAAAATTTTAATTCAAATTCAAAACATGAAATAAAATATAAAAATGTGAAATGTGCAAGACAAGAAATGAAATTATATTTTAATAACATATGAAAACATAAACGTGAAATGAAATGAACAAAGCTATGTTTTAAATCATGTTTCAAATAAATGTTAAACAAATTGAAGATAATGAAGGTTTTACTTTCATTATATCCCTTTGGGGATTAAATTCAATGAAGTTTCCATATGCCAATTGTTCAAAATACCTTATTGAAAATATTTATTCAATTATAAGTAAACTACAAGTTAGTTATAAGATATGGATGAAAAATGAATGATGATGAATGAATTTCATCCATAATGATATTGAATGATGTTGGTGTCCATGACATCATCCTTTATTGGTTTTTGTCTAGTTTGTTTCTAAATTTGTAAGGCACACCTTGAGTCATTTTTTCTCCTCCTCAATTGCCTTTAATGTTTGTGTTTATCCTTTTTTTAACTTGTATATTACTGAGTATAAAAACTTTTACTCTAGCTTGTCTTGTTGCAACTTGAAGGTGGTTGTTTTTTTTTTCTTTTGGGTGCAATTTGAAACTTGAAAAACAATATTTTTTTGAATGTGTGGCTTGTAGGTTTATTTGTGGGTACATGCTTGGCAATGTGGTGTTGTTTCCATTTTTATTCACACATTTTTTGTTTGGATGCTATTGTGATTTTTATTTTTAAAAATTGGCAATTTTGGTCATCCATATTGAAAGGGAGTTCATTTCATGGCCCTCATTAATCTACAATTGAAAGGTTATTTTAACAATATTTAATTTCTTAGTAGAACAAAAGCCCACATAATATATTAATACATTACCTACAAATGCATAATAAAACTATCAAATTTCCAATTTAGGCTTTCCACATTTTGAACACATTTGAAAAATCGAGTTAGTAACTAAAATTTAAAAGAATAACCAATTGTAAAAGATAACAAAATATTTGATAAGATATATATTTTTTCTCCCCTTTCTTTGAATAGAAAATCAAATCTAGAACTTGTAAGAAAAGTCACTAATAGAAGCAATTGCACTCAATAAAAAACACATGGAAAAAATCATGTCACTTAAGTTTGGAACATCTTTTATGTCCACTTGGGCTCCTACACACTACCAATCTGTCTATGAAGGAAGGTAGTTTGTTTGTTTTGTTTTGTTGGTAGTTATGAGATCCACCAAACTCGGATGCTTCAAATCGTGTTCTTGGTGTCTTTGGAAAGCTCTTGATGAGGAGGGGTGCATGGGCAGTTAAGTTCCATGCAAATGAAATATCAAATGACATTGCATGCAACTTCAATTGAATTCAAGTTGAATTGATTTCAATCCAAATTCAATTGACTTCAACTTCAATTCCTAATTGAATTCAAATCTAATTGGAAAAAAAGATATGCAAATTGATGTAGAAAGTATTGAAAATTTTCTGTTCTTTTTTCATCATTCATGACTATGGTGTTTAAAAAAAGCGTTATGAAAAGACACAAATCCAAAAAGACACCTTCCATTCCATTCATAGCAAATTCCAAATCACTTAGCATTTGGAATGCACAGTAGCAAACCAATTTAGCATTTGAAATCCACAGTAGCAAAAAACGGCACGAGAGAAAGAAAGTTGTAAAAGAAAATTTGTAAGAGTATAAAAGAAACTGGACATTTCTGAACCAACTATTCAAACAATTGGGAACTAAAGCTTAAGAAAAGAAAAGAGGAATTAGACAAATTTGTCACTAAGTCTTTTGATGGTTCGTGGAATTCTCTTCAATGTTACAATTCAATCTCATTCACAAAAGGTTTTATCAAGTATTGTGAATTATGGTTTAGTATTATAAGATTCCTAGTCATGATAAATCTAGAACAACTTTGTTTAACAAAGAACAAACTAACAACTTCATACCTTCTGTTATTTGGCACATTAGACAAGTACTACTTTGAAGCAGTGGAAGGTAATTTGCCCCAATAGACAGATGGTAGAATGTGCTGCCTGGGGAGGAGACTATCCAATAATAGGTCAGAAACTTAGTGCATCTTTCATGATAACAAACAGAATTTAAGAGTCTGGCAGCGAATTCAAATGATTTTTGGCTTGGAGTTTTATTTCAATTGGAAAGAATAGGGGGAAAAAAAAGAAATTGGGGGAATGGGTCACCTTTTAAAAGTCTGGTGTACGTGTTGAAAGAATCTCAAGAATCTTGCTATTGGACTCCCACAGAGTGAATATCACTGACGTCGCAGTACATATCTCTGCTTTTTCTGTGAGTTCTCTCATGCTTGAGCCGCGCCTTCTAATATCACCTCCGGCTGTAATCCTTCTAAGATCACTTGTCGAATGCACTAAAGGGTTGTGAGTGTTACAACTTGATTGCAAGTAACACGAGCACAGTATATTTAGCTATCAAAACCTACCTTTTTCAAACCAGATGGTGTAAAATTGCGGGGAAGTGAATTTCAAACTGGTGCAACTTTTTCCTAATCTTCATGTAACAGCTTCTCTATTGAAACAATCCAAATTGTTTCCCACTGTGAAAAAAAAATTGGGAATCCTGATTGGGGTAGAATTCTGTACCCTGGATAAAAGGTAGCTCAAGTGCGTCATGCTGTGGAAGAGCTGGAGATATCAGCCCTTTTATTGTGTCCACCTCCATGTTGCTTGGATTGGGTGGCATCCTTGCAGAAAAAGATGTTGAATAGATTGGTCCATGACAAGGATGCAAGGTTGAGGCTACAGATCTCCTTCAGCCCTCTCACATCAAGCAGTGAGATATGGAATCACAGCATCAGGCAGAGAGTGTTAAAACTCATTCAAGGGGCTCCTGGTCATGAGGAACTACATTTTTCCTGAGGACTGCACATATCATCTCCAGAACCAAATGAGCATCATACACATGAGTCTCATATGAGGCCTGCCTCCTAAGTCCTTTCAGTTGACTTCTGTGAAAAGGCATAATGTAAATTTGGGCTGTACTGAAGCAAGCCTGAAGCCATGCCATGAATATTTATCTGGCACTTACTGATGATTGCTTATCCCAGCTTTCTGAAACCCCAACCTTTTCAGAGCTATATCTCCAGTCAATCTGGCAAGACAAGTTGGCTGTGGTGATTCAAGTCATGCTAGAAAGTAGGCATCAATATGCCTATCACCCAGTATTTCTTATTCAGTAGCAGCTGACAAGCATTTGTCCTGATAGCCAATCCCTGCACAGAAAGCATTAAGAGAAAGGTCAGGACAAGTTTGTATTGAGAGACAGCTTACATTACATCAGAAAACACTTCAACATTGTCCACAGATTATGGTGTTCAGGTCCCTTCATGTATTGGCAAAGTCCAGGAGTACCAAAGAATTCTCCAATACTTTGTTTCACAAGATATCTCTGTGACTCAGGCCCCTAGCTAGGTCAAAATTTTGTTCCAAATCTAAACCTGGACTTAAAAAAGGGATCAATGCCTACTAAACCTTCCACATACTGACGAGGCAAATTAAGACAGGAGAGATTTAATACCAGCTCTCGCACTTATCACATGCCTCATGTTTCAATTGAGCAGTGACTTACCATTAGCAGATGTCCAACTGGAGCCAAAACCCAACAAGAGTTCAACTTCAAGATGTGGTTGGGATGCATTTGTAGAGCCATTCATAGTGTTATTCATGTGCTGCAACTGCACACCACGAAAGGGATCAGATGAGGACTGAAATACCTGTGCAAAGGTTACTGCTGTCTGATCCCTAGATGGGAGGGTCTCAGTGTTAACTATCTTGCTATAATAATGTACATGATCCAAAATTACTTCCATACTAGAGATCTTATCCCACAGGGGAGTGCACACAGAAAAGAGAAAGTGAAAGCAAGGTTTTTCATACAGTTATTTTCCATCTTGTCTTGCACCAGTTGCAGAAGCTTGCACAGTGGCTGCTCTGATCCCTGGATAGCTAAATGACTGAAAAATGTTTACACCTGTGAAACCTGCAGATGAAAATTCACCTTGTTAGACACATTCTGAACAAAAGCATCTGGACCCAAGACAAGCTTGCTTGCTTCACACATGACTAGCAGAAAATACAGTGCATGCTTCAGCATTCAGCATTTTCCTGAGCCTATATGCAGCCTCCAGCTCTCTAACCTAGTAGGCTGATTGTTCAGCTCTGTGTGCCTCAATCTTTCTGAGCTAACTAGTTGTTTCCATCTGGTAATGGAGACCAATGTTGTTGGTGAGCAACCACTTGATCTGCTGCTGGATCCACCAGACCGTATACCCTGAGTAAAGCAAGCAAGAGAGAGGGAGAAGAGGCAGGGAAGATACAATATCATGGGACACCTTGTCAGGTCTACTATAAGTGTTGATTCAGTGCAACCTTTTTCTCAGTAAAGCAGAAGACAGATCTCCATATCAAGATCCAACAAGGGATGAACATGGCTAGACAAAACCGAAATGTAAACACTAGATACAGAGGAGTACACATAAGGAGTTTTGATTTTCTATGGATTGGACCATTGAACAGACTATCACAACACTGGCAATGGAGAAAAAATCTATTTGTGCGAACTGCGATGATAATGAATATGGGAATAATATTCACAGAAGATGGATCATGAGGAAGACAATGCACAGTCTTCCCATCATCATCATCCTCAGATATTGCACTGTACAAAATTTTCATTGTGGAAGGAAGATGGAAGAGGGACAAACAGACACACACACACACACACAATGCAGCAGTACTTTTTCAATGGAGATGTTCGGCAGAAAGATCTCAAAAATCACGTCGGGGATAATGCAGAGGGCAGGCAATGAGAAGGAGGAAGAAGATCAAATGAGATACAATACAGAAGAGGAGTGCATCACTGGTATTATAACACTATTATGGCTACTTCTTCTCGCACCTGAGAAACGCTAAAGCCGCTATTCCCGATCCATCGCGATCGCTCAAACCGGGAAGAACTTGATGCTGCTTCTTGTTGCAGTTATCACAGGAGGTGATGATTAGGCGAAGAGGAATCAGCAATCATCTTATTACACAGATGAGGAAGTCTGATAAAGCTTGGCGGAAAAAAGACAGCGAGAATATACCAGACGAATGATGACGAACCGCCGCGAAGAAGAAGTCCTCCTCCTCCTCTACATCCCCGCCATTCTTCCTTTATTTCTTTCCCCTGAGACGATCGATCTCCGGAAAAACGAAACAAAACAAAATAAAAGAGAAAAACAACGCTAGCAAACCATCGCCAAAACGCACACACAACAGCTAGACTGGAATCAACAACGGAGAGAAGGCACCAACAACAACATTCATTCAAGAAGACAAAATCGTAGTAAGCACTCACAGGGAACACAGAAAAGAAAAGAAAAGAGAACTCCAGCTACAAGCAAGTCTCACATTTCCCCGTCTCAAAAGCTACCGGTCGACTCCCGTCTGACCGCCTCTCTCTCTCACGATAGGAGCGCAGTGCACACAGACAGACAGAGAGACTTTGAATCTCAAGATTGCTCAAATTTAGACGAAAAGACGACTTCCTTTACTATACCGTATAGGAAGAAGACGACGACGACGACGACGACGACACTCCTACTCGTTTCAGAAACTTTCAAAACGCATAACAATCAAAGAAAATTAGGAGGAAGAGGAAGAGGAGCAGCAGCAGCTTCAGAAGACATCATCGTCCACCGTGATCCGAGCAAGACAGGCAATAACAGACCAAAGAAACAGTCTCCAAAAATAGTAACCTCTAAAAGAATCTGTTGTCAAGAGAGAAGGAAGAAGATCGCGAAACCGCGCTGCTGCTGTAAGCAGCAGCGCCACCGATGCACTGCATCAGCACCGTCGCCAAAAACTCTCGCAAACAAATGAATATGGGAAGATGGAACTGACGAAATAATAACCGAAAAACAAAAGAAAAAAAACACCTGGAGAAAATTCATTTATTGCATCAAAAAATGTTCTGTTGTTTGTGGCAAGGCAAGGGCAAGAAACGAGAATGGAGCAGAAGGAGAAGAAGAAGAAGAAGAAGAAGAAGAAGAGGGAGAGAGAGAGAGGGATGTGCGCGTGCGCGACGAGACGACGGCGATGGTCGCGTGCGACGGGAGCGAACAACGGGAACGACGACGAAGACGAGGAGGAGCGTGCTTGTGCCACGTGGGAAGCTACTCCACATTCCCACTAGGAGGATATAGTTTTACGGACTTCGAACTAAAAGATGACGTGCGGTAAAAATCCAGGTGACGTGAGGTGTTGTTCCAGGTGACGTCGTCAGCCATTCAGTCTGCAGAGGTCGTGAACGAGGGGACGGAACCTGTCACGGATCAGCACGTCGACTAACTTACTGTGTGGAAACGTGTGCTCTGTTTTTGTGCTGAACCAGACAAACTACTGCGAGCGAACACGACAAACAACGGCAGACGACGGTAGACGGACTCCAGAGGACTCCACACTAGTAGTGTTTCGCAGGCGACCTCTCTCTCTCTTTCTACTTGCTGCTTCTGCTGGTCCGCTGGTCCCCACCGTGCGTGCAAGGCTGTTGTTGTTGTTTGTTGTTGTGACCGTGGTGGTGGTGGTGATGATCCCTGCTGGGCCATGATCCTGCTCCTGCTGCTCCTCCCTGCCGAGCTGCGCAACGACAACAGAACGCACGCAAAGCCGTTTTTTTTCCCCCGCTTGCCGTCGTTACGAAAAGAGGCACCAATTTATTATGAGTATTTTTGTTTTTTTCGTAATTTCTTATTTTCTTGCTGGTCGGCACCATCTCCGCTCATAGACTCTACCGTCTCTTGCAGTGTTATTTATTAAGGGTCAATTTTGTGTTGTAGCCAAAGAGGCGATGATCCACAAGAAGATGTAGCCAGAGTTCAATATGAAAGTAAAATTATAAACATTGTTTTATATTTTCGGCTAACTACTTGAACCAGAGATTTTTCCCATCGAGATATCGCCAAAACGCGAAAAAGGGACAGAATATTCTGTCATAATAATATTCCAAATTTTCCCTGAAATTTTAAAGCTACATTTGGAACCCTGATTCTAGTTTGGTAGGGCCAGAGTTAACCAGCCCCTATGACTGCACCAGTTGGCCGTTCTGTCCATAGGATGGGCTGAATAATTCGCCTCTTTTTCATCTGTCTCTTTGCCTTATGTTAATCAACATTCTACCGCAGTCAATTTTTTTGGCTGCTGACCTTTGACCATTTTCTTTTTCGGTTGCCAATTTTTTTTCAATCCTGACTTCCATACTACCCACCCACCCACCTACCCTATTGACCTAACTCTTAGCCCTGCCTACAAACTAACAACTAATCCCTTCCTTACCTTGACAAAACTCTTATCTCATCCTGGGTAAACTTCTCTCTTGGCTAAACCTATAGTTCTTCTTGGCTAAACTTCTATCTCTTGGCAAAATTTATATATCATATTGTCTAACTTATATCTATTGGTTAAACCTATATTTCTTCTTGGCTAAACTCATATTTCTTCTTGGCTAAACCTATATTTCTTCTTTGGCTAAATTTCTATCTCTTGGTTAAACTTATATTTCTTCTTGGATAAACTTATATTTCTTCTTGGCTAAACCTTTTTCTTTTTTTTTGGTTAAACATATGTTTTTTGGTTAAACCTCTATCCCTTGGAAAACCTATATATTTTACTAGTTAAACTTCTATCTCTTAATTAAACCTATATTTCTTTTTAACTAAATTTATATCTCTTGGCTAAACTTATGTTTCTTCTTGGTTAAACCTATATGTCTTATTGGTAAAACTCCTACTTAATTCCTACTCCAAAAATTAACTAAGAGAATAGATACATTTTTCGATAATGCCACTTTAATTATTAGTAAAATATTTATTTATTGGCAAAACCTACCTACCTACACATCATCATACCTACCTATGCACTTGCAAATTGTGGATTTCAATTGTAAAAATTATAATGTAAAATGTGGGTATTGCAATTGTGGGAATTATTTTTTACGACAATCCTTTACTTCCATTTTGGACCATTTAATGCAAGATGTACCTAATTAATTAAGGAATAGGCTTGATAATTTTTAAGTTAAAAAGATATCAAACATTTATGAATATTTGCACAATTTTTAATACTAATCAAAATCAATCATATGTTGGATTTTGGGGGAATTTGGCCAAATTTTCACATACAAATATTTGGAACAAGACTCATTTTATCTATTTTGAAGGTGAATGAAAAAGTTTTCAATTTGGGGCCTCAAGTTAAAAGTGACCACACTAACGGTAAGAAAATAAACTCTTATTTCATTCATTTAATTATTATTTTTCATTATGTTTCAATTTTAATTCATCGCTCATTCCTAAAAGATTATTTTGTATGGCATTTGTATATGTTTATATAGTTATTAATTTTTATGACATTTACCATTAAAATTATTTAGGTTTATATATAAATATTGTGGGGTAATTAGTTTTAAACTTTGAAGCAAATGCTTCCATTCATTATAATTTTCAATTGATTAACTTTAAAATTCAAAACATAGTTGTTATAAATCTTTTTTGCATTCCATTTATAAATGTTTGTATAATCATTAGGTTGAAAGCATTTACCATTAAGACTATTTAGGGTTTTAAGTTTAGAGGTTTAATGAAATGTGCGTTGATTTATTTAGGTTGTGTTTTCAAATCAAGTTACAATTTTTTTTTAACGTGACATCATCCTTTAACATCAATGGTATGATATATATTTTAATCATTTTTTTTAAAAACTTATTGTTTTGTTCCTAATTTAGGGAAATCAATCTCCTTGGATGGTTTTAACATGGTCATCAAATTCCACCAAGAATGTTCCATGTTTGATATATGGATTTAACATTTTGGCCTCCCATAAATAGTGTGAATTTAGGCTCATAATGCCAATATTGCATTTTGCCATCCACATATAGTGTGCATCTTTAAATTGTCATGCAAGTATTGCATTTCTTTCTCCCATATAAAGTGTGGATTAAGGTCATAATGTGGGTAGTGAATTTTGCCCCCACATATAGTGTGCATTCATAAATTGTTGTGCAAGTATTGCATTTTATTTATCCTATATATAGTCTGGATTAGGGTCATAATGTGGGTATTGCACTTTGCACAATTAAGACTTAGGGTTAATAATGTTTATCTTATTGTTATCTAATATTTGAATAAAATGACCAAAAAATTTGTTATTTGTTATTTAATATTAGTAATAATGTGAAAAAATTCAAATTGCAATTCTATGATATTTTAATACAATTGAATCAATATTAATAGAACATAAATGTAAGGTTTGTTCAGATTTTTTTTGTGGATTAAGGGTTTAGGGTTTTTTTTTATAAAATTGAATTGATAATATTATTTATATTATTAGTATAAGATTTCAATTTTTTAATTAATTTTTATTTTATAATTTTATTTAAATATTGAATGAAATACCTAACATGATGTGAAATTTATTGTGTTATTCATTTGAATGTTAATTTAGTACAATTCAATAGTACCCTCAATTAATGTGATAAAAAATAAATAGTGAATGTGATCTCAAACAAAACTTTTAATTTTTCTTTTCAATTTTTTCATGTTGCACAAAAAGTGGTGATCAAGCATAAGAAATTTAACCAAAGTTAGGAATCCCATACCATTTTGGCCAACCACTAAATTTTATGAACTAAATATGAAATTTCTATAAATGTGGGTATTTATTCAAATAGGGTGTATGCCAATAGTTATTTGAACCATATTATTTAGGATTATTTTTTTAAATAGCAAATTTTGGTCACAAATAAAATAATTACAATTCAATATTAATATAATTAAAAGCAACATTAAAAGTTACTTTGCATTAACGAGGTATTTAAAGTAACATGATATTATTTAGTTCTTCAATTATGGACTTACAATATTAATATGTAATTTTATAATTGAATGTTTATTATTAGGTTTTTCCCTATAATAATTGACAATATTTTAATTTATGATATAAATATAATATATTTTCAAGAATTTTAATTTTATTTATTTATCCTTATATTTTAGATATATTTCTTATTGGATGTAGGTATTGCAAGAATCTTAGAAACCTTAAACCACTAGAGTTTGGAAAAAACGGGGCATGACCACAGTCAATGTTTAACTTTAAAGATGAGGGTATTGCATAGGGTTTAAGGTTTTTATTTATAAATATCATTTGGATATTTCCTATTGCATTTAGTCCATTACATGTAGGTACTGCATTTGGTGATCAATATGCACTTAATAAAAACTTAGATGATGAAGGACTAACTTTTTGCAATACCTACATAATCCAAACCTAGTAACTAAAAGGGTGCTTTTGGTGAGGTCACACAATATATTTATGTAAGTATTATAATAAGCTTACTGTGCTAGTATTACATTGCAAAAATAATAGCAAAATTACTTTTGTGACCACCTTAATAGTGATGGCAAAACATCAACGATAAGGGTATTATTAATTGGTTTAGGGTTTGGATTGGGGAATATCCATAATCAATGTTTGCACCTAAAGATGAAATTATTGTTAGTTGGTTTAGGGTTATTTTTAAGGATACCTTTTTGTTAATTACATGTAGGTATTGCATATGGTTATTAATTTTAGATGATAGGGGATTAAGATTTTGTAATAATTACATGACTAAAACCTATTAATTACAAGGGGGCTTTTCGTGAAGTTACGTAATACAAATTTATGTAGGTTACATAATGCAATTTGGGGTTGGAGAATGCATTTGGAATATGACATAAAATGATAGGGTAGGGTATTATAAATTGGGATTGCCAAAATAGAAATGGGTAGAAAAAGTTACAAAATTTTATATAAAATGAAACACAATACAAATTGTTGGTGAAATACCAAAAAATCTCACCACAAGTTAGGTTAAAATGGCCTAACATTATACCCTAATGTGCACCCCTCATTTGAAGAAGAGTAAAAAACAATGCTCATGTTTCTTTGATAAGTGACTGCAACTTTTATAACTTCTGCCACATGGTGATAGGTGAAGAGTTGTTGATGTTGAAATGTGAATTGGATCGCATCCGCCACAAAGGCCTCTTTTGTGGTATCTCAAAGCTTAATGACAAAAAACCAATTTAGTTTCATGACTTTAATGCATAATGAAAAACATGTTAAAAAACTAATTAAATGATTATAAACTTACTAGCCATGAATCATTTCTGATTCGCGATACTTGCACATGGCTTGCATCTTTTTTTTTCTCTTGCCCTTGGTAGATTTTGAATTCCAATTTTGAACATCTCATGCAAGCCTAAAAGATTTTGCATGACCAACTTTATTCATTTAGATGATTTCAACAAGGTCATCGTCCTTTTCAATTCATGAAAAGGCATTATGAGGGATGAACCCCACACCCCACTTAGGTATGGTGATGATACCTAATAATTTGTTAGAGGTGAACCTTACTAATAAAGGTCAATAAACCTTTTCAAGGCCTTGAACTTCAAATTGAAGTCAATCCCATTAACTTTAGCTTTTTTCTTCATTCGGTCAATTACCTTCTTTTCATTTTGTGTTTGTCATGCATATGGGTTGTTCAAAATCCAAGCATTCATGGCATGGTGGTTTTGTTGCCTTCGTCCCCCAACACAAGTAAAAGGATGGTAGATTTACATGCTTCCATGTGATGACTATGTTTGTTGTCCAAATGTTGGTGAAATAACCATTTAGCCCTGTAACTATCAATGCATCCATTGAACTTGCAAATCCACCTCGACCTTTCATGGACCCAATTTACATCTTCCATGGCATGATTCAGTGGTACTTTTCCATGATCACTTTTATGCAAAACCACTTTAGCCCCTACAATTTTTTTATTAAACCAACAAGTTTGCAATATGAAGGTATTACAATTAGACCAACCCCTAAACCTTAGACATGATGAGGGTATTGCAATCATAATTTATGTATGAGTGTACTACTGTGTTCAAGAAAATTTTGGCCAAAAAAAAACCACCTTCACTTTCACATGGAGAGTGAGGATGGGATTTGATGTCGCCATTAGCAAATTACAACACATTCAACATATTGATGACATACCTTGAGGAAGTGAACTTATGTACAATATAATAACTTGTTTTGTAATCGGTGCCTTGGCCTTACCTACCTTTTGTGCATGTTTTTTTGGAGGTGCCATTTTGAAAAATAAAATCGTTCTAATAACAAAAAAAAAAATTATCTTTTCTTTTGTTTTGCATTTATTTATTTATTTCTCTTCTGATGCAACATGCAAGATTAGATGGAATTGTTACTAATTTTATTTAAAAGTTTAAAGGGTTCAATATTTTTAAATTTTTCATTTAATTTTTTATTATAATTAATCATATAATTTAATTTTAAAATTAAATTATTATACATAATTTTTATCTTTCTTAATTGTATAGTTAATATAATTCATTATATATAGTATATTCTTATTAATAATATTATTACTTGGTATATTAACTAATTAGTTATATTAATTAATAAAAAATGAATATTTATATTTAATATTATATTTAAATTTGCTTCCAAATTGACACGTGTTTTCTTCATATTAAAAAACAAACAAACCACCAAAAGATGATGATGATCATTGTCATTATCTTCTTTTAAAGCACAACAAAAAAAAGAAAAATAAGACGACAATAAACATCATTGTCATCTTCTTCTTCTGAAATGCTTGTTAGAAAAAAAAGGAAGAAGCTGATAATGATGATGTTTGATGTTGTTATTTTTAAAAAAGTGCATGTAAGAGGAAAAGCAAAAATAAGAAGACAACGATGACAATGCTCGTTCATGTCGTCTTCTTTTAAAGTAAATTAAAAAGAAGAAGAAAAAGAAGATGGCAATGAGCTTACTATTGTCATCGTCGTCATCTTTTGGAACATAATAAAAAAAATAAAAAGAAGACAACAACAAACTTGTTTTCTTCTAAAACACCTGTTAAAAAAAAGAAGGAAGAAAATGATGATGATGATGAACATCATCGTCATCATCTTCTTCTGGAATGCTTGTAGAGGAAAAAAAGAAACAAGAAGACGATGACATTAAACATCGTCATCATCGTCTTTTTTTGGAGTAGACTAAGAAAAAGAAGAAGACGACAATGACAAGCTTGTCATCGTCGTCTTCTTCTAGAGGACAATAAAAAGAAGAATAGAGATGATGTTGATGAGGTTGTGTAGCTGCATAAGAAAAGAAAAGAAAGATGTTGTAACAAACTTACATCGACAACATTCTTCTTGCAACATCGCTCTTGTTGCAGCGTCACTCTACTCCTCTTACAATGTCGTTCCTTGCATAGCTTTGCTTTGCTCATAGTAGTGCTCTTGAATGCAACAATGTTTTCCCACTCCCCCATAGCAATGCTCCAAACTCCCCCTAGCAATGCTCCCCTCAATAATGCTCCCCGTTTCCTTTGCAACATTAGTGCTCCTTCACTCCTCTTGCGCACAACTTGAACTTACAACACCTCCTTCACCCAAGTGTGCTCTTGCACAACTTGAGCTTACAACACCTCCTTCACCCAAGTGTGCTCTTGCACAACTTGAGCTTACAACACCTCCTTCACCTGGGAGCGCTCCCATGTAGCAACCACAACAACAGAAGATTGTGAGAATAGTGACAACTGCCTATGGTGGGCTTGTGATTTAGGGTTTAAAAGCATTTGAAAAAAAAAAACAGGGTAGGTGGGTGAATGGGTAGGTATGGACGTATTAAAAAAAAAGGGTTAAAGGGCAGGCAAAAGAAAAGTTTGACTCAACCTCTTTGACTGCACTGAGTTTGGTTATTGGGATGATAACTATTTCATCCCAAACAGGACTGGTGCAGTCATGGGGGCTGGCTCAATCAAGCCATTTGGTAGCTATCTTTGAAAGTTTGAACTAGTTACTTCATTATGCAAACAGGTTTAAAAACCTGTTGTCATTTAATGCCAAATCCCTCTTGGGATGCTAGCCATCGACACAACATCAGAAAATTGGAGAAAGAGAATCACTGACTTCAACCGTGTGTAGAAATCTGGCAAATTTTCTTAAATTTTGGTCGAATTATGGCAATTGAAAATTTCAAAAATCACATTATTTTAGTACTTTTAGTTTTTGAAATATATATATATATATATATATATATATATATAAAATATGGCTATACATACCAAAAAAAGGCTGATTGTGACTTAATTAAGTAAAAACAGTGAAGTCAAGGGCCAGGGCTGCTCTTCTTCTTCTCCTTCTTGTTACATACTTTTACATCACAGAACCCACCTACAACAAACAATTGTCTACTACCCATAGCACCATGGCAACTACAACACATGTCTGTTGAATAATTAATTTATTTTGAAATTTTCATTTCAATAAATAAAATATTCCTGAAGATTCAATATTTTCCTTCACAATTTTATTTTCTTTTAAAAAAAATTTGAGAAAATTTCAACATTTCTGAAAGTAATATACTTAGTGTGAAAGCAGCACCGTGGCCGAGCGCGGTCCTACATTTGGTAAAGCCCTTGTCTGACTGCGTTAAAGATCCTACCAAAAGATGTAAACCAATCAGATGAATGGTCAAAAATGAAAGATCTCTCTTTAAAGCCGAAGATCCCTACTTATTAGATACAAGAATCCTCTGCCCAGAAACAAAATTTTGTTGATGTAAAATTCCAATTTTGAACGTGCCCTTCCCTAAGGCTAAAAAGTTTTTGGGCAGGTCTTCACAATTGCAGAAGTGCCACCTGCTACAGGGGAAGTATATTAACCGGAGTTAACTATAAATTGTAGTTAACAATAAACCAGAACAAGAAGAAAAAATTTAGAAATGTCTCTAATACCATATAAATCATTGATTTTGCTACAAAGAAGTTTCTAAATTTTGCAACAATGTGAAATTTTGCACAAAAGAAAAATAGGCTGATCTATACTAAAAGTCTCCTATGGATATTTTCATATGAGTAGGAAATCATTTGGATTGTAGCCTGAGATAATTATAATGGTTTTCAACATCTCAGGTTCATATTTTTCACAAAAATTAATTTCAATTTCAAGGATTATTTAATGACAAAACTAACCCTAGGGTAAGGTAATCCCCAAAACAAGTGGTCTGAATTATTTTAAAATTAAAATCTAAGTATGTACAATCTCCCAATTTCCAAATGTTAATAATCCTCTTGAGATTTGATAACCAAATATTTTCAATATTAACTATACTGATATTGAAAACTTAGTATAATATTAGGTTTCTTGATTTAAGAAGCAGATGGGTCATGCATTGTTTTATTTTTCCTTTATTATTATTATTATTATTATTCCAATTTTGTAATGTAGCCAAAGTCTGGACCCTCCATTAAAAAACTTAACCTACATTTATTAACTAGATATTGAAGTAAACAAATTTAAGCATCTTTCTGTACTTTTGGCTACCTGCTGGGACCTATTGTGGAAATCTGGTGAATTTGGGTCATTTTTCCCCTAAAGATATCCTTCATGTAGAAAGGGGCATTAGGCCCATTTCAATGGTTGATAAGCCAAATCTCTAAGATTAAAAGGGTGATACCATAATATCTCAGTGGCTTTGACACTAATTATATTATTTTCAGAAATGTTGAAAATTTCAAAAAAATAAAATTCAAAGATTATTATTATTAAATTTTTGGATGAAAGTCTTGAATCTTCAAAAATATTTGATTTGAAAATTTCAAAGTTAATTAATTATTTAACAAACATGCACAAAGTTGCCAAGGTGCTACAATAAGTCAAAGCTCTAAGACTAAAGGGTGATGATTCATATCCTAATTGAAGCAGACATTTATTTAACTGGCGAAATTTCGCCAAAATGGGAAATTAAAAAATGAAATCAAATGAAGTGCTTTTTAAGGTTTTCAATCGCCAGAAGTTGAGAATTTTTTTTAATAAAAAAATTGCCAGGTCCCCTATATTTGGTTACAGTGTGTAGCCAAATATATTGAAAGACAATTAAAGATGTAGACTTTAAGATTTCGTTTCATAGCCAGATTTGGCTAAATCTTCCTAAAAGACCATAGCCTATTTTTTTTCACATTTTTGTATACATGGTCGCCACTTTGGCTCCAAAAGAAAATCACCAAACAAAAACACTGAATTATTATTGAAGTTAATATTGAACCATTGTTAGGTAAATAATCTTTCCTTATTACTTAAGTAGATACGTCAAAATGCACTGAAAAACTGGACTGGACTGGGTGCACACACTTAATTTGAGCAGCCGCTGTTCGTTCCATGATTGACAAACTGCTCGAAGCCACAGACTTCCGGACAAAAAAATCATCTCTGGTACATAGTAGGTGCCACAACACACAATTTTATTTTATTTACTTTTTCTTCTTTCCCTTGGTTTTGTTTGTTTTTTTTGGGGTGGTGGCATGCTCTCGGGTTGCTCTTGAACATAATGACAAACAAACACTTCTTCAATGTTTCCTTGAGAGTGTGTGTGAAGAGTGTTTGCTTGGCTTGGCTTCGCACATATCACTTATTATAACCAACTTGCTTTTGCACGTTCTACCATGTTCGATGAGACGGATATATTTTCATGTTGTACTATGTATTATTTAAACAAAGTGCAATGTGGTAGTGAGTTGCTTAAAAATGTACTAAAATGGGGGAGGGAGTCCATAATGTGGGTCCCCGACTGACCCTCCCTCCCTTGCCTCAACTCGACTCAACTCAGCCCCGACTTCATGTGCCCACATGTCTGAATGTGGTGGCATTTTCCTTTCCTATACTCCACCCCAATTTTTTTTTCCCAAAAAATTGGGTTTTTTTTTGTTGGAAAAACTTGTGCCCATCAAACACCTCTGGCTGGGTCTTCCCTGACAATAGCAGAACTGAAACCGTGCACAGTCCCGGACTCTATTTGCATGGTCCAAGCTTTATAATAATAACCCACCCAACCAATATTGACAATCATATCCCCAGTGTCAAAAAATAATAATAATCCCACAACCACCAACCAAACAAACAAGCAACATGCCATTTTATTTTATTTTTAATTTTTCTGTTTAAGTTATTGAATGGGTTATTTCTTTACTTGGTTCAAGGACCATCAATTAATTTTTTTATCCTTGATTGAGTTGATGGTCACTTGTAATATGGAATAACATGTCATTCAGGAACCATCCATTCTTCTTTGTTTTTTTTTCCATCAATTGATCGTCACTGGTAGTGTGAGTGAAGCAGCACGAAGCCTAAGTTGTTCAGGGAAGCATGTTTTGACCGTTTGGGATATGTCAGGATGTTGGTGCATCACTCCCTCTGTTGGCTCCAGCCTCTCCCCGTGAACTTATTATGTAGGTAGGTAATTAGGGTTTTCATTTGGTCTCACATTTTCAGGAATGTTCATCAGGTGTCACTTTGCGTTGCAAGTTTCATTTTTCACAACTTCATTGAACATTTTTTAAAAAATTATTGTTGGTTTAATTAAACTAGTGTTGTTTTAGGGGCGAATTTTCGTCAAATTTTGACCTGAACAATATAATATGATTTCTATCTATATAAAGGATTTTTCATGGGAAAAAAATGGCCCAAATTTGCCAAATTTTTAATTTTCAAATTGCTAGTGTCTTATGAAGCCTTCTTGAAGGTAGCCAAGAATATAGAAGGATTATGCTCTTTTTATGTAAAGTCTTATAAAGTTTTATTAAAAGAAAAACACACCATAGATTGGGAAAATGTACGACGGAGTAAAATTAAGAAAAAAGAAGGGATAGAAACTCGAGTTGGATCAAAGTAGGTGTGAAAATCTTTCCACGTCTATAACTAATCGCATGTGGTAGATCAACAATATTTATATGTCAAAAACCGAGGGCTTGCAATAGATTGGCTACGGTGATGGGAGGTGTGTCTTGAAGGGGTGGAAATCAAGAAGTAACTAAACTTACAGCTATCATCCGATTTAAGATGGAGGACGTTTACATCCTTTGTAATGTGATCAAAGTTTTTTTACAAAGAAAAGTGACTAAGATAGAAAGATGAAGGCCCTTTAACCCTTTCAAGCTTCAAATGGCATTGGCACAATCATGTAAAAATATATTAGCATGTTTGTGTAAGTAACCAAATACTTCAATTGCTAACGGGGGGAATTGATAAATGGGGTGTTAGTTGCAATAACTCCTTTCCTTAGCTTGAGTTACATTGGAAGCAACAAATCCTTGATAAGCATAATGTCAATTCAGTGACAAGAGGAGTTGAATGTGGTTGAAGGAAGTGCATGTAATTGTTCTTGTTTCATGCGGAAGCCAACATTTCGTGCAATGGTGACAAACGTGTCATGAATTGCATCATGGGTTCTAGTGCATTTGTTGCCATGAACACAATGTAAAAGGTGGATACACATAGGGTTGATGGGATGTGTGCACACACATTGAGGGATGCTTGCAATTGAGGGATGTGGTAGTCCAAGTTCCATACAAAGTGCTATGAAGAAAAATGGAAAAGATAATTGAAAGGTTGAGAAGATTGGTCGAGTTGTAAACCAAATGCCTGCCCTTGGGCCAGAACATGATAAAATTCGGGCATGATGGGCTTCGAATATCTCGTAAAAAAACATGTTGGAAAGGGTATGATGGTGTAGATGTTTTGAGATGGAATTTTGAAGTTGAACCATTTGTTGCTCGATGAATTGTTCAAATGGAGAAAGACACACACAAATTGGGGGTGGTAGAAGATCACATGTCGCCTTGAGGTGTTGCTAGAAAGGAAATGTGTTGTTGTCAACTTGTGCTAAGGCTTCAAGAAGGAAGGGATGTTGATCAACGATAAACCTAATAACTATGATTGAAATGACAAGGCCCAATTCCCTAAATAGGTTGTTGGGGCAATGATGGATGTCGATATGAACCTAACACCACTGAAAGTTATTGGTAAGGAGGTTTCTTAACAAGCTAGGAGTCATTTTGGGTGATCAAAGGATCTTGGACCCAAAAAACATCCAAACATTTGAAAAAGGGGAGAGTCAAAAGAAATAAGGGACTTTGTGAAAGTGGAATATGGAGGTGTGCATTGTAAAAGATATGATAGGCATTGCACGAAATAAGGAATTAAAATTCTAAAGGCCATTTGCACATCACCCATTCTAGGGAAAAGGTCCACATGTTGAACACCTTTTAACAAGGCATCTTTGATGAAGGATAATGTGAAAGTTAAGGTGCCCAATGGAACTTCTAAAAATTTAATTCCTTTGGATGGGGTGGTAAACTAGGATGGCATGTTGAAGTCTAATGGCAGGCCAGAAGGCAACCATGTTACGCAATTTTGAAGTTGGATAGAAAGACCTATCACATAGAGTTCGGTCTAGAAATGATCATATGCATATGATACAACTAAAGGGGGACTAATGTTGTGAATGTCATCTGCAATATATGGAAATAAACAAGAAAGGAAATGACCAGTTGTAGTTTGTAAAGCTTTACAATGGGTTAAAACAAATAGTGCCCCCCCCCAAAGGATCACATTAACAAGTTCCCATAGCAGATAAGATGATTGTGACATCACCTTCACAATTATGATCATTGAAAAATAAAGGAGATTCAAATGCATAGAATGCATGAAATAAAGGGGATGAATTGTATGATGTGCTCACATGTTGCCCAAACTTTTTGAAATATGACCCTTGTCGACACTGAATTGTAGGCGTTTGCCACATCTAACTAAAGAACAACCCAATCATGGTGAAGGTCCAGGGTGCACCTGATGCCATGGATCATTACTTCATAACCACCTTTAATTGCAATTCCATGTAAATGTGGGGAAAAATGTGTTGCAAAAACTTCACGAAATTGAAGGCTTACAAAGCACAACTTGTGAATTGATACAATGTTTCCCCCATTGCAATGGGACAAACTCCACCTAAAGGCTTGGTCATGGTTAAAAGATGGGCCACTCCAAAGACATGTGCAATTTGGGGTGGAATGCGACCTTGTGCAATATGAAAACAAAGTTGGAACAACTTAATGAATCCACTCGCTAAATCTTCAGGGTGAAAACAATCCCGAAGGTGTTCAAAAACAATCCTAGAAAGACCACCTATTGATAAATGCAACATGCGTTGAAACGTCAATTTAAAGGAATTAGAAGAAAGTTTGAGGTCCTTGTTTGGTTTGTAGTCTCCGAATAAAAGCAAAAAATAGCCATTTGATTCGGGGTGTAATGCAATGAGAGTTAAGGTGGTGTCGAAGGATGTGGGTGTGGGAAAAAATGGTGCCAAAATGTGAGCTACTTAAGAGTATTCCCTTGTAGCCTAAGGGCTAAACTATAGAGCACGTGTTTGTGAGTAGGAGGATCATGTTGGGGAAAAAGGATAAAATTCAAACTAGTTGACAAAACTTGGGCCTGCAAAAAAAACTCCTTTTACAAGTTTTCTTAGTCATCTGTTAGAAAAAATTTGAATCGAATATGTGTTTCCTTATGCCCCATCATTCCACCACGAAGGGGCAAAATGAGACACCATTGGGTTAGTAGGAGGAGCAAATGCCAAGCTGCCACATTGTATGATTACGTTAGCTTATCCAATGTAAAATGAAATGTCATTTGTACATCACGCCATAGAGTGGCAGGGATGTGGTTGTACAATTAAAGATGACAAAGGCCTAAATGAAAGGACCCAAAGACATCCAATGTTGAAACCCATTTCCCAAGCTGATATAAGTGGGGTTGGAATAAGGGAAGGTATTGAGTTAGAATGATCATAAGGGTTTGGATTGGATGAATTAGATGTTTGATAAGAACACTAATGACAAATTAACCCTCGACTTGTAAATTGGTGCCCACAGGTGGGGCACAAGACTTTAAATGAAAGTTGAGGGCATGTTGAAAAAATGGGAATAAGTTGGGGGGTATGATCATCACCAATTGTAAAGACTAGTAAAGTGGGAGGGGAAAAATGTTTTAACTATGCATGATTGAAGGGGTTTGTGAAAATGTAAGGTTAGGACCCCACATTCACATGGAGGGCCGAGGGTTGGTAGGGGCAACTAGTAGGTGGTGTATGATTTGTTGGAATCAAAGGGGCAAGTAGCGGGTGGTTTATGGTTTGCATGGGGGATAAGGTGGAGGACAGGCAAGTGGTGGCACATGATGAGGCAAATGGGTGATGGGAATTACAAAGTTTGATGGAACGTGATGAGTTGAGGGACATGGGACGTTTGGTGCCCATGAAATAGGAGGTCTACTATTAACATGAACCCCACTTTCTAAAGATTGCTTATTGTTACAAAACAATCCTAAATCTACAAGTTAATCACATAATACTAAACGAAATGAAAGGAAAAAATAGGAAACTTTCCAAGGAGTCTTTTGCTAAGGCATTATTTCAAGGTTAAACCCTAATTTTGTTATAGGCTTAGATGTCACAATCACTAATATATTGGATTCAACAAGATTTAAACAATTTAATACCAAAATATTAAAGTGGGACCTATTTGCACAATTGCATATGCGCCCCACATTTTAAAGATTGCCTATTTCAACACAATAATTTTAAACCTATAAAACCAACCTCATAAAAATAGATAGATCAAATGGAAAAGATAATGAATTATCACAAACAAGCAAGTTCTATTTCAAAAAATAACTAAACTTTAAATTTGCCATAACCTTTGACATCATCATCCTTACTTTTCTAGGTTTAATTCAACCTATACACTTTTTAAAAAACTATTGTGCAAGAATTAAAGGCTCAGAAACTTTTAATTTGTTATTTTTTGGATTACCCAACTAATGTAACACCCAACTTTAATATATAAAAAAACACCCGAGGTTCAATCATTTAAAAATAAATAAAATCCTAGAAAACATATCATTGGTGAATGACTAGTTGTTAAGTAGTGACATAGTCACACTTACAATGCATTTTTATTTATTTATTTATTCATATTTATTCTTCTTCCTTTGCTATTTCTTTGGGATTGTGACAAAAACAAAAAAAAACCAAGATTGTGGCAAAGTCTCTCTCTTTGTAATAGAAACTCTCTATTGTGTTTAATTTGTAAATAATGAGTAGATTCTTAGTGATGAAAATTTTTATAAGCCTGATGAAAACATTAAAAAATAAAATGACCCATCACAAAACAAAACCCAAACAAAAGACAAGCAAAAAACACAAAACCCATATTCCTTTAGCCTTTTCACCTTTGTTGTTTTGTTGCTCGTTGATGTTGGTGTTGTTGTCATCTTCTTCCTCCTTTGTTCTAGAAAGTGATTGCTTTCATATGTCCCACCATCTAAAAAGTAAATTTACAATTAATCTCCTTAATGGAACCATAACTAGACTACCAACAAGGCTTTCTTATACTGAAACAAAATTAGAAGCTTTTTTCTAATTTCCTAAAGGCCCCCAACTACAATTATTTTTCTCTTTGTCTTTGTTTATCCCTCTTTGTTTGTCGTTTTCTTTCTCCTCTTTTAGCGCGACACTAACTAATGAGCACAAGGAAGCAACAATCGTACTAGTAGCAAAGTTGTTATCACCACTACCATCGCCACCCATACTAGTAGCAAAGTTGCTATCACCACTACCATCGCCACCCATACTGTAGCAAAACCCTCATTGCTACTATGAATGGTTCTTCTTCATTCTCATTTTATCCTACCCTTCATATGATTTATGTAGCCAAATTTGACTAAATTATTTTTTGGATGATTGCCATTTTGGCTACATCACAAAATCCTTAAAAGAAACCTTGGTTCAACTTTGCCATGAAGAGGGGAAGAGCTGCTTTAGGATTAGCCGATTTGCTTTGAGAGGGTGAGGGGCAGAAACATCAGTTCTTTTTATGGCTATGTTTAGCCAGTTCTTGAATTTTTTCCCCAATGGCTACAAACTTATGTTGTTTGGGGTTTTTTTAAGGCACCAAAATCTGAATTTGTTGGGTTAAAAAATTGCCTGATTTCTCTATTGGGTGTAGCATGTAGATTCTAGCATGTTAGCCAAAAATGTGACAGATGCTTAAACTTTTTTTATTTTCATATCCTGGTTATAGCCAGATTTCGCTATACTATCGTATGGATGATGTGCCAATTCAGCTAATGAAATAAAAGAAAAGAAAAGAACACAGACTGAAGCACATTTTAGGTCATTTTAAGGCCTCCTCCTGGTTTTTACAAGGGATTTATTTCTGTGGGAAGAGTTTTGTAGGTGCCTTCCTTTTAGTTGGACTGGTCTAAGGCCCGCTTTACATTAGTAGTCAGAGCTAAAAAAAAACTTGGGGCCAACTTTGAGCATTTTTGGGTTGCAAATTGGTCCCAAGTTACTAATAAATGCTAGAATATTGACATCAGGATATTAATAAATGCTGGAACATTGGCCCCAAGGGTTGCAAATTGGCCTCTCAAATTTCATGGTAAATCCTTTTTTCAGCCTTGGGGCCAATACAAGGGGTTAATTGAACCATAGTTAGTTTACTCATGGTTATTTTTTCATAATTATTTTTAATTTTTGGTTGGTTTAGGATTTATTAGTAACTTGGGGCAGATTGAAAAGTTTTTGTTATCTATTTCAGCCTTGACTCCTAGTGTAAAGCCCTTGGGGGCTGATTTCAACTTTTGCACCAATAGGTATGCTGGATTTGGGTTGAACATTGGGCCTCGACTCCTAGTGTAAAGTGGGCCTAAATGTCCGGATTCACCCCAAAAACAATTTTAATCAACTCTGGTTCTAAAAATCAGAACCGACTCCGGTCGGATTCCATATAACTTGGACCAAAGTCGGCAATTAACTGCTAGTTAACCTCCAGTTAACCCCCCATTTCTAGTCCTTTTTTTCAAAATAAAATTTTAAAAATAAAAATAAAATCATGGTTCTGGTTTCATTTTGGTTGTTTAAAAAACAAGAACTCAGTTCAGAAACCAACAGTTCTAACCCTCGAAACTGGGTACTGACCCAACACTGGTTAGGGTTTAGGGTTTAAGAGCTCTCATTTAAAAAATGGCTGGAACAAAATTCTACTCTCAAGAAAAATAATGATCTAAAGAAAATGTGAAATGCTACTTTGCTCGAACTTTATTTACTGTAATTAATACTCCAACAAAATCATGTGCGGGGTTGTAGATTGTACGTTTGAGTCCTGACCCCTCGGGATATATCCATATCCGGTTTCTAAAATTGCAAAATGGTTGTGATAATCGTACCCTAACACTCATAATAAGAAGAAGGGATACATAAGTTTGAGTGTTTTTTCTGACAAAAAATAAATTGGGAAAATTTGGGAGATTAAATTTTTTTTCCTAGTGCGAATTCGACAAAAAATTCTAATATTTAGGAAAAATTGGAGCAATAAATATAAATATTAATTGGGGAAAAAAAGTCCTGATAAGTTCTACACCATTTATGAGGAAGTATATGTGCACAAAGGCGGAAAAGAATGTTGGCATTATGAATTAGAAAGGCTTTGGTCCCGTCTATACTCCCTAACCCTAATATTTGAAACCTCTCTCTAAATTGGTACCCACACTCTTATGGAGGGGTATTTAGTTGAGGGCCAAAACTCATAGCATAGCCAAATTTACAACCAACTCTACCGAAGGTGGTCGGTGCCTTAAAAAGAGGAAAAGGGGTGGAGTAGGGGGGGAGGGAGAAATTATTTGGACATGCAAAGAGTTGAAGAGTTTGGGAGCATTGGTTTGTCATATCTCTCTGGCGAGGGAGAGAGAGAGAGCAAGTGACCGACCGGTGAAACGTCTATCCAACGCGATGATGACAAACAAACAATCCAGACACTTGTGATTACGGCTGGTCGGCAAAAGAAAGCTGGTGATAAGATATGAGCAATGATTTTCTTTTTTGCCCTCGGTGGTCAGAAATAACAACTGCAGACTTCAGCCAGTGACAAACAAAGAGAAGATGAAGAAGAAGAAGGTCATCAAATGCAGGTATTCCGAGCTTTTGAAGTCATAACAATTATACACAATACCCACTTTGATCTCTTCTTCATCAATGCGTAAAAAAGCTAAGTTCTTATAACTAGACATCAAACGTCAATGCAAACCTCCTCCGAGAATTTCAAACCATGAATGAAAAAGTTAAAACATGATGGTTGGGTTCGGTTCGGTTGGGTTGAGTTGGGAAGGTGTAGATGGGGGTGGGGTGTTGGTGGGAGTAGTAACTAAAAAGTAACCTTCCGACCAAATCATGTTTTGTCATTAGAGTTATGCTTGTGTGCATGTGATTGCAAAAGCAAATATTTGCTTTTGCTTTCTCTACAAAAGGTATGCACTTTTGTGTGTGCATGTGATTGCAAAAGCAAATATTTCCTTTTGCTTTCTCTACAAAAAGGTATGCACTTTTTTTGTGTGCAAATGGGGTGTTGTTGGGTGGGAAGGGGGGGTGGGGAGAGAGATGTTTGATATGTGCTGTGCCTTGGTGTGATATAATAATAGTTCTACCAAACTTTGGAAGTGTATTTGCTAGTCCAAGCACTCAATGCACGGCTAAGGTTTGCCACTCATGATTTTAACCTTCCAATCTTTTTCTTTATTCCCAGAAATTATTTTATTCAATGGGTCGGATTCCATCAAGTTTAACTAACTTCCTCATAATGATGTGGCCTTTTAGATTCATTTGCGGTTGGAAGGACATTTTGTGATTGACATTTTCCGTTGGTTTAAAACCTCAGAAAAGAACGTAGACCCAAGGATGATCAAGTCCACCCATGATCAAAGCATTTATGAGGCTTTTCAAACACCCCTTCAATAAATAAAAGTGTTTCTCAAAATTTCTCAAAATGACATTCTCTTCTAAAAAGTGTCCACAATTATTTGTGATCACAATTGAGAAAAAAATCATATCAAATAGCAGACATCATCATGTTGTTATGTTGAACACATTCAAAATAAACCAAAACATTGGTTTTCTCGGAAACAACTAGATGCTCTTCACTAAAATTTGTAACATAAACAAAGGAAGCTCAAGCAAAACATGGATTTATTATTAAGTTGAAAGTAAATGCTGAATTCTAGAATGCATTTAAAAAAAAACTCATGAATGCCATGATTTTTCACAAGTGATTTGATGAAAGCGCCACCACCTTATTGATTTATGTCATGATGTGTCTATTGGATAATCATTGCCCATATAACTCATGACCAGAATTTCATCATCCATCACCATTGCATCATTCCCTTTTCAAATATGTATATTGAAAAAAAATAAAAATAAAATCTAATATTACCATTTGGAAGTTTGGACAATTGCCAAAACAAACAAACAAACAAAGATACTTTGTCTTTAAATTAAAGATTACTTAATGGCACTTCATTATTTAGGGCTATTGCCTCCTTGAGAGGAGTTGATCACAACCTAATAATGATTTAACCCTCATAAGGAGGGCAACAAGATTTCCTATTCATATTAATCCCTAAGTACTCACCCCATTGTTTGGTGAGGGGTGCATTCATCAAGTGACCCCCATTAGTGCTAGGTTTGGCTTGTTATAGTATGTTACATTCAGCATTGCTAATGGTTAATTGAACCAATGATACATTTAAAGGTGGCCCTTAAAACCAACCAATAATGGGCTTCCAACAACTTGCAAGGTGCCCATGAGTGCAGAAAAATTATTTCTCATCAATTAATTGATCAATGGATGAAGACAACATCATTGCATTTGGTGAGCCATCAACCCATCTAAGTGGTAGCTAGTTAACTAAACCAGATCTAAATTAGTGCATTATGAGAGTTTAGAAATTAGGTGGTTGGGTGATGAATGTGAATGGACTTTCAGTTGTATTATGTTCTTTAGGATTATCCCTTGATATGCATTTAGGGTCTTGTCAATTGTAAGGATCAATATTTTGTGCGAGTCTATTTCAAGTCCGTGATAGATGATGATGATGAATAGTGATTGGAAATGAAGTGGGCAAACAGAGTTTGTCTTGGCATCCATTTATTTGGACGTGGATACCATTCTAGTACCAAGTGAGAGATGTGTAACATCTAGGGTAGTGAGCAATAAAACAAGTACCTGCAAGATAATGTCATGGACCATTGGTGTATTGTTTAATGTGTATTAGTAGTTTACTATAGGCCCTTTGAGATTTTAGTATGCAATATTCAATTTTAGATTTTTGGAATTTTGGCTTATCCTAATTGTGATCGAAGAAAGTTCATATTTTTTCAAATTGAGCCTTCATTAAATAAATGCTTGTGGAAAGTTATGTAAGATTATTTTGGGTTTATGATGGGCTTGGAGAGTCATGACTCATGCAAGGAAGTCTAACATTTGCATGTAGGGGCTCAAAACAAATCCATAAACCCCTTAGTTTGAAGTTGAGGACATGAGCTCCCCCATTCCTCCTTTCACATTGTGCACATGAAGTTAATCAATAAGATAAATGGGGCATAGCTTGAGTTCTCTTGCATGTGAATTGCATGAAGGGCAATGGAATATACTTTTCAAGTAACACAACAATGGATGCTGAACATTAGGGTTTTACTTACATTTTTTTTTGTTAAAATGATTTCAATTCAAAATAAGGTATTTTAGTTTATTGTTTTGATGATAATTCATTACAAGAAATCATATCCATAGCAACCCATGTATTTTTGACTTTTGTCCAAAATAATTACTTTTGTGATTGTTGTTTCAATTGTCCTTTCTAACACCATGATAACAACTTGTAATTGCATATTCAACCACAAATGGCTTTAAGTTATAGATGCAACTATGATTGACAACAAATTGCTAATTTGGATGAAATGAAAAAAAAGTTCATTTCATCCACAATTAATGGCATCAAACAATTAAAAATTATATTGTTTTTTTTGTAACCTTTAGTTACCTTAAGTAACTTAGGTAGTCCCTAGGGAAACCTTTAAGTACCCTAGTTAGGCTCAATGGCCTTTAGGTAGGCCCTAAATAAACATTTAGATACCTTAATTAGCTAAGTAGCCTTTAGCTAGGCCCTAGGTAAATACCCTAGGTATTATAGTTAATCTAAGCAACCCCTAGCTTGTCTTTAGGTAGCCTCTAAATAACCTATGCACCCCTAGGTAGGCCCCAAGGTAGGCTAAGTAGCTTAGGCAATCCCTTGGTAGTTCCTAGGTAAGATAACAACCCTTAAGTAGCCCTTGTGCAACCCTTAGGTACCTTAAATAACCTAGGAAGCCCTTAAATAATCATTAAATAGTTTCTAGGTGCCTAAAACTTAGTAGCCCCTTAGGTAGCCAAGGCAATCCTTATGCAACCTTTAGTTGGTGTCCTAGATAGCTTAGGTAACGCCTAGGTAGTAAACCCCTATGCACCCTAAGTAACTTAAATAGCTTTTAGGTAGGCCTTTAGGTACCCTAGTTAATTTAAGCACTTCCTAGGTAGGCCTCTAGTACCTTGGGCCTACCTTAGTTAGTTTAGGCAGCCCCAAGGTAGGCCCCTAGGTACCTTAGCTAGTTTAGAAAATTGTTAATGAACCTTTAAATAACCTAAAGAGTCTAGGCAGGCCCTAGGTGACCCTTAGACTTGTATTCTAAATTAATTCAAGCAACCTTTAAGTACCCTTGGTAACCTAGGTAGGTTCTTAGGTACTTTAGTTAATTTAGATAACCCTAAATAACCTAAACAACCCTTAGTAGGCTCCTAATTAACTTACATAAATCTAGGGGAGGTTGAGTAAGTTATTTATGTAGGTTAGAAAAGGTGTTTTTAAAATGTGGTTTCCTTTCATATTACATATATAAAGTTAGGGCAATGGTAAACATTTTATCCCTTAATGTGGAGGAGAGGAATCTTTGTTGTTGCAATTTATTTATCCTAGGGGGTTTAGGTGTCCACTTTAGGCCAATGTGTTTAGTTCAAGCCACTTAGGCTTCAACCTTGCCCATGTCTAGATAGCCTGTGCATCCTAGGTTAGGCTAGGTTATGTAATTTAGGCACCTTAAGCAAGTTAGGTTAGGTTGCATAATTTAAGCCATCATAATTTAAGGCCATGTTGTGCCATTTGTCGACAAATGTGTAAAAATTTTAAAACTTTACAAATGGCACAATGCATAAAAACTTAAAAATTTACATAGTCATAAAACTACTTGCAAATGACCGAGCCATATAAGCATATATCACTATACATTTAAGATGTGAAAACCAGTCATAAATGACAATGCTATGGAGGTTGCATGTTAGTTGGATGAAATTGGGTTTAAATTTCATCTCAATGCAATTCTAGTTTTAATTTGGTGTCACATAATGTCTTTTGCAACTAAAATTGTATTCAACTTGTCCAAGGCAATTAGAAAAAAACGCAATCACATGTCTCATTTACAATTGAAAAAAAAAAAAAAAAAACCTAGTTTTTATAGATGAATTCCTTGTAATGATTTTATCATTTTCAAAAAATATATATTAGGCTCACAAAAAGTCTTGAAAAATGTTTATAACTTAAAAGGGCATTTGAATATATAACTAAATATTTATATAAATTGCTACTAGATTTATGGATTTATCAATTACCAAAATTTACCATATAAATAATTAAGCAGAGCATTGGACATTTATCTATTTATAATTTGGTAGCAAAATAATACCCTATGAACGCAAAAGGTACCCTAAAAATGGAAAGAGTGAAAATGATAAATTTCCATTTATGAATGTGAAAAATTAGGGGCAGCAAACAAAAGAAGTGCAATGGGTATAACCTGCACATTGCACACATATGTCATACATACCCTAAGGTCACATTTTAACAATTTTGTGTTCATAATCAATATGTGGGGATTCATAAATATTTTTCGAAATAATTCAATGAGCTTAGTTTGAAGCTCATTAATTTGTTTGTGTACAAGTATAGTAAATGCCCTTTATAATCACACCCATTTTAGTCACATTCTTGTTTGTGTCACACATTTCTTTTGGTAACCATCGGTTTTGGTAAAAAGCATCATTTTTTTTAGTCACTATCACACTCGTTAGTAGCACAAAACATTTGTAACGGTTTTATTAAAAAATGTGACTATAATAGAAGAAATTTAGAGCAAATATTAAAATTTTGTAAATTATAATTCTTTTTGACAATGTTAATGTTACTTTGTGTTTTAGTTGTGCAAACTAACAACCATGAATCTAGTTGAAGAAAAAAGAAAGAGACAATTGAAAAAAAGAAGAGAAAGAAACAACAAACTTTCTATTTCAACAAGCAAAAGATATGTGAGCTTGCCAAAAAAAAAGCAAAAAATGTGACTATACATGTTCGAATCACAATTCGTTAGTGTCACAAAAAAGAAAAAAAGTGATCATCAAGAGTGTGATTAGAAAAGGGGTTTATTGTAGTGTATTATGAAGTACCTCTAAGTTGCCAATAAAAATTTTTAAAAATATATTTTTGAACCAACTTCATTTGTGTGGGAAAATCTTCTAAGACAAAATATGCCCTATATATAATGGGTATGGGAGAATGGGGACAAACTCACAAACTACACAACAATATTTTAAAAAAAGCAATGTACTATTTTCCCTCTGCAATGGAGACTTCCATTTGTGCCAAAATAATAATAGTAATAAAATCTTGGAAGACAGAATGGGCCTTTTCATGCAGGTCTATTTTTTGTTTTGTGGAATAAGTGTAGAGAAATGCACTAGCAGCAGCAGCAGCAGCAGCAGCAGCAGGGCATTGGGCATTACAGCATGTGAACCAAGGGCAAAGGAACAGCTTCCAATTGCCCATGTACCAGGCCCACTTGTCTCTGTGTTCATGTGCTGTTTTGCATGTTAGTCTTCTCAGGTTGCCTAAATCACACCAACCAGTCCCACTTGTCTGGTGTGTTTCTGTGGTGTGCTAGGCTAGGAAGGCATGGTGCCCATCTGGTCCCCCTCAAGTTGCCAATTCATATGGCCCACTTTGTTGAAGGGCCTTTTTTTGTTTGGTTGGTTGTGTCCATTGTGCCAATTGGTTCAAGGTGAATTACTTAATGCTTTTCTTTTAAAAATTTGATACAACAAAACATAGAGACTTTTTGTTTTGGTGAATAGGTAGGGTGTTCTTTGCAAGGGGTATTAGCCCAGGCCAAAAATGGTGATGAACTCTCTTGGGAAGAGAAATTTCATGCAGCCAATTATTGGAAGGCTCAAGCATGCACTCAAGCTGCCTTGCTTTTTTTCCTTTTAAGTTTTTGGGGGAGGGTTGTGGAGGAGGATTTTTTCTCCATTTTCCCTGGTTCCCAACCCACTATGTTCCTTTTGAGTTCCCAATGGGTTCCCATCAAGTTCCCAATATGCTCCCCAAGTTCCCAATGTGTTCCCCAACATGTTCTCCATAGCACCTCATTTTTATCCCATACGCTTTGGCAAATGTTGTCCTCCTTTCACCTATATAGTTGGGCCAAAGGGGAGGAACTCTACACTTCAAAGTAAAACCTTCTATTTTGGGGAGCCTCCACAGTTTCATTTTTTTGAGTGATGGACCAATCAAATTGGCTCATTGCCAAAAAAAAAATTAAAATTGAACTTGGGAGGCACCTCATCTATATTAATAGGAAAGGTGAAAACTGACAATAAACTTCAAACCAACAAACTTTGGACTTAGTTGTTGGTTGAAGCTACTATGATTGTAGCAAAGGGATTGAGCCGCCCAATGGATAGGTAGATAAAATTCGACTTTTCACCCCCCAAAAAGAAAAAACCAAATTGATGAGGAGTAGGTGATGAGATCCACTTATTTTCCGAATAGCTATAGGTATATGTAACTAGAATAAAGGGTAGCAGATTAAACGTGGATGAGGAAAACCCTTCATTCTAATGTTATCATTTATGACCTCAGCATTGGGTACCCTAATGCGTGTTCAAAACTTATAGCAGAACAATGAGAGAATAAAGATGAACAAAAACACAAATGTACATCAAGCTCTTCACCCAACCTTACGATCACAAAAGTTGCTTCAAACTTTATAATTTACCCTGAGCTTTGATCTCCTCTTAAGAGGAAGTGAACCTCACATGCAGATATGTGACCTTGATATTGTATGCACAAGGTCATCGTCTCATGCACATGTTATCTCCACCTAAATAAGATGAAAACCGAATGCAATTAGACACTGAACTAGCTGCAACTCAAGTATCTTGTAGAAAAAAATGAAGTGAATGAGGGATCCAGCTTGGAACCATAGTTGCCATCCACAGTGAACCACACCACCCACCAGCACAGGATGTGGGATAGATGGATGGATGGATGGATAGATGGCTCAATGGTGTGTGGACATGAAACACTTTTTCATTGTATTCCTGTCTTATGGCTAACCATGGTAGTTAGATATGTAACCACTCTCATACATTAACCTAAGTAGTAACCACCATGTGGTTTGCTAATTACTCACATTGTTATCACTTACATTCCTTACCCCCTTACCTATGAATACTTCCCTTCTTATGGAGGTAGTGTGAGGGGAAAGTGGGAGGGTTTCTTGGATAGGTTACCAATGTGGACTCAGTTGTGGAACTGCAACCGAGTCAAAGTGGTTTCCAATGGATGCTGCATTGGTGGGTGCTAGGCCATATAATCCGTAGTTGCCTAATTCAACTGTCCATAATTAATCACCAACTAAAGATTGAAGAACCATTTAATGGCAACTTTGTAGCCAATTGGACATTGGTGATTGAAAGCATGGATGAATGTGTGACTACATCCAACAACTATGTCCAATAATCCTTTTAGGATTGACACAAAAACATGTTTTGATTTTTGGGAGTTAGACACCAAAAGGTTGAAGACACTTATTGACAAGGTATATATCATTCATGTATCCTTCCAAACTCTCTCTTAGCAATAGAAAAGAAATAGACAATAAAGAAAAGTTGAAACATTAGGCAAAAATTGGGCAACAATGAGAGGTGGGTAAGTTGTAGCTATCTTAAAAATTAAATTTAAAAATTATTAAAAAAACCCACATAGTATCTATGGATCCTAATTTGAAAGGAATTAAATTTTCTTTTATGTATACAAACTATACTTAAAAGAAACTTTTGCTTATTTTCTTGCAAAATCTGCTCAGTGGGTAGCTTTTGTTTTAAATTTTTTAAAAAATTTAAAATTGAAAATACGAGATTAATTCAACTTTTAAAAAACTTTTAAATACATTTTTGGGCATAAATACTCTAATGGTTTAACCTCCATTTTCCTTTTTTTCCTTTTTACAATTTAATTTACCCCCAAAAAAAAATCTGTATTGTAGAAAAAGTCATTAAAAAAAAATCTGCAAAGGACTGCAGATTTAAAAGCTGAACAAACAACTACTGAGCCAAAAAAGGGAGGTGGGGGGGGAGCCTGGAGTTGGAGTGTCAGGGGAAGCAAGTGCTACCACATGGGAACACTACAAAAATCATTTCAGAAGTTGGCTTAGTTATTATTATGTGGAGCCCATTTATAAGACAAAAATATAAACACTTTGCATATAAGTTGGCAAAGCTCAGGGACATCCCTAATTTATATTCCTAAGGCTGAAATGGCAGTGATGAGCCACACCCTCACTCAACAACCACCCATCCATCCATCCATCCATCCAGCCCCCAAGAATATCTAGACCATGTATGTTCCAACACACACATTCATTTTACATCAATATTAAGTTTCAAGTTTCAAAATTGTAAAATTAATGTGTGTGTGTGTGTGTGTGTGTGTTTTGTATATTTAAATTTAAGGGTAAATTTGCCTTTAAATTCAAATATTAAAAAAAAAGGTATATAGGTTTTGCAAAATTATCAGTCTGGGTAATGGTCTTGGTATGGGTAAAGATAAATGATGGACATTAACCCATACCCATTTACCCAGTTCATATAAATATATGATGAAATATTTACCAACCAGGTAGGGTAATTGAAACAGCAACTTAAGATTTATGAGTCGGGAACCATGTGTATTTACCCTGTTATGACCCACGGGTATATCCGGGTAAAAGGCTTGGTCACCCAACACCAGTTTGTGCCATGTCTTTAAAAATATGATTTCGAGACATACAAAGGGTTTTTTGTGAAAAAAAATGGCCCTAATTCTCTAGATTTTGGGGGAACACGTAGCCAGAATATAAAAGGATTCTTTAAAAAATTACTTTCACATATGGTCTATAGCAATATTTGGCTAAATCTTTTTGTGGATGATCACCAGCTTGACTACATCACAAAATTGGAAAAGAAAAACTTGGTACCTAATGCTCAAACTAGGATTTGAGGGATTATGAACAAATTTTGTTCTGGGGTTATTAAAAGAAAAAAAGAAAAAGGGTTATAACATATTAGTTCATAAAGTTGTTCATCAATAATTATGAATGCAATTTGGCAAAATGAATTTTTCAACCACATAGAGGAGGAATTGGAAGTTGAATTGTGTTTGAATGAGAACTTTGATGTATTGTTGGAAATATTTTAATAAGGACCATACAAAATTGAGCTCACCAACTCAGATTAATTATGCTTTTCAAAAGAAATTGCCTGACTATGTTCAAAAAATTATTTACATTTAAAAATTTTCAATTTTCAATTTTTTTTCTTCCCATTTTAATGTAATTCCCATGAAAACTCACAAAATATGTTATGAAAGGGAATAATGGTTCTTGCAAGGGTTTAAATTGTGAATCCTCTTGTGAGTCTTTGTGAGTAAGTGAGGACTCTTGACTTAAGTTTGTGTTAAGGTGACATTGAATCTTTCTTTTGTTTGTTTCATATATTTCATTTGAGTGTAGGTTCAGTATTTGCAAAGTATTATGTTGTTGTAAAAACCTTGGGTCAAAAACCCCAGTTTACTTTGGGAGACCTCCTCAAGTACAATTTCCCAATTAGGGGAATGCTAATCATACATTCAAGTAAAGTGACCAAATATTCATGTTTACACAATCTGATCTCTAGAATTATGTTATCTACATACTATTCAACCTGGATTTTTCAGCCATCTTGAATTGGAAATTTGAACAAGAACTTGTAAATGAAATTTACAAACTTGATGAAACTATGTTGAATACCTTAGGAAAGGTTTCATAAAATTAAATAATTTGGAGAACAATGCTCAAAACCTCCTTGAAATAAATGGCTGAAATTATAATTAGAGGTTTGCTTCAAAGCTACGAATCAAATAATAACAGTAGACTTTGTTGCATATGGGGAAAAGGCTCTTAATCACATTATCTTTAGGTCAGTTTTTACCAAAATACTTGCATTTGTCCCTTGGCTAGTTAAAGCTTGAATTTGGCTATAGTGCTAGATAAAGTACTCCGAGAAATTTCCTTGTTTATTTGGAAGGCACCTTATTTGAATATCCCTTTGAGAAAAGAGGAGGGGAGCTTCTGCCTACTAGTCGAGAGAGAGAGAGAGAGAAATTATGCCTACTGGATTAAACATCCCTCCCAAGGAGGTGCAAGAATCAATGTTGGATGGTTTTTAAAATTTTGAAAAAAACCATTGATTTCAGTTCATTAAATATTCCAGAATCAAAAAATTGTTGGTTCCAGTTCTTTAAAAAAGCTCAGAATCAAAGAACCGTTGGTTTCAGATATTTCAAAAACCTTAAAAAAACCAACAATTTTCATGAAAAAATTGATGATTCTTTATTAATTCTTTGACTTTTTCATATTATTGAGAATCACATTTATATACCAAAACCAGTTCTTTGATTTGTTTTTAGAACTACCAAGTAAGTGGGTACACTTATCAGTGTTGTCTAGTTATATCTTGATATCCGGATATGAATCCGGATACTACCTGAATATGCATAAATCCATATCTTATATCTAGTTTAGTTTTACTATCTGTTACTATATCAGTTAACACCACAAGTATTAACCAAGCTCTATGGATATCTGAATGTTGTTATATATGATATCAATATTCATATTCGGACCTTAGTGATATTTCATTTCACAGATATGGATAGTTGCATTATGTATATTGAGTACAAAAGGTTATATATAACCTATTTGAAGGCCCTGGAGTTAGAGAGTGTTTGTTAAGGTTTAAGGCAATGTTGTCTGGTTATATCTTTATACTTGGATATGATTCCGCATATTACCCAAATATGGGTTTTGAGTTATGTTCATGTAGATCTTTTTCTTGGAGGTTAGGTTGTTAGGCTTTACTCTTGTAAATTTTTTTAAAGAAATCAGAATTGTAAATTCGATATGCAAAACCTTTGTGCATATATCCATCATGTCTTGAAAATTCAAACTGGCTTATTTATAATCAACAAACCAATTTTTTTGAAATGAATGTGTAATCGACTGGTGTAGTAAATTGATGTTTTTTAATATACATATCCTTCATCATGATTTTTTTTATAAAAAATGTGTAGTTAATATCCAGAGGATGTGTCTAAAAACTGATAACCGGATAACACTTGTACATACCCAAGTTGATAACCAATGAGTATTTCTCATTCTAAGAACCACCCAACATTGGTAGGAACAAATGCTGTTTACTTCTTGATTTCAAAAAGGGACCTTCAATCCCAGTTTTATTTTATTTTATAAAAATGAAATCTCTGGATCAGTCTTGAAACCAGTTCTTTGAATTTTTAGAGGCTTCAGTTTCAATCATTTTCAAAAAGAATTTAGAGCCAGTCCAATTTTAACTCTAGTTCCATCTTCATTACACGCAATTAAACCTTTTGGGGGGGGGGGGGGGGGGGGGGGGGGAGGTTTTTTTTTTTAATTTTTTTTTTTTTTTATAAAGTAAAAAATTAATTATTTTTTAATTTTTTTAAATTTTTTTTTTTTTTTTAATTAAAATAATATAT
>Ga0116227_10003098_pt1 | contig 37267 bp, 24 predicted proteins | sample S1TSphgellanicum_FD_89693 | JGI IMG/M metagenome (GOLD analysis project Ga0116227, IMG submission 89693) | Host-associated microbial communities from peat moss isolated from Minnesota, USA - S1T2_Fb - Sphagnum magellanicum MG | ecosystem: Host-associated > Plants > Peat moss > Unclassified...
ATAAATTTTTTTTTTAATAAAAATTTTGACAAAATAAAACCAAAAAAAAAAAAAAATTGGGTTAATTTAAAATTAAAAAAAAAAAAAAAAAAACCCCAATTTCTTTGTTGAAAAATGGTGAAATTTCGCCAGAAAAAACCAAGAAATAAAAACATTGGGGCCCTACTTCATTAATTCTATAACTGTTTGTTCCAGGTGTGAATAATGTGCCCCCCTGTTTTCTTTTTTTTGGGAAACAAATGACTAAAGAAAATTAATGTGCCCTTTTCAATCAAGAAATTAATTGCACTGACGATACATACGTCAGTAGTGCCTATGTTCGCTTGCATTTTTACTCACAAGCCCTTGCCCAGCCTATTTATATACAAAAACACGTAAGTAATGGCGTTTTCATGTGGCCTTTTCTGGCTCACTTGAGTCCCCCTTACAACTTACAACGGACAGGGCGTTCTTGCGTCTACATGACCTAACCATGGTTCAAAATCCACATGCCCATTACGTAAATCCATTTGCTCATTGTGCAAATCTACTTGCCCATTGTGCTGCAAATGATGAAAGCCATTACGTATGGGGAAAGGCACATTCTTGAGGAAGTTATTATGTCATGTGAGGTGAGTAGGATGAGGGTGGATCCGGAGTGTCACTCATTGACCATGTTGGGTGTTACTCCCGGAAAAATAATAAATAAATAAATAAATAATTTTTTAAAAAAAATTTCCTTTCCCAATGTAAAGATAAAAGTGTTTTTTTCAAATAACACCATAGGCAAAATTGTCCACTATCCTAGGATCGTAAGGGGTTTTATGGGATCCATGAAATTATCCCATATAACTTCATTGAAAATGATAAAGCCTTGTATCCCCCCCCCAACCTGAATTTAACTTAAACTTTTGGCCAAACAAGTGAATGCAACTGGCAACCGAGTGAATGATCCATCGACAAAAGAACTCAATGAACCATTTGCAAAAGAGGTCTACGGGATCTATGGTGGGTGTGGGGGACACATAAATGCCTAAACATTATGGTTGTTACCCGACATAAAACATTGACTGAATTTTCTTTTTTTTAATTCTCATGAGTATCATGATACTCGGTGAGAAAATAAGATAAAAAAAAGAGGTAGTAGAGTATTTCCAAAAACAAAATGCCCTTCGTTTGGTGAAGAAAAATTCTGCTTGGTAATGTGCCCTCCGAATACACTAGAAATTTTCTTAAACTAGGACTTGGGCCCTAATGTAATACCAAAGTACACACATTAGGGCCCAAGTCCTAGTGTCTCAATGACTCACTTAAGTTATTGAAATCACCCACAATAAAACATACTTAAATCCACACTTACATATGAGTTCCAACGTTGGCCATGCACATTTTCATGGTTTGAAGAAGTTTTTAACACTCCAAAGGAAATCATCCAAGTGTGTGCCTAAATCATACATATCTCTAGCACACACCATCTTGCACTTTGTTACAAATTCCAAGTATGACAAGAAAATTAGCTCCTAGTACCTTACTAGAACATGAATTGCCCTAGTGCTCTATGGGCACTTTTTGGGGGAAGTAGCTAGTGCTTGTCTTGGGCTTGTCTTTGGGAGTGGAGATTATAAATTGTCCCCTTGGATCAACATTTTCACTCCTGTAATTATTTATAGGGTTGCGACTTGGGACTCCTGACATGAGCTTTTCTAAAATTCAGCCTCGTGGTTTTCTGTTTTTTTTAATATCTTAGAATGTAGCCAAAGTGGTGATCATCCAGAAAAAATAGCCAAATTTGGCTGTACCACCAGATATGGAAGTTTGATACTAAAAAAGGATCCTTCTATATTATTGGCTATTGACTGGCACTTATAATAAATTTGCTAGAGTTTTTTATAGATTGAAATCATACTTTTTAGGCCAAATTTTGGCAAAAATTCACCAGTAAAAGAAATCATTGATTTAATTTGAGGCCTCATTTAAATTTAATTAGTGTGGTAACATCTTTCAAAGTAACATGCAGAACAAGGGTTTGGTTTCCACACTTCCAAACTAGGGTTAGGGTAAACAGACCAGTCAAAGTACACTTAAAAAGTCAGAGGAAGTTTGTGATCTCTTACAGCATTGGTTGCCTTTGCTGTCTGAAGATTTGGACAAGGGACGCAAAAGTTATGGCTTCCCAAAGGTATCAGCCTCACTGCCTAAAAAATAAGCTTCGACCAAGCAATTTTTGCCCTGATCTTAAAGCAATCTAACATGTCTTAACAAACACATCATACCTTACACATGTCCAACATCCAGGATATTACCAAACAATCTCCTACCAAAATGTACATCCTCCATTGAAAATAACGAACATGTTTATTCAATGGTCAAGATTAAAACTCAAAGATGAGCAAAAACATGTTTGGTGATCGATGCCCTAATGTGTAGCTAAACCCTAATTTATAAACCCCCTCCACCATGGCACTGCTCCAAAACCCACCACCCCAACACCCATTCCCTTTCTTCTACCCCCATTCATTATGAATCCCCTTTGCTTGTGGCCCTCTCATTATTGTCTAGAGTTTTGTTCGTTGTGTAGATTTTTGTGATAGTTCTATCACGATGTTCATAGTGTGTTCAAGATATTTTCCTAATGTATAAGCAGTTGCAACTTCCCAACTTCTCTCCTAGATGCTTAGTAACTATAGGTTGTTTGTGGGGTGCAAGTGTTGGAATGGCCTGGAAAGGTGTGTGTCTTCTTCATGGTCTTCTCCTTATCTTCCCACATGTGTTTTTCATAGTTATCTCCTAGTGCTCTAAAGGTATTTTTTTGCTTACTTTTTGTGGTGTTGTTTGTTTGAACTTCATTGTCCTCTTGAACTTTGAAGTTGATTAGTTGTCAATCCTCTTGAGCTTTGAACTTGAACAATTGTTGCTCTTCTTGAACTTCAAATCTTAGCTACTATTCCTCTTGAACTTGGATGTTGATTAGTTGTTACTCTTCTTGAGCTTTGAAGTTGATCAATTACTACTCCCCTTAAGCTTTGAGCTTGAATGGATGTTGTTCCTCTTAAACTTCGAACATTAACAATTGTTCCTCTTGAGCTTGGAACCTTAACTATTGTTCCTAGTGCTATTGGAACCTTAATTACTTCTTTTTTTAAAACTTGATCAGCTATTGTTCTTCTTGAGCTTGGAACTTGATTAATTATTGGTTTTCTTCGACTTGGGACCTGATCAATTGTCGCACTTCTTGAGCTTGGAACCTAATCGCCTATTACTCTTCTTGAACTTCGATTTTGAGCTACAACTTTGGTGTTTTTAATGATTTGGCTTTCATAACGTTGTGAAGAATCAAACCTTCACTATTATTATTCTTTTTTTCTCTCCCAACCCCCTTTTTTTTAATGTCATCATTGTTTATTTCATTGAACAACAAACCTCACTCCCCTCCCCGCTCTTTTTAATTTCAATTATTTATCTGAGTGTGTTGCAGGGATGCTACAATGGCCTTTTTTTGCCACATTCAAGCCCTAGCCCACTACATGCCTATTTTTGGGCATTTGTTGTTTCACTTAAATTGACACCCTTTTATTCAGCAAGGTGAACTCTCATGCCTTCCTTGAAGTTGTGGTGAAATTATCCCCTACTTCTCTAATTGCTAAGAATGACCAAACTAAGATGAAACTTGCATAATGTTGTTTTCTAAGTTCCCTTTTAGTTGTTCTTGCAGCTATGGTTGCTACTGTAAGAACTTTTCAAACTTGCTTTTATTGCCTCTCTTTCTTTCAATTTTTTCTTGTCTAATCTATTACCTTGTTATTCATTATTTTTTATCGCATAACTTTCAAATATAATTCTGAAGTCACAACATGGCTTTGTGAATAATCCACTAAAGGTTTTTGTCCATGGGTCCTTTTTGTAGTAGTTACAACAATCATGATAACAAACTCCCTCCTTGCTAATGTTTCTTGAGTTGAACACTATGGGTTTTTAACTACTATTTCCACATCTAGTGAACCTTACACCAAATCTTTAACTAAGGTTTCTGATGTTATTACAAATTCATGGTTAATGATTATTAAAGGCCTAAGCATATTTACATAATACCTAGGCTAATCTTGAGTTAGATCATTAATTATTTTTTCGTGAGTTGTAGATTTTATTGTATTGCTATGTTGATTAACTTTTCTATAACAACATTTTCTACCCATTGCATTTCACCATCCTCATTTTCATTTGAATGGTAGCCATCATGTTATTATTCTTTGGTCTGATTTTGTAATGTGTACAAGCTATTAGGGCTTGCTTTATGATTTGTAGATTTAAGGTTAAGTGGCCAATTCCTTGTAGTTTTGAACCCTGATATGATTTTTTTTCTTGTGAATGTTTAGTCTAGGGTTTTGTTTACCCACCTCATTAATGTTATTTTATTTGGTTCAATGTAATTCCTTGTGACCATTGTTGTGTTACTTTCTTTTCTAAAAGTAATCTTGAAAGATTTTAAGCAAGCCACATCCAAAGGTTGAAGCGCATGAAATGTATGTGAAGGTAAAGTCACCATATTTAGCCCGAATTCACTTGCTTGTTCAATTATTTTTAAGGTGACATGGGATCCATGTCCATGTAAGATTAACAAATTTTTATTACTTATGGATATTCCACTTAATATTGAACTTTTGAAAAAAGACAAAAATTCCTTGAAAAGGAAGGTTGTCATCCATGCCTTTGATTGCATGGCCATACAAGTACCTAGTTTGCAAAGTTGTATGTAATCATCACGTATCCTTTCTCTTTTGAAGATGTAAAACCTTGGCAATGATGTTCCAATTACATTGACAACATAATTAACATTTAGCCATTCCTTGGACTTAGGTATGGTGGTATACATTTGGTGTGAACCTCGTTTGGCCAAGACCTTTGCTTCTGATTGTCTTCCTATTTAGATGTTTATTTCATCAAAATTCCAGATGTGATATGCAACATAGTTATGTTTGTTGTATAAGGATTTTAAGTTGTGGTAAAAGTTGTGGCAAGATGGGGGCAAGATTGGGCTGTTAATCCTTGTGTTCGATTGATGTCCAAGCCATCACCTTGATGAATGTTATGCTCAAGATGTCTCCGCTTGAACCAATTCCACGAGGAATCCTTAACATTCTTCCCCATAAAGGTGTTGGCCTAGCTTGAGTTAATTCTACCACTTTTAGCTTTAGCTATTACAAACTAATTGATAGTCCAATTTCTTGCATTACCAAAACCCAAACAAGCATAGCTTGATATTCTTCCTATGTCAGCACACCTATTAGCCCAAGTTTTCTAGATGTTGTTTTACCATACAAATGATAAGATAATGAAATAAGAGGTATGTTCCAATGCTTACTTGCCTTCCTCAATGAAGTTATCCCACCTTCAATTGCATCCATGGCCTCCTCTAGTGCTTCGCTAATCCATTTACTTCTAATCTTGCCAACAATGTTGCATCAATTAAGTCTTTTTTGTTTCTTTGTTGGCTTTTATGTAGAAGATGGTGGGACATTCTCTTTGTCTTGTGTTGGTTGTTGTTATTGTCAATTTCGCCTCCTTTGAAGCACATTTAACATCATGATTTAAATTGCCCTAGCCCCAACTTCGAACAAGTTGGAGATGTGCATTATAACCTTATAAGAGGTACATATTTGAATTTCTTTGTTTGTTCCAACTTTCAAGAAAATATGCAAGGTTAGGATATGTGTGAAATGCATATGCAAGTAATTCTTGGGAAGAAATAATAAGTGCATAAAATTGTTCAAAGTCGCTCTAAACTAAATTTTGGTTTATTGTTTATGTGCAAGCTATAGGTGTATAAACCAAATTATGATTTCTTGGAGGTTGAACAAATCTACCTTTCTTGTGACTACTTGTATTATAGCTAGGAATTACATATCTTTGCACCCAATAGTAATATAAAAACTTATTGAACTTTTCATTGTAAAGCTCACCTATTGTAATTTTTTTAATCTATCCTTCTACATTCACCCCCAAATCTTGGCTTTTTGTTTTTGCTTTCACTATTATAAGATTTGATTTTTGATGTTCAAGCTTTTGTTTTTCTTCTCTAGCTATTATAATGTCTATTTTTTGTTCTTCACCTCTGGTGGCTCATGTTTGACTGTGCAGCTAAGCATACATCATAATATTGAATTGAAAGGGATGCACGCATCTTTAACCTAAGTCTGAAATTCAAGTTGCATTACAATCTTGATTTTTGAAATTTACTCAATTTTTAATAAGAAAATTTCTCAAAATTCAATATCTTTCGCACCTTAGGTCTAAAATTTATGAAATCGTGTGCACCAACCCTATTTGGTTCAGGGATTTCCAACATTATCCATAGCATGTCTCAATTTCCTTATAAGATTTAAGTTTCATTTTATTCAATTTTCAATGAAAAAATATGCCAAAACTAAAAATTGTTTGCCAATCATACATGTAAGCATTAAGAAACCACCTCAGTTTGCCCCTACTTGTCACGGGCTTTCCAATCATACCAAGAGCACAACAAGGGGCATTGTGGTTTGGGAGACCTCAACTTGACAAAACAAACAAGCTTTAGATGGAAAACACTTATATTGTTAGTGCTTCAATAGATGAATTCTTGGTTAGCTAGGGGATTGGGTGACTAGCACCAACGCTTGTACCATGGTAAAATCTAGAAACCCATTTGACTTGCTTTAGTCCGTCATATCTTCTTCCTAACACAAAATCAGGGTCTAAATAGATATAATATTTAACATTTATTAAGCAAAATATAGTCAAGGAGAACCCTCAATCAAAAGGGTGAAATACCTTTGTGGGTTCTAGTTTAAGGTGGTCATTAACTAGCTAGTAATACCTTCTCCGGTTCGTATTGTTTCTAGTTTCTACCCAGTTTGATTCATGAATAGTTTGTCCTATCTCCTAATCCTTAGGGCTCCTCCCTCCCCACATGGTGTTGCATCATACCAGACTTATACCTATATCACCCCAGTAGGGACATGAGGTAATCCCAACCTTTTATCAATGCTACGCTAATCTCAATATCAGGTACATACCAACTTCATACCAACCAAAAATCAGTCTCCGACCCAATACAAGTGTGCAGGATCATGCTTGCATGAAAGTTTTTAAAAATATTTAATACAAGTACCATACTGATATGAAAACAAAAAATAAAAAATCTGATATCTTACGAGGACTAGGCTAGTATGTTCAAAGTCAATAGGGAACCAACACTCGTTGATTTTTCATACTTGTCGTGCTTAAGAAAAGTTTTCACATGGTGTGCATTTGCTATAATACAATGAGTAATTCAATAATGAGATGACAACATCATCTTCAAAATCAAGATAATCATTCTATTTCTATGTGAAGCATTTTCATATTGTAACTTGTAACTCATATGCATGAACCATTAGTGTTGTTCGGTATTGATGTCATTGTTTTGTCGCACATAATTGAAACAAATCTTTTTTGGTACCCATGGTGAAGAGGTTTGCAAAAGTGACAATAATATAGAGTTATCTCTAAAGTTACCCTGTCTTTGGGCCTCCTTTCACCCCCGCCCCCACTTTCAATGGTATCCGCAAAGTATGCGAAAATTCACCAAAATCTCAGTATGAAATGTTGAAACTCTACATTTAATGCACAAGGTTGGAGAATAATTATAGCAGTTGTACAGGTACGAGCAGTGAAAATATATGTAGCAGCTCTCTCTGGAGGCGCTCAAGAAAAAGGAAAGATTGGATGAAACTCAGTGTACCACAAAAATTGATGGTTTTCTGAGTTTCACCCGCCCACCGCCCCCCTTGAGTGCTAATGTATTTTATTTGCAGGTTTTTTAAAAATCTCACCCCGTTAATGACCAAACTCAGGGTTATGATGCTGTTTTTTCGTTCGATCCTTTCTCATTAGTATCGACCATAACAACCTTGATTTCACAAACATTAGCAAAGGTTTCACACCCACTATTAAAACAAAGCTTTGCCAGAATAAAATCTCACAAACCTTGTTATCCAATCTCATTAAATGGTCACAATTTCTCTCAATTTTCAATTACATTCCAATTGGGAGTGAAACAAGGATTAGGCTCAAACTAGGGCCCAAAGACAAGGTGAGTTCATGGATAAGTTCTTTCAATGTAGTTTTTGGTCCAAGTGAGTTTTATTTTGAGTGATATGCACAACTTTTCTAAAGCATTTTAGGAAGGGAAGTTGTGATACAATAACAATAGGTGCACAAGAAATTTTTAAACATGTACAAAATAATTTGCACATGGAAAACAATGTTATCATGTGCAAACAACCAAACCAAAGGTGGTCCACAAAAAGGGTTTGGACCACGGTTGGGCGGTTCTTTATTTTTATGAAGAACCTATGGTTCCAGTTCTAACAAATTAATTAGAATGGTGGTCTTAGTTCCAGTTTTGCAAATACTGGAACAAGGATTCCAATTCTAGGTCTAGTTCATCAAAAAAATAAATTTAAGTTTTGGTTTCAGTTTCAGTTTCAATTTTTAAAATCAGACCCAGTTTTGATCCGATCCTTGCCAACGCAGATTGGAACCAGGAGTTAATGGTTGGTTAATCTCTGGTTAAACCCTTAATTTGAATTTTTTTTTTCAAAAAACATATATATTGGTTTTAGTCCAGTTCTTTTTAATCTTTAAAAAAAATCAGTTTCCAGCTTTGACTTTCAAAATCTAACCCAATTCCAATATGCTTCTTCCTAACCAGAACTAGTGGTTCTAACCTGCCAAACATTGGTTAGGACTTTGGACCAAACCAATACAATTGGGATCTACTTGTAAGTAATAACTTTGAGTGAACAAAAAAAAAATTGCAAGTTTTTTGAGAAATTTTCATTTATATTTGAAAGAAGTTCTCATTTTAAAGAATACAAACTATCCTATTTTTGCGTGCAAAGTTGTGTTGTGCAAAACTCAGTAAACCAGTTTGTATGGTAGTCCAACACAATTGCCATCGTATCCTTTCCTCAGCACAAGGGTTGTTAATATTGATGTTTGTTTTTCTTGGCAAATTTTCACCAAATTGCAATAAGAAATATGATTGCACATTGCAAAAGGAATTATGATTACAAATTATTATGTCACCAAATTAGGGATTTCTTGTCACCACAAATTATTTTTTTAAATTAGAAAATTCACCACATATTTCCATCATTTAGATAGCCAAATTTGGGTAAGAATGAAATTTGAAAATGAAAAAATGAATGTGTTATGTACAAATTGTGCACCATGTCATCAACCTTGGTCCTTGAATCACTACAGATGAAAATCTTGAGGACACAGAACACATGAGTCTTGTTGACTTTAAATTCTGACATTGCAATTACCTAGACTCAAGTTACCTATGGTGACCTACTTAATTTGAACAAGTCCAACATATTCAAGCAATAGGATTGTCATGTTCCCTGTGTGTTTGTTTCTTCCACAAGTTCCCAATGGTTCCCAACTTGTTGCCAACATTCTAAGATTATCCCAATAGCCACACACTTTGTCCCATAGTTTTTACTCAAAATTGAACTTTCACAACCTATAAAGCTAGGCCAAAGGGAAGCCCCTCTATACTTTTCTTTTGGGGGGAGTGCCCAATGTTTCAAAAACAAATTAGTGATGTGCCAATCGAAGCTCTTCCTTGCATATATATATATATTTTAAGCTATGGGCAGGCCTTAATTTTCTCTTGTGAAATTTCGCAAAATACGGGAAATAATGAATATTTTGTCACATATTATTTCTTTTCTCTTTTTTTGGGGGGAGAAAAATCATCAAATTTCAAAAAACAAATTTGAAAAAAATTCGCCACATTTTTACTTAGATTTGGGGGAGGGGAGGGGACTTTTTGTACTAGCTTTTTAACTTTTTTGGAAAGGTTATAGAAACCTGTTTGCATTTAATGCGAAATCCCTCTTGGGATTCTCCCATAAGACACAAGCTACATGAGAAATTTGAAAAAAAAAAAAACAAAAAAATATTGATTTTGGTGCAACTACCTAATAATAGGTAGGCTACTCACACTCAACAACTTTCCTTCTTGGGTTGATAGGATTTTGAATCTCATGGGGCCAATGTTTTTTGGTACCTACCTATTCACTTTACACAGGTGTGTGCAGAGAATTAAATGTGGCATGGGGCTCAATGCTATATTTTACAGGACGAGAGTCCAACTAGGAAAAAAAAACTTATGAAAAAAAAACTAAGGGTTTCATCCACTATCCCTTAGGGAAGTTGAAAATATTTGCCTTGGGTTCATCCATTTCTTCCAGTTCTCATGGAACTTGGGTCAACTTTTTGACAGTTTTCAATGCCATTGTGCAATTTTCATCCATGCCTACCTACTTACCTTCCTTGGGGGAAGTGTTACCAAGGTACCAACTTCCTCAGATTTTCATCCATTATGCAACGTCCATGAATGCCATTATACCTCTCGAATTTTCATCCATTTTCACATATTCCATACATGCCTTCACATGAATTGGGGCTAATTTCTTCATTTTCATCCATTGTGCAGCTAGCCTACCTTGAGTGCCTTCACACAAAGAAATAAGTTTTTGCACTACTTAACAGAGTTATCCATTAAGTCACCGTGTCTTCACCTTGTCTTTGGGCCTACCTTGATTCCCACATCCCCTCTTTCAGAGGTATCTGCAAAGGAAATTTTATTAAATCTCAATATGAAATATTGAAACTCAGCATTTAATGCACAAGGTTCGAGAGTAGTTACCGTATAGGAGTTGTACAGGTAGGAGCAGTGATGTGTGGCAGCAGCGGAGGCGCTCAGGAAAAAGAAAAGACAGGATGAAACTCACTTTACCACCAAAATTGGTGGAAAAACTAGTTTGCGTCCCAGTTATTTCGCTTTGAAAAATTTTCATTCCCAGTTACGCGTTTGATGCCCTATTCTGTTGAAACTAACCGTTCTCGCCCCCTAATTGCGGGATCAGAGGTAATTCTAACATATGGAGATTTTGTGGTGCAACATGAAATTGGTGACCAAACTGAGTTTAGTTTGGTCCCCCAAACTGTTTTTCTCACCTAAATTGGTACTCAGAGGAGTTTCATCCCCAGCTTTGCATTCGCCTTTGCTTGGGCCTTCTGGTCAAGTCCTGTCAGGATTCAATCCTACAAATCTGGTGAACTGATGATGCCCAGTTTCATTAACCAGTGCCAAAATTTTCTCACTTTCCAACTACCCTCTCATATTGAGCATAAAACTGGGGTTAGAAGGTCGAAAACTAGGGCCCAAAGACAAGGGGGCTTTACAGATTCATACTCTTTCTGAGCGGCCCCTGTTTCTTACTCCATAATGCATACCCCAAAAAAGGGGTCCATTTCCCTTTGTGGGACGCTAAACACCCCCTAATGAGCTTTGTCCAGTGCTGCTTTCACTCTAACAGTGCAGCCTTGCGGTGAATTGTGTTGTTCTGCCATAGGGTTTTTTAATTTTTTCCCTTTTGATGTGGCAAGAGTCACTTTGTTGCTGAAAGTTAAATCCGTAGTAGCTAGCTTTGCAAAATGGTTTGGCCATTGGATGTCAAAATCCGATTGTGACGTTGATCAATTCGTTGCAATCCTCTTTGGCAACGACATTCATCACATTTGTGTTTTGTAGCATTCTAAACCCATTCTCTCGCCATTACTACCCTACTATGAATCTTCATTGCCACTAGTTTCTCTTTTAGATTTGTTGTCGTTGCCGCCTAAATCTAGTCTTTCAAAAACCTTGCTTGAGTTGCAAGTTGCAAGATTTAACTTGAGAAGTGCCAATGGACAACCGCTATTGAAGACCCCAAACCTCCAAGCTCCAACAAATAGTTGTCACCGTCATCAAGCTTGTTAGTAATTGCCTCTAGGTATGATCATCACTATGTATAGAACTTATGATAATGCCTTTGTAACATTGTGTACTCTTGCATTCTAAAATGTAGCAGTTTTAGGGATCTAGTGTACATGAATTTTGTACTCTACTGCAAACAATTGGTGTTGCATTTTAATTTTGGTGTTTAATGTAAGTATTATGATGCATTTTACTTTGTGCTTTTGAGTTTCTTGCAATTGCATCCAGGTTTAAATTGTTGTTTATAACTATTGTAACATATTTTTTGCAAAAGTTTTTTATTGTGTTTGTGATTAAGGTTGGTTCTAAGTTCAAGTACATTGATGCATTGGGGAACTTTGGTTCATTCTAGCTTGTGATGATGTCACCACTGAGGCCCCTAACAAATTTCAAATATTGATTTTTTCTTCTAATCCTTTAGATGTCAATGTTTGTTCTTCTAGTGATGCTTAAGGTGATGGTTTGTTTACACCTACATGTCCAATAAAATTCCTAAGCATGCCTTTGGGTGAGCAATTGTTGCAAATGTGCAACACTTTGCACAAAGTAAGTGTCTATCCCATGTTTCAGAAGGATTTCCAAGAGTTTTATCTTTTGGCATTGTTGCAACTAATTCAATTCCATTTGTTGATCTCATTCAAATTCTTCCTACCAAAAAAAATTGGAAAAAAAAGTAGGAATTCAACTAGATGTTTCAGGATGTCTAGGCTATTAAGCTTCCATAGGCTAAAACACTTATTGGTCTTAAAGGGAAAATGACCTAGGTGAGACGTAAGATTTGTAGTGAGGTTGAGGAAAAATAACTATAGGTTCCTAAGTTCAATGGATTACAAAAACATGCAAGTTATCAGAAAGCAACATCTACACATCCGAGGGTGGTTATTGGTCAATACTACATCAGCAACACTAGCTAGCATGTTAAGAATGAGTGGCAGTATGTTGTGTTTCATGGGTGCGCTTATGTGGCTCAACAAGTTGCAAATGGAGATTTTACAAAACATAAGAGAAAGTTTGTGTAGTTTGTCATGCTTTTCCATTTATTGAGGTAGGGACGACTTATGACATATTTCAAGGGTTGTAAAGATCTATTTGATTTTTTTTAAATGCCAAACAACCTTCAAAAACACTAAACAGACACAATTGGTTGGAACATGGCAAAAACTATGCATGAACTTGTGTTCCATGCCATTCATCTAGCAATGCAAAAAGCCTAGTTTATTTATGTGTCTTGTGATGAAGTGACCACAATTGATAATCAATCATGGATTTCTATCCATGTGTGTGTTGTGGAAAGGTGAAAACAATTCCTAATTCTTTTAACGTTGCAATAAGTTGTTGAAGGTTCCCATGTTGATAATTTAACAAAGGTAATTGTGGAATCTTTACTATTGTATGGTGGTCTTTCAAAGTTTGACTTTAAACTAATTTAGTTATGCATACATTGTCTTGATTGTTTTTGGTTGCAAAGATTGAGGCGTTGTTACAAGTTGTTTACAACTATTATGCACAAAGCTCGAAATGGTCTTTAGAAAAAACTAAGTTGGTTGAATTTTTGGAGAATAAGGTGCTAAAAATGTTGCACAATGTGAAGACACATTGGATCTCAATGTTGTTTCATACCAAATGCATCTTGGTAGAGTATGAGACCTTGGTCATGCACATGTTTCATGAGCAAACATCAAACACAATGACAAAAGGAAACCTAGACCTTCTATGTGATGTAGAAACTTTTTGGGTTTAAACTGTATCATACCTTTGTTTGAATGTATGCAATTTTTGTTAAAGTTTGTTCAAGCTCAAGATGTATTCATTTTGATTTTGTTGATGTAATTAAAGCTTGTGAAAGAAATCTGTATAGATTGTACGTTGGCCGTGTATTAACAAATAATTTATACATAAATGGGAGATGCATCGCCACGCATAATCAAGATATTACAGTTGGTCTTGCAAATTTTTTAATAAATCTTCGGACAAAACCAATTTATATACGTTCTCCTTTAACCTACAAACGTATGAATTGGATCTATCAATTTTGCTATGGATGGAATCTTACCCATGGTGATTTAATAGAATTAGGAGAAGCAGTAGGTATGTTATGGGCATGTTGTTGGGGTTTTCCAAATATTCCTTGCAATTGTGCATCACTCATATGATCCCTTATATATGGCTTGGATTTCTGAATCTAATTTTGGTGTGGAGTATTTAAGGTTTCAATTTTTTTGTAGGACATACATGGTTCATAAAAGGGGTGTGCTAATTGGTTGTTTAAGTTATGTTTCTAGACTTGATTGGTTGAATGTAGTTGAAGTCGTGAAACAATATAGTGCTACAATTATTGGCCTCATATAAGAACTTGAATGACGATTCCCAACTCAAGACATTATGAATGCCAGTGGTGTGATCTATCCTCAATTTTGGGTGCAACATGAAGCTAAACATAAATTTATGGCTCAACTTTCCATTTTGAAAATTCATTACTGTTTTGGTAAGCAAATTGGCCCAAAACAATTGTTCATCCTATCCTACCTTTGCTTGATGAACATTGTTGGTGCAACAAACATCTTTTTTCAAGCTCATTATGCTTACCAATTGCCATGTTGCCATGAATCCTCCTTTGGACTATAATCCTTGCACAAAAATTTGAACCAACTTGGTTATCAATCAACTACTTTTTCATTGGTTGTCTAAATGGCTAGAATTCATTGAGTTATCTATGGCCATGATTAGGGGTTGCGTTGAAGATGAAAGATGCTTCTCTAATCTAGGGTTTATGAAAAGCAAGCTAAGGAATAGAATGACAACCCATTTGGATTTGGTTGTCAAAATGTTTGATCAAAAGTTCTTTACATTGAACATTTTCCCCTTTGCTATAGCAATGAGTTCTTGGACTAATGCAAAATCCCACCATGGTGTAGAGGGAGAGTTCAAACAACCAAAAATTTCTAAACCCTAACCTTTTATGCAATATGTTGTTCTTATGTTTTTGTTTTGATGTTTGCAATCTTTGTTTCATTTCAATCAATTTTGCCAACTTGGTTGGTTTGAGCCTTGAGGTGTATGCAATATCTATTTTGTGCACAATCCTTCAATAAAGTAGTATGTAGTTTTGATTTGTTTTGTTTTATTGCAAGCAATCTCCTACTACAATGGGTAGGGTCTTCAAGACTAGGGTTCCCTACCCTAGTCTAGGAAATTTTAGCACTAGACTCTAATGTCTATTAATTTTTGCACCTTGTTGCCATTTCTTCACTATTGAAATGCAAGTGTTAGCCAACTTATCTACATGAAATTTCACTCAATAACCATTTACTTACATGGAGTTTCACATAGTAGCAATTGTTTTGCCTTGGGTTCTACTTAGTTGCTAATTTTATACCTCAAATAACATAAGGTTGCCTCGTGTTTCCTATTCTGCATTTGATTATATAGTTGGTTCATAGGCTTCTCTAAACAAGCATAGCCACATTATCAACCAAAAAAAAAGTTCATTGTTAAATTTGTATACTTAAACTACTTGCCAATAACCACTTGTGCCACATTGTAAATATATAAAAAAACATTACAAAGAACAACTAGTTCCAATTTTTGGGGAAAAAAATTCATATCCAAATAATCGTCACTTTTTATTAAAGTCATGCTTTAAACTAATACCTAGTTTGCCCCCATTTTGGTTTTTTAACTATTGTTTCAACACTATTTTCTACTATATTTAAAATCACCCCAACTGGGACAAAATTCTAAAACTAAGGATAAACTAGAAACTAATTTCAATTTCAAATTTGTTTAGGGACCTTTTAATTACCTTAGTTGGGTTTAGGGATTATCCTTATTTAAGAATTACAAGGGTATAAATTTTGGGTTTTATGGGTTGCTTTTCCCCCCCAAAAAAATAAGAGTTTGAATTTTAATGGGGTTTTTCTTCTATTGTTATTTTTTTTGGATTTGGGTCTTAAGGTTATTTTGTAAATTTTATTTTGAAGGGGTTAGTTTTCAATTATTGTTTTTGGGGGTTTGAAGTTATTTATCAAAATGAATTAAGGTTTAGGTCTTAAGGTTATTGTTTCAACATTGACCTTAAAATATATATATATATATTCCACAAACAACATTTGGATGAGTGCTTTTGGAAAAGTTGCAACCAATTAACTCATCATATATGAAAAAAATTATTTATTGAAAATATGTTCAACTTTATGTAACTAGGTGCAATTAGATTGTAATTAATGTATCCACGTACATTTTTTTTGGTGCAAAATAACCATGAATGAACATAATGTTTGTGGTTTTTTCATTCATCTATTGATGTCCATTATAATTAATATGTAAATAATGCATTATTGAATTTTGTCAATGGTATTATGTTACAACTTGAATCTAATTAATGTAATTCCAACTTAAAATTTATCAATTCAAGATGGAATTACTTTACAAATAATGTCCATCAGGGATGGTATTATTTTGTGCCTATTTAAATTGACAATGATAATTTTATATCATGAGACACATTACATAAATTCATTGTATAAATAATGACAAACATTTTGCTCCAATTATATGATTGTATATATTAGTATTCAACATTAATATTTTGAAAAAAGTTATCCAAGTTGGGTTATCTTTTGATAAGTACCAAATTTGGAATGATGTTTACACATCAATGTAAACTAAACCTCATTACAATGTGAAAACAATTCATATTGTAAAACTAAATATGAATATTCTACAATTATAATACAACTAACAAACAATGTACATATTCATCATTAATTTATTTTCAAATAAAATATGAACAACACATCATAATCACATCATATAACAAAATTTGTCCATTTATCTTTAATCAAATCTTGGTTTGACATGTGTTTAAGGTGACCTTTTACTTGGAATTCTATGTGAAGGCTAAGACAAGGTTTTGGGTTATTAGATAGGTAGAATTGGAGGTTCCAATTCACTCATAGGCTTTATTTCAAGTTGCTGGAAGAAGATGTTTAGTATTGCAATAATTAAGGTTTACAGAAGTTCACAAAGTTTGCAACAAAACATTTAAAAAGATCACAAGGAGAAGATAAATGCCTCCCACACTATTATTAGGTTTTTAAGTTGATAATCATGGGAAACATCATCTTTCCCCACACCTCATACTAGCACCATTGTTTTGGCTATGAAGATAATCAAGAACAAAAATCTTTTATCATATAGGAATGCAAGGTTTTTTTTGTTTGCATTGAAAGGAAGGCCTTCATTGCAACTTTACTATGCTCCTCCAACATGAAATTTCTTTCTGAAGTAAGTTGTTTGGGTAAATAGTTTCTATTTAAAAGAAGCTTGAGTTTTTTTTGCAAAGTTGTTGCACCTCCCAAGCACAAACCCACACCTTAACTTGCATCTCCCAAGTGGTATACAACACATTTTTGCCAAACCTAAACCCTACATCTCTTTGCAATGCCTCTTTTTCTCTCACTAATTTCTCTCTTCCACAAGATTTTCTCTATTGAACTTTTTTCTCTCTGAAATCTTCAAGTTCTTTTTTTTGAGTTTTCAACACTTTGAGTTTGCGATGTTCATTTCTTCTTCTTTTTTCTCCAAACTTTGCACCACAAATGCTCACACTTTTAAATGCACTTCAACACTCTTTGTTCTAAGTTTTTTTGTCCTAGGTCGCTCCTCTTTCAAACTTTCCTCAAACCTTTTCAAATTGTTCCTATGCTAAACAAACTTCTCATGGGAGGTCAATATGGGAAGGCACATGATGAAATTGGGAGAACCACTAGAATTTGTGCAAATTCAAGTTTAGTAGCTTGCTATTTATGTTTGTAAACTAAGAGCACCCAATTTCAGACTTCGTCCATAATATTCATTGAATAAGGGGATTTTTGGCCCCAATCTAGGCCACTTTCCATATATCTTTATCATTCCAAAAACTTTAAGAATCAAATATTTTCATTAAAGAACCTTGATTTTTTCGATGATTCTTTCATTATTTTAAAATATTTTTTAGAATGGCAATTATATATCAAGATTGATTCTTTCCGACTCTTCCTAATAACAACAATTTTGATCAGCTAGAGTGAACCAACACCCATGAACCCACCACCATGAATGTATGGTGCATGGACAAGAAATTTTTTTATTGGGTTCTTGTTCCCTAGGTAACTTGTCATAGCTAAGGGATCTAAAAATGTGCAATGGGCTAAAAAATTGGGGTTCATCCAAGTGGATGGTCTCAAAATGAGAAAATGAGGGTGATGTGTTCATGGGTCTTGGGTCACACTAGCATATGGAGAGTTTGGTGCCATTTATGATACAACACAACAATGATGCATATCCAAGATATCTTAGGTAAAGGGAGTCATTTGCATTCCAAAAGATGCAATTCCCAATTGGGATGTGAGCCCTATCCATCCTACTTTATGTTCTAGTAAAGTAGTAGCAATGGGGTTTGCTACCCTGTGGACCCACTTATTTGAAGTTGGTAGGGGACTTCAGTCCTTTTCCTCTTCATCCTTTTCAGTGTTTCTGTGCCAATTAAGTTTGGAAGGCCATCATCTACTACTACTACTACTAAAAAACATGAAAACATTAGTGTACAAAATAGTCATCATTCAAGTGATGGTTGTCATTGTTGTTCATAATGTTCGATGCTACCCAACCCCCAACCCAAAATGATAAGGGCTTGGCCAACTGGTCATACAAAGTTGAGAAAATTGAAGGACTTCTAAGATCTGGGTCCTAAGGGGGAGAAAGGGGTATCAATAATCACATTCCAATACCTACACAATTGTAAGGGAAAGGGGCTGTTATGGGAGATTCCACAGTGGAAAGATGTCCTTAGATGGTTACACTTAGCTTGAATCATTCTTGAACATTGGTAGGTAGGTAATAAACAGGCATAGGAAGAGATTTGATCAGACCCAATTGTCACTTTGAGGCAATGGATTGCAACATATGCAACATGGTGTAACATAGCCCTAATTTTAGAACCCATTGTACATGCAACATGGTAACATGCCCTAATTTTAGAACCCATTGCACATATGCAACATGGTAACATGGTAACATGCCCTAATTTTAGAACCCATTGCACATATGCAACATGGTAACATGCCTTAACATTACATATGCCCATAAGGAAAGTTTTGAGATTCAAATTAGGTTGGTAGGTAGATGGAGTTCACCACCTGTTTACTGAATTGAAAATTTAGATCCCATCCACTTGGATTTGATGTCAGGCTCACAAAATCTTTCCAAGACTTTTAAAGGATCCCCCAAGAGGAAAAAAAGCCTGAGCCTTACAACATTTGACCTTACAACACTTCAAATTAAAGAGTAGCCTCAGTGGGTCTGTTACTGACAAGTGACAACCCTACTGCACAGTGCAAAGTATCCTCCTCATGAGAGAGAGAGTCAGTCATGCCACACAGTGATGAACCAGCACCCACCAGTGCACCATGAAGGAGGATGAATGGTAAGTGGTTAGGAAACAGTTTTCTGTTGAGTTCCAGTTCCTTAGCTAACCATGGTGGTTAGCTCAGTTGCTTTTGTTTTGTTTTGTTTTGTTTCTACCTACCTACTAACAACCCACAAGCAGGGTTGTTATTAGGTAGGTAGTAAAAACAGCCCTTACCTATGTATAACCCATCTATTTACCTAGTAATTTACTTAGTTTCCTACCTATCTACCTATGTATGAGACCTATTTCCTACAGAATTGGTTAGGGGGTGAAGCCAAAATATTAACTCAGTTTGAGGTTCATCCACAGCTGAGTAATGACAGGCATCCAAAGTGGATGGTGTAGTACTGGTGGGTGCTAGTTCACTGTGGCCCACATGAGTCATTTATGCAGTGCATAATGGATGTGCTCTGCTTCTTGGAGCTTCATGGCCAGCAACAACTTAAGTTACCCCATGACAAAAGAGAAAGTATTTTTAGTATTCTTTCTACATCCTGAAGCTCCCATCCAGATCCTCCTGGCATTGTTCTGTGGCATGCCACAAGCTTTGTTTTGTTTGATTAATTTGTTTCTTCAGCAAGACTCTGGTATTGTTGTTGTTGTTGTTGTTGTTGTGGATTCTTTTGACTTGTGGTCTTGTCCAAACTTTTGTTTTGGGAGGGAAAGAAGAAGAAGTAGTAGGTATATATATATCTATGGGAACTTGGAAGAAAATAGCTTTGTGTTGTTGAAGACAACTTTCTGGAGTTGATAGGACTTCATTCCCTAAGTTCCCTAGGTTCCCTTTGCTTGGAACTGAAGTTCCCAAAGTCCTCTTGACCTGGGTGGATGTCAGGGCCCACACAAGAGTTTCATGTGTCAGAAAGAGACAGTTATGGTTTTTTTTTTTTGTTTTTTTGTTTTGGTATTAAAAAGTTGAGACCCTCAATTTTAGGGCAGCCTTTTTGTCAGGATGCGTCATTCACATGGGCTCACATGTTAGCAGCAGCAGGCCCATGCACTTCCATTGAATTTTCTCCATACTTATGTGAATTGTTACTATCCTTCATTAGGGCAAAGCACTAGCAAGGTGCAATGAGAGCATTGTACCTGACTTTACAATCATCCCCTTTCCCATATGTTTTTGTGAAGGGTAAAAGCCTGGGCTGAGGCCCTTACACCGTGCACAAAGACCAGCCCCCGACATTTTTCCTTTGATACCCGGTTATACCCTGATGCCCAGCGAGTACCGTGGAAAAAGTTTTAAAACCCCTCAAATCCATAGGGTATCACAGAAAAAAAAGGGAAATAAATAAGAGAGGGGTGTTTCAGATAGAAGGGCCTGAGTACAAGCCCTTCTGTGATTTGAGATCTGTGTCCGAGGCCGGTAGGCTGAGGGAACTGGTCGAAAATCAAGGAAGGGCCTGTACTCATGTCCTTTTCCTACGTAAAGCAGAGCTGGGATTTTTTCACTTTTTAGGAACAGCGACAGGCTGGCTGCTACCTTCCGCTGGTCAGAAGATCCCAGTACAGCCTGGCTGGTACCTTCCACCACTGAAGATCCAGCTTGCTGAAAACAGGTTTCTTCAGGAAGGTAAGTGAGCTGAAAATACAAAGGAAAAATCCAGGCAGTGCTTTACGAAAATGGAACCCCTGCCAACCAGCAGAGGCATTGGCTTTTTTCAAACAGCTCCCACACACCAGCGGAGGTAAAAATATACTTAGTAACATGCCCTCCAATTACACTGAAAAAAATCGGATGAACTCTTTATATCCATTATCAACTCTGCTTTGACAACCCACACATCGGAAGTCTTGGGAACAACAAAAGGACTTCAAATTTCATAAAATTTCCCCCCCACAACTCCAAATTTCCTCCTTCCCATGTGACTGAAAATCAGTGTCGAGGTGTGTGTCAGTTGCTTGCTGGGGGATTCCTCCTGTCATATGCCCAAAAGTCCCCCTTGCTTCAGGCCTGCAAGACAAGTATCTGCAGGTGCAAACATGTTCCCCCTCCCCAATAAATAAATAAATATTTATTTATTTATTTAAATTTTTTAATAAAAAAATCTCTCCTCTCCATAATTACTTGTTCAACTCCTGTGGCTCAACCCATTGGACAGATTTTTTTACACAAGCACCTATTTTGGTTTTTGGATGTGTGTTAAAATTTAAAAAACCAAGTTTGTGGGACTCATCTATTGAAGACCTTTGATTTCAGACCTGGAAACATATATAGGTATCTGTTTGCTGAACATTAGGCATTTTATTCAAATACATAACAATTGATACATAATTACTTAAAATTTATCATTATTTTTTTATGATGATATCTGCATTAACAAAAATTTAGTCCTATGTGGCTAAATTGCTAGTTCAACAATTGGTTGTTGAACCAATGTTTTGAGGATGGGTGGATGTCCAAAATATGCTAGCAATATTGAGTTGTTAAACATCCATCCTATGCCTTGGAACATTAAATTGAGAGAACCAATGTTTTGAGGATAGGTGGATATTCAAAATATTTAGCAATATTGAGTAGTTAAACATCCTTCCTATGCTTTGGAACATTAAATATTGAGAGAACTAATGTTTTGAGGACGGGTTGATGTCCAAAATACTCGAGCAATATTTAGTTGTCAAGCATCCCTCCTATGCCTTGAAACACTAAATTGAGATAAAAGATTGCATATATGTATAATGCATGTATAAAAAATTCTAATGTAAAATATAGTGCAATAATTGAAATATCTTGTGCACAAACCAACCGACAATACACGTAGAACTTCACACTTGAAAATCTATTTCAAGTGTTCTTGATGGTGCTATGCAAATATGATTGGTGCTTCTCCTTCATTTTATTTTATGTTTATTCCTAACTATTGGCAACTTTAGTTTTGAAAATAATGACCTCCCAAGATTGTTGTCATCACAAGTATAATACTAGTTAGAGACTCATAGTAGTTAGAGTCCGCCAAAGTCACAATGGTATGTATTTGTACCTTATAACTCGTGCATCTCAATACTCCTATGTGCCTTAACTTTTGTGCATCCAAGCTCATGTGCATCCGGACTCTTGTGTTACTCATGGGTTGAGTAAACCAAAAGGTGAACCTTAAAAAGGAATAGGCCATGACACCATGGTGCTAACCAAGTACTATTTTTAATAGACTATACGACAATATGATATTATATTGATAAATATCGATTTTTGTCAATGAAAAATCATACAAATTAATTTGGGTTTCTGAACTTATCATAATTTTTTCTGTGAACTTGTACTAAATTTAAAATTATTGTCTTTGAGATGTGTTCCAATTTTAAATTCTTTTTCCATTAAAAACTGTGTAAAAACAAACCAGTTGGGGACCAATATGCAGCAGAAACATATCCAAACTTTCTAATCACATGGCATCATTGAGTGAATATAATGTAGAGAAGAACACAAGTCCTGACTTTGAAAGATTGTTATGATTTTGTATCATTGAACTTGATAGGGGGATTTCAAGCGCTGTAGGTGGGGTGCATGCAAACAACTCTCTGAATTGTTGCATTAACTTCTCTCTTTGTGTGTGTGTCACACACTTACAAGTACATCATCAAATTTTCCAATAACTTATCCCTTAAGTTGCGCATTCAGAATGAAATGACCCCAAGTGTATCCAGATCCTAATGTTTGTTCTCGCAAGAGTCTGTCAGGTTGGTGAGTCGTGGTGACAACAGGATGCATGATACAAGTCCTGATCTGTCTGGCCAGTCCACGAACTGGGTAGCTGATGATGATGATGATGATGAAGTTGCTGCTCCTCCTCCTCCTCCTCCTCCTCAACAATGTCATAGATGATGATGATGATGAAGAAGTTGCTCCTCCTCCTCGTCAACAATGTCATAGATGATGGCATTTTAGTTTCATTACTTACAAAACTTGCATATGGTCCTGCAAAGGTTCTAAATGTCAATTCTGCCTGTTGTTTACAAAGAAGTTCCCCTTCCAGAAGCAAGTCAGGGGTTGGTGTAAGGTGGTCGGGTGGGGGGGGGCCCATGGTGAACCAGCACTTATACTAGAACCTTCACCTTCTTGAGTAAAGACCTTTTAATGAATTGAGAAAAATGTTAAATTTGGACTCAGAAAAACCATAATTTAGTCTAGATTACATATCTATGTTGTTTAGAAACAATGCAAAATAATAATAATCGGTGTTTCAACTAGTGTTATTAGGTACCTAGTTTGTAATTTTAAAACTGGGAGTTCATGGTTAGCTTTTTAATTGAGCTAGCATCTTTTAGTTGGTATTGGCATGAGAATTGGGATTGTGGAAGTAACCTTTTGTTATGTATTTGGAATCGAAACTAAAACTATGGAAAAACATTCTTGAGAAAAAGGTTAGGCTCCTTAGACAAGGTGATTTTTTTGAAAAGTTAACAAGTGGGCTGAACTTTATATTTAATATTATTAATTTTAATTAATTTGTTGAACTCCATACCTATGTAATGGGTCCTTGGTTTTAATTTGTTGTAAAACCATGTATATAAAATATTTTGAAATAAATCCCTTTGCATTTAGAGTGGGCTTCATCTCATGAACATACATGGGCATGGGTTTGCAAAGTGTAACCAATTCTTTTAGCTAATAGACTAGGTGAATGTACCTTCTTTTTTTTTTGAAAACAGTTTATGTAGGTTAAGGGACCGCTTTTGGTGCTTCACAAAGTTCTCACTCCTTTCAATCTCATATGGGTTCAAACTTATGAAGCCCTTTAGGGCAATTCTTTACCTTACACTTATACACACTCTCTAGCATTGGGGATCAGTCATGCTTGGGAAGCCTACCAGAGCGTCCAAGAAAGATGGGGCCAGGGGTTTACCTCTTGACCTCATGTGCTCCTGGGGAGAAATCTTTGGAGATTGGAATAACTAAACCTCGGCCTCCTTTGAGGGATTCACCGTCCTGAATGAACCACTGCACATCTTCAGATGCTTTATCATGTATGTACTTCATGTGGAAAGAGCAATGCACACTCAAGTTCCAAGCCCGGAGTGATGTAGGCTTGGACCTCCATTGTTGAAGTTGGTCTCAAGGCTTGGAATGCCTTCAAGAAGGATTTCAAAACTAGGGACCCTAGTAAACATACTAGGAATGAAGATTGTTTCATTAAGGAATGGTGTCACAATTGCAGTTTGGGACAATGGCCTTAGCCAGATGTTTGTCCCTCATAAGTTCTAATGAGTAAAAGGGGTCACTTTCACGTCCCCCAATTTGGGGTTCTCCTTTAGCATGGGGGAGTGTGTAATGTGTACATGGAACCATACTTGATTTTTTAATCATGCTAAAAAAAAAATTGGAAAAAATAATGCTATATTTAAAATCAAAAGGTTTAAAAATTGGAAGAAAGAGACCAAAACTCACACCTAGAGAACCTCCAAAACAATAAAAAATGTTAAAACCAAGAGAGAAGGTTCTCTTGAAAAGAAAGAATCAAACACCCCCTCCTTTGTACAATCGTAGAATGGTACTAGTGTAGGTGATTGGATATTCAAAAAAAAATTGGTAAGTTTTTTCAATGTAGGTTTGAGCCTAATTCCTCAAATTTTTAACCTGGTGATTTTGGTTTTAGCACCTTTTTTTTCAAATTGATGAACCTTCAAGCTAGGCTTAAAAACTGAGTCTAGGTTCCATGTATATACTACACATTCCCTAAGATTGTATAGGTGTACATAGTTTTACAACAGATTCAATCTATGGATTGTTTAAGTACAAAGTTTTAAAACTAATGATTTAGTTATAAAGTTCAATCTAATTGTCAACTTTTAGCACTGAAAACTAAGGAACTTGTCTAATAAACGATATTTGAAGATTTCCTTCTATATTATATTTTTGGCTATTTTTTGAAAATCCTAACAAAAAAAAATCTGGAAAATTTCAAATTGTTAAAATTGAAACACTCCATAAACACTTCATTTTCTGATTTTTTTAAAAAATTCACATTCTGGCACAAAAATTTGGCCAATAAAGAAAAGGCTGCTAAACACATACACATACACAGGGGCTATGTTTCCATTGGAGTTTCCACATCTTGAGTACTGGAAGATGGAAGTCTGGAAGCCCTGACTCTGGTTTCTTCTGTGGGGGGTATGTTCAACAACAGTTCTGGTTCTTGCCTGACATATTTATTTATTACTAAGAATGGTTCTCTGGATTCACCAGGCATATTTGTTGCAGCTGACAAAACAAACATGCCATAATAAGCTTTGTTGTCAATGCCATTCTTGTTAAGGAAAATGTTAAAATAGGCAAAAAAGGGTCCATTAATGCAAGCAGTACAAAAGTACTGATACTACTTATTTATTTATTTATTTATTCTCCCTTCTTGCCCTTTGCCCATTTAAGATAGAACCACAACAAAAGAAAAACCATGTACATAACCTACTTAGCAGGTTATGAACATATATATATATATGGGTATAATTACATATCATGGATTACATACCCATGATAGGTATATAAAGGATGATTTTCTAGCATGCTATGTATATTCTAGCATCCATAACATGGATGGTATTTTATGGGTAAAAAAAGTGTCTAGGCAATTCACTCTTTTTTTTTTGGGGGGATTTTTCTTTTAATGGGCCAAGGGCAGAAAGATTTTTTTTAATAAAAATGTGGCAGTAGTTTTGTACTGGTAGCATTAAGGGGGAAACCTTGAGCCTATTGAACATTTTCTGTCTTGTTACCAGTTCTGCTCACTTGTTGGGTCATGACTCATCCATGTTCTCTACCATTGTCCTCATCCTCTGACTTCTGGACCCTAGTTGATGGAACAAATCCAGGCTTATTAGTTGCAATGGATTTGTGAGTTTGGCTACTTGGACAATTTACATTTTAACTGGACAACAATCACACTCTGGTTGAGACTCAACCAGAGTGAACCAGCACCTGAAGGATGGATGATAAGTGGTCAGGAAACAGTTTTCTGTTGGGTTCCAGTTCCTTAGCTAATAATAATCATGGTGCTCGATCAGTTGCTTTTTTTCACTACCTACTAATCAACCCACAAGCAGGTTGTTAGTAAGTAGGTAGGAAAAACCGGCCCTTACCTATGTATGAACTATAAACCATTTATTTACCTACTAGTTTACTTATTTTCCTACCTACCTACCTATGTATGAGACCTATTTTCTACAGAATTGGTTACCAAGGTGAAACCAAATGTTAACTCAGTTGAGTTTCATCCACAATTGAGTAATAACGGTTCTGGTAACCCCTTGTCTCAAGGGTCTTATCATCCATCCATTTTTTGTGATACCATTGGGTAGGAACTTGTTGTAAAAACGAAAAGTTGCTCCACCAACACTTTATTGTGCTTTATAACATGCCTTGCCATGACACTAGGAAAACCCTCTAGGTTGTCTTAAGGGAGCCCTTAAGTTTTTGTATGTAAAGAGAAGAATGCTCATTTCCATTTGCCTATTGACTAGGAGAGAGAGAGAGAGAGAGAGAGAGAGAGAGAGAGAGGGTTATTTTCCACCCCCCATCTGAAAGAATTTGTGTTGAAACGACACTAAGGTATCACCACCCTTGTCACGACACATTGAAACACGTATATGAAAAGAATACAGAGAGAATGGGTTGATTCAGAACACAATAGATGTAACAAGCTGCCCAACTTTATTCCAAGGAAACAAGGAGACAAGGCAAGCCCACCAGTGCAAAATGGAAAAGCCAAAACCAATTGATGTACCCTTCAACTGTTTCTTAAAAAATAACATTATTTTTTTTAGAAACAGTTGAAATCTTCAAATTTTGGATTTTTTTTTGTTCCAGAAGGGAAAAAAAAAGATTGAATATTCAAGAATATTCTTATTTGTTTAAATGAAAAATTCAGAATTAATTAATTATATGACAAAAATACGTGTCAAAGCTGCCAAGGGTACTCTGGTATATTTGAGCAGAGGACATGAAAGCTTCTTCTTCTCAAAACAGCCTTTGGGTTCCCCTTCCCAAATTGTGTCTTCTTCTCTTGCCCCTAGTTTTTTTCCATCAGAGAAGGAAGCAGCTTTGTTGTTTTCCTTTCACATATAATAATGTAATTGTGAAGGTCCAGTGGCAGAATGTGGTCTGCCACAATCTGATGAGCTTTCAACAATGTGGGCCTTGCTGCAGACTTGCCCTTTGCATTTTTGGTCCTCATTTGTACTCTGGTTGGAACTTGCAAGCTTGTGATTGTCAGGCACATTGCCTGCAATATACCCAGAGATGATAATAATAATAAGTCAGCAGCAAAATTATTGTATATATGATTTGACAAGAAGAGAAGAGAAGAGAAGAGAAGAGAAGAGAAGAGGAGGAGCCCACTTTTGTTTGGTTGGAGAGTCAGGTTTTTGTTGACTTGTCAGGAAGCTTTTGCTTCTGTCCCATGATGCTTCTAATCCACTTCAGACAACCCCTTTTTCTCTGGCAAAAGTGAAGTGGGTTCTGTACGTGTGCAAAGTTCAAATTGCCATTTAATAGCTTGACATGTGCAAGCTACTTTTAAAATTGCTTGAATTCCAACTATGAAACCTTTCCTCTTAAAACTGGGTTAAAATCAATGTTGGGTGGTTCTCACTTTTTTTTTCTTTTTTTCTTACACACACACACACACACACATAGATAAGAACTGTGGGTTCCAGGGTTTCTTTTAAAGATTTTGTGATGTAGCCAAGATGGAAATCATCCAGAAATACTTTAGCCAAATTTGGTTACATATTATTACATATGAAAGTAGAAAAAAAACTGAATCCTTTTATATTCTCAGCTACCTACTTTGAATTTATCATGAAAATCTAGTGATTTTTGGATTTTCTTTTCTTCAAAATATGGCGAATTTGGGTCATTTTTTCCATGAAAATCACTACATATATGTCACAATCATTTTTTTCAAGTCAAAATTTGGTGAAAATTCACCAATAAAAAGAATTGCTAGTCGGTTTTAGTTTTTAGAAAGGTATTAAAAATCAACCCAATTATTATAATACTTTGTTTTTCATGCTTTAGAGAACCAATTAGGGTATCAAGTGTTTTTTTAAATTTTATTAAGCAAGTTTTCAAAGTGTTGATTCTCACAAATTTGCCTAGAGTTGGTTATCTAAGATGGATCTCACAACTCATTTATCAATTTTTTTTAAAAAACTTAACAAAATAAGAATTTTTATTAATAAAAAATATTTTTTAATTGATGAAAAAATCATTTTCAAATCATTTTCAATAATTGATATTTTCACAACTTCATCTTGTTCAAAAACATCTTCAAATTCTTTCAACTCCTCTAAATTTACCTGTTTCAATTAACTTTATTATGTTAGAAAGAAATTTACAATCAACCTTAGAACCATTAAACCATTTTTGCTCACAATTTTTAACTTTTAAAAAATCAATTATAATTTTTTTTAATTAGTAAGTATTCCAACTTATTTATTTATTATTTAATCTCAATTTATGATCCAAGATTGCCTAAGATTTGGTGAGTGAAAAAAACCAATGGTAAGAAACATCAGCTCATGTTTCTTTCACCATTGAAAAAACCATTTGATATCTTTCATATCCATTTGATATCATCTTTAAAAATCAATAATTCCATGCTAACAAGCTCTTTCACTAGTTCACTTGTATTTGTAATAATTTCAAAGATATTTAAAATATAATATTCATCAACACCTTGGTTATCAAAACTACTTTTAAACTTGACCAAGGAATACAAATGGTGATGAAATTCCAAAAGCATTGGATATAAAGGTTTCTTATCATATTTTTCAACAACAATCACACCTTGCTTGAATTCAATAAAAGGATATTAGACAATGGTTTTTAGACCTAGGGTTTAACATCACGGAGAGCAAATTATGGGTTTTTTTCATATTTCCTTAACAATGAATCCAAAACATCATAGACTCCCTTTTTATTATTAGAAATTAGCAAAAGAAACACAATGATAACATTTAAATCCTTTTCCATCAAATTATCTTAAAATGTTGGGATTTTAATTTCCTTCCTGAGTTTCAAACTCATGGATATGGCAAAATGCAATGCATCATTAAACAATCAATGCCTATGAAATTAATTCAAAACACAAATAATCACAACAAGGAAGAGACAATCCACAATAATATGGGAGATGTGCCATGTTAATAGAAGTTTTTTTTTTGTTACAATATAAAACAATAGCTTCACAAAAATGTAGAACCTCTTGAAACATGATTTTATTTTGCTAACACACTTTAATAAGATAAATGATTCCAACCACTATTCCATTTTTTAACTTAAGAAAAACTTCAAATTGAAAAAATGTTTTGAAGTGAAATTTGAAAACTACCTTGTTTTCACCATCCAATATTCAATTTCCTTGTGTGAATTTTTAATTCAACATAAGCTATATTCCACTCTTGTTTTCTTTTCTTAGATTTTTTGGGTTAAGTTATGCACTTTTATGAATCTCCTTGTGCAAATTTAATAGAAACATATTTTAGATTTGTCTACACTTTCTCATATGTTGTAACATATTAACATACCTTGAAAAAAACATGTCCAAAACAAAGTGCCTTATATTTTTTCCTCCAAACCCAATGCTTCACAACTCACAATTAACTTTAGTATAGTAGTCATTGCATTATGATTCAAAACCTTTCATCCAATGATTTTTTTCACTTAAACCATATTTCTCCAATAGTTTGTGCTTCTAGCAAAAACATGTCTTGTAATTTCTGCAACATCAAATAATCCGATGGTGATGTGCTCTAACTATTAATCAATTCCCAAAAAATTAATGATTAGAGCAAATACATCATGAGCTTGTTTTGACGTCCATAAATCAAGACATGGGGTTGCATAATTACATTATGCTAAGGTTGGTAAAACATACAATTGTTTGATTTTTCCTACCGTGTGAAATCTACCTCCTAGAAGGAAAAAAGACTTGTGGATACAAAGCTAGGGCCAAGTGGTTAAACCAAATGTCCTCCACAAACTACATATGTAAGCGATTATTCTCAATTTAAAGGTCAAGGTCTTCCATAAACTCTTGTTGCTACATATCACCCTTTTTGAAAGGATCTTTCATACCAAAAACATTTGAGATTAAACTTTAAAACACATTAGGCCTTTTTTTTCTACTCGTTGTTTTTCCATATTCCTTTTCATTAGACTATTCACTTTCTTTTCAATATTTTTTTCAACAATAAAATGATTTGCATGCACATATTTTTTCAATGATATTGTTCCATTGATTTTATAATATGAGATTAAACCTTTCCTTGACTATGTTCATGGGGTTGATGCATTGATTGGATTGTTATAACAAAGTATGCAACACATAATAAATGCATTAAGAACATCCAAATCTTTGTTATCACTCACAAAAAAGAAAGTTCAACACAAGGAATTTTTGCTAAAAGGTTTCCAAACTTTTCTTCGAGCATGCAACTTTGGAAGAATAATTTTGATGTTTATTTTTCATTTTAAATATTTTGGCTAGTTTTAATTTATTGATTGGGGTATTTTTCAGACCTTTCTTCCAAATTTTGTTCTTCCATAATTAATTAGTGAACACTTCACATGTTTTCATTTCCAATTTTCATAATAAGTATTATTGGTGGAGAAGAGAGAAAATTAGGTCTACCAAATTCATTTGTTTCTCTAACCATCAAAATATTAGAATATCAAAATGCAAAAAATCATAAAAAATTTCAAAGAATGAATTAAAAATTAAGAACAAACCAAAAAAATTCACTCATTTGATTTCCTTTCACAATTTTGCAATTGCAAAATGCAATTCAATGATAGTATATATGTAGTTAAAAGTTTGAATGTCTCAATCTTGCACACAAGCATTTATATTAGTAGAAAAATTACAAACAAAAAATGTGAAGCTAAAATACAATCAAAGAAACAAATAAATAATAAATACATAACAAACAAACAATGACAAACAAATGTACAAACATACATTCAAATTAACTAAACATACATGCATAAAAACAACACAAGCACATAAATGCGTGCACAAAAGAAACAAAAAAATGGCAATTGACCAAGTGAAAAAGTTCAAAGTTTGAGGGTAGGTGGTGCCTTGAGCTCCAAAACCTATGTAGAGGGGAGGGGGGAAGTACCAACAAAGAACCAAGCTTGAAGTGGGTAGGTAATAAAGATGCAAGGTTGATAATAAATACCTAAAAAACTTTGCAAAGCTTAAAGTATGCAAAGTGAGTTTGAAACAAGCATGAAATGGAAGAGGAGCAACAACAAAGGATTGAACTTGAAGTACATCTAAGTTGTGGAGGAATGGGAGTAACAACAAAAGATTGAGCTCAAAGTAGGCATGCAACAAAGGAGCGAGAATGAAGGCAAAGGATTGAGTTCAAAGCAAGCAAGCAATGAAGGAATGAAGATGATAACAAATGACACAACTCAAAGTAGGTAGGTAGCAAAGGAGTGGAAGCAACAACAAGACAACTAATTCCAAAATGTAGGAAAAATAAGAGGGAAAGGAGAAGAAGGTGTGGGAGGGGGAAAAAAATCTAATAAAAAAGATAGGATCGAAGGAGAGAAGACAATGAATGCCACACACATATATAACTTGCAAAAATCAAGCACAAAAATAATAATAAATTCATCAAACAAAAGTTAAAAACTATAAACAACCTTTAAGCTTCAAATATGGAACCTCGAAGTTCAACAAAAACTCAAGAACAAAAGTGCTTTAGAAAATGGTACCCATGCTTTGGCTTGGACCCTTTTATTCTTGGGGAGGCAATGGTTGCATGAAACCATCATTGCAACCCCATTGGGTGCCACAAAGTAACAAAAACCTTAACATTGGATGCCCTAGCCACTTTGGATGCTTCTAAAAGCCCTAGATTTAAATTTCACATAATATTTTAGACCTTAACTACCTAGAACCCCTAGACCGTAACTTGAGAATTTGATTTGGGTAAACTCTTTTGCCCCACTTGAGGTTCAACATTATGAAGGGATTCAAGGGAGCCAATTTTCAATGGTTGGTTCACAAATGAATGAGATTCAATTTGCTAAATATCTAACTAGGTATATTAAACCTAATGCCCACCAATTTTCAATGTGAGAACCAACTTGAAAACAAGTTTGATACCTAACACTTCTTGTAATACCCACCCACATTGTGGTTAAACTAGTGTTGTGCAATTCCTTGATTTTGGTTAGTAATATTTTTTTCTTTTTAAAATATTTTTTATTATATTTTTAAAAAATAAATCATTGAACCTTTAATTATATTTTTCTGAAATTATTTAAATTGCAAAACCATAGGTTTTAATTTTTAGAAAAAAATCATAATCAAAACAACCTTCAATTATGGGGTTTTGAAATCTTTCCAAGAACTAGCAATTTCCACAAAAGAATTGGACAAAGAATTACTAGTTTATGGTAAGTTCTTTGACTTATGTTTTTATATTTTGAACCTTACTCAAAGGTCAAAATCGATTTTGTACTACTATATATGGTGCAACTTGGGTATATGGTATTAGTGTTCATACTGATTTTGAAAAACCTATAATTGGGTATGATTTGAGACAATACCAACCTTATACCAATACTAGTTTAATATGAAACCAAAGATAATATTGAGGTCATATCTTACTTATATCAATATTAGTACTAAGTTTATACTTGCCATATACCAAGAAAAAATCAAGCTTGAATTTAATACCAGTATTAGATTGGTATGAATTTTTTTTGAAAGTATCTAATTCAATATAAGTTTTTGCAAGATCAACTTAACCATTACTATTGGTTTACCACACCCATCTTTGGAAGTGTAGTTATTGTAGACCTTTATTTAACCTAATGTTTATTAAAGACCTTTTGGTGTTTAATGCACTATTACTATGGTAGTTAAACATCTATGTGGTTGTTAACACATTTACCATACTAGCTTGACATGTGTAAATTTATTTAACATCATACTTTTTGTTGAATCAACTTACATAAAACAATGTGTTTGCCGTGTTTTTTATTCAATCCTAATCAATCTACATGGTATCAAAGTAAAGGCCCATGGGGCCCAAAGGGTAGTACTTGAAGGCAACATGATTTTAGGACTTTGTATGGTCAAGATTCATATGAATTTTTTTTAAGGATATTGTATGGTCAAGTGTTTAACTTGGTGCAAGTGCTAAGTGATGTATGGTCATCATTAATTATTTAGATTTATTGTTTTGTTTCTTACACTTGATTAGTCCAACAATATTTCTTTTCACTAAACACTTGAGGTAGTGCATTATCTAAGAAAGATAGGATTGCTCAGTGGTTTGTTTAGGATGGAGCCTTCACTTTTTAAAAATAACAAATTGGAGGGTTCCTCAAACTATTTTATGCAATACCATTTTCAATGACTTCTCTTTTAGGTTCCAAGTAATTTGCAACCTTTACAAATGATTTTTCTTGTAAAACTTGGATCTATATTTTCTAAAAGCAAAAAGTGAAACCTTGAAATTCTTTAAGATTTTTTAAGCACAAACTGAGAATGAAATTAGTCTTTGAGTCAAAGTTTTACGTTCAAATATGGGAGGTGAATACCAATCTAAGGCATTCATTGATTTTTGTGAAAAAAAAAACATTAAACAACAACTCATGCAAGCTAGAACACCACAACAAAATGGTGTTGTGGAATGGAAGAACCACACATTCTTGGAAAGAGTTCAGACCACGATTCTCTCCCAAACATGCCAATTTTCTTGTGGACTAAATTTATCTACACAACCAATTTCTTGGCAAACAAATCTCTAACCAAAGCTAATCCATAATTATTCTAGAAGAAAAACATTCAGGTACACGACCAAATTTTTCATATATGCATGTGTTCAACTGCATTATCTTTGTTCACATAACTAAAAAGGAGAAAAAAAAACTAGATATTAACTCTTTGAAATGTCTTTTTGTGGGGCATGATAACCATTCAAAGAATTTGTAGTGTTATAGTCCTACCACACACGAGGTGATAGTTTCTAAGGATGTAGACTTTGATGAAAAAAAGTTTTTAGAACCTTTGATCTTGCTAGAATAGGAGTCTCAAAGATTAGTTGATAAGGAACCATTTGGACATCGAAAACTTGTTGAGTCATTCAATTTGAATTCCTCAAACTGGACACCTCCATTTAGCTCAGTTGCAATTTTGGCTAAAAAATCAAGGCCCCAACCTCCTTTGGCTACTTTACCTATACCAACAATAGTTGAAGAACCCTTTGAACAAAGGAGTGGATCAATATCCTACTACTATAACAAATACAAGATTGGAGCATTTGTTTGAAACACCAAAGTTTAAAGGAGGAAGAGTGGAACAAAAAATACATTTGATGAAATAGACATTGGATCAAGGTCATTCACGTGAAGATGAAGTTGTCTCTTTGAAGCCAATTCAAAAATCTAGAAAGGGTCCTAATTAGCCAAGTTGCTTGAATGATTTTGTTCATGTGGTTGAAATTCCAAAACCCATGACATTTATAGAAGCTTCCAATTGTAAAAAATGGTGTACAACAATGGAGTGTGAGATGAACATTGACAAAAACAAGACATATAAAATCTTATTGATTTGACATCAAGGAAATATTTGATAAATGTGAAATGGGTGTTCAAGATGAAATGAATAAACAACATGCCCCCTACATACAAAGCACGTCTTGTTGTTTGTGGATGTGAATAACATGAAAGGATCAATAAAGCTTTGCACCAATAGTCAAGTGGGGAATTGTAAGAACACTTATGACTCTTGTTGCACAATGTGAATGGAAACTTTATCATTTGGACATGAAGATTACCTTTCTAAATGGAGATTTACAAGAAAAAACCTTCATGGACCAACCATAAGGTTTTGTAATTGCCAGACAAGAGTATAAAGTTTTGGAAACTTAATTCAAGACATTGTACGAATTAAAGCAAACACCAAGGATGTGGTATGAGAAAATTTACTCATACCTGAAGGAACAAGGTTTAACAAAAAGTAATGTAGGTCATACAACTTGTACTATTCAATTCAAGATGGGAAACTATTTATCCTCGTCTTATACGTTGACAACCTCTTGATCATTGGTGACCATCTTGAAAGAATTGAATGGTTTAAGTGTCAATTGCAAAAGAGGTTTGAAATTACAAATCTAAATGATATGTCCCATTACCTTATAATTGAATTTTTATACCTTGAAGAAGGAATTTTCATGACACAAAAAAATTACACGGTCAAGACATTGGAACAATTTAGAATGTCCAACTACAATCCAAGTTCCACACCAATGGTGGAAAATATCAAATTATAAACAAACATGGATTCTCCATTTGTTGAACAAACTGTAGGGAAGTTGTTGTACCTCACCAACACAAAATCGAACATAACATATGCAATGGGAGTGGTCTGTTGTTTCATGACACAACCACAAGTGCCACACCTTGAAGCAACAAAACACATATTACAATATCTTTGAGGAACAACTAACATGGGAATACTATTCAAGAAAAAATGACAAACTAAAGTTACATGCTACACGAATGTTGACTCAACTAACGATGCAAAAAGTTTGAAATCAACTGAGGGGTATGTCTTTCAACTTGGTGGCAATCCAATAACTTGGTGTAAAAAGAGAGAACAAATTGTTGTTCTTTCATCCACTAGATCAAAGTATAGGGTTCTCATAGAAAGGACCAAGGAATCTTTCTAGCTAAAAGGTCTCCTTTTGGAGCTCGGAGTTTTAGAAGATGAACCCATAAAGTTCTGATGTGACAACATGAGCAGCATCAAAATAACACGAAATCCATTGTTTCATTCTATAACAAAACATATAGAGGCACGACATCACTTTATTAGAGAGCAAATCCAATTAGGAAGTGTAGATTTGGCTCACATACCATCTGAAGATGAGGTTGCAAACATCCTAACTAAGGCTCTTGGAAGGGTCAAATTCCACTAATTAATAAACTTGGCATTGTATCTCTTAGTAACTTGAGAAAAAAAAACTAGGACAGATTGGAAGTAGTATATTTAGTTTAGCACGGGTGTGAGGGGACATGTTGGTTTACCACACCCATCTTTGGAAGTGTAGTTATTGCAGACCTTTATTTAGCCTAGTGTTTATTAGAGACCTTTCAATGCTTATTGCACTATCATTATGGAAGTTAGACATACATGTGGTTATTAGCACATTTATCATACTAGTTTGACATGTGTTAATTTATCTAACATCTTACCCTTCGCTGAACCAACTTATACAAGGCAGGGCGCTTGCCTTGTTTTCTATTTGATCCTAATCAATCTACAATCACCTTGGAAAGTGGGGATGGACTGACTGGCTCATCAGCCTGTTGTGTGCATGTGGTAGGGTAGGTTCTCTCTATGGGGTCTCTTGGTGCAATGATGTTTGGGTGACTGTGACACCCAACCCCACAGTCTTAATGCTTTAGTCTTTGATTTGGGTGTTTGGTGGATTGTTAAATTAACTCTCAAAATGCCAGTCAGTCTGCTCTCCCACTTTCTCTTCAGTTCTTGGGCAATCAGTGGTGACAAGTGACAACCCAATCTTCCATGTTGACATTGCTGCTCCTTGCCACAACCCCCCTACTACTACCTCTTTCATTTTTATTTTGTGAGACAATTGTAACTGCCTCATTGCTACAAGCCATCAACAACCCAACCTTCTTCCATGTTGACATTGTTGCTCCTTGCCCCACCCCTACCACCTCTTTCATTTTCTTCTGTTGTCAATTACTGCCTCATGGCCACAACCCACCAACATTGACATTAGTTTTCCATCCCTCAACTTGGATTCTTTTCTCTTCTTTAGTACCATCAGCAGTATTTATAAGCATATTTGGCTGACCATGGCTCACTAGCATCCCTCCCCCGCCCCCACCAACACCCCACACCCCCCCCCCCCCCCCAACCCCCCCCCCCACCCACCCACCCCAACACCCCCCCCCCCCCCCACCCCCCCCCCCCCCCCCCCCCCCCCCCCCA